>Ga0315282_10013286_pt1 | contig 12440 bp, 14 predicted proteins | sample YL17G07_20_MG_FD_203693 | JGI IMG/M metagenome (GOLD analysis project Ga0315282, IMG submission 203693) | Sediment microbial communities from Yellowstone Lake, YNP, Wyoming, USA - YL17G07_20 | ecosystem: Environmental > Aquatic > Freshwater > Lake > Sediment | place: USA: Wyoming | collected... | reverse complement strand
CACCATGCCTCCAGAACCGTCCTTCATCACTGCCTGTATGCTCGTCTTGTGGAGATCCAATGCGGCGAACATGCTACTGGCTGTGGCTTTCCCCTTCTTTATAGCCGTCGAACATGTCACCTATTTTGGTCGAGATGTTGCCAAGAGGCAGAGAAGATACCTTGAGCGAAGAGGCAACCTTCAGACCCATGCCGACAACGGCTCTGAAAAAGCCAAGAAATACCTCAAGAGGCTTAAACACAAGCAGGGAGATTATGTCAAAACTAAGCGGTCAGGTTGCTAAAGAAATCGTGAATCTTGCCAGGACATATAATGCCTCTATCGCCATTGAAAGGCTTTACATCCGAGGAAAGAAACACAAATTCATCAAGAAGGCTAACAGGAAGATTAACAGTATTCCTTACGCTAGGTTTAGAGAATTCCTCACCTCTAGCTGCTTGCAGTCGGGTATACCTCTCCAGCTTGTTGATGCTTACCACACCTCCAAGTGGTGTCCGCACTGCGGTGCAGTGAACGATGGGCACCAGCCTGGAAATTACGCCTTGTATAGGTGTAAAGAGTGCGGTATGACCGTGAACAGCGACAGTAAAGCTTCCTTGGCTATCGCTGTCAAATCCGTGTTGGAGCGGGCATCTCAGGGTCTCACCAACACTTGTTTTGTCCAGATTTCCAACACTAAAGTCCCAGTAAACGGGCTCGTTCGTCCAGATGCGGTTGGTTCGAGTTTTACTGTGCAGCATATCGATCAACCTATGGAAAGCCACCGATTTTAATCGGTGGTAGTTTACTCTATGAACTCCACGCCCTTCATGCCCTTGAAGTGAACGTCGCTCGTTACCACCTTTGCATCGAACTTCTGGGCGGTGGCGTAAACCACGGCGTCTGCCATCCCGAGGTTGAGCGACAGGCTGATGTCTGCTGCCCTGAGGGCGATACGTTCATCCAGCTCCACTATCTTTGCCCTCTTGAGCTGGGCGTAGGCCTCTATGGCACTCTCCTCCCCAGCGCTAGCCTTTACCTTCCGGTAGACCTCATAAACGACGATCGTCGGGATTACTGTGTCGTCCTCGTTGACCGCCTCCACATACTTCTCATATTTTTTTGCCCGGGGACCATCCGTGAAGTACTCTATCCATCCGTAGGAGTCGAGGAGGATCAAAACCGGTCTCCCTCTTCCCTCAGGTCTCTTGTATCAAGGTCTTTGATGAATCCCTTCGTTTCCCTTATCGGCTTCAGGGGGATGATGTGCAAGGTGCCGTCCTTCTCAAGCAGGAGGAGCTTCTGTTTTGGCATAATCCCCAGCCTCTTCCTGATCTCGTCCGGGATCACTATCTGGAATTTAGACGAAACCGTCACCGTAGACATCGATATCACTCTCGCTTTACTTATAAGTATCGATACATAAATGTTTTACGCAAAGAGGTCCAGGTATGCGAGTTTGCGCTCTTGATAGTGCGAATCCAAAAAGGCAACCTTTATGAATTCGGAACAACCTCATCTCAAAACATGGTGGGTTCCACGCCCTCAAGGTACCGTTCCCTAGGCGTCGACGTAAGCAAGAAGGGGATCGAGGCCCTCAGGTCCATCACCGACGACCTGTTCCCGGGTTCGTTCTGCTCCGTCGTTAAGCATCCCACGGATCCTGAGAGGGGCATAATCCTCCACGAGGACGGAGCGGGCAGCAAGCCGATAGTCTCCTACATCTGCTACAGGGAGACCGGCGAGCCTAGGTGGTTCGAGTCCCTGACCGCGGACGTGGTCGCCATGAACGTCGACGACGTGATCTGCATGGGCGGGAGGCCTATCACCTTCTCCGACTACGTTGCCTTAAATGCCCTCACGGTGAAGAAGGAGGACCTCCTCGGCGGGCTGGCAAGGGGCTTCTCCAAGACATTCGCCATGCTACGGTCGCTCGGAACAGAGGTTTTATTCAGCGGCGGTGAGACCGCCGACCTGCCGGACATAATCAGAACCTTCGACATCTCCGGCACGGTCTACGGCGAGATCCTGCTGAAGAAGGTAGTAACCGGTGGCGCGATTAAGCCTGGCGACGTGATCGTGGGGCTGAGGAGCGGCGGAGGGTGCTCATACGAGGAGGGCGTGAACAGCGGGCTCATGTGCAACGGGATCACGCTCGCGAGGCACAGCCTGCTGACCAAGGATTACCTTAAGAAGTACCCCGAGATAGGTTGCAAGGAAGTAAAAGGCTATTACGGGCGCTTCAAGGTGGACTCGCAAGTCCCGGAGCTGGGAACCACGTTGGGTGAGGCACTGCTCTCTCCCACAAGGATCTACCTCCCCATCGCCTTGAACATTCTGAAGAGGGTCAGCGTGAAAGCAATGGTTCACAATACTGGAGGCGGTCTGACGAAATGTATTCGCCTAGGGCGCAACATAAAGTACGTCAAGGACAGTCTTCCTGAGCCAGACCCCATCTTCAAGCTTATACAGCGAGAGAGCAAGGCGGACTGGCGGGAGATGTACCAGGACTTCAACATGGGCATCGGCTTCGAGGTCGTTGTAGGGAAGGGCGATGAAGAGTCCGTATTGAGGGTATCTAAGAAGTTCGGGCTTGGTGCACAGGTCATCGGTAGGTGCGAGAGGTCCCCCTCAGGAAACGTCGTCCTGATAAGGTCTAGATTTGGAAAGTTCGAGTACTAGGAACGTTGTGGATATGGGGAATCTTTTTTAAGCTTCCTCCATCAACATCTCTCTGGTTTTGGTGGTCTTTATGGCAATGCCGGATAGGCTTGACAGGATCCCGGAGTCGGGGATCAGGCGACTCTTCGAGCTTGCTGGGAGATACAAGGACGTGGTTTCCCTCGGAATCGGGGAGCCGGACTTCGACACCCCCCAGCACATAAAGGAGTACGCCAAGGAGGGGCTTGACAAGGGCATGACCCACTACACCCCAAACAACGGCCTCAAGATGCTTAGGGACGCCATCGCCGTCAAGCTGAGGAAGGAGAACGGCATAGAGGCCGACCCCGACACAAACATAATCGTGACGATAGGCGGGAACCAGGCCTTCCTTCTCGTACTCTCAACTTTCCTGAACCCCGGCGACGAGGTCCTGCTCCCCTCGCCCTACTTCGTGACATATGCAGCAACAGTCACGCTGGTGGGTGGGAAGGTTGTGGAGATGGGCACCTACCTCGAGAACGGGTTCAGGGTCGCTGCGGAGGACCTTCGAAAGGCAGTTACCAAGAAGACCCGCTGCATAATGATCAATTCGCCGAACAACCCGACCGGGGCCGTCCTCAGCAGGAAGGATCTGGAGGAGATAGCCGAGGTCGCCGTGGAGAACAACCTGAAGGTGATATCCGACGAGGTTTACGAGAAGCTCACATACGATGGCCTAAAGCACGTCAGCATAGCCTCGCTGAACGGAATGTCCGAGAGGACGATAACAGTCAACAGCTTCTCCAAGACCTACGCCATGACCGGCTGGAGGATTGGCTACGCCGTGGCGGACGAGGCGACGGTCGCAAGGATGACGAAGTTGCAGATGTTCCTCGCGGCCTGCCCCGTGGCGTTCGGTCAGTATGCCGCGGCGAAGGCGTTGCAGGATCCGAGGAGTAAACGGGCCACGGAGAGGATGAGGTCAGAGTACGAGTCTAGGAGGAACTACATCTACGGGAGGCTGAAAAAAATAAGGGGACTCACCGTGGCGAAGCCCCAGGGCGCCTTCTACATCTTCCCCAGGATAGACGGGAGGGACGACAACGCGTTCTCCGAGAAGCTGCTAGTGAAGGAGAGAGTGGTGGCCGTGCCCGGCTCTGCGTTTGGAAGGTATGGCGCGCACCATCTCAGGCTTTGCTACGCGACATCCATGAAGAATCTGAAGGAGGCCATGAACCGGATCGAGAGGTTCATGAGCCGCCCAGCCTAACCGAGCGTTCAGGTTAAGGTCAAGGAATCCACTCGCCACACACTAACCCAAATAGTAATCCTTAAATCATCAGTTTCCCTCACATCTGATGATTTCGTATGAGCGATTCTAGTGAGGTTAGGTGGCACGCCCTTGAGACCGAGGAAGCCCTGAGCAGGATCGGGGGCAGGAAGGATGGTCTGACTGAGGGCGAAGCCAGAGAGAGAATCGCAAAGTACGGGCCGAACGAGATCAAGAGGGAGAAGACGACTCCTCCTTGGAAGATCTTCGTCAGACAGTTCAAGAACATCCTGATGGCGCTGTTGCTGGGCGCCGCCGCATTCTCAATTCTGATCGGCGAAGCCCTCGACACCGTTGTGATCCTCGCCATAGTCGTGGCGTCCGCTGGTCTGGGCTTCGTCCAAGAGTACCGTTCGGAGAAGGCTGTCCAGCTCTTGAAGAAGCTCGCCGCGCCTACGGCAACAATAATAAGGGATGGTAAAGAGAGGACTGTTTCCTCAAACGAGATCGTTCCGGGTGATGTCATAGTCCTTCGTGCTGGGGACAGGGTTCCAGCGGATGTCAGGCTTCTGGAGGCCTTCAACCTAAAGGTAGATGAGGCGTCCCTGACAGGCGAGTCCCTGCCCGTTGACAAGGAGATCTCTGTTCTACCTGCGGACGTTATAATAAACGACAGGACGAACATAGCCTTCAGCGGGACGGTCGTCACCTACGGCAGAGGCCTAGGCGTGGCCGTCGCGACCGGAATGAGCACCGAGTTCGGGAAGATAACCGGGACCGTCCAGGCAGAGAAGAAGACTGAGACGCCTCTCGAGAGGAGGATGAACGCCATCGGCAAGTGGCTGACGCTATTTGCGCTCAGCGTGGTCGTGGTCGTGATCGTCTTGGGACTCCTGAGGGGGATACCAGCCTTCACGATGATCCTCACGGGTATTAGCTTGGCCGTCGCGGCCGTGCCCGAGGCGTTGCCGGCGGTCGTGACAGGGGCGCTGGCAATAGGCGTCTACGAGATGGTCAAGAAGAGGGCGATCGTCAAGAGGTTACCGGCCGTGGAGACCCTCGGGAGCACCTCCATCATATGCGCCGACAAGACCGGCACCATGACAAAGGGCGAGATGACGGTTAGGAAGATCTACGCGGATGGCAAATTCGTGGACGTCAGCGGAGTCGGCTACGAGCCCAAGGGCTCCTTCAGCGTCGACGGCAAAGTAATCGATCCCAAGCAGCTCAACAGCCTAGACAAGCTCCTCAAGGCGGCGGTTCTGAACAATGACTCGAGGCTCTCCCAGGACGGCGGGAAGTGGACCGTCACCGGCGACACCACCGAGGGCGCGTTGCTTGTCGCCGCTGCCAAGGCCGGGATCACGGAGTCCACGCTGAAGCACGAGAGGGTAAACGAGATCCCCTTCACCTCAGAGAGGAAGAGGATGACAACCATCCACGTCCTCCCCGACGTGGAGAACCACGTTGTCGTGATAAAGGGTGCTCCGGAGGTCGTCCTCGAGAGGTGTAGTACTGTTGCCAGGGGAGGGAAGGCCGTCGAGCTTACCGCCGAGGAGAGAGCGATGATCTCCGCCGTCAACGAGAGGATGGCCTCCGAGGCGCTCAGGGTCCTCGCCCTTGCGTACAAGGAGGAAGAGGAGCTCCCCGAGGAGCTCGACGAGAAGACCTTAGAGACAGACTTCGTCTTCCTAGGTCTCGCGGGGATGATCGACCCGCCGCGGGAGGAGGTCAAGGAGGCGCTGAGGCTCTGCCACGACGCAGGGATCAAGGTTGTCATGATTACAGGAGACCACAAGCTCACGGCGGTGGCGGTGGCAAAGGAACTCGGCATCATAGACGATAACAGCACGGTTCTGACAGGCGCTGAGCTGGAGAAGATACCGGACGAGGAGTTCGACAAGATCGTTGAGGATGTGCGGGTCTACGCCAGAGTCTCCCCGGAGCACAAGAATAAGATAGTCAAGGGGCTGAGGGGGAAGGGCTACGTCGTGGCCATGACAGGCGACGGAATAAACGACGCCACCGCCCTCAGGATGGCCAACATAGGCGTGGCCATGGGGATAACAGGCACCGAAGTTACAAAGGAGACCGCCGACATGATCCTTGCGGACGACAACTTCGCCACCATCGTCAACGCCGTCTCTGAGGGGAGGAGGATCTTCGATAACATAAAGAAGTACTTGGCGTACCTCCTACAGTGCAACCTCGCAGAGATCGGGGTGATCCTCATGGGGACGCTGATGGCCCTGCCGCTACCCCTGATCGCGATACAGCTGCTCTGGGTCAACCTCACAACCGACGGCCTCCCGGCGCTGGCGTTGGGCATCGACCCTGCAGAGGAGGACGTTATGAGGAGGAAGCCGAGCCCCCTCAAGGGGAGCATTATGAGCAGGCGGGAGATGCTCCTCTACTTAGTAATGGTGCCCGTTACGTTAACGATAATAATTCTCCTGAACTTTACATGGGCGCTGGCAAACGAGTCTGAGATCGAGGCCAGAGCGCAGGTCCTTACAGTCATGGTGGTCTGCGAGCTCCTGATAGCCCTCTCCTGCCACTCCCTGAAGCACCCCATCGCCAGGGCAAGTCCCTTCTCCAACAAGTTCCTGTGGATCTCCGTTGCCATCTCCTTCCTGATGCAACTCTTCGTCCTCTACGTCCCGTTCATGCACGGGCCCTTCGACATCACCACCCCCAGCGTCCAGGACTGGTCATTTGCCGCCCTCTCGGGGGTCGTGATCTTTGGACTTGTCGAGGTCTCGAAGTGCTTCATTAAGGAGTAGGTTGACTTTCGCTAGAACGGAGGCACAAAAATCAGGGCCACATAACCTATAAAGAAGATCAGCCCGATAAGTAGGCCATACCACGGCACTCTCTGCTTGAGTATGTAGTATAGCAGTATGAGCGAGACAACAACGCAAGCCACAACGCTGAGGTATGCATAAACATCCAGGATCCAGGTCGTCAACAGGAGGCCAAGACCGGGATAGAACGTCGCGTAGAGGATCTTCTCACCCACAAGAGACCCGATGCTCATGGTGTCCTTGCCCCTGTACCCCCAGATCAGCGCGTTCGTGGTCTCAGGGATAGCAGTTGCCGCCGGTATCAATATTATGGCTAGACCCAGGGGGCTGATGCCCGTCCCTTTCGCGAGCCCGTCCACCGATGCCACCATCTGTGAGGATGAATAGTACAGCAGTACAACTGCTGCCAGTAGTTGTATCGCCCCTCCAACTACAGGGTGGCGTATGAATTTGCATATGTACGGCTCCTCTGCGTCCTCTATGACCTCCGCTCTTCTACTCCTGTACATCAAAATTATGTATACGAAGTAGCTGCAGAGAAAGATCATGCTAAAGGCGTAGCGCACGAAGTCGCTCCTGAAGATCGCTGGAATTATGGTTGCAGGAAAGAGGAGCGATATGAATGCGTAAGGGATCACCAGATTTTTGCTGACCTCAAGAACAGTGTCCCCCCTAGTCCTTAATTTATAGCCTACCAGTACAACGACTCCCACCAGACCGTATGAGAGGCTCGAGGCCATAAATGGCTGACCAAATATGGTGCCCACTCCTATCTCCTCTCCGCTTATCCCACCGTAGCCGAAGACTGCAACTAGAAATACTATCATTTCCGGGAGGGATGTGAAGAGGGGGGCCAGTGTTGCGGAGACGAATGAGCCCCCCCACTTGAACCTGCATCCGAAGTATTCGATGGCATTGACGAAGAGTAACGCTGCGATAAAGACAACAAGCATGCTGCCGATCAGCATCGCCACGTTATCCAGCATGGTGTCACCCAAGATGTGCTTCGTTAAATTTGATGCCCATAGTTAAGACTTTTCATGCATCTGTGGGCAAAAAGTAACTTAATAATCCAGCACCTCAAATAATGTTATCACTGGTGGAGACTATGGTGGAACTTTTTGAGGCAATCAACACAAGGGCTATGGTGAGGGAGTTCAAGGACACTCCTCTGAGCGATGAAGAGAAACAAAAGATCCTGCAGGCTGGCATCAGAGCACCAACCGCAGGAGGGAATGAACAGTGGCTATTTCTCTGCGTCGAATCAGCCGAGAAGCGGGGGAAACTCCTGCAGCTGCTCGTTGAAGCCCAGAAGGTTTACTACACAGAGATGCTCAAGACGCCTCTGTCGAAGGAACAGATCGATAACTGGATGAAGAACGTGGAGAAGGGTCGGTACAGGGCCCCGTTTTACGTCGCCGTATTCGTTGATTTGAGGCAGAGGTTTTACACAAAGAGTGACGTGGAGGAGCTGTGGGCCCAACAAAGCGCGTCCGCAGCGATTGAAAATATGCTGCTTGCGGCGTGGGGCTTGGGGATAAGCGGGTGCTGGTTCGGTGTCCCGTTACTCATGGAAAAGGAGTTCTATGAGTTCTTTGATGCCAAGAAGGACGAGATGAGGCTCGCCGCGGTACTCGCATTTGGGTACCCCGAGCAGAAGCCTGCCCCAAGGCGGAGAAAGAAAGGACTCAAGGACGTCGTCAAGTCCATCTAAGCATTCTTCGTCCTTATTTTTCGTAAAAAGAGTATGGGTTCGGGCTATTTAACAGGCTTTCCGAGAGGGAGAACCTGTTTCCCAAACGTGTCGTTTATCACGACCGCGAGAGAATCGTACCAAGCTGCAATTGCGGTAACCAGCGCCATGAATCCTCCCGCGAGTTCTATGCCGTGTATTCCGGTTATGTCCCCTATGCCCAGAACGACGAACGCTATCCACAAGAACAGGAAGACTAAACAGGTCGCGAGGTTGGTCTTGAGCGACGCTATCCACATGTAGAACGTGAAGAATCCCCACAACAGCAGGACCGTGCCCAAGGCAACCGGCTGGGCGCTGACGAGCCCCAGCGAAGTGAAGATCTTGAGCAAGCTCAGGTAGAGCCAGAACGCCCCGTAGGAGGAGAACGCCACGAAGCCGAAGGTGCTTCCGGTCTTCGCCTCCTACCATCCCACCAGGACCTGTATGATGCCGCCGTACACCAGCGCCAAGGGTACCACTATCGGGGCACTATTCGCCGGAAGAACCCCAAGTATTAATAATGACAGTACAGTCGTGGTCATCGCAAACGCGGCCAGACCGAGCGGAGCTGGGCTTATTTGTTTAGCCGACAAGCTGTTGCCCTCCAAGATAATACTCAAACTGATTGTAAGGAGAATATAATGCTTTTTATCAGATTGCTGACGATCGGCTTCTAAACCCAGAGTTTTGGGAGGCAACGGATCGGCTCAAAGCTGGGATGCCAGATCTTCTGTGGTAAGTATCTCTGCCCCGTAGATCTCCTTGAGGTATTTTAATGCTGGCTCGTTATCCGTCGGCTCCCACGTGGTAACGGCATCCCTCGGGACCACCAAGGAGTAGCCCCTGAAGAAGGCATCGGCGGCCGTGTGCCTCACACAGATGGAGGTGTCGAGTCCGGTCAGGACAAGCCTCTTCACCTTCAGTTCCCGGAGAAGTAGATCTAAATCGGTCTCGAAGAATCCGCTGTACCTCCTCTTCTTGATTACATACTCCCCCTCCGCCGGCTTCAGTTCATCAACAACCTCCGCCCCCTTGGTTCCAACAAGGGCGTGGGGACCCCAGAGCCTCAGCTCCGCATCCACGCCCGGGTAGTGGGCGTCGCAGATGTATATCACTGGCAACTTCTTGCTCCTAGCAACCTCCAGAAGGTGACGGATCTTCGGTAGTACGACCTTGGCAGCCTCACACGCCATGGGACCGGAGACAAAGTCGTTGAGCATATCTATTATGAGAAGGGCCGCCCTCATATATCATCGGATTAAAATCCGCGGGGAGGTTTATAAATCATGAGCAAACCATCAAGAAACCAAGAGCCTTTTGAACCTCAGAGCATCCTCTGCCATCCTCAGATTGTTGAACATAACGTAGACCTCTCTGGCCCCTCGCAGGCTCGATACCATAGAGAGGAGCTTGTCCAGGTCTCCATCCGTGTAGGAGTAGCCGTAGTTGGTCTCCCCTTTGCCTATGCCGTGAAGCCTGAAGTAAACGGTCTCAGACTCCTTAGCTGGAAGGCGCCTGAATGGGTCCACCACGTGCAAGAGGAAGAGCTCTTGGCAGAGGGATGCCACCACATCTTTGTGCTGGCCCCAGCTCCCCCGTGGCTCCCACCCCAAGAGCAGCCCCTTCCGCTCCACCGACGAGATGAACCCTCTTACATTTGCGATGTTCCTCTCCGAGTAGCCGAAGCTGGGCGGGGTCTGAATAATGACGATCCTGCTCCCAAGAGCCCGGCATATGCCCAGGACCTCCTCCCAAGCCTTGAAGTTTTCCTCCGTGGACCTGAGGTGCCCGAAGGCCTCCGCCCTCCCCCATCCTGGCGGTCCACCGACCCTCCTCCACGTGGGGCTCCCAGCCGGGTGCGTCAGTGCCTGCCAGGCCTTCACGACGAACTCGAAGCCCTCCGGGGCCTCGCTCCTCCACCTCTCCACAGTCTCAACCTTTGGAAGCCTGTAGAAAGTTTCTTGGAGTTCTATGGTCTGAAAGGTTCTGAAGTAGGCATCCTTCCCGCCCTTGACGCTCCAGCCACAGGTGCCGACCTTTACCTCCAAGGTCCCACCACAATCTCCTTTACGGCAGTCTGTAATAATATTTCTGAAAAACTTACTCAGGCGCGGCTCTTGCAGAACTCGGTCTCGCTTAGGACCCGAATCTCTTCGACCTTCTTGAACTCAGGGTCGTCGCTGATGACGATAGCACCATTTAAATACGCGCTGGAGGCTATTATCGCGTCGGCGAGCGGCAGTGCGTACCTACCCTTGAGCTCACCCGCCCTCACTGCAACCTCTTCGTCCACCTCGATCTTCCTGAGATAAGGGGAATAACGGAGCTGCTCCATCCTCGCCATAGCAACCTCGGGCCACCTCTGAAGGTACTTGTAGTAAACCTCTGAGAGCGTAACGACGCTGATCCCAGCCTTGATCTCTCCGCCCTCCGCCATCTGCAGGATCCGCCTGACATGGGTCCAGCCCTCCTGCTCGGCGAACAGCTTGATAATGGGCTTGGTATCGAGGATGATCCTAGTTTCTGAGCCTGCGTTCCTCTGCAAGGAAATCCTCTCTCCTCTCCTCCTCGAGTTCCTTACCCACGTCCCTTCCCTTGAAGAGTTCCTTATCTACCCCAGCCAATTTGGAGAGTTCCACGATGGGGATTATTTTTACGGCCCCTCCCTCCTGGATTACCATCAGTTTCGTGCCCTTCACAATACTCAGCCTCCTTCTTATATCCGCGGGTATGGTGATCTGTCCCTTACTCGTAACTGTTACTTCTCCCAAAGCCTATTAACTCCTTACTTATCTTTAATATGCCTTACTATTATAGATTTTGGCGTACTCAATGGTCATACTCTGGATACCTGCGTTGAATTTTTCAGTACCTCTTCAGGTACTCGACGGCTCCCTCGAAGATCTTCCTACCGTCTCCGTGCTCTGGCGGCTCCGCCCCCCAAACCGGCGTCTGCCAGCCGAAGAAGGCCCTCTCGGGGTGCGGCATCATCCCCATCACGTTTCCTTTCTTGTTGCAGATTCCCGCGATGTCGTAGACCGCGCCGTTGGGGTTGTGCGGATATGCGCCCTTGGCTGGTTTGCCGTTCGGCAGGACGTACCTGAACACCACCTGCCCTTCCTTGATCAGGTCCTTGAGGGCGTCCTCGGACGGTAGCAGGAACCTACCCTCGCCGTGCCCGATGGGTATCCTGACCACCTCGCCGACCTTCATGTTCTTGGTGAAGGGCGTCTTCCCCCCCTCCGCCCTGAGGCGGATCCACCTGCACTCGTACTTCGCGGAGGAGTTGTTCGCTAGGGTTGCGGTCGGGACGCCAGATACGCCGTTACCCGGTAGCAGCCCAGCCTCCACCAGCACTTGGAACCCGTTGCAGATGCCCATCACCAGCTTCTCCTCGTCCACGAAGGATTCGAGGTCGCGCTTGAACTTTATAATCATCTCCCTTCCCCATATAGCGCCTGCCCTGACGTAGTCACCATAGGAGAAGCCGCCTGGGAAGATGAGCATGTGGTAATCGGACAACTTCCTCTTCCTGAGCTGATTCATGTGCAGTATCTCTGTCTGCAGTCCGAGCTCCTCAAGGGCGACCTTCACCTCCAAGTCGCAGTTCGTGCCGCCGACCCTCAGGACGCACGCTCTGGCCTTCTCCAGTTTCATCAATAATCATCTCGCAAGGAAACCCCTCGTTTTAACGAGGGGAGGAATTGCGGCCTCTGTTAGGTATTTAAACTTCTCCGGCAGCATAGGGGCAATGGTCAAGAATATGCAACGAGCAGTATTGTTACAAACAGACGCTACCTCTACAAAGAGGCAGGCCTTACAGGAGTTCAATAGCAAAGCCATCGAATTGGCTAATTTCCTACTCCAAAACCGCAAGTCAAAGCAGTTAATGGACTTGCACAAGGAGTTATATTCAACCTGCAAGGAAACCACCTCTTTCAACAGTCAAGTAATCTGCGATATAGAAAGGTCTATCGTGAAAACCAAAGCCGAAAAGATTAAAAATATT
>Ga0315282_10013285_pt1 | contig 12441 bp, 7 predicted proteins | sample YL17G07_20_MG_FD_203693 | JGI IMG/M metagenome (GOLD analysis project Ga0315282, IMG submission 203693) | Sediment microbial communities from Yellowstone Lake, YNP, Wyoming, USA - YL17G07_20 | ecosystem: Environmental > Aquatic > Freshwater > Lake > Sediment | place: USA: Wyoming | collected... | reverse complement strand
CGATACCTTTCGTGGCTGGCGCTGTCAGAGGGGAGCCGTCAGTAGGATTCGAATTCGAGATCGTAGTAGTAGCGGTGTTCACCCGTTCGCGGTACGCGCACGAGCCATTCGCCCTTGGGGGACACGACGCCCGTGGACGCATTGACGGGACCTTTGGGATCGGCGGCGTTGGCCGTGGCGATGTAGAGGTTGCTTTCCAGAGCCCGCAGGGCGAGGTTTGACTCGTGGTAAGGGATGTGCATCTTGTTCGAGCCGGAGTTGACGCTGTGAAAGATGATCTGCGCGCCGAGCTTTCCCAGTTTGTACGTGAGCCGCGGGTCGGGGTAGGGACCGCAGCCGGGCGTCACCCAGAGATCGTTGCAGATAAGACATCCGAACGTGACGTTCTGGTGCGTGAAAACACGAAGCTGCTTGCCGGGCCGACAGAACTTGCGGTCGTCTGAGGTGGGCACGAGCTTCTCGTGGGTGCCGAGCAGCTTGCCGTGATCGGCGTAGATGCGGCTCTGGATGTAGGTTGCCCCGTCCTCTCGAGCCCCGGAGCCGACTATGGCCGTGACATAGGCGTGCCGGCACGCTTTGGCAATCTGACGCCATGCGGTGCGGGTTGCCGTCTCGCTGAACTCTCCGTGATATCCCGTCAGACTCATTTCTGGAAACAACAGAAAATCCGTCCCTCCCTGTTCAATATGATGAAGGATCTTCTCGAGATTCTCCTCGAGATGCATCGAGACGAGCATCTGGACGCCGGAAATCCTGATAGTGGCCATCGCCGCGCCTCCTTCCTGCCCTTGTTGATGGGATTCTAACATACTTGACACGGGACGGCGTCTCTTCATTCCTCAATGCGGTTGGCGGCGGTGGTCATCACTCCATTCCACAGTATATACTATCGACTTCATGAGAAATGGGCCATACAGGAGGAGTCCCCAATGCCGGACAAAGTCAAGAGCACGAACATCACTTGGCACCACGCGGATATCACGCGGGAAGATCGGGAACGAATGAATGGTCACCGTTCCGTGGTGGTCTGGTTTACCGGCCTTTCCGGGTCGGGCAAGTCAACCATCGCCCACGAGGTTGAAAGTCGGCTTTTTGAACGTGGCTGCCGGACATACGTGCTCGATGGAGACAATATACGGCATGGACTGAACAAGAACCTCGGGTTCTCTCCGGAGGACCGCAGCGAAAACATTCGGCGCGTCGCGGAAGTGGCCAACCTATTCGCGCAGGCGGGAGTGATCGCGCTGACGGCTTTCATCTCGCCGTACCGCGCCGACCGCGATAACGCGCGCAAGATCGCAGGCGGCGATTTCGTCGAGGTATACGTCCAGTGCGATATCGAGGTGTGCGAGGCGCGCGACACAAAAGGGCTGTATAAGAAGGCCCGGGCGGGCGAGGTCAAGGAGTTTACGGGCGTCTCAGCCCCGTACGAGGAGCCGCTTCACCCGGAACTTGTGCTTGATACGGCAAAGGAAGCCCTCGCGGAATGCGCGGCAAAAGTGATCGAGGTTCTCAAGGCCCGAGGTGTGATCGGCTGAGTACAACACATAGAGGCGACAAAAAGGAGTGCGACCGTTCGCTGTACAGACTTTAGGATTCATCCAGGGGGCGTTGACAAGGGCAGAAAATGGGTTTACAATCAACTTCACATTTGACGGGATCCTGCTAAATCGCAGTTTTACGTGCTTTCCGGATCATGCCGTGCAGCCGGTCAAGATCCGCTTAGAGCGCTCCCTTTGATGTAGAATACCGATAGGTGAGGTGCGTGGGCCTTGTTCTCTGGCGGTTTGACGAATTATCGGCATTGTGGCGGGACCGGGCTCTGAAATGCAAAGCCGGTTTGTCCTGCCTCCTTATGGTTGCAAGCTGCACGAGCGCAAGATGTTGAGGAGAGCATGGCGTCCATTGGATGCGAGGGTAGGCGATTGGCATTTTTCCTGCGCACCGAACGTGGTTGACGTTAGGCTCCCGGAACGAGGAGAGACCCGATGAACGTAGCGGCGAACGCGGCTCCAAATCTCAAGAGGGTTCTAGTAGTAGTCCTCACGTCAATGATCTCGCTGTGCGCGGCCGGCGAATTGGCCGTCCCCAACGCGTGCATGATCATCTACGATACGACGCGCCCCACGGCAGTGCTTCAAGGCGAGACCTCCATTCGAGTGCCCCAAGGCACGCCATATTCAGATCCCGGCGCCACGGCCACTGACAATATGGACGGGGACATAACCGCCCGCATCGTGGTGACGAGCAATGTGAACACCGTTGTTCCTGGCTCGTACTCGGTGACGTATTCCGTCGCCGACTCCGCGGGCAATGTGTCCGTCACGGTTAGCAGGGGCGTCCTGGTGTATGCAGGCGATACGGTAAGACCCGTCATCGTGCTTAGAGGTAGTCCATCTGTGACCGTCGAGGCCTTAACGCCCTATGCCGATGCCGGCGCTACGGCGACCGATAACGTCGACGGCGACATCACTTCTCGGATCGTCACCGTGAACTCCGTGAACTCCTCAAAGGTCGGAAACTACGCTGTTACATATGACGTCGCGGACAGCGCTGGAAACGCGGCGATCCAAGGCATCCGAAACGTCAAGGTGGTGGACACCACCCGGCCGGTCATCACACCCAAATAGCCCTCAAGTTGACATCTCCTGTCAATTCTCCTCACGCAAAGCGCCGATCCTGAATGCAGGATCGGCGCTTCGCATTTGCGCCCAACTCGCGAGGTGTGCATCAACACACCCAATGCCAAGGATGTGCCGCGCCATCCCGAGTCGGCGTTCCTTGATTCACGATGACTTCACAGTCGACAGTAAAAACCGCACTATTATAACTTCTGCGGGTGCGTTAAGAAACCACTGGACAAGTGCCCCGACAAATGCTAAAATCACACTCATAGTGGCAAGGTTTGGATGGCAAAGCGCGGAAGGGCAAGTGCGTTGGGAAAGTCATTGAGTCTTAGCGTTGCGTCGGCAGCGCGTGATCTAAGGTCATGTCCGGTAAGTGTCGAGTTGCCAGTGGCTTGTAACGATTGGATCGCTGTAGATCTGGTCGAGAAAGACACGGGGCGAGCAGCGCCTTGTCAAGTGGCGAAGTCGGCACGAGGCGTTACACTCGGTTGGCTCATTGATGATCTGAATGCGAGACGGGAGAAGATATACCTGGCGCGTCCTGCCAGGGTTGAAAAGTACAAGCCCGCGGTTGTAGTCGAGGATCTGCCCGGTCAGGGGCGCGTTGACGTGAGAATCCTCGGAAAGCTCTTTACGAGCTATCACTATGGCCCTAAGTGGGTTAGACCTTTTCTGTACCCAGTGATTGGACCTTCCGGTGCGCAAATCACCAGAAACTGGCCCATCGTTGATGGTGTGCCCGGTGAGCACAAGGACCACATCCATCACAAGTCGATCTGGGTGGCCCACGGCGACTGTAGCCGGATCGATAACTGGAGCGAAGAAGAGGGGCATGGATGGCAGCGCCATCGCGGTTTTGTGAAGTTGCTGTCCGGGCCGGTCTTCGGCCAGATCGTTGCGAAAAATGATTGGTGTTCGCATAGCGGGCGCAAGCAGTTCGAGGAAACGCGTGACATGCGGTTCTACGCCCTGCCCGGTGGCGAACGGCTCTTCGATATCACCGTCACGTTCCGCATGACGCAGGGGAAGGTGGTGTTTCGAGATACGAAAGAAGGGGGCCTTGTCTCGGTTCGCGTTGCCAGTTCGATGGACGTTCGCAACGGAGGCCGGATCGAAAATGGGTATGGCGGGACGAATGAGAGTGAGACATGGGGAAAGAAAGCCCCATGGTGTGATTACAGCGGGCGGGTTGAGGGGAAGCATGTCGGCATCGCCGTCTTTGATCATGAGAAAAATCCCAGGTACCCGACGGAATGGCATGTGCGCGACTACGGTCTCATGACGGCGAACTGCTTCGCATGGAGTCATTACCGCCCGGAAGACAAAACCAAAGGCGACATGATATTCAAGAAAGGCGCCGTGACGACTTGGCGCTATCGCTTGTTTGTCCATCGTGGGGACGCACAGAGAGCCAAGGTAAGAGACCGGTTCATGGATTTCGTCGCGCCGCCGGGGGTCGCAGTTGAATGACGTGAGACCCAACGCGCGGCGTCATTGACTTGCTCCATTGGTTATAGGAGTTTCGTTGCGGGCATACCGCAGGAACAGAAACAGGGGCTTCAGAAGAGGACTATGGTTGCCACAATGACGACAGCACGATCTCAGGCCAAATCCACTTCGCCAAGACAGTCGGGACGACTCCAGCGGAAACCTGCGAGAAAACCACCCGCACGGAGACCGGTGGCCTCGAGATCCCGCCCGGTCTCATCGGGGCGCGGCAGAGTGTTAAGCCGTCCCGCGCGCAAGGCCGTTCGCCTGGCCTCGAAGGCTACAGCCCGCAAGCCCGCCCGCCGTCCTTCGAAACCCGCCAAGAAGGCCGTGGCCAAGAGAGTCAAACGTATAGAAACCAGGAAAGCCGCTCCTCGCGCCCCGAAGAAGGTCCCCAGAATCCAGAAGAAGGCGCAGGCAAGACCCGTGGACGCTGTTGAAGCGAAGCGCAAGGCCGCAATCCCTTCGACCGCGGAGCCAGCGCAAGCGGCGCGGCCGAGCGCCGAACGCGCCTCCGGACTGGCAGCCGCAAGCGTGCGCCCAAAGACCAAGATGCTGCCGCGCGAGTTCTTGGTGGAGCTCGCCTATGCGATCCGGAACGCGATTGTGGCCATGACGCACGAGGCGCGCGGGCGCGAGGTCGTGGGCGCGGCTACGAGTGGCGATGCGACCTTCGAGATCGATCGCGTGGCCGAAAAGGCATTGCTCGCATTCCTCAAGAACGCACGCGCCCCCATCGCGTACTACTCCGAGGATGCGGGCTATACGACCTTCACCAACACCCAACCTCAGAACCTGCTGGTCGTGGATCCAATCGACGGGACTCGCGCCGCGAAGAGCGGATTCGAGGCTTGCGTCGTCTCAATCGCGAGCACGCGTGTCATCGAGCGCCCCTGCATGGCCGACGTGGACAACGCCTGCATCATGGAGATTGTTGGCGACCGTGTCTTCTACTCCGAGCGTGGCAAAGGCGCGCGCATTACACAGGGCGACCACATCCGGCGCCCGAAACTGTCGAAAAACGCAGACCTCGAAATGATGGCTTGGACGATGACCGTGCCGGGCCGTCCCGCGGACTTGATCTTTCCGACCGCGGCGAAACTGATGGACCTGTCCAGCCTCAAAGGCGGGTTCTTCGCGTGCAACAGCACGTCCTTCAGCATCACGCGCCTGTTGACCAATCAGCTTGACGCGTGTCTCGACTTCGCGAACCGGTTCTACCGCGACATCCCCTCGCTTGTCAAGGACCACTTCATCAACGCGGGACGCGGAACAATCGTCGGCCTCGCGCCCTATGATCTCGTGGCGTCCTTGCTCATCGCAAAAGAAGCGGGCTGCGTTGTGACGGATGCCTACGGCAAGGGATTTGACGATGTACTCCTGCTGGATACCTCCGTCGAAAACCAGCGTTCCGTCATTGCCGCGGCGAACCCGGAACTCCACGAGAAGCTGCTCACCTACGTCGACACCCGCATCCAGCAGTTGGAGCACCTTCTCCGCCGCCGCGCCGAGCGTGCCGCCGCCCTAGCCGCCCAACAAGCCAGCCGAGGCTGATGCCGCGAGCACTAACTGACCTTCACAAACTTACCTTTGGGCGTTGCGCAGACGGGGCATTTCTCGAACGTGAGCGCAACAACCGTGTTGCCGCATTCCGGGCAAACGAAGAAGTCCTTCTTGCCGCCCTTCCAGGAGTCAAGATTGGCCAGGGCGTCTTGGTAGAGCTTTGCGTGCACGCCCTCGGCAGCCTTGGCGTTGGAGAAGGTCTCGACCGCGGCGGAAACGTTCTCCTTCTGTGCGGCCTGGATGAACTCAGGGTACATTGTGTCGCGCTCGTAGCTCTCGCCTTTCACCGCCGCCTCGAGGTTCTCCTTTGTGGACTTCACATCCGGGCTCTTGACGTCGGCCTTGGGAACGCCGCCGAGCTTCTTGATGACTACGGCGTGGGCGTTGAAATGGATTTCCTCGGCCTTCGCGGCGGCCCGGAACAGGCTGGCAACCTGACCGTACCCTTCCTCATCGGCCTTCTTGGCAAAAGCGAGATAGCGGGCATGGGCGTTGGACTCGCCGTCATATGCCTTCTGGAGGTTGGCCAGGGTTGCGCCTTCCTTGGCTTCTGCTGCGTAACTCGAACATGCAAAACATGTTAAAAACCCAACGGCAAAAACGCATGCCAGAATCCAGCTTGATGGTACAAACATGGCAATACTCATCGTGTTTCTCCCTTCGTGTGTTCTGAACGCATCACGGCGTGCAGGTGGACTTCTTTCTCCGCTCCGCACTCTCATAACCCGGCGTTCTGCAAACAAATTCCCGTGCGCCTGCAAGTCTTGCCACGATTGGCATGACCAGGAGCGTCCTTTCGGGCGCTCGCGTCATGTTGATCACGCGGCAAATAGGTGATATGTTTGTTTTTATGAGCTTTTTGCCTGGGTCCTGATGGGGCGCGGGCAGACGGAACCAATGTCCCTCAATCCGGGATCAAGTCTGTGGGAGTTCCGTCAAAAGCCAGTCCTGATGCACCAGTTTGAGAGGAAAACTTCGACTGTGACAACGCGTACGGTACTGAGGTGTGTTTGCGCGGGGGTCGTTTCGTGGGCGATCCTGGTGTCCGGGCAACCCGCTTCTGCCGTTTCGGTGACCAAGCTGGACGACAGCGGGGCCGGCTCGCTTCGACAAGCTATTGCTGACACAGCAGGGGGGGGCAGGATCGATTTCGCGGTTAAGGGCGTCATCAAGCTAACCACAGGCGAGCTGGCCATTGACAAGGGACTTATCATCACTGGGCCCGGCGCCGGGAGTCTGTCCATCAGCGGCAACAAGAGCAGCAGAGTCTTTAACATCGCCGGGGGCGACGTGACGATCTCCGGTCTGACGGTATGCGACGGCAAGACCGTGGGGAGTCCGGCTCGCGGGGGCGGCATCTACAACGGCGGGAAACTGACGCTTAATTCGGTGGTAGTAAAGGGTAACCAGGCCCTGGGCGAGGCAGGCCAGTGCGCCTATGGAGCGGGAATCTACAATAACGGCGCCTTGACAGCGACAAACTGCACGATCACGGGCAACACGGCCACGGGCGGCGACGGCACAACGGGAGGCAACGGCGCCCGCGGGGGCGGCATATGCACGGTGGGTTCGATGACGGTAGCCGCCTGCACAATTTCCGGAAACACGGCCGCGGGAGGCAACTCGACCGGACCTGGACGCGCTGGCGACGGCGAAGGCGGCGGGATTTTCTGCTACAACAACTGCACCGTGGTTATCGACGGCACAACGGTTAGCGGGAACAAGGCGCGGGCGGGCAACGCCAGCCACGCGTCGGGCCAGGCGGGATTCGCCAGCGGCGGCGGCGCAATCCAGAACTGGGGCGGCGCTTCGGGTACACGGCGTTACACGAACTGCACGTTCAGCGGGAACGCGTGCGAGGGCGGCGTCGGCGGGATGGCGGACAGTTGCTCTCGCGGCGGCGGCGCTTGGGAAACCTCGACCGCGGAATTCATCCATTGCACGTTCTTCGGAAACAAGACGCCTGGCCGCTTTCAAGAGGGCGGAGGGTTGTACTCCGCCGCGAACCCCGGCGACGGACCCGTCATACAGAACTGCCTCTTCTTTGGCAATGCCGCCACAAGCGGGCCGGACCTCCGGGGCAACTTCCGATCACAGGACTTCAACCTGATCGGTGACGCTACAGGTTTCACTTTCACCGGGTCCGTGGCCCAAAACATCCTGGGCAAGGACCCGAAGCTCGGCTCGCTGGCCGATAATGGCGGCCCGAACCAGACCCACGCAATTCAACCCGGAAGTCCGGCGGTAGACTGTATTCCTGTGGCCAACTGTCCGCTCAAGACCGATCAGCGGGGCATTCCACGCCCCATGGGAGAGAAAGCCGACATAGGCGCGTTCGAAGCAGACACGGTGCCGCCAAAGATCGCGACCATCGCTGCGACAACGCCCAATCCCACTAACAGCAAGACCGTCAGTTTCACCGTCAAGTTCGACGAGGACGTGCGAAACTTCGACGCGCCCGCAGACGTTGTAGTGAAGGAGACGGGGACGGTTTCGCACGCGGGCGTCGCGATCAAAGGGGGGCCTCGGGATTTCACGGTGGACCTTGCGGGCGTCAAGGGCAATGGTGCGATCAGCCTTGCCGTGAATGCCAAGTCCGACGTACAGGACTTGTCGGGGAATCCCCTCGCCGACAGTCCAAGCAGTCCGCCACTGGCCATCGACAATCTTTCACCGACGGTGTCGGCAGTTGCGCCTGCGACCCCAAGTCCCACAAATGCGGACAAAGTTACGTTCACCGTCAACTTCAGCGAGAATGTGCAGAAGTTCGACGCTCCCACCGACTTGGTCCTCACAAAGCCGGACGGCCTCTCATACGGCGGCGTGACGATCGGCGGCGGGCCACAAAACTACACGGTGGACGTGACAGGCATCTCGGGAGACGGCGCCTTGGCGCTGGCGATAAACCCGAAGTCCGATGTACGCGATGTCGCCGGCAACCCGGTGACGGCGACCGTCACGAGCCCATCGGTCACAATCGACCACACCCTCCCCACGGTCGCCATCAACCCCGTGACACCAAGCCCGACAAATGCGGACGCGGTTCAGTTTGCCGTGACCTTCAGCGAGCCGGTCGGATCTTCGTTCGTGATCGAGGATCTGGCCCTGACGGGGACATTGGCGACTGCGGCTACCGCCCAGATCGGCGGCGCAGACCCAAACTATACGGTCACGCTCAAGCCCAATGATCCGAACGCAAACGGCGTGATCGCGATCGGCATCGCTCAAGGCGTCAAGGATGCCGCCGGGAACGCGCTGCCCCCATCCGGACCCAGCCCTGCGATCGCCATCGACAACACCCCGCCCACGGTGGCAATAGCGCCGGCCGCCGCCGGCCCGATCAACGCTGATTCAGCGGCATTCACCGTGACGTTCAGCGAGCCGGTCGCGCCGACATTCGCCATCGAGGACATCTCCCTGACGGGCACCCTCTCAAGCGCGGCAACCGTGCAGCTCGGCGGCAACGATCCTTCGTATACAGCAACCGTTACGCCAAAGGACCCGAATGCGGACGGCACACTGGGCATCGTCTTGAGCACAGGCATCACGGACGCGGCAGGCAATGCGTTGTCGGCGGCCGTGCCCGGCCCCTTGGCGACGTTTGACAATACTCCGCCGACCGCCGCCGTTGAATGCGCCACGCCGAATCCGACGAACGCGGACACCATCGCGTTCAAGGTGACCTTCAGCGAACCCGTGGCGCCGACATTCGCCGCCGAGGACATCGAGGTAACTGGAACGCTGGCTGCTTCCGCGACGGTACAAGTGGCCGGCACGGACCCGTCGTACACGGTGAACGTGACGCCGAGCGACCCGAATGCAAACGGTACGATCGGGATCGTTCTCAAGCAGGATGTGACCGACCTTGCGGGCAACAAGCTTGCCGGGAGCGCGGCGAGTCCCATGGTGACGGTGGACAACCAGCCCGCCAAGGTGACCATAACGCCAACGACGCCGCCCGTGACAGGCGCAGAGGCCGTATCCTACAAGGTGGAGTTCAGTAAGCCTCCCGCAGGCGCTCTTGCGCAGGACGCCGTGGTGGTGACGGGCGCGTTTGCGGGAGCGGCCACGACCCACATCACAGGCGAACAAAACACTTACACGATCACGGTAACCCCCAACGACCCGAAGGCCAGCGGCGCCGTGGGCATCTCGCTCGCCCCGAGCGTCAAGGATCTCGCCGGTAATCCCGTCGCCGTCGTGGCGCCTCCTCCAAGCGTGATGCTCGACAAGACGCCGCCCTCGCTCACGATCACGCCCGTCACGCCGAGTCCCACTCGCGCGGAGGCCGTGGCGTTCAACCTCGTCTTCAGCGAGCCGGTGGCCTCGACGTTCACGTTGGAGGACATCACCCTGGCCGGCACGCTCGGGCCCGTTTCGACCGCTCAGCTTGCCGGTTTGGACCCTGGATACACGTTAGTGGTTACGCCGAATGACCCGAACGCCACCGGGACAGTGGCGGTGACCGTCGGCACGGGCGTTACGGACATTGCAGGAAACGCCTTGCCCGCCGCGGTGACAGGCCCGGCCGTCATGGTGGACAAAACGTCTCCCGTCGCAACCATCGACCTTATCACAACGAATACGCTCAGCGCCGCGACGCTGTTGTTCGGTGTGACGTTCAGCGAGCCGGTGGCGCCGACGTTCAATACGAACAATCTGGCCCTCGCCGGCACCCTCGCGGGCACGGCGTCCGCCCAGATTGCCGGCGCCGACCCGATGTATTCGGTCACAGTGACCCTGAGCGATCCAAAGGCCGCCGGTACGCTTGGCATCGTGATAGGCCCGGGCGTGAGTGACGCTGCAGGAAACGCATTCGCGGGAAGCGCCTCGGCCCTTTACAGTAAGTAGTTGAGTGCCGAAGTGTCGAGGTTCGTCGTGCTTGTAATCGAGGATCTGAAACGGTACTACGACTTTTCTTCAAAGCCCTGCATTTCAAGAGAGGAGTGTCCATCCCTTGTTCATCATACGGCTTAGTTGTCTCCTGGCAACAGGCGCGGCGGCGTTTGCCCAGGAAAGCCCTTTGGCAAGGCAAGTGCCGTGGGATCCCGTATGGACGTCGCCGGGACCCATCTCGCTTCCTCTCGGAGACGAGACGGTTAGGCAGACCGTCGAGATCCCAAAGCCGCCCTTCAAGCAAGGTGCGACCCTATGCCTTCGTTTCCAGGCGCGGTTACACACGCCATCGCCCGCGGGCTGGAACAACTATCTCGGGCTCGAATGGAACGGCGTCGCCCTCGATTCGAGGACTTCGCGGAACACGCGCCGCGTGTTGAACCGTCACGACCCGATCGAGACGAAGCACCCGAACTACCCGCTCGTAGCGCTGTGGGCGCCGCGCGGCGTGCCGTGTTTACAGGTGTTTTTCGGTCCGCCTAATCACGAGGTCGACTCGAATATCATCTCGGATCGGCAAGAGGGCTATTGGTATCTCTTGGACATCGGCGACATGCCGCTCTCGGATGACGTGAACCGCTTGACGATCAGCAACACGGCCATCAAGTCGTACTGGAACGGCGTCCCGCCCGCAGACCTGAACATGGTGATCGAAGACTTGAGCTTCGGGTTCGTACCCCAAAGCGCCGTCCGCGAGCTTCAGCAGGCTCGGCTTGTCCGGCGCGAAGCGTTGGCGGATCCGCGTGTCACCGGGCCTGGCATCCGAATGGTCATGCGCAAAGGCGCTGGACTGCAGGTCAACATCGATGCCGAGAGCTATTTCATCGAATCGGCCTTCTCGTTCCCGCACGAGGGAAAGATGGGGTTCAACCGGCTCTCGTGTACGCCCGAAACCGAGGGCGAAGAAGGATGGGCGCCCGAGATCAAGGCGACGCCATCGGGACAGGAGGTCCGCGCCGAAGGAGAACGTTACCGCCTTGTCCGGCGCATTGTGCGCGCGGAGCCGCGAATCGAGATTGCGGACACGCTGACCAACAAGACGGATCAGATCCTCGGGGTGGCCGTGCGCCACGAGATCATCACGCCGGACTATCCAAAGCGGACATGTCTCGGCGGTCTTGCGACGCCGGTTCTCGGGGCGGGCGCCTCGGCGGAGAACCCGACGGTGTTCGTCGCTCAAAAGACCACCGGTCTGGGCATGGTCGCGGAAGACGACGCAATGCGCCTCCAGATGGCGCGCCGCGTTGACGATAACGTGACCCGGTTCGGAACGGATCGGCTCGGTCTCGCGCCGGGCGAGAGCTACACGATGCAGTGGGCCTTGTATCCCAGCGGCGCGCCACAGTCTGGTCCAGGCGCGTCCGGCGGCCCGGGCTACTTCGCATTCATCAATCAGGTGCGGCGCGACTGGAACGTGAATTTCACCGTCGATGGCCCATTTGATTTCTTCGATACGACCCGCGTGGGCACGCCTGAAGGACAAACCAGCGTGCGCCAATCGCTCGAACGGAAAAAGATGAGGCTCTTCGCGTTGACGCCGTGGTTCGAGTACTACAACGGCTGGACGCTGACGCGCGACGAGTACAAGAAACAAATGCAGGCCGCGCAGGCGTTTATCAAGAGCGTCTCGCCTGACGCAAAATGTCTCGCCTGCATCGAAACGAACCTCGTCCCGGTGGATTTGTCTTTCTTCAAAGACACTATTCCGAAAGAGGGCTGGCCGATTGGGCGCGACAAGGGAGGAAAGTACGGCCAGACCGCGACGCGCGAGATAACGGCGTGCGTGGATGCCAGCCCGTGGCGCGACTCGTGCCTGCGCGACGCGGACGGGAATGTGCTGCTCGATTGCTGGTACGTGCAGCATTAT
>Ga0315282_10013284_pt1 | contig 12441 bp, 10 predicted proteins | sample YL17G07_20_MG_FD_203693 | JGI IMG/M metagenome (GOLD analysis project Ga0315282, IMG submission 203693) | Sediment microbial communities from Yellowstone Lake, YNP, Wyoming, USA - YL17G07_20 | ecosystem: Environmental > Aquatic > Freshwater > Lake > Sediment | place: USA: Wyoming | collected... | reverse complement strand
TATCGACACGAAGGTCGCACGTTTATGGAAAATCATTCGGTAACATTCTTATTTGAGGCATCGATACGCTAAAGTAACATTTTCTATTGAGGCATTACGTATACTCGGTTTATGCCAATCACAACGATCTTCTTTGACCTGGATGATACCCTTTACCCTGCTTCTTCAGGGCTGTGGGGGGCAATCCGCAGCCGGATTGACTTGTACATGGTTGAGAGGCTGCATATCCCAAAGGAGCAGGTCCCCGAATTGCGCCATTACCTCTTTAGCACTTATGGCACAACTATGCGGGGTTTGCAGACTACCATGCATATCGATGCTCAGGATTACCTGGACTTTGTACACGATGTGCCAGTGGCAGACTTTATCACACCCGATCCTGCTCTTCGGAGGATGTTATCTGGGCTGACCCAACGTAAAGTGATTTTCACCAACGCAGATGTCAAATATGCCAGGCGAGTATTGGATAGGTTACAAATCAGTGATTGTTTTACCCAGATCATCGATATCCTAATGGTCTCTCCATATTGTAAACCACAGGTAGAAGCTTTTCAGAAAGCATTAAAATTGGCAGGAACGAGTGATGCCAGCCAGTGTGTGCTGGTGGATGATGGCCTGTCTAATCTGGCAGTTGCCAGCAGTCTGGGCTTTTATACCGTACGCGCCGGTAGCGAGGAAATTGTGCCAGAAAGTCAAACCAGTATTGGCTCGGTTATAAACCTGCCATTTGTGTTGAAGGGGTTAATTAATGATTAGATTGCAATTACTCAATTTTGGGCAGTAGGATCAGCCAGACATGACTCATGTCTGGCAGTATGCTCAATTGAGAATTATTAAAATTACCATTATATAAATTCATCCTGGTTTAACGATATTGTGATAATCTGAAAAGAAGAAATGGTTATAGTTCAATTTTCTGGAGAGATAGATGCAACCAAAAGTTTTACGTAATATCCTGATTTTTGTCGTCGTTGTGGTAATTATAACGGGTGCATTTTCGGGTGGTATGATCGTCGGCTGGGCTTTGCCGAAAGGCCAGAATCTCAGTTCATTTCTGGTTCCGGGTTTGCTCGGAGGCACCTCAACTCCCCCACCGATATCCCAAAAGGGTCAAAATGTAGATACGTTATTCAAGGCATTTTGGGAGGCGTGGGATATCGTCCACCAACAGTATATCGATCAGCCGGTTGATGATGTCAAGTTAATGCGCGGTGCAATCGCCGGCATGATGAATTCATTGGGAGATAAGCATTCTTCCTATATGGATCCGGACCAATTCAGCCAGGCGAATGCGCCATTGTTGGGTGGATATGAAGGGATCGGGGCGTGGGTTGACACTACGACAGGTGATTTCCTGACGATTACCAAGCCAATGCCCGGCTCTCCGGCTGAAAAAGTCGGGTTACAGGCTGGCGATAAAATCGTGGGGGTAGATGGACAGGACATGACTGGCATCGATAGCTCACTGGTCCTGCGTAAAGTGTTGGGGCCGGCAGGAACCACAGTCAAGTTATCTGTCTTTCGTAAAGGGCAGGACAAACCCTTTGATGTGGAAATCGTACGCGCCAAGATTGTGCTGCCGAGTACCGAAAGTAAAATGCTGGATAAGAACGTGGCTTACGTTCGCCTGAACACTTTTGGAAATACGACCACGGACGATCTGCGAAAAGCGCTCACCGAATTAATGGCGAAGAAACCGGCTGGATTGGTGCTGGATTTGCGTGACAACGGAGGTGGATATCTCGTAACTGCAATTGACGTGATATCTGAGTTTATCCACAGTGGAAAAGTGGCCATGTATGAGGTTAAGGCCAATGGCACGCGCGGTACGTTTTATGCGAAAAGCGGCGGGCTGGCGACAGATATTCCATTGGTTGTGCTGGTTAATGCGAACACAGCTTCTGCCTCTGAGATCACCGCTGGGGCTATCCAGGATTATGGTCGAGGCATATTGGTCGGCGTGACAACCTATGGCAAAGGTTCAGTTCAGAATTGGATCCCATTGGTCGATAACCAGGGTGCCGTGCGGGTTACAATTGCCCGCTGGTTGACACCCAAGGAACGCCAGATCGATAAAGTAGGTTTGACGCCGGATGTTGTAGTTACAATGACTGCCGATGACATCACGGCCAACCGTGACCCGCAGCTTGATAAAGCGATTGAATTATTAACAACGCCGCAATAAGATGTGGATTTGTTTCATGCCAAAAAATGCTTAGAGGAGTAAAAAGAAGATAGTTTGAAAAGAAGGTAAAGACAATGTCATGGAAAAGATTAATTTACGCTTTGTTTATCGTCGTTTTAGCATCAGGGGCAGGCCTGGCAGGCGCCCTGGTGGGTGGGTTGTCGGTATACCAGGCGATGCAAACTGGGCAAAAGTCTGCTCAGGTTGTTACAGCTCCTGAGACAGCATCCACTCAACAGCAAGAACAACCCATTTCGGCGCCGGCTGCCAATTCTTCACAGCCTGCCCCGGTTGTAAAGCTTGAAGTCAACACGACTACGGTGGAGACTGCTATTACAAAAACGGTCGAAGCCGTTGGCCTGGCTGTGGTTACTGTTCAAAGCACACTCCCGGACCAACCATCTTCCTTTAGGAACGTTTCGGGCGGCACAGTTAGCGGCAGCGGCGTGATCGTCTCGAAAGATGGCTACATCCTTACCAACAACCATGTGATTGAAGGGACGGATAAGACCAGCGTGGTACTGGCAAATGGCACCGAGCTGCCCGCCAAAATAATTGGCAGCGACCAATTCACTGACCTGGCAGTATTGAAAGTGGATGGGGTGATGCCAGCCGTTGCGACTCTGGGTAATTCGGACGTATTGAAACCGGGCGAAACGGTGATTGCGATCGGTTCTCCACTGGGCGATTTCAAAAATACGGTAACGGTGGGAGTAGTCAGCGCCACCGGCCGTTCGTTGGATACCGGTCAAGGCTACTTGATGGAAAATTTGATCCAGACAGATGCAGCCATTAATCATGGAAATTCAGGTGGTCCATTGGTCAACCTGGCTGGTCAGGTGATCGGGATTAATACGATCATTGTCCGTAACACTGGCTCCAGTGGTGATGTGGTCGAAGGTTTGGGATTTGCTATCCCATCCAATGCAGTGCAGGCAGCCGCTAACCAGATCATCTCGAGTGGCGCAGTTGAACGGCCTTTTCTGGGTATCCGCTGGCAGGCAATTAACCCCCAGATTGCCCAGATGTATGGGCTGCCGGTAGAGTGGGGTGTGTATGTGTCACAGGTGCAGGCCAACAGCCCGGCCGAGGCGGCAGGTATCAGGTCTGGCGATATCATCACACACATAAACGACGTACTTCTGGATGATCAGCATCCCTATATGAACGCGCTCTTTGATTACAAACCGGGTGATAGTGTGACCCTGACTGTGTCACGCGGCTCACAAACGCTCTTGTTGAAAGTTAAATTAGGCGCTGGCAACGGACAATAACTCAAACTGGCAATAAAAAAAGGGGGAGGTGAGAAGCTGCCGATTTGAGGATTTTGTACCGCGCAAGTGGTGCGAAATCCGCAAATCGGCATTTTTACCGTCCTTCCGTTCTACGGCTGTAAAGATTCCTTGAATGACTTAATTCGGTATAATCGGTGAATGAGGAAATTTTTATTAGCATTGGGACTTCTTTTAGGGGTTATTTTCGTTATCACCCGTTTCACTGAAGTCCAGAACATCTATGATACTCTGCAGAAGGGGAATTGGCGATTCATCCTCCTGGCTTTGTTGGTTGAAGCTATCTGGATTGTTAATATTGGATTGACATATCGCTCCATCTACCGGGTATTAGGATTGGGTGAAGGGGTCATGCATATGCTGGTGGTGGGGATTTCAAGCATTTTTGTTAACGTAGTGACCCCTTCAGCAGGGATGTCATCCATCGCAGTTTTTATCTCAGATGCACGCCGCAGGGGGTACTCTCAAGCACGCGCCATGGTTGCCTGGACATTGAACTTGTTGTTTGACTACACTGCATTCTTATGCGTTTTAGTGTTGGGGTTAGCCGTGTTGGCGCGCCGCAATAACATAAACTGGGCGGAAATTTTTGCCTCCTTTATTATCCTGTTCGGTGCGGCGGGCCTGGCAACTATGCTCTATCTGGGCCTGCAGTCAGGCAAAGTTTTGGGGAATGTGCTCGCCGGGCTGGCAAAATTGGTCAATAAATTATTCTGGCCTTTTATCCACCGCAGTTTCCTGCAAGTAGACCGGGCTTATTCCTTTGCAAGCGATGCGGCTGAGGGTGTATCTGTTTTACGCCAGAACCCACGCGGGCTGATCAAGCCACTTTTATTGGCACTTTTAAATAAAACCTTGTTGGTGACGATTTTTTTATTAACATTCCTGGCATTCCAGGTGACGTTTTCGGCCGGCACAATCATCGCCGGTTTCAGTATTGGCTATTTATTCATGATTGTCTCACCTACTCCTTCTGGCATTGGAATTGTTGAGGGTGTTTTAACGCTTACGCTGGTCTCATTGTGGGTGCCGGTCGAAGACGCCGCAATCATTACACTGGTCTATCGCGGTTTTACCTTTTGGATTCCACTATTCGTAGGGATGTTTGCATTCCGGCAATTACCAACTGCAGAACCCCCACTTGATAACAATGAGAATTCCAGCCCCGGGTTACAAAACAACTGAAGGAGAAATGATTTGAAAATTGATTTACACGTTCATTGCAGCGATCGATCTGAATGTGCGGTGGTTACTGAACAGGGGCAAATTCTAGCTGCCATCGCCAGCGGTCTGGATGCGATCGTATTCTGCGACCATGCTCGCCTGTTAGATAAAGATCATTTGGAAGAATTGAACCGCCAGTATGCTCCCTTTCGAATTTTTGGGGGGATTGAAATCAGGGTTGGTTGTGAAGATTTGTTGGTGATCGGGGTGCATGACCGGCGGCTTGAACAAAAAGATTGGACTTATCCCGAACTATATTGTTTGGTGCGTGAGCACGATGGTTTCATTGCACTGGCTCACCCATTTCGGTATCACAAATTTATCGAACTGGATCTTGCACATTACCCACCAGATGCAATAGAACTGCATTCTCCCAACACTTCCACTGGTTTTGAAAAAGAAATCCTTGATGCTGCTACACAAATTGAGGCCGGCTTATTATCCAATTCTGATGCTCATAACATACTTCCTTTAGGGCGGTTTTATAATTTACTCAATCGAGACCCATCCAATGAAAGTGACCTAGTCCGCTTGCTCAAAGCTGGAGAATACGAAGGCTATTTTGACGCCGGGTATGTCAAGTGACCAGGAAGTATAATTAGACCATGAACTCGCTTGCACTGCAGCATACCTTGCAGGCGGAATGCGGCCTGACCGTTGACCGGCCGCTCCTGATTGGTGTATCGGGCGGTCCCGATAGCCTTTGCCTGTTGGATATCCTGGATAAACTAGGGTATCGTCTGGTGGTGGCCCATTTTGACCACTGTCTGCGGTCTGAATCATCACAAGAAGCAGCGTTTGTGCAGGCACAGGCTGGTAAACGTGGTCTGCACTATGTCTTTGGACGCCTGGATGTGCGCCAGTTCGCAGCCCAGGAAAAACTCTCCCTGGAAGAAGCGGCTCGTTTCGCACGCTACCGTTTTCTGTTTGAGCAGGCGCGCCAATCAGGCGCCCAGGCAGTAGCAGTGGCCCACACGGCTGATGATCAGGTCGAAACCGTTTTAATGCACCTGCTGCGTGGGACGGGCCTTTCGGGGCTCACAGGGATGAGTTATTCTTCGATAATGTCTGAATGGGATGCCATTATCCCACTGGTGCGCCCATTATTGGGTGTGTGGCGAGCGGAAATCCTAGCCTACTGCGAGCAGAATCAATTGACACCTGTATTCGATCCCACCAATGCTGACCCGATCTATCTGCGCAACCGTTTGCGACATGAATTGATCCCCGAACTCGAGAAATATAATCCCAAGCTGAAGGAAGCACTGTGGCGCATGTCCCAAACACTGACCGCCGACAGTGACGTTCTTGAGGATGTCATGCAGCAGACCTGGACAGAAAACCTGATCGAGCAAACCAAAGAATACGTTCTTCTTTCACTGCCTGGACTTAAAATGCTCAGTCGAGGTTTGCTAGGCGGCATCATTCGCAAAGCGGTTGGCTGCCTGCATCCTGACTTGAGCGAGCTGGATTTTAAGGCTATCGCACGGGCGGTGGAGTATGTAGACACCACTTCTGCCCGCGGCATGGTTGATTTGGCCAGTGGATTATATTTGCTGAAAGAAAGGGACCAGCTTTACATCGCACTGCAAGGCGCCATCCTGGCGGATAGCGGCTGGCCGCAGCTTGCCCAGGGTGAGGAGTTCACCCTGGATGCGCCTGCTCGTATTTCGCTCAACGCTCGCTGGTTTCTAGAAAGCGAGTGGGTCGTTGTTGCGGACTCGGCAGAATTGGATCGCGACGATCCTTTCCAGACCTGGCTGGCGGTTGATGCACTCGAACTGCCACTGCAAATTCGCACGCGTTGCCGGGGTGACCGCTTCCAACCATTGGGAATGGAAAGCCAGTCGGTGAAACTTTCAGATTTCTTCATTAACGAAAAACTGCCACAGCGGGCGCGTTCTGCCTGGCCGCTGATTTGTTCGCAGGGCAAGATCGTGTGGGTGCCTGGTTTCCGCCCGGCGCATTTCTGCCGTTTGCAAAAGACCGGATGTAAAGCTCTCCACCTGCGGCTAGCTCGCGCCTGAACGCTCCTGTAACTGGCGTAACTTTGTGCCGATTTCGCGCCACTGGATTTTCGAGATGCCCATCTTTTGGCGGATTTTTTCAGTTTCCAAACCAGAGAGCAGGTCATTTAAGGCGCTGGTCCAACGGCACATATCAAATGAAAGGTGTTTTGTCAGCCTTGCATCTCTGCCCAGGTCTTCCAGCAGGTATTCCAGTCGGCGGGGTGACCAGGGAAAGACCTGGTCGGCTGGTTTGTACTGTTCCAGATATTCCTGGTAACCTTCGACCCATTCCGTTGGGAGTGCAATCTTGCGCTCCTTATAGCGGTTGCGTAAACTGGGATAACGAACAAAGAGCAGGGGGCCATTGGGGCCTTCCAGGTCGATATGGTTTAGATGGATGGCCAGGCATTCCCCTTTCTTAACACCGGTGACCAGCAGCAGAGATAGCAGGGTGTAAGCACGCGCATCTGGTTTTTTTGCCTTCCGGTAAGCTTGAGCGGCTTTCAGCACTTTTTCCTGTTCTTTACCGGTCAAAACCTGCGGCAGCGGGCTGATGACAGACTGCTGCAACACTTTTTCGGCCGGATCGATAACCAATACTCCATTGCGGTTCAGCCAGCGGAAGAAGGCTTTAATCGAAGTTATCCGGCGAGCCAGACTTTTCGGGCTGCAGGGCACGCCCCGACCTGTTTGCATCCATTGTAAGAAATGATTTAAATCATTGGTGTTAACGGATCCAACCGTGCGGTCGGGAGGCAGATAATTTACCAGAAGCTGGATGTCGCCCATGAAAGCTTTGACGGTGTAAGGTGAACGCCCCTGGTCGAAGAGGTAGGTCTCCCAGGCGCGGATGGCGGGCAGGAAGAGGGTCGCCGTAGTAATATGTGCGGTCGCTATAGAAGGATCATCAGGCATAATAGCACTCCAACTATCTTTCGTATAGATAAAGCATCTATAGTTTACATGATAGTTGGAGAAATGTCAACAACCTTTATGGAGCTAATGCCTGGCGGATGATTTCTCGGCAGGCATTCAGGTTGGGAATCTCTACCCAGGCGCCGCTGCCTGGGATGATGTAATCAGAAACCTGTCCCGGCCCAATGGCATAGCGCCGTATGTTATTTGACTTGACCAGTTTAGGAGCCAGCGGCAGCAGTGAGAGGATATCTCCCAGGCCGAGGTCAGTTTCAACATTATCACGATAGGATTGATAAAGGTTTTTAACATGGATAAGGACGTTAAGGTTCATCAAACGGAAGAATAACCCCTGCAGCACTTCCTGCGCCCGCCTTGTGCGGTCAAAATCGCTGCTTGAATAGCGTGAGCGTACATACCAAAGCGCTTTGTAGCCATCCAGGTGGTTCACGCCAGGTTCAATCGTGCAGTAGCCAAAATCCTGACCGGGTAAAGCACAGAGATCGGTCAGCTCTTTTGCGGCGTAAATATCAATGCCATCCAGGCTGTCGACAATGTCCACAAAGCCCTGGAAGTTGGTCATAACGTAATGGTCGGGTCGCACGCCAAAGTTATACTCCAGGGCGTTGGCCAATCCTTCGAACCCCATGAATTCAAACGCGGTATTAATACGCTGTTCGCCGTAACCCGGGATAAAAATCCACAAGTCGCGTGGGAATGAAACTACACTGGCGCTCCCATTTGGGTTAATCGCTACCAGCATAAGCACATCCGTGCGAAAGCTGCCATCCGAGCGTTTGTCTGAACCCAATACCATGATTCTAACCTGCCCCTCTGGAGGGGTTAAATCAACGCCCGAATACCCAGGGTTGATTTCGGCCGGTTTCGGTGGCCTTAGGGTAGCAGTGGGTCTAGGGGTAGGGGAGGGGGTAATGGTTGAGGTGAGGGTGGGCGCCACTGGTTGGAATGGCGTGGCAGTCGCAGTCGCATTTGGATCCTGGGTGGCCAGGATGAGTTGAGAAACTGCTAGCGGGATCTGGGTGCCAGGTGAGGCCTGAGAAATCGGCTGGAGGCTTTCTGGCATGTTGCAGGCGGCAAGCAGGCTAAGGATAAGGACGATGTAGCCGAATATTCTGAGCATTGTTTGAATTATATCAAAGGTATGGATTTTGTAGTTACTTACTGGACGATGAAACTTGTGCTCAAAGCAATTGGTGATGGGCCAAACAGCCATTTCTTAAATAGTTCCAACCAATTGACCATCCAGGCTGGTTCGCCGGAAGGCGGCAGGTAATTTCCGCCGGGAGGCGGGGCTTCTGCGGTCTGGGTCTGGCTCTGGGCGGTGCTAGCAGCATCCGCAGTCTGCTTCTGGCCGGCTTGAGCGGTTTCCTGGTCGGCCTGGGCGGTTTCCTGGGCATGCTGGTCGGCCTGGGCGGTTTCCTGGGCATGCTGGTCGGCCTGGGCAGTTTCCTGGGCATGCTGGGCGGCCTGAGCGGTTTCCTGGGCATGTTGGGCAGCCTGGGCGGTTTCCTGGGCATGCTGGGCAGCCTGGGCGGTTTGTGCGGCATAGGTGGCGCTCAGATTGGCGGTGGGTGCAGGAGCAGTTTTCTTTGGTTTGGGCGATGGGGGCTCAGAATTCGTAGGGATGGGAGTATTGGTCGCCACATTTGGCACTAATAATTTCTGCCCGGCTGTGATCAGAGTTGACCTACCCAGGCAGTTGGCAACCTGCAGCTCATAGACCGAGGTATGGAATTGTACACTCAGGCGGTACAGGTTATCTCCGGATTGCACATGGTAAGTCACCCAACCGTGCGGAGCGCCGCAGGGGATAGGCTGGATCGGCACCTGTGTATAGGTAGAGACCACTTTTACGTCTGATTTATTCTCTTTAACCGGCTGGGTCGCAGTGTAGGTGGGCTTCAATGGGGGAATGAAGAGCACCGTGTCAGGCAGTAAGTCGGTGCTGTCCAGGCAGTTGGCCTCCATCAGCCGTTTAACAGTGGTGCCGCGCGCTTGGGCCAGGTCATCCAGGCGATCCCCGGGTTGAATGATGATCTGTTCCCAATCTTTGGGCGGCGGGCAGGTCGGCGGAACAGCCTCTGTAGGTGTGGCAGGCGTAGGTGGAACGGGAGTTGCTGTCCCTTCCCAGCCGGGGAGTGGGGTCAGGTTTGGCAGCGGTAAGGTGGCGCTGGGGATGATGAATGTAGGTATCGCCAATCCACTTTCTTCAGTCATTGCCAGCGAAAAGCTGCCTAGCACGATAAAAATTGAGGTTAAGGCAGTCAGCAGCCCAATAAAAAAGGTACGAAAGTTGTTCATACCAAAGGATTCACGGGTTCCTCAATAGGACCGATGGGTAGACGCACGCTGAAAGTAGAGCTTTGACCAGGCTCACTAACAACCCAGATGTGTCCACCCAAAGCTTCTGTAAGAGTCTTTGTGATGGAGAGCCCCACACCAGTGTCGCCGACACCCTGGATCAGGGGGTTATCAGCCCGGTAGTGACGAGCAAAAACACGAGAAATATCTTCTTTGGCAATTCCCCCGCCGTGATCGGTTACCTGAAGAAATAAGCAAGGTTCGCCTGATTTATCTGCCTGGATGTGTACTCGCAAACTGATGGTACCCTCGCGTGGGGTAACCGCACTGGCATTTTGCAGCAGGTGGATCATGATTTGCTGCAAGGCATCCTGGTCAGCCTGAATCTGGGGCAGTTCATCCGGTAGATCGACCCGCAAGGTGATGTTGCGTTCACGCATCTGAGAGCTGGTATCGACGATAGCCTGGTCAATAACTTTTCCCAGGTCAACCGCCTGGGGAACAAGTTGTAAATTACCACTTTCCAGGGCGACGGTCTGGATCAAATCATCAAGCTGTGAGCGCATTCTTTCGGTGGAGGCTTTCACCCGTTCCAGGAATTTGCGCTGGAGCGCGCCTAAAATGCCGACAGATTCAGAAAGCAGGAGATCAGTGTAACCGATGATCGAAGACATTGGCTGGCGGATTTCCTGGGCGGTTGAAGCGATTACTTCGTTGGCATCCCTGTGAGCAAAATGGGTAGTGCCTCCTAATTTTTGCAGGTTATCGATTTTTATATTAGCTTCTGCCAGGGCATTTTGCAGGTGAGAGACTTCCTTCAGTGCCATGCGCAGTTCAGTTTCATAATAATCAACCTGCTTGCTGCCTTGGGCTTCCGCCACCTTGGCCTGGAAGGCAGCTTTCAGCCTCCCGTTTTCAGTCTGCAACTTGGCAATTAATACCTGGGATTCTTTTTGTAGAATGAGTAGCTCTTCCAGGTCGGCATTGGGTTGGGCAGGCTGGCTCAGGCGCTGCACATCTTTTTCCAGATTTTGATTTTCGGACTGTAGAGCCTCCAATTGGAGTTGGAAACTGTGCAGCTCTTCCTGCAAGTGCGAGATCTCACTGACTTGCTGGGTGCGGCGGCCGGCTTGCTGCAGGACCTCGATGATAGTCTCGGTGCTGCCACCCAGATAAGCTTGGTCATCCACGGTCCAGGCCCGGCTTGAATAGGGAGAAAGCAATAATAGCCCACCCCAAACTTTTTGTGAAAGAATCAGTGGGATCATTAACAGGTTACCGGGCTTTTCAAGGCCAATCGCTTCTGAAACCGAGTTCAAATCGGCCGGGATGGTACCCTCACATAATAAACGCAATGGGCGGCCACGCTGGATGGCTTTGGCCAGCGCCTGGATTTTGTTTTGATCAATGACTGCGCCTGGCAGCTCTTCTTCGCGGATCAGGTCAAAACCGCTGTGAATGACTACCTCACCCGAAGAAGTGGGGGGTGAGATGAGGAAGCACAGGTCTGCCAGCATGGTCTGGGCGACAGCGCGTGTCAAGGCCGGGCCGATCTTGGCCGGGTCCATTTCATGCGCCAGATGCAGCCAGGCATTAACGGCGCGCGGGTCGGCCGTATAGTGGCGGCGTTCCTGACCTGGCAGCCGGGAAACCTCTGGCCTGGCTGACGTAATTGGGAAAGAAAACAGTCTTTGCGAGACTAATGGTAAGAGCGGGTAAGAACATAACTGTGCCAGCCGGATGGTGGCGCTAAAGTTCCCGGCAGGATCAACCCCTAGCAAGTGAGCGGTGTGTCCAGCCAGGTTCAGGCTTAAGAATACCAGGCCAGTGCCCCAGACCTCTGGCCGCTTTAAAAGCAGCATGAACAAGCCAACTACGATGATTGCCAGGGAAATGGTTTCCCAAATCTGGTCCAGCCAGGTGTTGTTGAATGAAGTAGTTGGGTCATGGGTACCCCAGATGGTCAGGGTATAAAGGAAAAATACCACCAGGCCCAGGCTCAACAGGCCGGTGAGGATGTCAATTACCCGGTTGGGTTTGGGAGCTGCCCACAACCAGGTGATCCAGATCAGGCTGAAGGTTATGATGGCGCGATCAAGCGGGGGAAGGAAAGAATCGGAAACAGCGATCTTTTGCCATACCAGCCCGCTGCTGAAAAATAACAGGACCTGTCCCAGCAACACCAGGCTTACACCCAGGATTAACCGCACGGTAAATGGATACGAGCTGGCGCGCCAGGCGGCGATGACGATCTGTAGGGCTGCCATGACAGAAAACGCCAGCGCCAGGTAGTAAACCAGGTTCCCTGGTGAGGTGGTTATAAGGGTGGAGATTTGTTGAATAAAAAGATCCATGCCCCGGTTTCCGTCCTAAGAGATTATAGCATGTCGTTGTTAACCAGGGGAGAAAATGACACTTAATAATAATGCAAGGCAGAACACTCCCAATGATTCCAATGGGCAGCCGATTGGGTTGCAAGAAATGTGCCGGGCAA
>Ga0315282_10013283_pt1 | contig 12441 bp, 17 predicted proteins | sample YL17G07_20_MG_FD_203693 | JGI IMG/M metagenome (GOLD analysis project Ga0315282, IMG submission 203693) | Sediment microbial communities from Yellowstone Lake, YNP, Wyoming, USA - YL17G07_20 | ecosystem: Environmental > Aquatic > Freshwater > Lake > Sediment | place: USA: Wyoming | collected... | reverse complement strand
CCACGCCTATCCTAAGATCCCCCAAAACGGTGCGGACGATGAACTTTGCCTCAAGCGGTTTCGAGCTTGTGAGGAGTTCGGAGATGGAGTCTATCTTCCGGTCCACCGAACCCCCGCCCGTGATGTCTGGAAGTTGCTTGATCTTATCAAAAACTTTATTTACAGTTAACTCCTCCGCGAAAAGCGTGACCTGCTTTTTCTTCGTCATGAGCCGCCACGCCACCTCTCCCAAGTCTCCCACCTCTTGCATGAGTTTATCCACCCCGGTGGACGAGTAACCAGAGGCCTTCGCGACCGCCTTCTTAAGTTGCTGTAATCCCACACCGGTTTCCTTAGACACATATGCCGGCCAAGGCCTGCCGAGCAGGAGCAGGACAACTTGCTCTATTTCCTCAGTCGCTGCATTTTTTAGTAGCTCCGCGATAATCGAATTCTTCTCCAAGTAGGATGTCGTTTGCTCCAGTCTCTCAAAAGCCTCTGCCAAACTAGCGTAGAGCATCCAGACCCAGGATTACTTAACATTCCGGCCTAAAATCGTTTAACTTTTCAGAGAGATTCACGCAAGCACTCGATTATCTTGCTGTTTGGGTTTATCTTAGCCTTCATTACACCGAACTCGAATATCCTTACAACCCCATCCTCCCCAGAAACAGTCACTCCCTTGGCGTGAGTCGCCGCCGTCATAGATGCGACAGCAAGATGTCTGGTCCCGAGTCCCTCTGGAACCTTGACCCTAGCCTTTGCGTTCAAGTAACGATGCGCCGCGACGATGAAGCCGTTCCTATCCACGACGAATGCCCCATCGAACACAGCATATTTCTTCAGGAGATCCCAGTGCACCCGATCAGTGATATTCGCATTATAACTCTCGAAGGGATTTATCATCAACTGACGCGAAAGCCTCAGGACCGCCTTGCTTTCTCCAATTATGAACGCCGTACCCACCGGCTTGCCATTTGGGCCCGTCTTCCCAAGCTCAAACGCTATCTCAACCGCCGCAGCCAGAACAGAATCCGATTCCAATAAACCTATGGCCGGCTCATCCTCGGCGACATCCAAAACCATTAGGGAGTCCGGGATATCCGCGAAACCATCCCCAGCAAGACAGACCAAGCGTTCCCCCTGCTTAAGTATCCCTTTTTGCAGCCCACAAACAATAGCATGATGGGCCTGGCTCACCCTGCTCTGAGGACGCGCGGTGAGCTTAATCGATTCAACGAATGCACACTTGCTGAATTTTCTGTAAGCTTCTGGATCTGGGGTAGCGATTATTATTTTTACACCCTTCCCGTGTTGGCTCGCTAGTTTCTCTGCAGTGAGCGATTCGCAGTTCTTCCCAGTTTCTGTCAAAGCAAGAATAGCATCTGCATTTATCTCTGACGCAAGACGCACAGCCATCTCGGCTAGGGCTCTGGGGACATCCACCTGTTCATCGCTCCGTCCCCCACCTACCTCGGCCAGCAGTTTAGTTTAGTTTTTTCATGGATAAAAAACTTTTCCCTCAAGCAAAATTTTGTGTCCAATCCCTATTCGAACTCGAGTCGCTACCCCTGCGGGCAACTCGATCAGATACTTTGCGACATCCTTGGGCCGGTGCATGCGCCAAGGCTTGAGTCGCGTGCGAACTTCAACAACTTTGAAACTCGAATCTAAGTAAACTAAGTCAATTGGGAACCACACGAAAGACATGTGCACTCCGTGGCGTCCCAGCTTGTTGAACTTGAAAAATAGTGCCTTCCCGGATGGAAATCTTCGTCTGAACATGAGCCCACGAAACCTCCTCCAGAAGCTGTCCGCCAGCTCGACCTCGCTCGCTATTATTTTGCCGGTATCTCCATCAATCAAACGCACATGACCACAATTTAGGCCTCTCTGCGAAGAGGTTTTAATGTTGCTGAACTTATCTGGACACGACCTCAATTAGTGGCGAGTTTCTTCTCCCAGAGCCCTCTCCGTGGCCTCCCGGTCGACGAGCCTGTACCGGGTGCCGCGCCTGCCCCTCTGATCGACTCGCTCCAGCAGGCGCAGGCGCGGGGCAAATAAGACATAGTTGGTACGCTCGAGCAGCGGGGGAGATGAGCGAGGAGTCCCTCTATAGAAGAAGACGCCTCCGAGCTAGATCACCCTTGCCTTACCACCCTTCAGACCTATCACGACCTCACTCTTCGATAGCTCATACGTGAGCCCCCTAACGGTCGAGCCCTTCGTTACCGTCTTCGGCAGGGCGGGTGAGACGGAGCGACTGGCCGAGAGGACCAAGGTGCTCAAGGAGGGGATCGAGAGGTCCTGAGTAGGATTAGGCCAGTATCACAAATACCACGCCATCGCCGCGAATGAAAAACAAACCGTACCGCTTGCTCACCCGATTTCCCTCGAGACTCGCTGCATCGTCGAGCACCAAGTTCATGTGCATATCGTGAGCGCGCAGTTTGCCGCGGAACTTGCAGCCTTCTCTAATCCCCACAATGATCTCGTTACCCAAAGCGCGGCCCAGAACTTCTGGCAGAAGGCTTTCTGGACGAGTTTGTGCCATCTACCCGCCCTTGCAGAAACTTTGTACCTTTTTCTCCAATTGCTCTAGTTCCTCGATCATCCTGCGTAGCTCCTCTAAGGTGCGCTGGAGCTTGGTAGCAAGGGTCCGCTGATCATACAGGGGAAATGGGTCTGAGAACTTCTCGGTGTCTATCAATATCCAGATTTCGCTTGTTATTTGGCTTAGAACCTTCTCCATCTCTTTGAGTTTCTTTGGATCGATTTTCACCTCTTCGAGTATAGCTAGGATTTTTTTCCACGCTTCAACCCTTTTCACAGCCTTGAGCATCGGTAGGGCTTTTTTCCGCGTTGCAGTCCCTCTCTTTGGGCCCATCTTCCCCATACCCAAACAAACGAGCCATGAGGCAACAAAAAGAGATTTTCTTCCCACGAATTTATCGAGTTTCGACACGAAATTGATATAAAAGCAGCGGAGGAGTTCTTTGTGGCGATCAAAATGTCTCCCAACATAGAGGCCGTGCTGTCGAGCATCGAGTTCAAACACGTCCTGCACCTCTACAGCCCAGACGTGAGCAAGTACGCAATCCAAGCGCCTTTTTTGGCCGCTGCAAAAGAGGGGGAGCGGGCCGTATACATAACCAACGAAGCCCCCGCGACAGTGATGAAGGAGTTTGAGGGGCTTGGCATAGAGCTATCGGTTATAAAGCCCGATGAGCTGGGGAAGCTGGCAACTACTGATCGTGGCCTAAGGATAGTTGTGGACGCTGGTTCAATCGACCCGAGCGTGCTGCGAAGACTGAGGAGTCGAACGCGGGAAGCGATAGCTAAGTATATCGACCATTCTAGACGAGAAAAATACCTAACCGAAAGCTGTAAACACTGCTTCATTTTATGCACCTACGATATAGGCGGACTCAGCCCTGATCTGGTCAAACAACTCGTTGCATCCCACGACAAGCTGGTACTCACGACGAGCGATACGACCATGCTGGCGGCGGAATCGCTGGACCAGGCTGGGCTTCCGGCCGAATCGGTTCAGCGGTTCGTGAAGGATGAACTCGAAAGCATAGTTCTGGCGCTCGTGCTCAGGGAACCGATGTGCGGCACCGACATAATAAAAACAATCCACAGCAAGTTCAACGTGCTCCTGAGCCCGGGCACGATATACCCGCTGTTGCATGATCTAGAGAAGAAGGGGCTGCTGAAGTGTGAGTACGGCGTAAAGACGAAGACATATAGGCCAATGGAGGACGCCGAGGAAAAGATTCGCGCCATGCTTGAGGAACACGTCAAGGCAAGCAGGTTTCTGAGCAGGTTTTTACAGGTTGCTGGTGTAGGTGAGAAGCATTAACTGTTTCAATATTCGAATTTCGACACACAAACTTAATTATGCATTTCGACCGTTTCAACCACGGTGGATCCCATGGGGAGATTGAAGAAGTGGTTTAGTAGGAAATTAAAGCGTGGCGCGAAAAAAGAGAAGTGATTCGGGGCGATGGATCGTCGTTTTGCTTTTCAGTTACCACCTTTAGGATTGGCCAAGATTCAAGCGCGTTTTAATGCAAGATTTCTTTCCGGGAGGTTGGATGTTTTCGAAACCCGACACATAACGCTTAAAACCACTTATATCGAAGTTCGATACGAGATTAGATATAAGGTGGGTTCGTGGAGGTAAAACCTCTCAGCGAAGTCATGATGATCGGGAAGACGATGGATGGGAGCAGACCATTCCCCGTCAGTGGACATCGGGGCATGTACTTTTTCATCCCTGTCGAGCAGTTCGACTGGCTGAATGAGGTGAACGATGTATACAAAACCCTCTACAGAGGTGAAGGGGTAGAACCGCTCGAAAGGATAAAAATAGTGGGCAGGGGTGGCGTCGAAGGGTACAGACCATTCCTGCTCAAGGGGCACTACGGACGGTATTTGTGCATCCTCGCCGAGCACCTCGAGCAATTGGAGCAAATAAACCGCGCGTATGCGGAACTGCTTGAAGCCAAAGAGCTGGAGGAAGAATGCAAGAGGAAGCTGGAGGAGAGGGAACAATCAGGCAAAATTGTGGAAAGCGTGAAAGCGGCGGTTGAGGACGCAAGGGGAGCGGGAACCTTCGAATGCGCAGCCGAACTCATGCAACGCGCCGAAGAATCCCTAGCCGAAACCGAGGCTGCGTTCGCCGCCGGGGAGTACGACAGGATTCTCGAGCTGGCATCGAAAGTGGATGAGCTGGTCCGAAAAGCTAGGACGGAAGCTCTCAGAAAAGCCGAGGAAGCGAAAAAAATCGAAGCGGTGCAAAGACCTCCAGAGAAGGGGAGGTACGTTTACTGCATTATCCCCTGGGAGGGGAGCCACAGCAGGCTCAGCTTCGGGGACCTGGGTATAGAGGGCAGCGGCGAGGTGTACGCCGTACCCTGCGGGGACATCGCGGCAGTCGTGAGCAATGCACCCTTCAAGGAATACGTGCTCACCGAGGACAACGTGCGTACCCATAACCAAGTTACAACGCTCGTGATGGAAGAGTACCCAGTCGTGCCGATGGCATTCGGCATGGCGTTCAAAAACGAGGAAGTGCTTAAAGGGGTACTCCAGAAGTTACGTGGCGATTTGAGAAAAGCTCTAAAGGAGGTCGAGGGCAAGACCGAACTCGGCATCAAGGTGATTCTGCCGATGGGGGCTGATATCGACGAGGACGCATTTGCATCCGAGATCAAGGTGCTTCGCGAGCTAGCGACCCAATGTAAGCTCGGTAAACGGTTCAGCGAGCGTTTGATCTTGAACGCGTTTTACTTGGTGGCTAAAGAAAAAGTGGAAGCTTTCCTCGGCGCGGCGAAAGCGCTGGAGGAGAAATTCAAGCAGCTGAGAGTCCAGTGCACTGGCCCCTGGCCTCCGTTTAACTTCGTGACGATAAAAGTTGGTGGTGAGTAAGGTGCCCTTCCTAGTTGACGACATATTTCTTCGGATGCTGGGCATCTCGATACCGCCCTTCGATATGCTCTGGATGTTCGAAACCATACAGGACTTCGCCATTCGAGAAGCCTATGACCCTGAGAAGATAAGCGACTCAATAAAGGAAAACCGGATGCTCTACGAATTCGGGGAGATCCCAAAGGAGGAGTACGAGCGGGTCAACGCAGAACTCCTCGAAGCGCTCGAGATAGCAAAACGTGCCCGAGAGATGAAGCTCGAACACCGCATCGATATCTTGGGGATCGGTGGGTAGGATGAGAAAGTCTCCTATACGGCTGGGTGGGCTCTCCATCGGCAGCATGCTCAACGATCTGGAAAAACTGGCGAATACGATGGATGAACTCGCCAAGGAGGGGGAGGTCCAGAAAGAGTACAAAGAGGGTCCCGTCTCCGTCGAGTACCGGCGGACCGTCCGCTACATCCGCCCTGAACCCACCCCCCCACCCCTCGAAGCACCACGAATTGAAATCGGGCCGAAACCAATCGAGGCCGAGGCCAAGCCTAGGGAATCGCTTGTAGATGTCTTTGATATGGGGGATCACATCTCGGTCGTGGCCGAGCTCCCTGGAGTGAAGGAGGAAGACATCAAGTTCGAGACAGTGGTCAGCACCCTCAAAATTAAGATTCGCACACCAAGCGGCGATGTTGAGCGTGATATCTCGATTGGGGGGGCGGAGCAGGTTAAAGAAATTATGGGTGCCTCGTTCAAAAACGGCATCCTCGAGATCAAGTTGAGGAAGAAGCCTCGAACCTCGAAAGAAAAAGGGTAAATAAGCTCCGAAGCTGGGGTTAATTGGTCTAAGGTGAAAAAATGGTTGAGAGTGTTGGAAGGTTACAATTGGGCCACAAGGCTGTTAGGCGGCCCAGAAGGGCAAAGCAAGCTAGGACAAGGGTAACCAGACAAGCTGAACTGGCTAGGGATCGGGCTAGGATCAGACTATGGGAGATGAGGCGGAGGTACAAGCTGAAGGTGACGGGGAATGAAGCTGAGATGGACAGGCGAAGGCTAGAGCGCGTGAAGAGCTTAAATCCAACCGCAAGGCTCGAAACCATGTCGAGGCGCAAATGGGCGAAACAAATCAGAAACCCCGTAAATTGGTCAAGCGTGCCCTTAAAGCCGAAGTACTCAAGGATTGATCCAAAACCGAGGATTTACGGCAAGAGGTTCGAACTCTGGGAGAAGCTCGGGCAGAGCAACCCCAGGCACATGTCAAAGGAATACCAGGAAGCAGCCCAGAAGATGGCCGAGAGCGTGGCTGGGCTCCGAAAGGACATAGCGGAGCGAGCCAAAGAGCTGGCCGCAGAGTTCAGAGAATCCACAGGCGAGTCAAGTTAGGAGGTAAACGATGGCCCACTTAGAGCGACGGGCTGAGGCGCTGAAGAGAGCCGAAGAACAGAAGAAGCGGATCGAGAGGCAGAGGGAAGAGGAGCTGAAGCGGGCACTCGCTGCCAGAGCTAGGGGTGAAACGAAAACAGGCATCGACGAGCTGGAGAAGGTAAAGATTGCGAAGCAAGACATGTGGAGAAGGAAATGGATTGGAAGGATGGAGAAGTGGGACGCGAGGTTAAAAAAGGGGGGAAGATGAATGGGACTTGCCGAGAGGATTGAAGCTAGGAAAGCTTACTCGAAGGTCCTGAAAGAGGCCCGCGTGCGGACCTCGAAGCTGAAGTGGGCGATGAGGGAAAAATTAGGTAAAGCGTCGAAAGGAATGAAAAAACCTTAGTTGCGAATTTTTGGTTATGTCGAAGTTCGAGACACAACCCTTAAATTTCTAATATCGAAGTTCGATACGAAGTTGGATATAAGGTGAATGTATGATTGGCCCGACACCTGAACCAAGAGGGCTCGCGGATGCAATAGAGATGATCTTAGACAAGGGGCTCGTGATCGATGCCGACATCATGGTGTCTGTTTCGGGTACCGAGTTGCTCGGCATAAAAATCAGGGCGGCGATCGCTTCATTCGAGACCGCTGCAAGGTACGGGTTAGAATTTCCATCGGGGGTCAACCTCAACGCGCCAGGATGGAGGGAGCTCGAGGTGAAAAAGGCCAAGTGTCCAAACTGCGGGAACGAACGGGAGGAAAAACAGCTACTTGAGAAGGGCTGCCCGGTCTGCGGTTGGGTAAGCCCGCTGAAACCTAAGCAGCTCCTCACCTAGGTTGATGGCATGAAACAAGTTGCCCACTACCGATGCCCGGAGTGCCACCATATCATAGAAAAGGAGCAGTTGTTCGAGGTGGGCTGTCCTTTGTGTGGATGGGTGAGCCCCTTAAAAGGCAAGGCGGTTTCCCTGGCTAAAAGAGGGTTCGGCGTGAAGGAACCGCTCGCGGATGTCTTCGATGAACCCGATTGTTTTAGAATTGTCGCAGAGCTGCCGGGGGTTGCGGAGGCCGATATCAAAACCAGTTTCAATCCCAAGAGCCACAGCCTCGTGATAATCGTCCCAAACCACAAATACTACAAAGAGGTCGATCTTCCCTCCCCAGCGACTGGCGAGGTAACCACTTCCTACAGAAACGGTGTTTTGGAGGTCAGGGTGAGAAAGCATGGCGCTTGAAGTCAACGAGGGAAACCTCAAGCAGGGGCTATTGGGGCTGGTCGTCGCGCTGGTTGAAATCATCCAGGAAACGCTCGAAAGGCAGGCTATCCGGAGGATGGAGGGCGGCAGATTGACGGAGGGGGAGATCGAAAGGCTCGGCAACGCGCTGATCGAGCTCGACGAGGCGCTCGAGCGCATAAAAAGGGAGAACGGCATCGAGGGAACCGTGAAATCCGTGCGCGATGGGCTCGACAGGATAGCCGACGATGTCTTGGACAGGATGACAAACCCGGAAAGGTGGGAGGAGCATGAACTTGACGCAGGCTGAGGTCGGTGAGGGCAGATACCTCTACTGCATCGTCAACGGCGGAACTGAGCTGGAGCTAGGCAAGATAGGGATAGAAGATAGCCGGGTCTATACCGTCCCGCATGAGGATGTTGCGGCGGTCGTTCATGTCTGCAAAGCTAATCCATACGAGTCGAAAAACGAGGAAAAGGTGAAGCGGTGGATATTCGCCCACCAATACGTCATCGACCAGGCGACGAAGCGATTTGGCACGGCTCTACCTTTCACATTTGACAGCATCGTGAAAGGTGATGACAAGGTAGTGAAGGACTGGCTGAGCAGGGAGCACTCCAAATTCAAGCGCGAACTCGAGAGGCTGAAGGATAAGTCTGAGTACACGGTGCAAATCTTCTGTGACGAATCCACGTTCGCCGGGAAGGTTGAGGGGAAGAGCGATGAAGTTAGGAAGCTCAGGGGGGATATCAAGACGAAGCCGAAGGGCACAGCTTACCTGCTCGAACGAAGGTTAGAAGGGATGATTAAAGATTTAGTCGCGGCGGAGGCGAACGGCTACTCCAAAAAGTTTCTCGAGCAGATAAAGGGGCACATCGACGAGATAAAGGCCGATAATCCCAGCAAGCGGGTGCCCGAGAAGTGGAAAGACAAGCTGCAGGTTCTAAACCTTTCGTGCTTGGTGCACAAAGACCGCGTTGAGGAGCTCGGCAACGTGCTCGGCGAGATCAACAAGCTCGAGGGTTTCGCCGTTCGTTTCACGGGGCCGTGGGCACCGTTCAGTTTCGCGAGGTTGGGGGGTTAAAATGCGACCAACGCGGGAGTGCACGCTCGTCGACTTGTTGGACAAAATCTTGGATAAAGGCGTGCTGATCAACGCCGACGTGATAATATCCGTGGCCGGCGTGCCCCTGATCGGGCTGAACCTGCGCGCCGCGCTCGCTGGGATGGAAACGATGCTCGATTACGGCATGATGGAAGCTTGGGACAAGAGCGTACGGGAGTATTATGCAAAAGAGTTCGCGAAGAAACAGGTGCCTCTCGCTGCTGGCGAAGAAGTCATCCTCCAAACATTCGGATCCCATTGGTACAGCGAGGGCGTCTACCACGCATGGAGGCATGGTTACCTTTACCTGACTAACAAGCGGTTATTCTTGTTCAGGAAAGAGCCAGCCTCCGAGATATTGTTTGAGGCACCGCTGGGGGAAATAGGAGGGTTGGCAATAAGGAAAGGGATGCATGTGGGTAGAGAACGAGACGAACTCTACATGTCGTTGAACGAGGGCGGCGTCGCACGCGTTTGCACGGAGGATCTCATGGGACTGAAGAAAGCGATGGAAAAAATTGGGGTGCCGGGGGAGCCGATTGCGGTGCAAGCGGTTTGATGAGGAGTGAAAGATGGAGAAGGAACCTGAGAAGGTAATGGTTCGGAGGTGCGTTTATTGCGGTGAGGAGATAAAAAACCCAAACGTAAATTACTGCCAAAAATGCGGGAACGTGCTCTGGAGCAAAAGTTTTGTTAGAAAGAGAACATAACTCGGAGTTTTTGCAAATGTTTGACTCCCGTATTCTCGAGCGAAAAATTGTGTTTTTCGGTGGGAAAGGAGGCACGGGAAAAACTGTTTGCGCCGCGGCCACGGGATTTTGGGCCGCAAAAAAGGGCAAAAAAGCATTGGTCTTTTCTTCGGATCCCGCACACTCGTTATCCGATCTCTTTGACCAAGAAGTGGGCAATAAAATAACTCAGATAAATGGAGTGGAGAACCTCTACGCTTACGAAGCCGACCCACATCAGCGCCTCAAAGAGCTGAAAGATGAATATATGCCGTACATCGATAGAGCGGTGCACGAGTTAGGCAAGGGGCCAGTAAGCCTTGAGAGGGACATGTTGGAGGAGTTTTTTGATCTCATCCCGCCTGGCCTCGATGAGCTTTCGGACTTGGAAAAACTTAATAACCTCCTTAAGGGCCGTGACGGAGGCGAATTCGATATGATCGTTGTGGACACGGCAGCGGGAGCTCATGCGCTACGTTTGCTCGAATCCCCTAGGATAATCAATGAAGTGTTCGAGAAATCCCTCATGATTCTCGACCGCGTGCTCATGAGAGAAATTCCCCGATTGGGTCCATTGAAAGTAAAAATGCGGCACTTGGCGCCTATCCACAGGTTGCGCTCCAAGTTGGAAGAGCTAGCCGATGACGCGAAAAGGTTCATGTTTACCATTACCAATCCCGAAACGACTTTCATCGTCGTTACCATCCCCGAGCTGATGGGAGTTTTTGTGACAAGCGATACGATTGAGACCCTTAAAAAAATCGGGGTCTTCTCTGATGTCATCGTTGTTAACTATCTCGCTCCCCACTCGGATTGTAGCTTCTGCTCATCGGTGGGGGAAGGCCAAATCAAGCGGGTGCAGGAGATCCGCGACAAGTTCCCTAAGCATAGGATTATCGAGGTTCTCCTTTTCCCAAGACCGATTTTGGGCTTGGAAGCGTTGGCAGACTTTGCCCAGGCTTTATTCGAGGGTTACAAACCTGAAGGCGTTGAGGTAAAGGCGGTTCCGGAAGTTCCCTCACTTGACACGAGAACCCCTAGATTGGAATTCCCAACGGATTTGAAGCTCGTGATATTTGGAGGGAAAGGGGGTTGCGGAAAGACCACATGCGCAGCGGCAGCTGGAATCCGAATGGCCGAGAAAGGAAAGAAGGTCCTGATCGTTTCAACGGACCCGCAGCGCTCCTTATCGGATAGCCTAGGTCAGAAATTGCCTGTGAGCCGAACCTTACCCCTCCTCGAAAAGATTATACCGGTGGATGGCGTGCCAAACCTTTACGCTTTGGAGATCGATACCGAGGCGGTCATAGATGACTTTAAAAAACGGTATGAAACGGCAATCATGCAGCTCGCAGTAGGAGCGACGAAGCTGAGGGAAGATGAGATAAGGAGCTTCTTCTCCATCCCTAGTTTTCCTGAAGCAGATGAGATGGTGGCTTTATGGAAGGTTTCGAAAATACTCGGGCTTCGAGAGTACGATACGGTCATTCTCGATACCGCACCTACTGGACACACCATGCGTTTCTTAGAACTTCCCGACGCATCAGTGAGATGGCTCAAATTCCTTGTTAAAGTAAGGGCAAAGACGAGGCATTTGCAGCGATTCTTCAAGAGGGGGCAGAAGTATGAAGCGGATTTCTTTTTGGAGGAGGCGATAGAGGATGATGAGCGAATCCTAAATGCATTCAGGGATCCCCTCACCGAGTTCGTCCTGGTAACGACTTTGGATGAAATGGCGCTAGAGGAAGTCAAAAGGTTCTTGAAAGTCCTTCGTTCGCGTGAGATACCCGTTAGGCAAATGATAATTAACAAACTGATTTCGCTACGCAAATGCGGTTACTGCATGTCATCCTTCAATTTGCAAGAGGAGGAGCTTTCGGAGACAACAAAAACTTTCTCCGAGCTCAGATTGGTTGGTGTCCCCCACCTCGGCCACGAAGTCCAAGGCATCGATGAACTCAAAAATTTTGGGCAAATCTTGTTTGGAAAATAATCTTTCCATAAATCGCACTTAATTAGTCTATGCTCACGATCGTCGACTAGCCAAAATTTCTGATGTGAGCAGGTAAAACCTTGGATAGCCTTTTGAAACATGTACCAGTTTCTGAAACGGATTTGACCTTCTTATTATGGGCGGTTTCTCAAGCTCCGGTTCCGCAGGCTCAGGTGGTGGCGCAGGTTAAAGGGGCGTTATAAATTTTTCTTTTATCCCAGTATCTCCGATGCATAAACATGACGAGATGCTCGCCAGTACATGACAGTTCCATGAGGGAGGCGTTGAGGTGGACATATCACCACCGAGATACCAGTTGCCCCGGTGGCCTACAACTCATAGATGCCAGATGCCCATGAGTTGGCCCTCATCGCCTTCCTTTCGGCTTTCTCAAGCCGTGAGTCGCATGTCTCGCTAAGTTCCAAAAGGAACCCCTTAAAGCTCACCTCGTCTTTATACAGGACCGCCCAAAGCAACTGCAGGAGCTGCTCGTAGACGAAGAAAAAGAACCTGACCCTGATGTCTGTTGACTTCGACTTTATGCGCGCCTCGTCTTGCACACGGAAACCTGTCTCGATCCGCCAGCGCCCTTTGTAGG
>Ga0315282_10013282_pt1 | contig 12442 bp, 5 predicted proteins | sample YL17G07_20_MG_FD_203693 | JGI IMG/M metagenome (GOLD analysis project Ga0315282, IMG submission 203693) | Sediment microbial communities from Yellowstone Lake, YNP, Wyoming, USA - YL17G07_20 | ecosystem: Environmental > Aquatic > Freshwater > Lake > Sediment | place: USA: Wyoming | collected... | reverse complement strand
ACCCAGACTCTTGTTCTCTTATTCCAAAGACAGGGGAAATGCCTGGACAGAGCCGAAGCTTGTCAACCCGGATGCGCCGGAATGGTCTTCCCAGTATCAACCCATGATTTTTGTTAACCATGAGGGGACTCTGGGTCTGATGTGGTTCGATACGAGGGCTTCCAATAAGAACGACCGGTATCAGCTTTATTTTACGGCGTCGGTGGATGGAGGAGAGTCTTTTCTGCCCGCCGTCCTTGTTTCCTCGGCACCTTCCTTTCCGGCGACGGAAATCAATCTGACCCCATCACCCCTCTTCGGCCTTAATTCCGGTCAATCCCTCAATCTCAGAACCCTTTCGGCCTACACTAGGTGGGCCGATGGCGGAGACTACATGGGATTGACAGCCACGGCGGATGGGGTCTTTCGTCCATTCTGGGCGGACAGCCGCGGCAGGAGTTTTCAAATCTGGACATGCCAGATCGACGTGAAAGTCAGGGAGGGAAACACACTGCCAGATGCGATAGCCGCGGCCAAAGGAGCGGCTTCTTTGAAGAGAGAAAGAGCTTCCTTGAACAACCAGCTCGAACTGGCCTATGATCCGATCAGATATGACCCTGCGTCCCAGGTGGCCATTTTTCCGATTCGCTTAAAAAACATCTCCCAACAATCGCTCTACGGGCCTTTTGCGATTAAGATCAAAGCTTTATTCCCCGAGGACGCAAAGAAATATGCTGGAGGAGGATGGTTGAATATCCCGGAGATCCTCAATGCCTCAAACGGAGAAAAGGGTGCGGGAGCGGAATTTGACTATTCCTCGAGCCTCCGTGACTTTGAATTTCTGGAACCCGGAGGCTTAACTGAGGCGGTAGAATGGAAAGTCAAATTCCCAAACCACCTCCTGACAGACCTTGACTTGGAAGTGGAAATCAAAGGATTTACGGCTCGAAAAGAATAAGGCCTCGGGCCTATCGGATCGATGACTCTTGGACTTATTTCAAGTACTTATCAAACCAGGCAAGGATCCTCTGCCACATGTCTTTGATAACCCAGACCTCGGCGTCGCCTCCGAGATGGGTTTCGCCGGGGTAGGCGACTAACATGGCCGTTTTTCCGAGATCCCTAAGGCCGTAATACATCTCTTCCGCTTGAGAGAAAGGCACATTCCTGTCGTTTGTCCCGTGAAGAAGCAGGATGGGAGTCTGGACTTTGTCGAGCTGAAAGACCGGTGAATTCTTAATATAATTCTGCTGGACCTCCCAAAGAGTCCCGCCCAACCGTCCCTGGCCGATTTGATCTCCTCGTCGCCAGAAATCCCCCTGCATGCTGATTTTGCTGGCCCAGTCTGTAATACCGCACGAAGTCACCGCGGCTTTGAAACGCGTCGTCTGGGTGATGAGGATATTTGTCGCAAAGCCACCGAAGCTCCAGCCCATAACGCCAAAATTTCCGTTGGCGATTCCCGCCTCCATGAGGCCATCCATGGCCGGGACAACGGATTCTTTGAAAGAGCGAGCCGTTTCTCCCATCGCGAATTTGATATCCGGCATAAATATTGCGAAGCCATGATTCGTCAAAATTTGCAGATTGTAGAGCTGTCCAAAAAATCGGTGTAAATCCTGGCTGAATGTCTCATAAACCCAAAGGATAACGGGATATTTCTGACCTTCGACATAATCGGCGGGATATATGAGGACACCCTTGAGAGGGTCTCCAGCCCCCGTTTTCCAGTGAAAGAGTCTGGCGTTGCCATATGAAAAGCTGCCGGACTTCCTGTTCACATCGGTGAGCTTCGTCTTCCCCTTGGTTCCTAAATCCAGCGCCCAGACGTTCTCCGGCGTTGATTTATTCTGGAGAGTGAAAAACAGTCGGTCTTTGACCCATCTGGGCTGGCTGATCAGCCAATCTCCGGCCAGGACTTCTTCCGATTGTCCTTGTTTCCAATCCAACCGGTAGATTCCTTGCTGACCTGTCTTTTCGTCAACGACTTTCAGATAAATGTATTTCCCGTTTCCATCCCAGAGATACTGCTGGACAGTCGAGGGGATACCCGTTTTTAAAAGCCGGTATTCGCCTGTGGGCATGGAAAATACATAAAGATCTTGACCAGCTGAGCACAAGATATATTTTCCGCCTGGATGCCAAGCCGGAATGCCGGTGACTTTGAGGTCACCCTTATTCAAAAAGAGTGTACTATCTTTAACGAGATCATAAACCGAGAGTCGCCCCTCGTCAGCGTAGGCGATAAACCGGCTGTCTGCTGACCAGGCATAGGGAGTCGTATAGAGTTTGTCCGAAAAAACTGTTTTGGATTGCCCGCCATCCAGAGGCAGAATCTCCAGCTTTGCATAACTGGGGACAAGGTGAGTCAAGACTGGTCTCATGGTCAACACAAGGACGGCCATCTTTTTGCCGTGGGGCGAGAGAGCGTGGGTTTCGATGCTTGTTTCATTGGGGACGATCGCAGAAGTGCTTTTTGTTTTGATATTCAATACCCAGAGCTGACTTTTCCGAACGTCTGTGAACCGTTCCTCATAAGGATCCTTTTCCCAGGTTGTCCGGACGATGATATTTTCGCTCTCCTCATAAGGCATGATAGGGTCGACAAGATCACATTGCGAGGGAAAGTAATAAATCTTGTCGCCCTGAGGGCTCCAGTCAAGGGGACCTTTTCCATTCGAATAGGGTGTCTCAAAGTAATCGGAGCTCTGGGTCTTTCTGTCCCAAAGACCCAAGCAGATTTGATTATTGTGCCAGGCATAAAAGGCGAGCTTTTGACCGTCGGGCGACCAGGATGGAGTCCAGGAATATTCTTCCCCTTGAGTTATCCGAATTGGCTCGTTCTTATCAGTTTCTTTAACGTCAATATAATATCCTCGAGGCACAAAATAATAGCGCGTTTTCACTTTCGCATTGGTTTGATAATCGTCTTTGACGGCATAGGCCACCGATTCTCCATCCGGAGAAACGCCGTAACCCGATGAAAACTTCAAGACCTCGAGAGATAAGGCATCTTCGATCGTGAAAAGGCGCTTAGGGGAGAGCCGCTCTAAGTTTGTGCGTTTGCTCAAAGGGGAAGACGTTAGATGGGGCATGAGGAAGAGAAGCAAAGGGAAAACCAAGATAAAAGCGATTCTGTCTGTATCAGTTCTTTTCATGTTTTATTCCTTGCTCCAAATATCGAGATCAAGCATAAATAAATTGTTTTGGCCTGTCAAATGGCCCCAACCGGCAGAGAGGGGCTCAATGGAAGAAGCAGGTTAATTAAAGGAGAGGCGAGATATTTCCCGCCTCTCCTCTCAAAAGCTCAGTAGGCAATACGGAAACCAACTCGAAAAGTTCGAGGGTTTTGGATGGAAAAGATTTTTCCGAAATACGAACCATATGATCCGAATACATCATAATCCCAACGTACATCATGGCTGTTAAGAAGGTTATACACATCGGCAAGCAAGGTAAAAGAGAAGTTGGACATCTTGAAGATCTTTGCCAGATTGAGGTTGATGTTCCTCTGTGGGTCAACGCGATACTTGCCCCATGGTTCCGCATAAATTGTCTCATACCCTTGGTTCAAAACCGCACCAAAATAGGGCCGATAGGTATGAGGAGAGATGTAGTAGAAATAGATACCGAGGTTTATGTCCAGGGGGAGCAGAACATTTCCCAGGAACTTTAAAAAATGCGGCTGTCCCGAGTATCGGGCGTTGGGACCGCTTTCATTGATGAACAGGTTTGGGTCCATGCCCATGTCGGCAACCGGCGGCCGCTGGATATTCCCCTTGGACACCGAGTAAACATAAGAAATTGTTGCCTGCCAGCGGTGCGAAAATCTCTTGTTGAGAACAACTTGGAATCCCGAGGCGTGATGTTCGGGTTCTTCGATCATGGCTGGAGACTGACCCTTTCTCGGATTGGTGATCAAGTAGGCATTTTGACCGGGATTGGTCTGGTTCCAGACATCAATCGTCGAATCATCTGCCGTGCCGGTTATTCCATCGGGCCCCGGATTCACAATCGTAATTTTCTCGTACTGCCCGAGCGTATTTACGGTTCCAATGGCCCTGGCCAGCTTCCTGTAGAAGAAAGTCAGGCTGAGAGAAGCATCTTTAAAAAGCTCGTGCTCTACTGCGGCCATGTATTCCCGCATGAACGGCATCTTTAGGTTTGGATCATAGCTGTAGCTCGTGCCGGCGACTCGATTGTACTCCACATATTGTGAGCCGTCCCAGAGCTTGTAGATTATCGCAGGCCGCCTGGTGTCCGCATAATAAAAGAATCCGCTGCTGAGGCTCTCGTAGTAGTGTCCGTAGTGAAATTTCAGCACAGTTTTCCCGCCCGAAAAGCCATAGGCTAATCCGAAGCGGGGGGCAATGGCGGTGGTATCCAAGATCACACCGGGTCCGGGGGAGGGAAGCCTGAACCGGTATGTATTCAGCCGAGCGCCAAAGTTCAGGATTAACCTTTTGGTGATACTCCAGGAATCCTCAACAAAACCGGCCAGGACGTTATAATATTTGTCCAGAAAAAAATTGCTTTCATACTGGATGGCGAGGTATGGCTGCCCGCCCATGTCTTCGTAGAAGGTGCGGTCGGGCCCGGGATAACCTCCTCCCTGCGCCTCTTTAGCGTACCTATATTCAATTCCCATCTTGAGCTCATGAGATCCTTTGATGAACTCGGGAATGTAGTGCGAAAGATGAGCATTGAGGTCCAAATTGCGGGTCCGGCCTTGATAGATAGAAGGAAAATTCTGGGTGTACATTCCGGTTACCAAATCATAGTGGGCGCTTACATCCATTCCACCGGAGGGAAGCTGATCCTGGTTCTTATGGTTGTAGCCCAACTTGAAGTCAAGGAAGGTGTTGGGCGAGAAAATCGAAGTCCAATTTAGGTTAACGACGTGTCCAGGGTAATTGTTGTCGAGGCTCGCTTCAGGAGTAAATTGGGGCCCCGCCACGATCTTATCGGCCTTTTCATTATCGTAGTTGTACCCGAGATTGACGCGGTTGGAAGGATTGACCTGAAAGCTCAGTTTAGCAAAAAATTTAGGGGAATACCACTTGGGCCGAACGGTCGTCCCAGGGGGGTTCTTCAACGACTCATAATATTCTCCTGCGACAAAGAACCATAGCTTATCTTTCAGGATGGGACCTCCGAACTGAAGTCCGATATCCAGATGCTGATCTGTGAGCTGTTTCGCATCTTTCATTGAGGGGTCGAAAAGCTTCTCGCTGGGCACACCCGTGATGTTCTGGCTGTTCCAGTTTTTTCCGTTGTAGCGGAATTCTCCCAAACCCGAGAATTTGTTGGATCCTGACTTGGTGATCGCATTGAAGACGACCCCGCTAAATTCTCCGTATTCGGCAGGAAGCCCAAAACTCTGAACAGAGGCTTCGTTGATGATATTATAATCAGGCTCGATAATACCCGCGGTGTTGATCCCGTCCATTTGATATGCGTTTGTAGATCCATACCCGCTTCCATAAGCTTGGTAGTAATCGACTCCTGGAGCCAAATTGAGGACATCATAAAAACTCTTGGCTCCTGAATCCGGACTATTTATGGCCGGAGTGGCCAGGAGCAGATCATCGGTCATGACCACCGGAGCAGTCGTCGAGCTCGTCATGTCGATCGTAGGAGATGGAGCCGTTACCAGAACTTCCTTTTCTAATTTTGCTTCTTCCATCACGAAGTCGACGGTCAGTGTCACCCCCGCATGAAGCTGAATTTTTTCTTTTATTAATTTTACAAATCCAGGAAGCTCTGCGGACACAACGTAGGGACCAGGTGGAATTGACGGGAATCTGTAGAATCCCTTAGGATCCGTCAAGAATGTTCTTGCTCCCCCAATAAGACTCGTGCCAGTGAGGCTAATCGTAACACCTGGAAGAGGTGCCCCTGTTTTATCGGTTACATTTCCCTGGATGTTCCCCGATTCTCGGATCTGGGAATAGGCGAAAATACCCAAAACAAAAATGCAGATCATAAATGGAAGAACTTTGGAGAACCTCATTTTTACCTCCTTCCTTTTCTTTCTCGATTTTTATTTTAAAGCCTCCCCCCAGGATTGCCGATCCTGACCTACGCGTTTCACCCGTTTCACTCAGGGGGACGGCGATAATAGTCCCGATCAAAAAAAAGAATCCTACATTCTCTGATAGTTTAATAGGACGTCACAAGTCCGCTCCATGTACCATATTATTTTATATTTTATTTTTTCGCGACAGACCGCCTATCGCCCCATCTAAAATCAAACTGTGGAGATATCTATCTTGCCACAGAAAAATCTAACCCATGATTTCAGGCCAGGAGGCAACGGATGGTAGCCTAATCTCAGAACCAAGGAGGTTAGGCCATGAACCGGAACTGGAAGATCCTCCGGGTTAAGTTTGACAGGTCTCGGTTTCTCTGGCCGGTCTGAGTCATGCCGCTCTGTCTTTCGGAGGGAGGTCCGAAGACGATATAAACCTGCCCCCTCGGCTTTCCCAGCTTTCATTTACCGGACAGGTGCTAGCCGGCCAATAATTTCTCTATCCTCTTTCGGTATTCGCCCACAAGTCGGGTGTAATATGTCCCGGTGGCAGGGCCGTCTATTCCTGTGGCAATTGCGGCTACCTTGCCATTCGCATCCAAAAAGACAACCGTCGGCCAGGCCCAGAAAACCTTGAAATCAGCAATTTCCTTGGGGACCTCGTCTTTGCTCATGGTCAGGGAATAAAGAAACTGAAAAGGCAAATCATACTCTTGTTTAAATCTGCTGATCCGCAATTGGACTTTGGAAACATCCTTGGTGAGTTCATAAAATACCCCCAGCATGTTCAATCCCCTCGGATGGTAGTCTTTATAGAGCTGCGAGAGAACGGGAGCAAGTTGATGGGTATTCGGACAGCCCGTTGTGGAGAAGATGACCAGCAAAGGTTTGCCGCGAAATTCAGCGTCCGATGGGGAAACCAGACGCTTCGGATTCTCGGCCAGGGGCAACTTGAAGCGCAGAAGTCCCTGGTTGTTCGTGAGTTGAGTTAGATTGAACGTGTCCGGCAGTGCGGCCTCTCCCTTGACGGCGGTCCACTTGACCGGCTCGCGGGGGCCCCTGGCCCAGATCCCATGGAGCACCCCTTTCTCATCCAATTCCGCCTTGAAAATGAAGACCCAGGAACCGTTGAATGATGAAAGGAGCAGGAGTCCGTTCCGATAAACTCCTTCAAGATCACGGAAATCTCCGTCAACCGCCCGGACCGTTCCTGTGAGCCTCTCTCCTTTCTGCGAGAATAGGCAAACCGAATCATAGTCGTCCCCTTCAAACCTCAACTTCCATGTGCCCGAGGCATCGTCGATCGGTGCTTTCTTGGCTGGTGCGCGGAACTTGTCTTTCGGGAACCTCTCCAATTCTCCTTTATCCGCATAAAATGGCATTTGATTTGGAGTCCCCGTCTGCTTGGACCAGTTCCCCTTCATCGATTTTCCGTCGGGCGAGAGGTCGGCGCTGATTTGCGATTCAAAGTGATCGATAAAAAGGTCAATATGGCTGTCCGATCTAACGACTCGCGAAAAGCGGATCACTTCCGGGCCGTTGTGAACCTCGGCTTCGAGTTGTGCGGCGGGGTTAGTCTTGATATACAGGTCGACCGGAATCTCCCCGCCGCTCGACATCCAGACAGCACGCCAGTGACCGTCCAGAGAAACGGGCGTCTTCGCCTCAGCGCCGACCGCCAGAATAAAGGCCATCAGACAACAGAAAAAAATTTCTTTGCTTTTCATCGGGACATCTCCTTTTCTTCTCAATTTGAAAGCATGTTCTTTATCAGTCTTTGGATGATGCAAAATTCAGCTTTCCCTTTAAGGAGTGCAGCTGGGATTCAATCTCTGATCTTCGGCCCAAAATCATAATAACATTACCCTCAGCTGAAAGATATTTCGCGCTGGCCTGTCCAACATCTTTGGCGGCCACCCTTTTGATATCTTCTCCATAAGAGAAAAACGAACTCAGTGATAGCCCGTTCAACTCGAAATCAACTATGCGATTTTCGATCTCCGCGGGGGACTCCATGCGCATGGCCTCAACGCCTTGGAGATATTGCTCCGCCGCCCCTATCTCTTGGTCAGTGATTTCACCCCTCTGCATTTTCGTCAATTCTTCGAGAATCAGTTCAATGACTTCGCCAACCTTCGGATTGGAGGCGAATGTCCAGATATAAAATGTGCCGCCGGTTTTTCCATATTCAAACTGACTTTGGACGCCGTAGCTGAGTCCGCGTTTGCGCCTCAGCTCCTCCATCAAGCGGGAAGAAAATCCGCCCCCAAAAAGAGTGTTGAGGACTTCGGCCGAGAAATAGTCCGGACTTTTGCGCGAGAGACCCTTGTGTCCGATTCGGATCTGAGCCTGGGACATATCCGGCTTATCCACCATCCAGATCGAATTTCCGGCAAGGTCGGGTGGATTTTCTGGGATCGCAGGAGGAATTGTTCTGATCCCTTTCCATTCCGCAAAAGTATTCTTGACAAGTCCCAAATCGGCCCCGGCGACATCTCCGCCGAGCATCAGTACGCAATTGCCTGGAAAGTAATTGGCCTTGTAGAATTGTTCCACTTCAGGAAGTTCGATCTTCGAGACGGTTTCATCTTCGCCTTCGGGCAAAAGGGATAGGCGACTTCCCTCGTAGAGGATGCGAAAGAACCAACGGTCGGCCGTCCTCCAATTATCGTTGCCGATCTGATGGATGCGTTCGAGGGTCAGTTCTTTTTCTCGTTTGATTTCTGCCCCTGGAAACGAGGGATGCTGAACGAGATCGGCCACTAACTTCAGAAGCTTAGGCATTTCCTTTTTTAGGACGTGGAAGGAGATCTGAGACGAATCCCAGTCCACTCTGGTTTGAAGATCGCCGCCCGTCGCATCGACTGCGCTCTCGATGTCTTCCCGGGTTCGATTCGAAGTTCCTTTTGTGAGCAGATTGCACACCAGGTTGGCGAGTCCTTCCTTGGCCTTTGGATCGGCGAGAGCGCCGCTCTTCACGACCAACAGGCCTTCAACCATGGGAAGCTGATGTTTTTCCAGGAGGATCACGGTCAAGCCGTTGGTCAAGGTGCTGCGTTTTGTCGCGGGCCCGGAATTTGGGGCAGGATCTCCGGGCGAAAAACTCACCGTCAGAACTGCGACAATCAAGAGAGAATGAAGTCTCTTCATCCCGTCCTCCATGGCTCAGTGTTTCTCTTTTTTGCCTGGGACGAGCCAAACGATCGTCCGGTTCTTCTCGTCTAGATATTTGAGGGCGATTCGCTGAATGTCCCCGGGCTTCACTTTTTGATATTTAGCGATGAGTTTGGTCACAAACTCCGGATTTCCCGTGAGCGTCTGATATAAGCCCGCCTGCTGCGTTTGGGAAGCGACAGACCAGAGCGTCCAGACAGAATAAAGAACATAGGTGAGTTGGTCAGTTGTCTCTCTTCGAATGGCTCGTTCGAGTTCCTGGGAATCAACAATTTCTGTGGTCAATCTTTTGAACTCCGCGACCAGGGCATTTTCTCCCTTCTCCAAGCTGCACCCGGATTGCAGGGAAATCCCAAAGACGACCAAGGAGGGATCTCTGCGCCACTGGTCGACTTTTCCTCTCCCCCCCGGGTTGACAGCCACCGCAACACGCTGCTCGTCGACAAGGGATTTTTGCAGCCGGGCGCTCCTCCCTTTGCAGAGCAGCGCATCTAAGATCTGGAGTGCCGGCACATCAGAATCCGTGATATCCGGGATATGGTATCCGACAAACACGGCGGCCTGGTCGGCCGTCGAGAAAAAGCGGATGTGTTTTTCCGCATTCTGCACAGATTCAGGAGTGGGAGGGTGGGGAAGCTCCGGTCCGCGAGAGACCGCTCCATAGTATTTTTTGGCCAACGCCAGAGCGTCCGAGGTCTTGAAATCGCCGGCCAAGAGGACGGTTGTGTTTTGGGGAGAGTAAAAGGTATGAAAATAGTCTTTGACATCTTTTAGAGTGATCCGCGAAACATCGGAGATCCAGCCCCCAATGGGAGCCCGATAAGGATGGGCCTCGAAGGCTACGGCCCACAGATGCCTCAAGGCCACATAATAAGGATCATTTTCAGCCAAGAGCATTTCGCTCAGAACGACGTCCCTCTCTGCCTTAAAACGAGCCTCATCTGTCTGAACGCCACTGAGGAATCGTGCGCCTTCACGGAGCGCCATTTCCAAACCAACATTCGGCACAACATCCACATAGTCAGTAAAATCGGGCCAAGTATGTCCCCCCGTAGAACCTCCCAGTGCCTGGATACGCTTCTCAAAGGGCTCTTCGCCGGCATTGCCGCCCCAGCGAAGATGCTCGATCAGATGGGAGATGCCGGTGATGCCCGGCCACTCCGTGCGAGATCCAGCGCCGACATAGATATGATGGGAGACCAGAGGTGCAGAATGATCTTCATGAGTCAATACCAGCAAGCCGTTATCCAGTTTGCTGGACTGCCACCGCATAGGCGTTTCTTGAGCCATGATCCCAGATGGCAGACTAAAAATAACAAAACAGAGAACAAAAAGGGGTGTCATGGTTTGCATCTTACGGCCTCGTCGCAAAGTACTTTTCAATTCCTGTCTGCCCGGACCTGCTTGAGGTTGGAGAGAATTAACATGATAGAGACTGAGTGGGAAGAAAATAATAAAATTCGATTTTCTCATCTGATTTTGCTTACTTATATAGAAAATCGGTCAGAATTGTCAAATACTCGCGGGTGATCTCAACCGCATAAAAGAACATTAAATTATTAGGACTCCGATTCGATGTTCATTCAAAATGCGGGAGCTGGGAAGGTCAACGATTATCCCAATCAACATTATCAGAGGGAACAGGATTTTGATTGAGGAAAGCATTTTTGATATTCTTAGCCCTGCTTTGATTCTTCAGGCCTAGATGTCCGTTTGCACTCGGGCCACTGAGGTCACGAACCTCAAACAAAAAAAGAATCCACGAAGAAGGAGGATGTCATGAAATTCTTCAAAAGGAGTCCAGAATTCATCTTTCTTTTGCTTTTGGCTCCGGTCTTGATCGCGCCTGGGGTTCGGGGACAGGTTGGCTCTCCGGCGGCTCAGGCAACCCCAAAGAGGCCTTTTACGGTGGATGATTCTTTAGCGTTGGAGATTCTTGGCTATTGGTCATATCCCAGGTTCACGAGCTCCGGAAAGTTTGTTGCCTATGCCGTTATTGACAAGTATTACGGACGAAGCAAGGAGGAAGAGGCTGGACGTTTTTTTATCCCTCAGGGCAGCCACATCCTTGTTGGATCACTTCAAGGAGGTCGACCTCTTCAGCTCACGGAGGGCTCCGAGTATTCTTGGTCTCCTTCCTGCTCTCCGGATGGAAACAAACTCGCTTTTTATGGACTGCGCGATAACAAAGTCACAATCGGCCTCTGGGACAGGATAACAGGGAGAAGAGAGTCCTTTGAAGCCGGTAACCTGTACGGGAGAGGAAGCATCGAATGGGATCCCCAAGGCCGAAAAATCTTTTTTTCTTCAAATCCATTGGAATGGAAAGGCAACCCCGAGCCTTATGAGGATTCGGAAGATCCGATCGTTCGGACAACCTGGCAGGAAACTAACCCCTATGACGCTAGATTTATGTCCGCCTACATGAGCCAATTGACCAGCCTTGATCTCCAGACCAAAAAGACCGCGGTGATCACTCCCAGACCGATGGAGGTACTCTCTTCAAAATTCTCCCCCGACGGGAAGCACGTCGCGGTCCTGGAAATAGTGAAAAACAAGATCCGGGTGTTGGATACGACTGTCAGCGACTTGGTCGTTTATCCCACTGCGGGAGGCGAACCCAAGACTGTGGTCGCCGAAAGCGAAATGACTCAATTTTCCTGGTCTCCCGACAGCCGATTCCTGGCCTTTGTGGATAAGGGCAAATTGTTCATCTATTCTATTTTCGAAAGCAAGACGACTCAGTTGGGCAAGGACGGGATTCGGGTGACAGGAGATCCTGTTTTTCTTCCTGGAGTTAAGCAGGTCTTTTGTGCGGCAGGAAACGAATACTATCTTTTTCAAATTCAATCGGGAAAGTTCGAACCAATCAGGATGACTTTGCCGTATACAAGGGAGTCCTATATTCTGGACAAGTTAGGGAAGTTTGTTTATTTCAAAGTCATAGATGAAGGCACCGGGAAACAGGGTATCTACAGAATTTCCCTAAAGGACAATAAACCGGAAAAGCTAATTTTGGGTGACTGGATGGTTGGCGACCTTCTGCTTATGGACTCTTATCTGCTTTTCACTTTACAAAATTCTATCACCCCAGAAAATATTTGGGGATTGGATCTCCACACCCAAAAGATGAAGCAGATGAGCGAGCTGAATAAACAAACATCAGATTTTGTTTTTGGCAAGGCTGAGCTGGTTTCCTGGAAGAGCACGTCCGGAGATCCTTTGAAGGGAGTCCTGCTTTATCCCGCGTACTATGAA
>Ga0315282_10013281_pt1 | contig 12442 bp, 15 predicted proteins | sample YL17G07_20_MG_FD_203693 | JGI IMG/M metagenome (GOLD analysis project Ga0315282, IMG submission 203693) | Sediment microbial communities from Yellowstone Lake, YNP, Wyoming, USA - YL17G07_20 | ecosystem: Environmental > Aquatic > Freshwater > Lake > Sediment | place: USA: Wyoming | collected... | reverse complement strand
TGCAGTTTGCCCGCGCCCAGGACTATCTGGAGATCGGACAATGGGTAGCGACCCAGGCGCAACCCGGGGATAAGGTCCTGGTGGGCGAGTTGGGGGCCGTGGGTTATGCGCTGATGGATTTTGAGGTCCTGGACAGCTCCGGCATCACTTCGCCCGAGGTTTATCGCATCCGCCGCGAGGAGAGCGAGCAGCGGGTCAAGGAGGGCCTGGACCATGACACCGCGCGATGGGTCAAAGCCGTAATCCAGCGCTTCCATCCCGACTGGATCGTCACCTGGTACAAATTTTTATTTCTCCATGATCTGTCCGGGGATTCCGAAATCGTGGCGCAATATCGCCGCGTGTTTCCGCCCTTGCCCGGCAAAGAAGAATTTTTCGTGCTCAAGCGGGAGCCAGCCCCATGAGCGAGTCCCGGTCGTATAACAATTTTCTCGCCTTGCCCCTGCTGCTGATGCCGGCCGTGGCGTCGCTGGCCGCGGTCTTAAGCGCCGGCTGGCTTGCGATTGACGACGCCTACATCACCTTCCGCTACGCCGAGAACCTGGCCCATGGTCTCGGCTTTGTTTACAACCCCGGCGAGCGCGTGCTGGGCACCACCACCCCGCTCTATTGTTTGTGGCTGGCGTGCGGGAACCTGGCCGGCATTCCGACGCTCCCCCTCGCGCTGGTCACCGGCATCCTCGGCGCCGCGGCCAGCAGCTATCTGCTCTGGCGAATAGGCCGGGACGGTGGCTTGGGCCGGGCGGGCTATGCGGCCGGGCTGCTGCTGGCGTTTTTCCCGCGTTTCTGGATCAGCGCGGTTTCCGGAATGGAGACCACCCTGGCGGCCGGCCTGGCGCTGCTCTCGCTCTGGCTTGATTATCGGAAAAGACCGGCGCTCACCGGGCTTACGCTCGCGGCCCTGATCCTGACCCGTCCGGATGCAGCGTCCCTGGCCGCGGCGATCCTGCTGGTTCGACTGGTCCTCGACCGGAAGGCGGCCCTGGTCGAGGTCCTGGTGTTGGCGCTTTTCCTCCTGCCCTGGCTGACCTTCGGCTGGAGCTACTTCGGGTCTCCGATCCCGCACTCGATCGAGGCCAAGCGGTTGATCCACCCGTTTCCCTGGCACCTGGTCCTGAGCAAGGAGCTGAAGTGGTTCATCTCCGAGCCGGGCTTGATCCTGCTCTCGGGGTTGTGGTTCGCGGGCGCAGGCTGGATTGTAGCCAGGCGTCGAGAGTTGCTCGCCCTCGTGCTCTGGCCGATCCTGTTCCTGGCCGGCCTGGCCGCGGCTCAGGCGGGGCCGTTCTTCTGGTACCGGGCGCCGCTGATTCCGGCTTATTTATTCGTCGCCGGCTTGGGCCTGGAAGTCCTGGCCGGACTGCTGCCTGGTCGCTGGTCCGGCCGGCTGCGAGCGGCGCTCGTGGCTTTGCTCCTCGGGCTGCTGCTGGCGCCGGTGCCAACGGCGCTCAGCGAGGGCCTGGCCACGCTGGTGGCCAAGGAGCGGGTCTATCAGGAGATGGCCGACCGGATCCGGCAGTTCGGCCGGCCCGGGGACAAGGTCTTCGTGGGCGACGTGGGCGTGCTGGGCTACCGGCTCCAGGATTATTACCTTTTGGATAGCTCCGGGATCAACTCGCCGGAGGTGTATCGGATCCGCCTGGAGGACCGGGAAAGGCTGCTGCAAAAAGATGCGAGCTCTCGTTTTGACTGGTGGGGAACCCCGGAGTGGAGCCGGCAAGTGATCGAGACTTATCAGCCCCGCTGGATCGCCTCGGACCTCTCTTACCTGCACCTGAAAGAGCTGCTCGCGGAACCCGGGTTCCAGAAGGAATACCGGCTCGACCGGACCTGGAGCGTGCCCCCGGCCCAATATGGATTGCTGGTCCGCAGGCAAGAGCCGGAGTCGGCGCCGAGCCCTTAGTTGACCTCTTCCAGCAAGTCGGTCAACTCCACGATCTCGTCCTCCCCGATCTCCTCGCCCGAAGCCAGCAGGCTTTTCAGTTCCGGATAATCCAGGAACGGCTTCCAGGGGCCGTTGTCCTTCTGGATTTCCTCCTGCCCGGTCAGGTTGCCGGCGGCGACCAGATCCTCGACCGCGATTAGCCGGATCGGGCCCAGGACCAGGCCATCGGGGTAACGAATCTTGTAGCGCGAGACATTTTGCGGCGCCGGCGGAGGCGAAGGCTTGGCGGGCGGGGCAGGGGCCGGCTCGATCGGTTTCACCGGGGCTGGCTTGGGGCTCGGGGCTGGAGGTTGCGCGGGTGGGGGCTCCCGCGCCCCTAAAGCAGGCGGGGGTGGAGCCGCGGGTTTGGGCGGAGTTTCTTCAAGATCCAGGGGGATTTCTTCCTCGTGCTCGGCCGCGGGTTTTTCTGCGGCGGCCGGCGCCGGCAAGTCAGGGAAGAGCTTCCTCAGCTCCTCGAATTCAACCAGGGGCTGAAACTCGCCGCCGTCCTTGGAAACTTCCTCCTGGCCTTGGAGACGTTTCTCCCGGACCAGCACCGCCGCGGTCTTAAGCTTGATCGGGCCCAGGATCAGGCCGTCCGGCGAGCGAAAGGTGTACTTGCTCTTGGCCTCGGGCAGCTCCACCTCCTGGGTGACGCCGTACTTGTCCTTGATCTTGGTGACGATGGAGTCAATCCGGCACTGGTAGCAGAGACGGGCTTTGTCGTCCTTGTGCTTGACAAAGCTGGCGCCGCACTTCAAACAGGTGAGCTGGACCGTGTTAGTTTGGGAACCCTCGGCTTCGGCCGGCTCTGAGGACGGAGCCGGGGCCGGCTCGGGCGAAGGGACTTGCGGGCTTGGGGCCGCTGTTTCAGCCGGGGGCGCCGGTGAGGGGCCCAGCTCTTTCTGCAGCTCTTCCGCTGAGATCATGATCGTTTTCTGGCATTTCCCGCAGCGGAAGTTGACTGGCTTGCTCGGAATCTTCTTGATCGTGATCTTGTATTTCGAGTGGCACTGATCGCAATGGATCAGCATGTTGAGACTCCCGGATCCCCGCTTCAACCGAAGCCTAATCTATCACCAACGCGGGCAAGATTCAACTCTGGGTCGCGGGAGCGGCGGGCTGGGAGAGGCGGTTCCATTCGGCCCAGGCGGGCTTGAGGCTGAAGAGCCCGATTGCGGCTCGGGTCAGGCAAGACACCACGGGGTAAGCGAGGGTAAAGGCGAGATAGGTCTGGGTCGAGGCGTGGGTGGGAAAGAGGAGTTGCCAGGCGAGGGTGGTGGTGCCGAAGCCGCCGAAGGCGATGGGCAGGTTGGAGATGGAAAGGACGAGCGGGACCAGGATGACGAACTCGACCGGGGGAATGCGGATGCCGAAGGCCCAGGCGCAGAGGTAAAGCCCGCCGAGATTGGAAACGATCAGGGGCACGGCCAGGAGCGCGAGCTTGAGCCACTGGGCCGGCCGGGCCTGGGCAAAAGCATGCCACAGGGCATGGTCGCGGCGGATCAGGAGGTTGATCGGCCACCAGCGCCAGCCGTGCTGCCAGAAGGTCCAGGCGTGGAAGAGCCAGAACCAGCCCAGGGCGAGGATGATGACCAGGGTGCGCCAGGGGATTTTGCCGAAAATATCCAGGCCGGCATAGTGCGATGCGACCAGGGTGGCGGTGAAAATGACCACGAAGCCCCAGAGGCTGAGCCCGGCGCGGAAGAGTTGGATTCCGAGCAGCTTGGTCAGGGGCAGGCGGGTTTTGCGGAGCAGGTAGAGGAACATCCCGCCGCTGGAAATGTTGACGTTGACCAGCATGACCAGGTAGAGGGCGCCGCGGATCCAGAAGATGTCGCGCCGGCGGAAGGGACGGTCGAACCAGAGCAGGAGGCGCTGGGTGATGTAGGCGTCAAAGCCCCAGAAGATGAGGAGGGACAGCACCCGTGCCGGGACCATGAGCCAGAGGTTGGCCTGGCCCAGCGCCTCGCGCACCGCGGGCCAGTCCTTCCCGCGGAAATAATAGAACAGGATTCCGGCCGAGACCAGGAAGGGGACCGTCTTGCGGAGCAGGCTCCAGAAGGGATGAGGGGCCGAGCGCCGTTCCATCTCCTCGACCAGGCGCTCGAGGCGCTGCTCGGCCGAGGCTTGATCCATGTTTATTCGCCCGGCTCGGCGAGCTGCCGGAAAAAGCAACTGCGCCGGCCGGTGTGGCAGGCGGGGCCGACCTGCTCGACCTTGAGGAGCAGGGTATCCGCGTCGCAATCATAGCGGATTTCCTGGAGGCGCTGGAAGTGGCCGGAGGTCTCGCCCTTTTTCCAAAGCTTCTGGCGGGAGCGGCTGTAATAATGGCAGAGCCCGGTGGCAAGGGTCAGCTCGAGGGAGGCGGCGTTCATATACGCCAGCATCAAGACCTCGCCGTTCTTGGCATCCTGGGCGATGGCCGGGACCAGGCCCCGGTCGTCAAATTTCACCCGGGCCACCATGGTTTTAATTTCTTCCGCTGACCACTTCATGGGTTTGGTCACTTTTTCGGACCTGATTTGCCGATCCGGGCATAGAGATATCCCGGAATTTTCACCAACTGGACCTCGGCCCGCTCGCCTGGTTTAAGCCCGCGCGTTTGCAACAGTCCCAGCGCCATCTCTGCCTCAATCCCCATCCCAGATCAGGGCCGATTGTTTTTTAGTTTACCACGCCGGTGCCAAAGATCAAAATACAAAATTGGATTGGGACGTAACCCTTCAGTTATCCGGGGTGGGCCTATGGAATCTGCATTCCCAAGCTATCTTAATTCCTGTCCCTGCTGGGACGTCCGAAAATAGCCCAGGGATTCATCCCTGGGCACTCAGCCGCGAAGTACCGATTTTGATCTTCCTGGAAGTCCCGGAGGGACGAGCGAAAATCCGGACGCCGGCCCTTTCGTCCGTGCCTACGGCCCTTTCGTCCGTGCCTACGGCACTGGAAAAATTGGTTTTCCTTCCCACCCGGCGATGAATCGCCGGGCTATTTTCGTCTGTCCCTACCGGGACCTCAGGAAATTTTGCCACCGGTAACTGAAGGGTTACATTGGGACCGGGTTTTGACTTCACTCCCCCGCCTGATTAGAATGGACCCTGGTCATGGCTCCAGCTTACGAGCGACCGCTCCTGGCCGCGGACGTGGTCATCCTCGCGCCGGAAGGCGGAACCCTGCAGGTGCTCCTGATCGAGCGCCGCTATCCCCCGTTTCAGGGGCGCTGGGCGATCCCCGGCGGCCTGGTCGAGACCGGCGAGCCGCTGGAGCGAGCCGCGGCACGAGAGCTCTACGAGGAGACCGGGGTGAGAGGCGTCAAGCTCTACGAGTTCGGCGCGTTCGGCGATCCGGAGCGGGATCCGCGCGGCCGGGTGATCTCGATCGCTTATCTGGCCCTGGTCGAAAAGAAGCGGGTCAAGCCGCGGGCGGGCGATGATGCGGCGCGCGTCCGATGGTTCCCGCTCTCCAAGCCGCCGGCCCTGGCCTTTGACCATCGGCTTTTGCTCCGGCGGGCCCGGACGCGGATGTGGGAGCTGTGCCGGCTGGACCCGAGATTCCGGCGCCGAGTGCCCCGGCTCTTTTGGAGTCGGCCTCGGCCTCCCCGGTGAAGATTGCCGGCGGGCTCAAGCTCTGGTATAAATAAAGGGTAGATGTTTCCGCTCAACTCCATTCGGGTCAAGGGCTGGCTGGTTTTAGCCCTGGCCCTGGCGACGGCGCTGGCGATTCCGCCTCAGCCGCGAGCGGAAAGCCCGGTCATCGCGTGGCAAGATTATGAAGCCGGGCTTGATCTGGCCCGCGAGCGCGGGCTTCCGGTCGGCCTGTATTTCTGGGCCCGGGGTTGCCGGCCCTGCGAATTATATGAACAGAAGGCCTTTGCCGACCCCGAGATCGTGGCCTATATCAACTCGCACCTCATCCCGATCAAGCTCGATTACGATGCGGAAAGGGAACTCGTGCGCCAGTACCGGGTTCGGGGCACGCCCACTTTTTACTTTTTGACTCCTGAAGCCAAAGCGATTGATTCCCTGCTCGGCTACGTGCCGCGCGATCATTTCCTCAAAGTTCTGCATTATATCGGGGACGGGGTTTACAAAGTGAGCTCGTTCCGCGAATATCTGAAGCAGATCGAGGGAGAGAAGTGAAACCCTTTTGGCCAACCGCGGTTCTGGCCGGCTCGGTTGCGGCCCTAAGCCTGGCTGGGGCTTTTCCCGGCCGAAAGGATTCGATGAAAAACACCCGGGAAGATCATTTTGGCACGACGATGAATTATCCTCGCTTTCGTTCGGCGGGAGAGTTCCTGCACGACTTCGGGGTGGTGCTCGGCATCGCCTGCGGCCGGTTCCAGGGGCGGAAAGTGGACCTCGCCTGGATCCAGCCGGGCTTCCGCGAAAAGGTCTGCCTGACCGTAACTCTGGCCGACCACTGCGTGGCCTGATACAAAGCCCACTCCCAGTTTGGGAGAAAGGCGGGCTTGACCCAGGAAGAAATCTATCGGTTGGCCGCGTTGCCGAAAGATCAATTCGACCACCGGGAGTGGGTCGCCCTGGCTTATGCCCGGGACTGGGCGCTCTTCCGCGGGCAGATGCCGGACCAGGAGCTGGTGGACGAGTATCACCGGCTCTATTCCGAATCCGAGCGCCGTTCCCTGCACGCCTTGATGACCATTATGTATTTCAGCAACCGTTTCAATAATACCTTCTGGAAACCGCTGCAACTGTCTCCGGCTTACGCTCCGGAGACAAGCGAGCCTGGGGCTTCTCGTCCGGGCCAAAAATGATCGCAGCCTTGCGCCGGCCGCTGGCCCTCTGGATTCTTAGCCTCGGACTTTCCGGGACGGTGCAGGGCGCCTGGAAGGTTCAGCAGCTCACCCATTGCATGGGCGGCACTTCCGACAGCCCCGCGATTTCCGCGGACGGCCGCAGGGTCGTCTTGGTCTCGAGCTGCGACCTGGTTTCGGAGCAGAACGCCGACCATAACCGCGAGCTGTTCCGCTGGAAGGAAGGCGGGTCGCTCGAGCAGCTTACTCACACCGAGCGCTGTGAAAACCGCGAGCCGGCGCTCAGCCGGAACGGGGCGCGGATCGCCTTCGTGACTTCCTGCCCATTCGGGGAAGCCAATTCCCGCCATTATCAGGAGCTCGCTCTGTTCGAAGCGGGCGAGGTGAAGTTGCTGACCGACACCGCGGGCAGCGCCTATGAGCATCCGGCGCTGGCTCCTTCCGGCCGCTACCTGGCTTTTCTGTCCAGCGCGGACCCGCTCGGCCGGAACCCCGATCACAGCCAGGAGGTCTTTCTGTTCGATCTGGCCCAACCCGGAAAACTCGTGCAAGAACTGACCGCGGACGAGCAATCCGCCTGTCAGGATCTGGTCATGGCGGACGGGGTGGTGGCGTTCGCTGGCAACGGCAAGCGCGGCGGGACTAATCCCGAAGGCAACTTCGAGATCTACGCCGCCTCGGTCGGCAGCGAGCTTCACGAGCTGACCCGGACCCGCGACTGCGAGAACCGCGATCCGGAGCTCAACCGCGTCGGCAACCTGGTCCTGTTCCGCTCCAACTGCAACCTCACCGGCCAGAACCTCAACCGCTACTCGGAGCTTTTCCTGTCCCGCGGCGGCGCCGAGATCGAGCAGCTCACCCAGGACCTGGCCGAAGGCGTGTTCCAGCCCAGCCTGGCCGGAAGCGGGCTGCGCGCCGCCTTTGTCTCGCGCTGGGGCCGGGGGTTCCAGAACCCCGACCACAATCCGGAAATCTTTGTCCTCGACCTGGCCGCCGGCCGGCCGGAGCTGGTGGTCGAGACCAAGAACGGCGGCAACTACGGGCCCCGGCTCTCGGCCGACGGCCGGCGCCTGGTCTTTTATGCAAATACGAATATCACGGACGGTAACGACGACGGCAGCTTCGAGATTTACCTCGCCGAGGAAGCGACCTCGGAGGGCGAAAGCCCTTGAAGGAAAGAGAGGGACCGATCATGGATGTCTATGCGGCGGTGATGGCCAGGCTGGACGAGTTTCCGGCCGGGGCGCCTCAGACCGGGCACCTGCGGCAGATTGTCGAGGCGCTGTTCACGGTGGACGAAGCCGGGCTGGCCAGGGATTTGCCCCTCCAGCCTTTCCGCGAGCCCCTTTCCCGGATTTGCCGGCGCGTGGGCCTGGAGCCGGCCCTGGCCCGGGCCTTGCTCGAAAGCATGGCCGACAAGGGCCTGGTCTTTGCCCGGGAAAAAGACGGTGAGATGGCTTACGCTTTGCTTCCGCTCGTGCCCGGCATCTTCGAGCTCCAGTTCATGAGCGCCCGCACCGATCCCAAGTCCCGCGCCCTGGCCAAGCTGTTCAATGATTATTACTTTGCCGGCTGGGGCGAGCGCGGCTTCGGCCTGAAGACGCCGGTGGCCCGGACCATCCCGATCCAGAAGGAGTTGCCGGCCGGCCAGGAAGTGCAGACTTACGAGATGGTCCGCGACCTGATCCGGGGCCAGAAATACATGGCGCTGACCAACTGCTTCTGCCGGCACGAGCACGAGCTTTTGGGCAAAAGCTGCGGCCGGCCCAAGGACGTCTGCATGCTCTTCGGGCCGTTTGTGGACTTCGCGGTCGGCCGCGGCTTCGCCCGCCGGAGCAGCGCGGACGAGATGCTGCGCGCCCTGGACCGGGCCGAAGCCGCGGGCCTGGTGCACCTGTCCGACAACATCCTGGACCGGATCAGCTTCATCTGCAATTGCTGCGGCTGCTGCTGCGGCTTCCTCGGCACCATCACCAAGCTCAACCTCAAGGCCGCGGTGGCCCGTTCGGCCTTTCGGCTGGCGCTGGACGAGGCGGCCTGCACCGATTGCGGGGCCTGCGCCGAGCGGTGCCAGGTCCGCGCCTTGTGGATGGAAGGGAACGAGCTCCAGCGCGATCTCGACCGCTGCCTCGGCTGCGGCGTATGCGTATCTGCATGCGAGTTCGAGGCCCTGAAGCTCGAGCGCCGGCCCGCCTCCGAAATCCAGCCGCCCTTTCCCACCTATCTGGACCTGGGCATGGCGATGGTAAAGGAACGCGAGCGGAAACAGTCCTGATGCTCACGCCCGAACTCTGCTGGCGGAACGGCAAGATTACGTCTCTCGCCGCGGCGGCGATTCATCCGCTGGATCGGGGCTTCCGGTTTGGGGATGGTCTCTTTGAAACCCTGCGCGCCGATGCCGGCCGGGTGGCTTTCGCCCGGGAGCACCTGGCCCGGCTCCGGCATTCGGCCGAGGTCTTCAAGCTCGCGGTTCCCGATTCGGACTCTGAACTGATTGCAGCAATGCATGACCTGCTGGCGGTCAATCGGTTGATGGACGCCCGACTCCGCTTAACCGTAACCCGCGGCCTCCATTCCGGCAACCTGGGGCTGCCTCCGGCCGCTTCGCCGACCGTCCTGCTGATGGCCGAGCCTCTGGCCGAGAACCTCCGCGAGCGCCAGACCCGAGGGGTGAGCCTGGCTCTGGCTTCGCTCCGAATTCCCCGGAGCTTTTTGCTCGCCCGCCACAAGACTTTAAACCGGCTGCCTTATCTTTACGCCCGCGAGCAGGCCCAGAGCCAGGGTGCTTTTGACGCGCTCTTGCTCGACGAGCAAGGCCAGGTCGCGGAGACGACCGCGGCCAATCTTTTTATCGTGCACGGCCGCCGCCTGCTCACGCCTCCGCTTCTCGCTCCCATCCTGCCCGGGATTACCCGCGCCGCGGTCCTCCAGTTGGCGAGGGAGAAAGGCTTGGCTCCAGATGAGCTTGACTTTCCGCCCGAAAAATTGTTTGCGGCCGACGAAGTTTTTGTAACCAGCGCAATCGCGGAAGTGCTTCCGGTGAATGAAGTGGAAGGAAAGAAGATCGGGAGCGGAGCGCCGGGGCCGATCAGCCGGGAGCTACTGGCCGCTTATCAGGAGTTGGCCCGAAGTAAAGATCCCCGAGCTTGATCCCCAGGTGGCCGGCCACCGCCTCGCACTTGGCCTTGAGAATGAAGAAGAGGTCGGGCCGCGTGCCTTCCAGGGTCTCGTAATTTCCCTGCCCTTTGGCGATCACCAGGTCGGCCCGGTCCAGGACTTGCAAGAAAATCGGCGAAGAGCGCTCGCGCTCGACGCCCACGAAGTTGCAGCCGGTATCCAGGACCTGACAGATCTTGTCCAATCCGGCTTGCTCCGCATCTTCCCGGGTGGCGTCGTTGAGGATCGCGCCGGCCTTGACCCCCGCGATCACGGCCTTGTTCCGCCGGCGCAGCTCTGCGATGAGCAGCCGATCGAAAACAATCTCGCCGGCGTTATCGAGCAAATACAAGATGCGCGGCGCGCGCTCGAGCGCGGAGCGAAAAGCCTCGATCTCGAAGCGGGCGAAGCCGTCGCCGAAGGCCCGCTCCAGAGTTCCCTCCAGGTCCACCTCCTGGCCGATGCCGAGGTCAATCACGTTGCCGACCACGGCTATCCGGATCGCTGCCTCCAGCGGGTCCGCCGCCTGGGTTACTCGCTCCTGGAGCGCCGGCAGCATCTCCAGGGCCAGCAGGTTGTATTCCCGCTTGGCCTCGCGAAAAGGGTCATCGGTGCCCAGGTGCAGGTTGACCAGGTGGAGCACTTGAGAGGAGTTGTGGGCCGGGTTGTGCTCCGGCTTCAGGTCTCCGACCAGCCGGGCCACGGCTTGATAGACTTCCAGGCGCTTCGCCTCGGGCGCGTGCATCCTTTCCAGGCTGGAGAGAGCCTGCTTGAAGAAGCAGGGATAACAGGCGCTTTGGGTCCGCATGTTTGACCTCAAAGGCGAGCTTGATAGATCGCCAGCAACTCCTGGGGACCAGCCGGCCGGCGGGGATTGGTCGTCATGGCGCCGTCGGCCAAGGCCAGTTTGGCGCAATCCTCCAGGCGGGACGGGTCCACTTTCACTTCTGAAAGCCGCTGGGGCAGGCCCAGGCTGCGGCCGAACTCGCGCATCTTCGCCACCGCGGCTTCCCCGTCTTTCCGCTCGTTTCCCGAAGCCGGGATTCCCATGGCCCGGGCCACCGCGGCCACGCGGCCGGCCGCCGCCGACAGGTTATAGGCCATGCCTTCGGCCAGGAACATGGCATTGGCAATGCCGTGGGGCACTCCGAACATTCCGCCCAAAGCATGGGCCAGGGCGTGGACCACGCCGACAAAGGCGTTCTGGAAAGCCTGTCCGGCCTCGGCCGACGCGATCAAGGTCATGCTCCGGGCTTCCAGGTCCCGGCCGTTCTGGACCGCCCGCGGCAGGTAGTCAAGCAGCAGTTGGATCGCGTGAGCCGCCAGCGCGTCCGCCGGGGGCATGTAGTTGGTCGAGATCATGGACTCGACCGCGTGAGTCATGGCGTCCATGCCGGTGGCCGCGGTGAGCAGAGGAGGCAGGCCCAGGAGCAGCTCCGGGTCCAGGATGCCCACGGGCGGGATCAGGTTCAGGTCCATGATCAGGGCCTTGACGTTTTTCTCCCGGTCCTTGATCACGGCCATGGAGGTGCACTCGGACCCGGTGCCGGCCGTGGTGGGGATGGCAAGGTGCGGGACCGGCTTCTCCTTGACGGAAAAATAACCGATATACGGCCGAATATCATCGCCCCCTTTTTTAAGCAGCACCGCGATACCCTTGGCCGTGTCAATCGAGCTGCCGCCGCCCACGCTGACCACGCAATCGGCTTTGGCTTCCCGGCCGGCCGCCGCCCCGGCATTGACCACCTCCAGGCCCGAGTCCGGGACCACGCGGTCGAACACGCCGGCCAAATTTTTTCCCAGGCCGGCCTTGGCCGCGGCGACCATGGGCGAGCCGGCGAGAGCCTCGTCCGTCACCAGGAGCGCCCGGGAAGCGCCCAGCGCCTGGAGTTCCTTGCTCACGTTCTTGATCGCGCCGGCGCCGAAAACCAGCTTGCCGGGATTCTGGAAGGAGAAGCGGAATTTTTCTTTGTAGCCCATGAGTCCCTCCTTATTTTTAATAACACACATGCGGCCGAAGATCAATCCACAGAGAGGAGGAAAGAGGAAGAAAGAATAAATCCACAGATTGCACAGATTTCACAGATTAAGAGAAGGAAGGGTTAAAGGAAGTGAAAAGGAGCCAAAGGGACCTTATTCCTCGTTGCATTCTTGGATGGGTTTGATGGGGGCGTTGGTGAAACGGCGGTATTGTAAAGAGGAAGCGCCGAAGTTGATGAGGAGACCGAGTTCGAGGCCGGTGGCTTTGAGATAATTGATGAGCTGAGCTTCTTCAATTCCACCGATTCTGGTGAGTGCTTTCAGCTCGACAACGATGCTATCAAAACAGATAAAGTCAGTGCGGTAGGAGGCATTCAATTTCTGTCCCTTATAAAAAACCGGCAACTCAACTTCGCGGCGGAAAGGGACGGCTTGATTCGCCAATTTGATAGCCAACGCTTCCTGGTAAACCGGCTCCAGGAAGCCGCATCCCAACTGCCGATGCACCTCCATTGCCGCGCCGAGAATGGCATAGGTCCGAGGGTCGCGTTTGTCATTTTCCGGTATAAAAATCATCCTTCAAAACCTCTATGTTATTTTCCTTCTCTTTA
>Ga0315282_10013280_pt1 | contig 12443 bp, 5 predicted proteins | sample YL17G07_20_MG_FD_203693 | JGI IMG/M metagenome (GOLD analysis project Ga0315282, IMG submission 203693) | Sediment microbial communities from Yellowstone Lake, YNP, Wyoming, USA - YL17G07_20 | ecosystem: Environmental > Aquatic > Freshwater > Lake > Sediment | place: USA: Wyoming | collected... | reverse complement strand
GGGCTCTCGCGTCAGGACACGCAGAGAGTGCCTCGATTCCGGAATGCCTCTTTACAAATATGTATCTAACAGGTTACTGACCATGTTGGAGAACCTGATCACGGGGCAGAACCTTTCCGAGTGGCATACAGGCTATCGGGCTTATTCAAGAAAGGTATTAGAGACCATTCCTTATCGCAAGAATTCAGATGATTTTGTTTTTGACTCTCAATTTCTCATCCAGGCGGCTTATTTTGGATTTAAGATTGGAGATTTACCCGTGCCGTGCCGTTATATGAGGGAAGCGTCATCGATCAATCTCAGGCGTAGTATTGTTTATGGCATGGGAACGATAAAGACGATATTTCAATTTATTCTGCAAAAGCTTCATTTGAAGAGATTTAAACTCTTTGGGTCTTCAACAAAAGGTTTAGATGGCATCGTCTAAAAGTCAGCGGAAGGCCACCATTCAGAAGACAAAAGGACAGGACAAGCCGTCACAGGCAAGAGCCCTCCCGTTGCGTCGTGATGTTTTAAGCCTGGCCATCGGTCTTTTTCTCATCCTGGCGACCCTTGTTGTCTTTTGGCAGGTGCGAAATCACGAATTCCTCACGTTTGATGACAATGAGTATATCACGGATAACCCCCATGTGAGGCCGGGGCTGACCCTCAGTGGTGTGATCTGGACGTTCACGACCGCCCATGCCAGCAACTGGCATCCTTTGACATGGTTGTCGCACATGTTGGACTGCGGACTTTATGGTTTGAATCCGGGCGGACATCATGTGACCAATTTACTGCTTCACATCGCGAATACACTGTTGTTGTTCCTGGTTCTTAGACGAATGACAGGAGCCATCTGGGAGAGCGGCTTCGTTGCGGCGCTGTTTGCACTGCATCCTCTCCATGTAGAGTCGGTTGTTTGGGTGGCGGAGCGTAAGGATGTGCTGAGCACTTTTTTCTGGATGCTGACGATGTGGGCGTATATTCGTTATTCTGAGCGGCCAGGGTTCAGCAGGTATCTGTTGGTTCTCCTCCCTTTTGTTCTGGGTCTTTTGTCGAAGTCGATGCTTGTGACGTTGCCCTTTATCATGCTTTTGTTGGACTTTTGGCCTCTGGGTCGTTTTCAATTTGGGCAATGGGGCAGTGATCGTCCATCACATATCCAGAGATCGTTCAACCCCGGTGATCAAAGATCATCCGTTCTCTATTTGGTCTTGGAGAAAGTCCCTTTTTTTGCTTTGTCAGCGGCTTCGAGTTTTTTAACTTTTTTTGCCCAGCAAATGGGAGGAACTGTAAAATCTCTGGAATTTTTTCCATTGGAGACCCGGATTGCCAACGCTTTCGTGTCTTATATCAGGTACATTGGGAAGATGATCTGGCCTCAACACCTTGCAGTCCTTTATCCCTATCCGGACAGGTTTCCCATTTGGGAGGTAGTGGGGGCCGCTTTGTTGTTGGTCAGTGTATCGACTCTGGTGATTCGCGCTTTTCGGAGGCGTCCCTATCTCCTGGTGGGGTGGTTGTGGTATCTTGGGACGCTTGTGCCGGTGATAGGCCTGGTACAGGTGGGGATGCAGGCGATGGCTGATCGGTACACCTATGTGCCACTCGTGGGTCTGTTTATTGTCGTGGCCTGGGGTTTCCCCGGACTTTTGAAGGAGTGGGGGTATCGAAGGATTGTCCTTGCCACATCAGGAGGTCTACTGGTTTTGATCTTGATGGTTCTTACATGGTCACAGGTTCAGCGTTGGCAGAACAACATTACGCTTTATCATCATGCACTGGACGTGACAACCAACAACTTTCTCATCCACAACAAACTTGGAAATGTTCTATTTCGGCAGGGGAGGATCGATGAGGCCATGCCCCATTATACAGAGGCCTTGCGGATCAACCCAAATTTCGTCGAGGCATACAACAACATTGGAAACGCATGGGTTTATCATGGCGACGTTCAACATGCTATCGACTATTATAGGAAGGCTCTTTCACAGGCTCCTGATTATGCGGATGCGCACAACAACTTGGGATTTGCCCTGGCTCGGCAGGGAAAGGTCGAAGAGGCAATTACCCATTACCGAGAGGCCCTGCGGATTAAACCCGATTTTGTGCAAGCCCAATACAATCTGGGAATTGCTTTGGCTGATCAAGGAAAGAATGGGGAACCCCTCACCCATTTTGATAAAGCCCTTGGGAAAAAGTCCGGTGATTCGAATACCCATAACAACTTGGGAGTGGCCCTGGCCCGTCAAGGAAAGACAGGAGAGGCCCTTATCGAATTTGCCAAGGCATTAGAAATTGATCCAAACTTTGCAGAGGCTCACTGCAACATGGGAAATTCCCTCACTGAGTTAGGGAAAATTGATGAGGCCATCGTTCACTATCGGGAGGCCCTGCAGATAAAGCCTGACTATCCAATGGCCCGATACAACCTCGGGAATGCTCTATTCCGTCAGGGAAAGATCCAAGAAGCCATTGCCCACTATATTGAGGCCCTGCGAACCAAACCTAATTTTTCGGAGGCACATTTTTCGCTAAGCTTGGCGTATTCGATGACTGGGAACCGGACTTCAGCTTTGGAGGAATACAGAATTCTGAAAACAATCAATCCGGATTTGGCCGATGCCCTGTCCCGAAAGATTCTTAAATAAGAGTGAGGCTCGGGCTTTGTTCGGAGAGTTCCAGCTGCTCCACCAGCCCAAATAACAATTATTTTTTGAGTTGCATGTATTATAATATTCTATAAAATTCGGGCTCTTGAAGCCTTAAATTAGAGGATTCCAATGTCGAAGTCTAAAGCTCAGCGTAAGGCCGTAATGCAGAACACGAGAGCCGTAATGCAGAAGACGAAAGGGGGTGGGGGGCCGCCGCAGGCAAAAGTTTTTCCGTTGGGTGTTAATGTTCTCACGCTCGTCGTTAGTCTGGTTCTCATTGTGGCAACACTTCTTGTGTTTTGGCAGGTGCGAAATCATCAATTTATCACCCTTGATGACGATAATTATGTCGTCGATAATCCCTCTGTAAGGAGGGGACTGACCCTCAGGGGTGTGATCTGGGCTTTCACGACCACCGATGCGAGCAATTGGCATCCTTTGACATGGCTGTCGCACATGGTGGACTGTGGACTCTATGGATTGAATCCTGGTGGGCATCATGTGACCAGTTTATTGTTTCACATAGCAAGTACCTTGTTGTTGTTCCTGGTCCTTAAGCGGATGACAGGGGCTCTCTGGAAAAGCGGTTTCATTGCAGCGTTATTTGCACTCCATCCTCTTCATGTGGAGTCGGTTGCTTGGGTGGCGGAGCGTAAGGATGTGTTGAGCACTTTTTTCTGGATGCTGACGATGTGGACATACACTCGCTACGTTCAACGGCCAGGATTCAATAGATATCTGGTGGTTCTCCTATCCTTTGGGCTTGGTCTGTTATCGAAGCCGATGCTTGTGACTCTGCCTTTCGTAATGCTTCTGTTGGACTATTGGCCTTTTGGCCGATTTCAATTTGGACAATCGAGCGGAGATCGTAACGCATCCACTCACAATCCATCAGATCGCAGTGATCAAAGGTCATCTCCTCCTCAGTTGGTCTTGGAGAAAGTCCCTTTTTTTGCTCTATCGGCAGTCTCGAGTTTTTTGACTTTTTTTGCACAGAAGAAGGGGGGGGCTATACAGCCCTTGGAATTCATTCCATTGGGGACGCGGATTGTGAACAGTTTGGTTTCCTATGTGGGCTATATCTGGAAGATGATCTGGCCTCACAATCTGGCATTGCTCTATCCCTATCCGGACAGGTTTCCCATCTGGGAGGTAGTGGGGGCTGCTTTGCTGCTGGCATCCGTATCGGTGCTGGTGATCCGTGCTGCCCGGGGACGCCCTTATCTTGTGGTGGGGTGGTTGTGGTATCTTGGGACGCTTGTGCCGGTGATAGGCCTGGTGCAGGTCGGGATGCAGGCGATGGCTGATCGGTACACGTATGTACCGCTTATCGGTTTGTTTGTCATGGTGGTCTGGGGTTTTTCTGATGTCTTAAAGGGATGGCGGTATCGGAGAACTGTATTTGCGGTATTGGCGGGGATATTGCTTCCGACCCTCATGATTGTGACGAGGGTGCAAGCGCGGTATTGGGAGAATAGTATTACGCTCTTTAAACATACGCTGGAGGTGACGGTTAACAACTATCATGTCCACAACAACCTGGGGGTTGCCCTGGCCCGCCAAGATAAGATGCAAGAGGCCATGGCCCATTATGCGGAGGCCCTGCGGATCCATCCTGGCCTTGCCCAGGTAAAAAACAACATTGGAGGCGTTCTATTCCGTGAGGGGAAGATCGAGGAGGCCATTACTGAATATGCTGAGGCCTTAAGGATTGCCCCCGATTATGCGGACGCCCACAGTAATCTCGGGGTTGCCTTGGTCCACGAGGGGAAGATTCAGGAGGCGATTGCCCATTACGAGGAAGCCCTGCGGATCAAACCCGATTATGCCGAGGTACATAACAAACTCGGATTTGCTTTAGCCCGTCAGGGGAAGATTCAGGAGGCCATTGCCCATTACGAGGAAGCCCTGCGGATCAAGCCAGACTACGTGGATGCGTTCAACAACCTGGGAGTTGCCATGGTGGAACAGGGGAAGAAACCGGAAGAGATTATCGATCTTGCCGAAGCCTTGGGGATCAAAATAGATTATGCGGATTTGCACAACGAGCTGGGAGTTGCCCTTGCCCGCCAGGGGAAGAACCAAGAGGCCATTTCCATTTTTAATGAAGCCTTGCGGATCAAATCAGATCGAGCAGACGTGCACAACAATCTGGGAATTGCTCTTGCCCGCCAGGGGAAGAATGAAGAGGCGATCGCCCATTTTACTGAAGCGGTACGGATTAAACCAGATTATCCGGAGGCGCACAACAATTTGGGAATTGCTCTCGCTCGGCAGGGAAAGATCCAGGAGGCCATTGCCCATCATCACGAGGCTCTCCGGATCAACCCAAACCTTCCAGAGGCACATTTTTCCTTAGGCCTGGCGTATTTGATGATGGGGAACCGGGACTCCGCTCTGGAGGAATACAAGATCCTTAAGACAATCAATCCAAATTTAGCAAGTACCCTATCTCAAAAGATTTCTAAATAAACCTGCCAGTTGATAAAAAACTTTCCGTAAGGCAGTTGGGTGTGCTGGAGAACCTTTACAGCGGCACCTTTAAACGTTCCGCTGCTCCGTTGCCCAGCATATTGCGAAGGTCGCCTTGGGTGACATCACATGTTACCCCATATAACATGCTAAAAACACGCATTGTAAAGGGTTGGAAGCACGCCCCACTGCCTCTTCAATGCAATGTTAAGGTAAAGCAGATCTCGGAATTTTATCGGTCGTGTTGGATGGAACTATGTCCTGGGCAACGTGAAATAAAATGTAGCTCCTTTGTTGACGACTCCTTCAGCCCATACTCTTCCACCGTGTCGATGGATAATGCGCTGGACCGTGGCAAGCCCAACTCCGGTTCCTTCAAATTCCTCGGGGGGGTGTAAGCGCTGGAATACGTCAAATAATTTATCATGATGCTCCATATCAAACCCTACCCCGTTGTCTTTAACGGAATAGATGTTTTCATTTTCTTCGACTCTTCCATCCATTTCAATGACCGCGGTCTCTGCGGATCTTGTAAATTTGATGGCATTGGCGAGGAGATTGACAAAGACTTGACGAATCATTGCCAGGTCGCCCTGAGCAGGCGGAAGGTGATCAACGGTGAACCGGAACGTTCGGTCAGGGGTGATACTTCTAAGTTCCTCAAATACGGTTTTTGCAAGTTCAACCATATCGATCGGCAATGGGTTTATCCCTTGGCGCCCTAAACGGGAGAAGGCGAGGAGGTCGTCAATCAGTTGACTCATATTTTTTGTATTCTCTTTTATGATGTTCAGATAACGCTGTCCCTTCGGATCGAGGTCGCTTGCGTATTTTTCTAACAATCGACGGGAGAAACTTTCAATGACGAGGAGCGGGTTTCGGAGATCATGGGAAACCGAGTAGCTGAATGCCTCGAGTTCTCTGTTGGCCGCTTCAAGCTCGATGGCCCGTTGAATCAAATCTTCATTCAGTTTTTGAATTTCCCTTTCTGCCCGCTTCCGCACAGTGATGTCATGGGCGACGACCTGCACCCCGCTTTTCCCTTGATAGGTAAAAGGAATGGCTGCCACCTCGACATCGATCACTGTTCCATCGAGCCGGATGAACTTCTCTTCGACGAGGGGTACTTTATTACCTTTTTGCTTCATTCCTTGAATTCGGCCTTCTGCCATTTCCCGATAATCGGGATGGACGAAATCGATGATCGGTTTCCCGATGAGTTCTTCAGGATTCGCTGCTCCGATAAGCCTTGCCCCTGCTGTGTTCACAAAGGCAATGAGCCCTTCACAATGGACGGTCACCGCGTCGGGGGATAGTTCTACAAGATGACGGTAGCGTTCTTCGGATTCCCTTATCTTGTCCTCCAGGGCCCGCTTCTCACGCCACTGCTTTGCCTGCTCCTCGGCCCTCACTTTCAATCGATAGTCCCGACGTACCAGTGTTAAACCACCCATCAAGGCAAGAATAACGATGCCCAATAGCCACAGCGTGTCGCGTAAACTTCTTGTGACAAAGGAGACCACCTTTTTAAAGGGGGCGTCGGCCACGACAATCCAAGAAGCGTTTTCGAACTTCATCGGGGCAAAAGCAGCAAGCTTCTTCGGCTGTCCCTTCAGTTGATATTCGGCTGTCCCTTCCATTTCTTTGAGCATCTTCTCAGCATAGTCAAATGAAATGTGGCAATGATGGCAGGTCTCATCTCTTTGATAAATATCTCTCAGCCCCATCTCCGGATGTTCAGATTGAAACAGAAGTGTTCCATCCCTGTCCATCACCCACACTTGATGCAGTTTCATCTTTGGCCCGATAAAAACAAGATGTTCGGCAAGCAGCTCCTCAATATCAACGGTCAGTAGAAGGAGGCCAACAAATTTCTGAATGATTTTAGGGTATCCGGCATGGACATCCTCCTGGTAGAGTGGTGTGGCAAGAAGAAGTTGGGGAGATGGCGGTTTGAGATTTTCTGAGGCAGTCCCCGCGTTCTGTACACATTTCTCCCCTCCTCTCATTTGAGGTAATGAGGTGATAAAAACCTTCCCCTTGTTATCCTTTTTCTTCGCCCAGTCATAGAGTTCGCGCCGGGTATCGCTCAAACCGATGGTGCTTCGATTTGTAGAATAAATGATGTTCTCCCTTTCGTCATAGAGAGAGATCGCCTTTGCATGGATTTTCTTCACAAATTCGAAAGTGGTCTGAATATCAGAAGGGACGTTCCTCATATCGCGATACTGGAGGGATGGAAAAGAGGCAAGCATTTGAAGACATACGGAATAAGCACGAAGATGGGATTCGATTTCTCTGGCGAGCTGCCGCGCCACATCGAGTTGGCGGTCGTTGAACTGACCGAGAACCTCTTTTTTGCTCTGGCGATGAAGGTGTAAAGCGAGGGAGATGACCAATAGTAACACCACGAAGGTCAGTATAATAATGGCCAGATTTCTTTTCATATCAGCGAGAAATGATAAAAATATACCCCTCCCTCCATTTCCAACTTTAAAAGGAAAAGATTAATTTAAGATTAAATATTGATTAAAATTTACTAATTTGGGAAGGTGGAGTTCTTTGTGGCATTTTCTGCTGTAATTATTGTATTATTTGGTCTAATATTTTCTTAAAGAAAATTCTAAAAAGACAGAAAGTTATGGATTGGAGTCCACACCGCAAGGGGCACTGCCTGCTGTGACAGTTTAAACTCAGGCCAAGGACATCAATCCCTTTGCTCAACCGGTATAAGCCTGAGACAAAGCAGTATGAATAAGCTAAGTGCTATGAATCGGTAGCATTTCGACTCCTTTACGAGATTTGAGGACCTTATCGGATCCGATTTAGAGGGTTTTTTAAAACTAAGGACTTTTTTCACAAATGGGCAAAAGATCAAAACAGAAGAAGGTAAAAAAGATTACCGGAATTGAATCCCAAACTGTATTGAAGAGCCATTCTCAATACTTTTATTGGGTCATTCTAATTTTAGTGCTTCTATTCACCGGGTTTATTCGCTTGAGACTCCTCAGTATCCCGCTTGAGCGAGATGAAGGTGAATTTGCCTACATGGGGCAACTTATTCTTCAGGGAATCCCCCCATACTTCATCTCCTACAACATGAAACTTCCGGGGATTTACGCCGCATATGCCTTAATGATGTTTGTTTTTGGACAAACCGTAGAGGGGATTCATCTTGGATTCCTCCTTATCAATGCAGGAACGGCCATTCTGGTTTTTCTTTTGGTGAAGCGGCTGTACGATTCATATACTGGTGTCATCGCGAGTGCCTCCTTTGCCATTCTTTCCGTGAGTCCGTCTATTCTCGGGACCTCTGCCCATGCTTCGCACTTTGTCCTATTGCCTGCCATGGGTGGAATTTTACTCATGCTCAAGGCAATCGACTCGAATGAACTGAAGCACATATTCTGGAGTGGAATATTATTAGGGCTGTCGTTCCTGATGAAGCAGCCTGGCTTATTCTTTATTCTTTTTGCTTTACTCTATTTTCTTTTCGCTCAGCTTCGTCTTCCCAATGTTTCGGTGCGTCTTGTTGTAAAAGAGGGTTCTCTATTTCTGTTAGGAGCCATCATCCCATCTGTTTTGACCTGCGTGATCCTTTATAGAGCCGGGGTTTTTGAAAAGTTCTGGTTCTGGACATTCTCTTACGCATCCGAATACACATCACAAATCCCGTTTTCTAAGGGTATAGAGATTTTTTTCATCCAATTCGCTAATGTCATCGGTAAATTTTACTTGTTATGGGGGATTGCAGGAGTGGGGATCATCGCCTTAGTCTGGTACAAAACAGCCCGAATCCGCACAACATTTGTTTTGGGATTCTCTGTTTTTTCCTTTCTTGCTGTTTGTCCCGGGCTTTATTTCCGGCCGCATTATTTTGTATTCTTTCTTCCCGCTATTGCACTTCTAATCGGTATTGCCATCAACTCTCTTAAGAGGCTCATCCAAAAACTTCAACCTAAGTTCCATTATCTATCGACGATTCTGTTCTTGGTGGCGTTCTTCTCAGGTGTGTTTCAATATGGGTCATTTTTCTTTGGACTTGAACCCGTTCAAGCATGCCGTAGCATGTATAGTCTAAATCCTTTCCCGGAATCTATAGAGATTGCAAAATATATTCAAGCACACTCTAAAAAAGGGGATAAGATTGCAGTCCTCGGTTCAGAGCCGCAGATCTATTTCTACGCCGGCAGGCATTCAGCTACAGGCTATATTTATACATACCCTTTAATGGAAGATCAAAAGTATGCTCTCAAGATGCAAAAGGAAATGACAGAAGAAATAGAAAAGGCACGGCCGAAGTACCTGGTCTTTGTCAATGTTCCCACCTCGTGGCTCGTGCAGAAAAAATCAGAGAGGTATGTACTCGACTGGTACCAAGAATATGGTAAAGAAAAATTCGATCTTGTTGGGATCATTGATATTCTATCAAATACCCGGACGGAGTATAGATGGGACAAAGAAACGACTGATTATTCTCCTCGCTCGCCTTACTTTTTGTGCGTCTATAAAAGGAAAGAAAGCGCGTGATCGTTGATTAACCCAATACGGATCGGGAGAACGGTTTTTGAATTTTTTCAAAAACTCTTATTTAAAGTGAAGTGAGAAAGTGTTCGATGGCCGAAACGATCGTAAATAGGCTGATACGCTTGGTGATCTCTGGAGGTGGGAGTTGCCATTCACATGATTCGAACGTATAACTTTTGTAAATGTCAATGAGGAACAACGCTTAAAGGCTTGAACCGATCCATTCTACAATTTTAATGAGGAGATCGATGATATGAACCATGTCAGCCGAGAGGCGATCCTGGGTTTGGCTCGAAACTTTATGGAGTGCCGTATCTTGCTTTCGGGTGCCGAGCTGAACCTCTTCACCATTCTGACTCCCGCCCCTCTGTCCGCTCGGGAGGTTGCGGACAAAATCGGAGCAGACTTGCGGGCCCTTACGATACTCCTGGATGCTCTTGCGGCCCTTAGACTTTTAGTCAAACGAGGGAAAACTTATCAATGCGTCCCCTCCGTCTCCCCGTTCCTTTCCGCAGATGCTTCCGATTCGGTACTGCCTGTGGTTCTTCATATGGCCAATCTCTGGTTGAGATGGTCCAATCTGACGAGTGTCGTTGAAGGCTCTCATGTCCCTGATAAAGAGCCTGTGTCCTCTCAAGATGTTAATGCACTGCGTGCCTTCATCGGTGCCATGGACGTGATGGCTGGGGACTTAGCCCGTCGTGTTGTGGCGGCAGTCCATCCGGGCTCATCCAGGGCTCTGTTGGATGTAGGTGGAGCCTCTGGGACTTACACATCGGCATTTCTTCAGGCCGTCCCCGAAATGAAGGCGACTTTATTCGACAAGCCCGAGGTCATTGAGATAGCCCGCCAACGCTTGGGGAAGGTAGGGATTTTGGATCGGGTAACATTGATTCCTGGGGACTTTTATCGGGATGAGCTACCCCGCGGGCATGACCTGGCTTTTGTGTCGGCCATCATTCACCAGAACAGTCCGGAACAAAACCTGAACCTCTTCATCAAGGTGTTCAGGTCTCTCAGCCCTGGAGGCCGGATTGTGATTCGGGATCATGTCATGGAGCCTGATCGGACCAGACCGAGGGATGGTGCCATCTTCGCCGTGAATATGCTTCTGTCTACGTCCGGAGGCAACACCTATACGTACGATGAGATCAACGCTGGCCTGACCCAAGCAGGGTTCGTTAACATCCGTCTCCTCAAGAATGGAGACCATATGGACTCTTTGGTGGAGGGTTTCAGGCCGCCGACAACGGAGAGGGATTGATGTGTGAAGCCGTGCAAGAAGGATCCATTATTCTGATTTTTTTCTGAACTCACATCCAGAATATCGAAGTCGTTCTTCACCATTTTCAGTTACAACCTGAATCGTCTCGCCCATATTACGCCCAAGTCCAAGAATGATTGCCTCTGTATCAGAGGCCGGACCAATAGCAAATCTCAAACGCTCTATTCCCAAGTTAGCGAGTATGGACGTTGTCACATCGAGAATCATGAGATGATCTTCGTACTTCAGTCGTGCCTTTTCGATCATCGGAAAGTAATCGCCCGGATCGACGAGCTCGTACTCCCCCACACGTTTCAACCAGGCTTCAGGGATGGGACCCGCCTCAATCTTCTCGCCCAGGAGACGTTTTTTACCATGATCATGCAACACTAATACGTCACGGTCTGCAATGCGGGTAAGAGAAAGTTCAAGCCCCTCAAGTTGCCCCACCTTAATAGGGATGATTCCAAATAGGCGGTACTGAATCGAAAATAACCCCACCCCATAAGGCACAAGCTGGACAGGTTTTCCCATGAGCCTGGTATAGAGCCTTTCCCCCTTTCTGCTCACCGTGTAAACTCTGAACCCGATGGCATAGTGCCCTTCATAATCCTTTAGAGCCATTTGTGACCAGGGTGAGATTGGCTCATGAAGAGGTTTCTCCATCTCAGGCTGTATGATGCCGGCCTTGGCCTCCAGCGCTCGCTTCAATGCTTCTTCCGCTACCTTATTGACTACTTCGAGAGCAGTCGATGAATTGGCAAGGACCACGACTCCCAGTTTATGTTCAGGGAGGATGATCAACTGGCTGAAGAAAAGGGAAGATGCCCCACCATGAGAGGCTACCAGACCAGCACTTTTGATGTGAACGTCATTCAAAAACCACCCAAGGCCAATTCGAAAATCAAGGTCCAGAGGGACGTGCTTGTTCTGGGGCTGAAACATCTCTAAGAGAGTTTCAGCCTTCAAGATTGTTCGGCCACCTGCTTTCCCATTAGCAAAAACCATCTGGATGAAACGGCACAGGTCGATCGCCGAAGCATATAAGGGACCTTCGGGTGAGGGGAGATCATGCAATAAAAAATCTTTGGTTTCTCTACCGTCTTTGTAGCCTTTGGATAATAGTGGCTGAATATCTGGCCTTGGAGCAAAGGATGCGTGGGTCATGCCGATCGGCTTCAATACCGATTCGTCCATATAAGAAGCGAAGGCCTGACCGCTGACCTTTTCTACCATAGTGCCCAACAATCTCATGGCCAAGTTAGAATATGAGAAAATAAAGTTCGGAGGATAGGCAACGTATTCATCTTTGATCTCTTTCACAATGTTGGTCAATGGTATTGGGTTGCGGCTCATTATACCTTTGAGCCGGTCAGAAGGCAGTCCGGAGTGATGGGTCATGATGCTGCGGGGGGTGATAGGGCCGCCATCAGGGAACCGTGTTTTGATCGAGAACTCAGGTAGGTAAGTCTGCAAGGGTTGGTCTAACCTGATCTTACCTTGTTCTGCTAATTGGAGTGCAGCGATGATGGTGAACAACTTGG
>Ga0315282_10013279_pt1 | contig 12445 bp, 13 predicted proteins | sample YL17G07_20_MG_FD_203693 | JGI IMG/M metagenome (GOLD analysis project Ga0315282, IMG submission 203693) | Sediment microbial communities from Yellowstone Lake, YNP, Wyoming, USA - YL17G07_20 | ecosystem: Environmental > Aquatic > Freshwater > Lake > Sediment | place: USA: Wyoming | collected... | reverse complement strand
TGCTCACTCTGAGAAAACCATGCTTCAACAAGGCGTTTTGCCCTGTGTAGGCGCCAACGCGAAGGGTCCGCTCCTTTCCGTTCAGGTCGGTGTTCGATTTGTCCGTGCATTCCACGTGGAATCTGTACTCCCCTTGCGCCGGCGGCGCGAACCGCACCGTCCATTTGCCGCCACCCGCCCAGAAGGCCGGGACAATCCATTGCTTTTCGCCCTGCTTGAAGACGACGTCCACCTCGATTTCGACAAAAGGGTTGGCGTATTGCTTGGTCGTCTCGAACGAGGTTTCGAACACTTCCCATCGGCCAACTTCTCCTGCCGCCGCAAAATTCAACGCACCGAGGAGGGATAAGATCGATAGTGTGATTTTCATTTTGCCAATTCCTTTTCGTTGTTTACTGACTGCGGTTTGCCCTCTGCATACATACTACTTGAGATCTAACGGAGTTCTCCCTTGTGGCCGATTGAGTCAAGTGCTATGGCGAAGAAGATGATGAGCCCCCTGACGATCGTATAGATGAAGGGAGATGCGTTCATCATGGCCAATCCGTTCATGATCGTTGTCACGAGGATGATGCCGGTAACGGCGCCTGGAAGTATGCTCCCCTTGCCGCCGAAAAGACTTGTTCCACCCAGGACGGCGGCCGAGATCACGATAAACTCATTTCCCTCGCCAAATCCGGCGGAGACGCTGCCAATCTGCCCCGCTGATAATATCCCGCCAAATGCGCCCAGCGCGCCGCAGATCACATAGGCGATCACGGTGTTGCGATTCACTTTTATGCCGGCACGCTCAGCATTCCGGGCCGAGTTGCCGATCGCCATCAAATGACGGCCATATACGGTATGACGCAAAACATAATCAAACACGACCAGAACAAGCCCAAAGATGATCAAGACATTGGGAATAGACCCAACCTGACCGTTCGACAATCTGCCAAGCACGGCTACACCGATGGAAGCCGAACCGGAGATCTTGAGTCCCACCCCCCTCAGAATGCTTCCTGTTGCCAGCGTCACAATGAAAGGCAGTATGCGAAAGCGCGTAACCAGGAACCCGTTGATCCAGCCGACGATTCCCCCCAGGAGCAAAACCATGACGAGCACCAGCGCTGGCCCTCGCATGTCGGCGAAAAATGTTTCAGGAATTATGCCGGTTGTGTTCACCAGGCAGCCTGCCAGTGTCGAAACGAAGAACATACTGCGTCCAACCGAGATGTCTATTCCGACGACCAGCAGCACGAACACAGTGCCCACCACGGCAATGCCCAGGGGCGAAGCCTGCTGAAGGATCAGAAGAAGATTCTCAACCGTGAAGAACCGGCGGTTGCCCAGGGAAAACACAATGACCAACAGCAACAGCACCACGTAGACGCCGTAGCGTGTCAGCCATGACAAATACTCGCCGCTCCATTGTTTGTGCTCGCGCATCATCTTAGCCTTGGCCCTGTAGGGCCATCTGCAGGATTCTTTCCTGATCAAACTCAGATTTTGGTACGTCTCCGGTGATGCATCCGTCTTTCATGACCAGGATGCGGTCACAGGTTCCAATTAGTTCCTGGATTTCAGAGGAGATAAACAACACGGCCGATCCCCTCTTCGCCAAATTTACTATAATGGAGTAGATCTCGAACTTGGCGCCGACATCCACACCACGGGTCGGCTCATCAAGGATGAATACCTTCGGATCTTTCATGACCCATTTGCCAAAGACAACCTTCTGCTGGTTCCCGCCTGAAAGGCTGTTCGCCAACTGATGCTTGGGGTCCGCGACCTTTATTTGTAGGTCCTTGATGGCTTGCCGGTTGTAGCGGGCTCTTTCCCCAACGTTCACGACACCCACTCGATTCGTCAGATCGGCCATCTTTACCAAGCTCAGGTTGTCGTCAACCGACTTTGTCGTCAACAGCCCTTCATTGTGCCGATCTTCCGTAATGAAGGCGGCATTCTCGCCGATGCACACGCCGGGACTGACGTGAGACAGGGCACGGCCATTAATGGTAAGCTCACCATGGTCCCGCTGTTCCACGCCGAACAGAACCTTCGCCAGTTCTGTTCTTCCCGCCCCCATCAAACCGTACAATCCGACAATCTCACCGGCCCTGAGCCTGAGGGAGACGCCGTTGACCCGCTCCTGCCATTTGATGCTGGTGGCTTCCAGGAGAACCGTCTCACTTATGGTCTTCTCGATGGACGGGAAAATCCGGGTCATTTCACGGCCCACCATGCGCTTTATGAGTTCGTTCTCGGAGATCTCGGAGACCGGGCTCGTGCCGGCAATGAGCCCATCACGAAGAACCGTTATGCGATCGCACAGCCGGAAAACGTCCTCAATTATATGCGAAATGTAAACGATTGATATGCCTCTCTCTTTCAGCTCGTCGATGGTCTTGAAGAGACCTTCCTTTTCCCGCCTTGAAAGCGATGTCGTCGGCTCGTCGAAAATCATGATGCGAGCATTCTTCATCAAGGCCTTTGAGATTTCCACCATCTGGCGGATGCCTGCCGACAGAAACTCCACCTTCGTATCGGGAGTAACCGGCAATGAGAACCGATCGATACAGTCCTGCGTTATCCTGCCGATTGCTTTGCTGTCGATGGCCCCAAAACGCGTCTTTGGGAATCCATCAATGAACATATTCTCCGCAACAGTCAGGTTTGTAAACAGGTTCGGTTCCTGGTGTATGAATGCGATACCCTTTTCCGTGGCGTACGACGGACTCCGTGGAGCATACGGTTCATCAAACAATTCCATGGTTCCGGAATCCATGGGCAGAACACCGCCAACGATGTTCATCAAGGTCGATTTGCCGGCCCCGTTTTCGCCCACCAGACCCAGAACCTCCCCTTTTCTCAGGTCAAAGTTAAGGCCGTGAAGCACTTCCACACCGCTGAAGGCCTTCCGGACATCCGTTAGGCGAAGCGCAGTGTCAGACATCGGCCACCTTCCTCTTCCAAGTCCAACCCGCGCGACTGCTGAGCAGATAAGAGGATACGGCAGAAAGTATAATCAGAACGCCCAAAACAATCATCATGGTATACCAGCCAACACCGAGTAGATTCATCGCGTTGTTAAGCAGCGTAATAAACAGAACGCCCAGGAGGGTTTTATGCACACCGCCAAGGCCCCCGGACGTGCTCGTTCCGCCGACAATGACACTGGCAATAGTTGTGAGAAACATCTTGTCGCCGAGAGAAGACATGCCGACCTGGTTTCTTGCCGTGGCGATAATGCTTGCGACACCCGCGAACAGCCCGGAAATCACCATTAACAGGACAATGGTTCTCTTCACCGGGAGGCCGGAGATGAAGGAGACTCTCGGATTCACACCAATTGCATACACCCTCTTCCCGAATATCGTGCGTCCCAACAGCCAGTACGAAACCAACCAAACCGAAAAGGCTATGAGGATCGGCACGAAAAAGAATCTGCCTTCGCCGCCCAGCACAAAGAACGCTTCCGGCAGGCCCGCTATGGAAGACGTATCACTGACCATGCTGGTGAATTGAACGGCGAGTCCCAGGATGATCAACTGTGTGGCGAGAGTCGCAACGAACGAAGGCATCTTAAGTTTTGTAACCGACAGGCCATTAACAACACCCACCAGCAGTCCGATGCCCATCATAACCACGATGGCAACGGGGATGGAGTATGCCGGCACGGGCGCCAGGGGTGACAGCGCCATAATATAGGCGCCTACAACGCTCCCTAGGGTCAGGATGGACGTTACCGAGAAATCGATGCCGCCGTTGAGCACCACGAAGGTCAGTCCACATGAGATGATCAACAGGTCGGAAGACTGCAAAAGGTAGTTCCGCAAGTTGTCGAGTGTGAAGAAAAGGGGAACGTAAACGATTGCCACAATGAACGAAACGATCAGTAAGGGCAATATCGGCATGTCCCTGAAGACGGGCCACACGTTTCGCTTGCAGATGGCATACAGTTCGTTCATTGCGTCATTTCAACAGCGAATAGCTCCACACCTTGGGCGCGACTTCCTTGAAATTGTCGATGGTTACGATCTGTCCATCATCATAGATGGTGTTCTGGGGCGGGGTCTTTCCTTCGATAAGCTTCAGCGCCCATTCCACCGCCAGTTGTGCTTCCTCGACGGCGTCTTGAGCAGCATCCCCCCAGTTGTACCCGTCTTTCAAGTACTGCATGCCCACTTCGTCACCATCAAAACTGACGACAGGAAAATGGTTCGCCGCTCCAATCTTTGCCCAACGGCCTCGTTGTTCCAGAACGGACCTGATCGGCGGCCAAAGATAGTCCGAAGGCGTGACGATGAGGTTCGCATCGGGATTTGCCTGCAACGCGTTCTGAAGCCCTTTCAACGCGGTATCCAGATTCCATTCGGTTGGCACCTCGGCCATCAGCTTCAGCACGTCCGGATTGTCCGCAATCGCCTTGCGATGACCGGCCTTGCGGAGTGCGGCATTCTCATCGCTCAAGTTGCCGATCAGCAACACAACGTTGTATGTCTTACCTTCCAAGCGAGCACGATCGGCAAAGGTTTGCAGAACCTTTTGCCCCATCGCCTTGTTATTGGCAATGACCTGAGCATCCGGCAGGACGCTGCCCGAGACGGAACGGTTGATCATCACGATCGGAACGCCGGCGGCTTTGCAATTCTTGATGGACTTGACAATAGCGGAACTGTCCTTGGGGAAACAGAGTATGGCATCCACCCGTCGAGCAAGCAGGTTCTCAATCTGCACATTCTGTTTGGCCGCGTCACCTTCCGCCATCACGGAAATGACTTCAGCCCCCCTTTTCTTCGCTTCCTTGATCACCGCGGAGTGATTCATGACCAGCCACGCGGATTCCAGAGAATCATAGGACAGACCCAGGGTAATGGTCTTTTCCCCCTTTGTGTCCTTCTGTCTACCGCATGCAGACAAGAACACGGCCGCCAGCAACATCAGCACAGCATTGACAATCAATCTCTTCTTCATCTGTTTGATCCCCCGATGTTTCTTTGCACTTTCCGAATTGCACCCAGCACGCCGGCCTTGTCGCCGAGTCCGGACGCCACGACCTCGCAAGTTGTCAGCCCCTTGAACAGGAACCAGCAGTTCTCACGCATGGTCCGGTTGATCGTCGCGAGGACCGGGGCGCAACGCTCCTCAAGGCCACCCACTATCACGATCTTCTCCGGCTGCATTGTGAGCACAACGTTGGCGCAGAGCCTGCCGAGCAGTACCGCCACCCGATCAAGGATGGCGCGCGCGACCTCATCGCCTTTGTCGGCGGCCGCGAAGACCATGGCGGCGGTTACCTTGTCGGCATTGTTGCGGGACAACTCCGTTAGAACAGTCTTCCTGCCTTCTCTGACGGCAAGCTTGCCGTGGTTGGCGATGCCGCTGCCGCAGACCATCGTATCTACGCATCCCCTGGCGCCGCACTTGCAGGGCCAGTCGTCATCGCTGACCCGCGAGTGCCCAAATTCCGGGAAGAGATTGTTCGGGTATTCCTGCACCTGTCCATCTATAACGAGCCCGGCACCCAAACCGGTGCCCCAGGTCAGCACGGCAAATCGCTTGCAGGTCTTCCCCACGCCCGCCCAGTTTTCGCCCCAGGTTGGGATGACGGTATCAACATCGGCCACCACCGGCACTCGATAGCGATCGGCGATCGGCCGGGCAGGGGACGCCCCGGCCATAAAATCCCAGTCCGGGCCCCAGATGATCGCTCCGGTCTTGCGGTCCACCACGGCCGGCACACTGATGCCGATTCCCAGGAGCTCATCCGTTGTGTGTCCGACCTCTTTCAGGGCGAGAGCGATGCCTTCAACTATCTGTCGCGTAATGTTTTCGGGCGAAACGCGCGTGTAAGGAAACTTGGCGTAGTACGTCAACGCAGGCTCACCTTCGGAAATGCCGAAGCGAACATTGGTCTTGCCGAAGTCGACACCGACAAAGCACTGTTTCACGTTCATTCTAGAGCTCCCGGTTTGCCGGGGCGAACCCGGCAAGAGTCTTTTCGGCCATTGCCTGGTCAATGAAAAGCGCGGATATCAGGCCTGTCCGCAACGCTCCCAGGCAGGACGGCCACGGCCTTGTCCGCCCCGCACGCCACAGCCGCCAGGCAGCCGATCGCCTTGAGCTGGTTAACGCCGGCGGCGATCATCCCGTTCTCGAGTCCACTCTCGATGATCCCTCCTTTCCGGTCGTAGTACAGACGGGCAACCTGCACAAGTGTGCCCTGTACCGAGTCTGCTCCCGCTGATTCGTTCGATTTCTTCATGATCACTCTATTAACGCCAGCGGCGAATTGACTGGAACTGTCTCGCCGGCAGGGACGAGAATCTTCCTCAGAATGCCGGAGACCGTGGATTCGATTTCCATTACGGCCTTATCGGTCTCAACCTCCAGAAGTATTTCGCCCTTTGCGATCGCCTCTCCCTCTTTCTTCTTCCACTCGAGCACCTTGCCCTCTTCCATGACCTCGCCAAGCTTGGGCATTGTGAGTTCTGTTGCCATGATCTTCGTCCCCGTTCTACTTCAATATGTCTTTGACTGCGGTTCGTATTTTCAGTTCATTGGGAATGATCTCGCGCTCAAAGACCGGCCCGTACGGAATGCCGGTGCGCACCGTGCAAAGCCGCTTGACCGGTCTCTTCAAATGTTCGAAACAGTTTTCGTGAACAACCGAAGCCGCTTCGCCGCTCCAGCCGCCTTCCATTGGCGCCTCGGTTACCACGATACAGCGTCCGGTCTTCCTGACCGAAGTGATGATCGTCTCCTTGTCGAGCGGCCACAATGTGCGCGGATCTGCCACTTCGCAGGAAACACCCTCCTCCGCCAACTGTTCGGCGGCGCGCAGGGCAAACTGAACCATCCAGGAGGTGGCAATAATCGTCACGTCGTCGCCCGCACGCTTCACGTCCGCCTTGCCAAGAGGAACGAGATACTCACCTTCCGGCACCTCGCCCTTGTCAAAGTAAAGGCACTTGTGTTCGATAAAGACAACCGGGTTGTCATTCCGAACCGCCGACTTGAGCAATCCTTTCACGTCATAAGGGGTTGAGGGCATGACCACAATCAGGCCCGGAACGTTTACGAACCAGTTCTCGAGCGACTGCGAATGCTGCGATGAGTTCCGCCTGCCGCAACCGCCCTGTGTCTTGAGCACCATCGGGATCTTGACTGCGCCGCCCGAAAGCTGGTGCCATTTTGCCGCGTGATTCACAATCTGATCCATGGCGATTGAAACAAAATCAATGTACATGATTTCCACAATGGGCCGCATGCCCATCAGGGCGGCTCCGACCCCGCAACCGGCAATCGCCGCTTCCGAAATGGGCGCATCTTTGACCTGGTCCGGTCCGAATTGTTCGAGCAACCCGCGTGACGAACGGTATAGACTGCCCCAGCGGCCCACATCTTCGCCAATCAGGAAGACATTGGGGTCGCGTCTCATCTCCTCTTCATAGGCCTGTCGAATGGCCTCTCCAAATGTCACGATGGCCATTATTCTCCTCCTCTTTGAAGCGGTATGTACACATGAGCTGTCGCCTCATCGAGCGTTGGAAACTCCTGCGCAAGCGCCCACTTCTCCAATTCCTCCATCTCCTTTGCGACCTTCGCGGAGACCGCGTCAAGGTCTCGCTGCGAAAGACCGTTCTCAAGCAATCCACGCCCCGCGCGGAGAATGGGGTCCTTCTTGCGCCATTCCTCGACCTCGTCCTTTGTGCGATATGTGCTCTCCGGATCGCCCACGTAATGTCCGCGAATCCGGTACGTGAGCGCCTCCACCAGGAACGGACCTTTGCCGTTGCGCGTGCGCGCGATCAGTTCCTCCGCCGTGGCGCGGGTCTGTTCCACATCGTTGCCGTCAATAGATATCTCTTCGAGACCGTAGCCCTTTGCACGCATTGAAATACGTTCGCACGAAACGAATTCGCGCGCCGGCATCGCTTCGGCGTACTGGTTGTTTTCGCAAACGAAGATGATCGGCAGCTTCCAGATGGCCGCCAGGTTCAGCGCTTCATGAAACGCGCCCGTATTTGACGCGCCGTCGCCAAATAGGCACATGCAAACCGAATCGAGTTTCTTCTGCTTCATCGCCAGCCCGACCCCGGTGGCAATCGGCAGATTGCTGCCGACGATCGAGCCCGAATAGAAGTTGTGCGGCGCGTCCAGAATCTGCATGCCGCCGCCCAATCCGCCCGCCGAACCGGTGCGACGCCCCATCATCTCAGTCAAGATACCTCCCCTCGGACAGCCTCTGGCAACGGCATGACAATGCGCGCGGTGCGTCGAAAGCAGCACGTCTTCGCGCCTGAGCGCGCCGCAGAATCCAACCGCGACGGCTTCCTGGCCGACATACGGATGATAGCCCGAATAGATGAAATCCTTCTTCTTCAGCGCCAGGCACAGTTCGTCGAACTCGCGAAGCGTAACCATCTCTTCATATAGACTGAGGAGTCTGTCACTGCTCATTCCTGTTCCTCCTCGCAGGCGATGGCGCGAATCGGGCATGAATCCATCCCTTCGACCATCAGTGGAAGCATCAGCATCTTGAAGCGTTTCGATTTGATCTTACCCAGGTCTTTCAGCGACTCCACCATGGCCACATCGTTGCGGAACAGGATCTCGTGCACCGGCTGATCATCGCGCCCGCGCGCTTCCAGGCCGGTGGCGTCCGTTCCAATGCAATGGATGCCGATTTCTTTCACCAGGTATTCGGCGGCTTCTATCGAGAGTACCGGACGATCGTGCGCCTTGTCCGTGTTCCAGAGTTTGTCCATGTCCGTACGGATCAGCACAATGTCGCCCTTGCGAATGTCGGCGCCCAGGGCGAGAATCTCCTGCCTGGTGATTTCTTCGTCCTTCTTCTTGCGCGAGAAATCCAGCAACACCGCGTCACCCACCATCCGCTCCAGTGGATAATCCGCCGCGCTCTTTCCGTTCTTAAGATGATGATAGGGGAACTCGATATGCGTTCCGACGTGCGACCCCATCTTGACTTCCTGCAGGATGTACCAGATGTCCTCCCGCCGGTTGATGCTGTGCGAACTCCGCCGCTTGCTCTTCGATATGGCTTCATCGGTGTTGAACGTCTCTATCGCGAGTGGAAACTCTTCTTTCCCAGGCGTGAGCCGATGGCTCAATTCAGTCATTCTTCCAAAGTGCAATTTCACTTCTGTGGCTCCTGTTTACCGATAACCGACAACCGATCGCCGATTGCTTTCCCCCCGCGCCCTACAATCCCGCGGATTTCGGGAACGCCCTCGGATCTGTTATGAACTTAAGCTCCGACAGTCTTTCCTTGACCGCCCGATACGTTACGTGTTCGTTCAGATCAGGGAGCTGGCAAATATCCCCAGCTTTGACGATGCGCAGCTTCAGGCCGGGATCGTAGTGTTTGTTCCGAACAAAACGCCTGTTTGGATCCGCCATTTCAAAGAAGGCTGCGCCCTTTCTTCTCTTGTACGGATCATATTGGCCTTTCATTCCGTCCATCACTACGTACGAGAAGACGAGCGGTTCGCGGGACGGATTGATCTGCAGATGGCCATAATCGGGCGGCACCACGAACGTTTCGCCCGCCTGCACCTCCACCAGAATAGGATCTTCAATATCAGCATATGCCGGCGCCGAAGCCTTCTGCAGCATGAAATGTCCCGTTCCCGAAAGGACGGTATAGATTTCCGGCGTTGCCTGATTCGAAGGCGGAACGGGCGGGTGATACTGTCCGGAGCTTTTGACGTATTCGCCGCCGAAGACGCCGGGGACGAAGATCACGATGCCATAAGCCACGTTCGCGGCGGTCCAGGCCGGACCGTCCCCCTGGAGATGCAACCCCGAAGTGTACCGATAGATAACGCGATCCTCATCCTCGACCGGGTTCGCCCAGACCCCATCGAGATCGTGGAGCTTTCGGGTGCGGTAGGAGGGAGTATTGAGTTCCTTCCCAAGTATCAATTCACACGTGTTTACATTGAAGGCCACGGGTAATCCGCATGCTTCCTGTAGGTTTTTTATCATAGTCTATTTTGAGTCTTGCCGTATTGCAGTGTTGATTGTTGACGGTCTCGGGCCTGGCCCAGCTTGGCCTCACCCCATGATTCCACCCCTTCCACGCTCTCCTGCAACGTCCGGAGAAAGCCGGCGACTTCCGCGGCGTCCATCAGCGCATTCAGTGCCAACGCCACAAATGCCATTCTTCTCATTTGTCTCCCTTTCCATTGTTTCACCCGTTCCAGCACCAGGACCCAATCCCGAACCGCGCCTCTTCGGGAACCCGATAACCCAGAGACTCGCGCAACCGTTACCTGTCGCGGAATCCGAAATAGCTCCCCAAGCTCCTGGCGGCGAACCAGGCGTCCTCGTAATCCTTCAGGCAAACTTCCTCGTATCTCACCGTCCTCCAATCCTATCCCTGGGCGCCCTGTCAGGGATAATACAGGGGGCCGGGCATGAACGCCCAGAGATCACCCCGGCTCGACGTGCCGTTTGTCGAATCGTAGGCCTGGCTCAGGTGCCAGCCGCTCCCTATGGAGTCCGGAAGCTCCTGACGCTGGTCAGGCCCCCAACTCCGGATCTCGACCTCGACGCGAAACTTCACCAGAGGCGTCGTGGGATCCTGGGTGCACCAGTAAGAGGCGCCGATTGATTCAAAGAACGAGGTCACGACGTAATCGTAGAGGCCGTTCGGGTTGACCGGAGCGATGGTACGGAACGGATCGCGGGGAAGCGAAGTGATGTAGGCGATGGGCGAGGTCAGGCGCCCCTGGCGATTCTCGAACGTGTCGACGGGGCCTGTGAGCCAGGCGGGATACTGGTTGTTGTCCACCCGGTAGGCCTCTGTCGCCGTGACCATGGTGCGCATGTCGGCCTTGGTCCGCGAAATCTTGGCCCGCATCTGCGCTTCCAGGAAATTCGGGACGGCGATGGCCGCCAGGATTGCGATGATGGCTACCACAATCAGCAACTCAATAAGCGTGAAGCCGGTCTTCTTACACATGGTTCTTTCTCGTCTCATCCCTCGAATTGCTTCAAGGTGCCTTCGCCTTGTACTCGTCCATATCACAATTGATCACTGCTGTCCAAGAAAATCTGACCGGACAGTCTCCGTGGGGCGCATCTTGGCTCCGCTACAGGCAGCCCGAAGGGAACTGAATGGCTGAAGCCTTTTCGAGAAGCCGCGCTGAAGCGCGCTGGGGAAGAAGGGATGGCAAACAATCCCACCGCCTGAAGGCGGGGGCAAGGAAGAGCCCGCTGAAGCGGGCTGAACTCTGCCCATATGCTCGGCGCCGGGCAATATCGGCGGGGAATGCTCATTTGGGCATGAAGGTGGGCAGTGCTCGGCGGGGAATGCCCGGTTGCGGCATGAAGGCCGGCAGTGGAGTGAAGATGCGCTCCGACTGGAAAGAACGGCTGAATTCATCTGGAGAAAAACGCCATCGTTCTTGTCGCGCGAGGATTTTCCCGGCGGTGGTATCCAGCGCCAGACGTGTCGCCTACTCAGCACTCTTCTGCACGCTTCAGCGCGCTCTTCCTTGCCCCCGCCTTCAGGCGGTGGGAAAAGGCTTCCGGTTCTCCCCTTTTTCCTCAGCGCGCTTCAGCGCGGCTTCTCGAAAAGGCTTCAGCCATCCCTCTCGATTGTCCTTCCTGGTAGCGGAGTCAAGACGCGCCCGTCTCCGTCGGGCGCATCTTGGCTCCGCTACCAGGCCGCCGGGACGGACAAAGTAGGGCGGGCGTCTCGCCTGCCAACGAGCCCTGGCCGTGGATCCGAGAGCGCATGGCGTGATCCCGTGGCTACGTGGCTACGGGGTCTGAGAATGGCAGGCGAGACGCCCGCCCTACTCTATCGGCGGCTCCTAATGATGGAACCGTCACGAGCAAGCCGTAGCGGAGTCAAGATGCGCCCTCTCCGTCTACAAGAATCCATTGGATTTTGCCTTCGCCGCCACCGAAAACCGTCTCTTGCCGGACCAAGTTCCCCCCTTTTTCGCCTCACGCCCGTTTCGGCTGTCCAAATCCCGGAAACGGAAACTCCGGTTGTACGCCCCGCCGCCGTCGTCCGGCTCGGGCGGCTGTCCAAAACGATGCTTCAGCCAATCCAGCAGGGGCGGTACACGAAAAGAGAAAACCGCAACATCGCGGCCAGAACGGAAAACGACCACGCCGCCCGGGACAGATGGTGGAGCCAGCGCAAGAACAAGAGCGCAATCAGCGCCGTCCGGATCTGGATTCGGATCGCGTTTTCGCTCGTGCCCACGAACGTCTTGATCTTCAGATGCTGCTTGATCGTCTTGAAGAAGAGTTCGATCTCCCAGCGATCCCTGTAAATGGCGGCGATGGTCGTGACGCAAAATCCGCCAGCGGCTTGGCGCCGCCGACGGGCCCGCCCGTTTACGGCAGAGCTTGCCCCAGCCGGGGTCTCCCCCAACCGGAGTCTGCTATCACTACTCGGCCCAACCATCCGTTGCCGAGG
>Ga0315282_10013278_pt1 | contig 12445 bp, 8 predicted proteins | sample YL17G07_20_MG_FD_203693 | JGI IMG/M metagenome (GOLD analysis project Ga0315282, IMG submission 203693) | Sediment microbial communities from Yellowstone Lake, YNP, Wyoming, USA - YL17G07_20 | ecosystem: Environmental > Aquatic > Freshwater > Lake > Sediment | place: USA: Wyoming | collected... | reverse complement strand
GATGGGGGGCGGCTGAGCGAAGCCCTCAACAAGCTGGGCGAGCTTCATCGCCTGCGGCTGGCGGACGTGGGCGAGCAGTGCGGCTTCTCGACGCCGGGGTAGGTGCGATTCCACGAGCTGCTCGCGCCCCGACTGCTGGAGCGCGGTTGGCTCGGGCTGCACTGCCTGAGTGTCAACGATGAGATCATCTCGATGCTCTACACCTTCGAGTATGGTGGAGCGGTCTACGTCTACCAGGGCGGTCTGGATCCTACCTGGAGCGACTACTCGGTCGGCACCGTCCTGCGCTGCCGCGTGGTGCAGGACGCGATCGCCCGCGGCATGCGAGAGCTGGACTTCCTCAAGGGGGAGCACAGCTATAAGCTCGAGTGCACCAACGGGGTGAGGCCTACCATCAACCTGACCGTGAACAACTCAACAGTCGGCGGATGGGCCGAGCTTCTGCTCCGCTCCGGCAGGGAGTGGAGCAAACGGGCCGCGCGCCGCGCGCTGCCAGGGCGGGCCCTCGCGTCAGCGCGGAAGGCGCGTGCGGCGCTGCGCAGCGCGCTCGGAAGGAAGCTGGGCCACTTTCTTCTCATCAGGGGCACGACCCCTGACCGTGTTGCGGCGCCGAGCGCGAGCGATCGAGCCGCTCCCCAGCGCGCGTCGGTAGGTGGGCGGGGATGACGGGGCTGAAGCATCGAGCGATGGCTGTGCTGTACCGGCTGGGCGGAGTTCGCGTGCTCCACCTCCTGGGCCGTATCCTGACGCCGCCGTCAATACGCATTCTCTACGCGCACCGGGTGCACGCCGAACGCGATTGCCATGAGCCCGAATCTGAGGGATACCTCACTGCCGCGAGGTTCGAGAGGCGGATCCGATACCTCGCCCGACGGTACCACGTGATCGGAATGGGGGAGGCGGTGTCCCAACTGGCGAGTGGGAGGGTGACTCGCAGAGACCAGGCCGTGATCACCTTCGACGATGGGTATGCCGATAATCTCGACGCGTGTCGCATGCTCAAGCGGTACGGCCTCCCCGCCACCGTGTACGTCACCACCGGGCCTCTCGACGATGGCAGACCGTTGTGGTTCGTCGCCGTGCGCAGGGCGTTCGAGCAGACCCGCGCCGATCGCGTCGCGTTCCCGTGGTCGGCGGCGGCGCTCCCTCTGACCACTGCGCGCGAGCGCCACGTCGCCAGCGCCGAAGCTGTCGCCGCGTTGAAGAAGATGCCGCCCGCCGCACGCGTGGACTGCACCCGAGATCTCTTCGCCGCCATGGGCGTTGATTGCGCCGACGCCACCTGTTCGAAGGACCGAATGCTGACCTGGCCGGAGGTGGGAGGGCTCGCGAACGAGCCGCTGTTCACGGTCGGCGCTCACACGGTCGCGCACCAGATCCTGTCTGCTGCCCCGATAGAGGAGGCGGCACGCGAGATCGAGCAGTCAACGGCCGACCTACAGCGAGCCCTGGGGACGAGGCCGAGGACATTCGCCTTCCCAAACGGCAAGGCCGGCGACTACCTGCCCGACCATGCGTCGCTGCTGAGGAGCTGCGGGCACACCAGCGCGTGCACGACAGAGCCGGGAGTCAACTGTGCGGGCGCCGACCTGTTCGCGCTCCGCCGCGAGTCGCTCTACGGCTGCGAGCCGTTCTACATCTTCGCCCTCCGCATGGCTGGGATCAACGAGGTGGGCGAGAGCCTGCGGGCGGCTGGGCGCGCGGCTTCCACGTTGGTCCGCGGCCGGGGCGACAGGAAGCGGGCGACCCTTCGCGACCGTGTGCCGGGAGATACCACCAGCTCATGACCCGAGAGGCGATCCATGGCGGCGACACCGACATCTGTCTCGTCTCGCTGGGGGCGTCAGTCGCCAACCTGGCGGCGGGTAGGAACACCCAGGCCGCCGGGGGCGCCGAGCTTCAGGTCGCGCGGCTGACGCGCCTGCTCTTCGACGCCGGCCTGCGGGTGTCCCTGGTCGCGCCCAGCGACGAGTACAGCGAAGAGCTCGCCCAAGATATGCAGGGCAAGGGCATTCGGCTGGTGCCCTCCTACCAAGAAGGCGGGATCCCTTACCTCCGGTACTTCTACGCGACCATACCCGGGTTCTGGGGCGCCCTGAAGCGGGCGAACTCCAGCGTCTACTACCTGCGCGGGTCGAGCGGCTTCGTCGGGATGGCCGCCGAGTTCTGCCGCCGCTATGGGCGCCGGATGGTCTTCGCGGTGTCTTCAGACGGCGACCTCCAGCCGGAGCTGGTCCGGGAGCGCTTCAACTAGCGAGACCGCGCGCTTTACCGCTGGGGCCTGCGGCGGGCGGACGCGGTGGTGGTGCAGACCCGCGTGCAGCAGGAGGAGCTCAAGCGGCACTGGGGCATTGACGGCATCCTCATCCGCAGCCTCTATCTGCGGCCGGAGTCGCCGCCGTCAGACCAACCGAAGGAGCACGTGATGTGAGCCGGGAGAGCGCGGCGCGTCAAGCGCCCCGACCTCTTCCTGGAGCTCGTCAGGCGCATGCCCGAGCGCACATTCGCTATCGCCGGGCAGCGGGAGATGCCGGGCGAGGAGGTGCTCTGCCAGACCATCACGGAGGAGGCGAAATCCATCCTCAACCTGCTGTTCCTGGGCGCGGTTCCGTTCGGGGAGATGGCCTCGTGGTACGACCGCTCCTGGCTATTCGTGAACACCTCTACCACGGAGGGCTTCCCCAACACGTTCCTGGAGGCATGGGACCGCGGGCTGCCGGCGGTGGCGACGGTTGACCCCGACCGCCTGCTGAGCGAGGGCGGCCTGGGCTTCGTGTGCAAGGACGTCGACGAGATCGCCGCTCGCATCGAGCTGCTCCACCGCGACCGGCGGCTGTTGGCCGAGATCGGGGAGCGGGCGCGAGCCTACGTCGCCTCGGAGCATCAGCGCGATGGCATCGTCAGCAGGTATCGCAACCTGATCGCGTCGCTCACCGCCGGCGTGACAGGCAAGGCGGCACCCGCGCGATCACAGGAGGGCGTGAGTGACGCTTCGGATCATTGATTCGCTCGAGGGCATGCGCCAGATCCGGTCGGCGTATGACGAGGTGGCCGCGAGCTGCCATGCCGCCCCATTCATGAGCTGGGAGTGGCTGTATCGCTGGTGGGAGAACGCCGGCAGCGGGTACGACGTCCAGGTGCTGACCTTGTGGAGCGGCGATCGGCTTGACGGCGCGCTCCCTCTGATGCGGGTGAAGTACGGCATGCGCCGCCTGGGGCTGAGGGAGCTGCGCTTCGCCTCTGACTGCGTCCTCGCCTCGCCGGCCTACCTCGACCTGGTGGCTCGGCCGGGGAGCGAGCGTGACTGCCTCGATGCCGCGCTGACGCACATCTGCGAAGATGACGCGTGGGACAGGATCGAGCTGAGCCGGATGCGCGCCCGGAGCAGCGCGTTCGGCGCGCTCTGCCAGGCCGCGGCGCAGCATGAGCTCCGCCTCGAGGTGCGCCGAAACACATGGTGCCGCCAGATCCCGCTGCCCGCGACTTTCGACGACTACCTGGCCGGACTGAGCTCAAACCGGCGCGGCCAGATCAGGAACTTCAGGAACCGCCTGGCGAAGGCCTATGATGTTCGGTTCGTCGAGTGCGCATCGCTGTCACAGCTGCACAGCATGCTGGACAGGTACTTCACCGACAAGTCCGACCGGATGGACATGAAGGGCAAGTGGACCCAGTTCCGCGACCCGTCATACCGGCAGTTCATGCGCAAGCTGGCAGAGGACCTGTGGGAGAAGCAGTGGCTGCGATTGTGGGGGCTGGAGGTGGATGGGGAGCTCGCCGCGGTTTCCTACGGCATCGTGGCGAACGGGACTTACTATCTCAAGAACTACAGCTATGGCGAGCGCTACACGAAGAACCGGCTGGGCCACGTCCTGCTGGGATACTGCATCGAGCAGTGCATCGACCGCGAGCACTTGAGCGTCTTCGATTTCCTGTCAACCGAGTATCCCTACAAGGCGCATTACGCGAAGGCGCGTGAGTTGATGGTGAAGCTCACGATGTACCGGCCGCGAGAGAACTTCTTCCTGCACGACAAGACCACCGGCAGCCGCCTCTACTACAGCAAGTACGGGTGGTACCACATGGATGTGTCCAGCCCCAGCTTCCAGGACTTCTGGTCTCAGGAAGCTCTGACGTGGATCACCACCTACTACAACGTGAGCACGAGCGGCCTCGACCCGGCGGGCCCGCACTTCGACGGTCTCTTCGCCGACGACTGCTGGATTGACATCGCCTATGCCCAGAACACCGAACGCATGACTCGCGTGAAGGACGACCAGTTCGGCCGCATCCCGCAGGCGAAGGTGAACTCGTTCCACAACGACATGCTCGACCACATCGAGCACATGAAGCAGGCGTTGGGCAGCCGCATCCTGATCGTCAACAGCGGGGGGGGCGTCTCGCAGGATTACGCGGAGGCGGCTGACGGCGTCATGCACGAGCAGTGGATGCACGCCGCTTGGTGGAGCGCCTCGACCGATCCGCGCGAGAGCAACTGGCTCGCGAACATCTCCTCGATGCAGACCCTCTCGGCGAAAGGCAAGTACTACCTGGCGCAGGATAACCTCAACTACTCAGGCCTTCCCGCCGGCCGCGACGAGCAGGTGTTCAAGTTCGCCTTCGCCTCGTACCTGCTCGCCACGGATTCGGTGTACCCGGACCAGACCAAGACCAGCCTTCGCCACCGGCCCTACCTCGACACCTCCAAGACGGCCTACTACACGGGCTATTGGTACGGGATATATGATCTGGACCCCGGGACGCCGCTGGGGCCATACTACGTCTACTACCAGGACAAGACCAAGGGCATCACCGTCTACGCTCGCGACTACACGAACGCGATCGCGCTGGTGAACCCGTCGAGCGAGAACAACTTCACGAGCTCGGCGCTCGACGCCACGGTCTCACTGCCCGGTCAGTTCAACGAGATCCGGCCTGACGGCACACTCGGCCCTGTGGTCTCCTCAATCACGGTGAAGAACAAGTCGGGCGCGGTGGTGGCGCGCACGACGCCGGTGGGGGCGCCCATCGTCTCGCTCCAGCAGACGATTGACAAACCCGCGGCTCCCCCGGGCGACATCGTCACCTACACGTTCGTCTACCAGAACGTCGGCTCGGTGTCTGCCAGGTCCTTTGCCATCACGGACGTGCTGCCGGCCCAAGTGGCGTTCGTCGGCGGCAGCGCCAAGCTCAACGGCGTGGTCGTCACACCCGACCCGATCTCCACGGATGGCACCGTCGTGCAGATGCCCATCGGCGAAGTCGCGGCCGGTCAGCAGGGGACCTTCACGTTCCAGGTTCAGGTGAAGTAGCTGAGTTAAGAGAACGGCGGAACGAACGCGAGGGCGGCGAAAGTCGCCCTCGCGTTTCTGTCTCTCATCCCGGCGGCCCGAATGGCGGAGAGAGGACTGCCAGCGCCTGGTCGGGCTCCGATTGCCGGCTAGCGCAGATCCTGGTCGAGCGCGACGCGACCGTTCTCGATGATCTTCAGGTGCCCCAGTGGCGACCCGCCGGCAGGGAACGTCACCTCGTACTCCCGTCCCTGCGCTCGCACGCGCACGCCGACCGCGCCCGGCTGACGCATGAGCGTTACCGCGTCGGGCGAGGCGATGTCGTTCGAGCCGACATGAAGCACGTGCAGGAACAGGTCCTCCTGGGATGGGCGCGGGGGCGAGACCTCGACCCGCCACGCGCCGGCCTCGGGCGGCCACTCCTTCTTCTCCAGCGACGGCCAGTCGCGGCCATCCACCCACCGCTCCTTGCCGGGGCCGCCGATCTTGGCGATTGATGGCGACTCGGGCAGGACGGTGCGGCAGAGCAGGAGCGCGTCACCGTTCGTGACGCGGGTCAGACTGCCCTCCACCTGGGGCTCGTTGACGGTGTGCATCAGCCAGGCCTTGCGGAAGCTCGCGTCCGTGGCCGTGACCTGGTCCAAGACGACGAACAGGTCCGGGGGCAGATAGAGGAAGTGGCGCAGGAACAGCTTGAGCTTGGTGGCGCTGTATGACTTCGTCGCGTCGCCCACCGCGTAGGTGAACTGCGGCTCGTGCCTGTACACGACCAGCCGCCCGATATCCCAGCGGTTGTCGGGCGTCACCTCCTCCACTCGCTCGGCGCCGGTCAGGCGCAGTTGGCCCCCATCGTTGGCCGCTCCCGGGGGCCCACCTGCCCAGGGGCTGCTGGGGAAGGTCTCGCTGGGGTCGTAGACCGTGATCGAGTTGTGCGCAATGGTGCGCGAGTAGTAGTTGGCCCGGTAGTGGTCGTCAATCCTCTCGCCGTAGGCGTTGATCCCGGGGTCTATGGCGAGCAGGCCCCCCTTGTGGATGGTGAAGGCGTTGTTGTCCAGGTGTTGGTGGCCTGTCAGGAACGGCCCGCACTGGAACGAGGCGAACGTCGCGTCGGGGCTCCACGACGACCGCATCAGCGCCCAACCGAGTCCGTCGAAGCGGCGCGCGAGCGGCAGGTCATCGGGCGGCTGAGGCTGGAGGCCTGGGTCGCGCCACAGGATGATCTGCCACAGGAACGAGTCGTAGCGCCTGCTGATCTGGTCGCCCACCCACTGCGCATGCCGGTCGCGGTAGCGCGCGGCGAACAGGTAGACATACTCGTCGTCCGCGCCCCAGGCCAGCTCGAGGCCCGCGTCGTCGAAGTGCTCCTGCTTCCCGTCGAAGGGCCGCCGCCCGTAGATGTTCCAGAGCGAGAAGTACCGCGTCGCGGTACACTTCGGGAACAGGTCCTCGCCCGTCGCCGTTCGCCACGCCTCCATGATGTACGCCATCGGCCGCGCGTACCCCCAGAGGTCGTAGCCGTACCCCTCCAGCTGGCCGCCGCTGTCGTCAGCCATGAGGTTCGCCGCGGGGATGAGATGCTGGTGCAGGTAGCTGTCGCCGAGGCGCAGCATCTCGTCAACCCGAGGGTCGCTGACGTCGCCGTGGAGCGCGAGGCCGGTGTAGGTGAACGGCCACACCTTCTCCAGCACGAAGTGGTTGTTGAAATCCGAGTGGCGCCAGATCTTATCGCGGCAGTGCTCTGCCATGCGCAGCATGGCATCGGCGATCTCCTGTCGCTGCGACTCGGACAGAGCCGGGTAGCACCAGTCGTAGGCCAGCGCCAGCCCAAAGAGGGCCTCGGGAGTGGCGTAGGTGTCGAGCGTGTGGTTGCGCGCGATGTTCTCGGCGCGCGCAATCGTCGCTCGCAGGTACCGTTCCTCTCCGGTGACCAGGTACACCAGCGCGGCCGTCCGGATCCCTCGCCCATCGCCATACCCCGGATCGTCCGGCGGCCGGAGCGCCAGGTCCTCCATCCTGTTCCAGAGGTCCGGATACGCGGCTGCCTGCTGTCGAAGTCGTGAGAGGTCGTCGCGCGTCACCAACAGGCGCGGATGCTCCCCCCGGACGCTCGGAAGCGGCTGATCGGCTGCCGCGGCGTCCTTGCATGCCAGAAACCCCAGCCCACACACCACCACCATCGCCCAGCGCAGCACGTCAGGGCAGTCCACTATGGCACCTCCAGTTCCTCGCGCGCCAATCGCATCGGCGACATGATCTCGCTCGCCAGCGGCCTCAGTCTGAGCGAGAACGACATCTTCTCCGGCTTCAGCAGGTACGCGTTCAGCGGCCCTGGCCCGCAGCTGTTGCTGCCCAGCCCGCAGTGCGCGTGATCGAGGTGCAGGATCGTCTCATCCCGCCGCGCAAGCTCGTAGGTGTGCATCGCGCGGGTGAAGTCCTCGGGCGTGTAGTGGTGCGCGCTCACGTTGAGCAGGGGCAGGCCGATCGCGAGCAGACCCATCCCCTGCGCGTTCGTCACAGCCGCCCAGCGCGTATCGGACTTGTTGCCGTTCTCCTGCGGCATGATGTACGGGACGTACTGCTCCTGCACCGTTCCAGCGTAGAGACTGACGCGGGCGCTCTCCTTGCGGTCAACATAGCTCTCGTGCGGGCCCCGGCCGTACCACGTGAAGCGATCGAACGAACCCGGCATCCGAAGCTGCAGCCCGATGCGCGGCAGGTTCGGCAGGCCGCCGGCGGGCGTGACCGTGGTCTCGATCAGCACGTCGCCCGAGCCGTATATGGTCCACACATACCGGCACCGGAACGCGGGGCGCCGCGAGTACGCCGAAAGCACCGACTCGACCTCCACCTGAGCGGCGCGGGCGAGCGATCTGATCACCGCCACCCAGTCCACGCGGTGCTGCAGTCGGTCCAGGCCCGCCTCTCGCCAGCGCCGCGCGATGTGCACATCGTTGTCCGTCGGAGCTCGCCACACGTTGAGGCGCGGCCCCCTCGTGAGCAGCCTCAGTCCCTGCCATTCCCAGCACCCGATCGTTCCCTCCCACCGACTGAAGATCAGGCGGAAGTCGTCGCCGCTAATGGCGATCTCTGTCTCCGAATCAGCCACGGAGATGGCCGGCATGCGGCTGAGGAGGATCCGCGGCGCCTCCGTCTTCGCCGGCAGCTCGAACTGCGCCCAGGCGACTTCGTGCCCTCGCGGCGCCCAGAGCGCGTCGCGGGCGAGCGCGAAGCTCAGGTTGAGCCAATAGGTGCAGCCGGCTTCCGGCTCGCGGCGCTCGAGCGGAAGCGTCAGCTCCACCGCGCCGCCCGCGGGCGCATCCAGAGCCGGCAGCATCCCTTGCTGCATGACCTCGCCGTCTTTCGCCAGCGACCACACACCCTCGAGATGGCTCAAGGACGCGAAGTCGTGTCTGTTCACGACTCGCACGCGTCCCGCCATGGGGTCAAGCAGCTCCACGTGCACCGGCTCGATGATCTTCTTGTACTCGATCAGCCCGCTGTGCGGAGTGCGATCGGGGAAGCTCAGGCCGTCAATGCAGAAGTTGCCGTCGTTCGGCTCATCGCCGAAGTCGCCGCCATATGCGAACCACTCCTCGCCGGACTCGGTCCTCTGACGGATTCCGTGATCCACCCACTCCCAAATGCACCCGCCCAGCAGTCGCGGGTGGGTGTCGATCGCCTCCCAGTACTCCTTCAGGTTGCCGGGGCCGTTGCCCATGGCATGCGCGTACTCGCACATGAAGAACGGCCGCGAATCGTCAGTTCGCTTGCCCTCCTCGACCAGCCGCTCAACCGTGGGGTACATGGTGCTGACCACGTCCACCACCGGGGCATTGCCGGCGCTCTCATAGTGGATGGGCCGCGTCGGGTCAATCTGCCTGATGCACTCGGCCATCGCGTCGTGGTTCGGCCCATACCCGGATTCGTTGCCCAGCGACCACATGACGATGCACGGGTGGTTCTTGTCGCGCTCCACCATTCGACGGGCGCGGTCCACGAACGCCTCCCGCCACTCCGGATCCTTCGCGAGTGTGGCCCAGTCGCCGACGGACCCGAAGCCATGCGTCTCCAGGTCGGCCTCGTCTATCACGTACAGCCCGTAGCGGTCGCACAAGTCATACCAGCGCGGGTCGTTGGGGTAGTGCGACGTGCGCACCGCATTGATGTTGTGCTGCTTCATCAGCGTAACGTCTCTGACCATAGACTCCAGCGGCACCGCGTGGCCCAGGTCGGGATGAGTGTCGTGCCGGTTCACACCCCTGATGGTGATCGGCACGCCGTTCACCAGGAATTCGACGCCCCTGATCTCGACCTGCCGGAAGCCGACGCTGAACCGCTCGACCTCGAGAGCCGAGCCGTCCGGCGCCATCAGGCTGACCAGCAGCTCGTACAGGTTCGGCTCCTCGGCTGACCACTTGCGCGGCGCCGCGATCTGGGCCGCCAGCACCAGCACTCTCTCCTCACCGGGCCCCAGTGCCGCTCCCACGACCTGCTCGCAGACAGTGTGCCCCGCGTCATCCAGCAAGCGCGCCGCGACGCGATGCGAACCGCTCTGCTGCCCGGCGTAGTTGCACAGCGTCACGCTCAAGTCGAGCGTCGCGTCCGTGTACTTTCCATCGAGCTGCGTGCGGACGCGCACATCGCGCACATGGACGCTCGGGGTCGCCACGAGGTAGACATCGCGAAAGACCCCGCTCAGTCGCCACATGTCTTGGTCCTCGAGGTAGCTGCCGTCCGACCACTGGAACACCTGCACCGCGAGCACGTTCTCGCCCGGTTGCAGATGCTTGGTGATGTTGAATTCCGACGGCATGTGACTGACTTTGCTGTAACCCACGAGGCTGCCGTTGAGCCAGATGTAGAAGGCCGAATCTACCCCCTCGAAGGTCAGGAACACCTGCCGGTCGGCCCAGTCTGCGGGAAGCGCGAACCTCCTGCGGTAGAGGCCGACCGGGTTCTCCTGGGGCACTCGGGGCGGGTCAACGGGGTAGGGGTAGGCGATGTTCGAGTAGTTCGGCTTGCCATAGCCCGGGCCGCAACTCCGCTGCGGCGACGCGACTGCCCCTTGCCTGCCGCAAGCCGCGGCTCCGCCGCGGCCCAACATCTGCCAGTTGCTCGGCACGGGGACGCGGTCCCAGGCGGTGTCATCGAACCCGTCGGCCTCGAACCCGGGCGGAGCCGCCGAGGGCGACGGCAGGTAGCAGAACCGCCACTCGCCGTTCAGCAGGTGGAACCACGCCGCCGCGCCGCGCTCGCCCGCCAGCGCCGTCTCCCCATCCGGGTACGGGATCAGGGTCGCGTGCGCCGGTTCCCGATTGCGGTGAATGAGCTGAGGGTTCTCCCAGTCGTTCATCATCTCTCCTGCGGGGCTCAACCTTTGTCGCGGCGTCGGACTGCGGACGGCCTTGTCGTTGGCGGCCTGCGCTCGCCGTTGCCTGTTCTTTCCAGCGCTGCCCTGCTCCTGCCGGAGGCGATGGCGGCCGCGTCCCCACGCCCAACTTTGAAGCACTGGCCAGGGAGAGCGTCGTATTTGACCAAGCGCGGCTGCAACCACATGGTCTTCCTCGGCTCGTGCATCAACCAGCCGGTTGATCTCGGCCACCAGGTGTTTTTCGAGGGCCTGAGGGCCGCGTTCGAGCAGTAGGCCTGCGGCGCGCGTTCCCCGCCGATGCAGGAGACCGACGCGGCCACCAGGAATCGGCCAACGGATCTGCGGCGGGCGCGACGCCTCAGCCGCGAGCGTCAGGGCGGGCGAGGGGGGAGGCCCGCGCTGCGGCCATGGTTGAGCTGTCAGGAGGAGAACCATTGTGAGCGATTCACTCACGTCCGCGGTCAAGGAGGCGGCGCTGCGCGCCGGCGCCGATCTCGTGGGCATTGGGAGCATGGACCGCTTCGAGGGCGCGCCGAAGCAGTTCGACCCTCGCTACATCTTCCCCGATGCGAAGGCGATCATCGGCCTCGGGTTCCGCATCCACCGCGGCTTGTTCCGGGGGATAGAGGAGGGCACGTTCTTCGCCGCCTACCCTTCAGTCGGCTATGCGAACATCAACGACGTGCACGCGCCCATCGCGATGCGTGAGTTGGGTTCGTTCATAGAGGATCAGGGCTACGAGGCGATGATCTACACCAACACGAGCGTGCGGCTCGGCACGGCCGCCGGAAAACCGGTGCGGCCGGAGCTGCCGAAACCGGACGTTTTCCTCCACTTCCGCATCGCCGGCTTCATCTGCGGCCTGGGCGAGATCGGCTACAGCAAAGTGTTCCTGTCGCCGCGCTTCGGGCCGCGCCAGCGGCTGGCATTCATCATCACCGACGCCCCGCTCGAGCCCGATCCGCTCTACTCGGGGCCCGCGCTGTGCGATCGCTGCATGCTGTGCGCGAGAGACTGCCCGGTGGGCGCGATCTCGACCACGGAGACCGTCAAGGTCACGGTGGCTGGAAGAGAGCTGGAGTGGGCTCAGCTCGATACCCAGAAGTGCTGGGTCGGATGGCAGGCGGGGTCGCCGGAGTACAACCCGTTCCTGACCGAAGAGCTGCTCGAGCACTTCAAGCAAGTGGCCGCCATGTCGGGATCGGAAGGCGAGCGCGCGCAGGCATGGGGCGCGCTCGGCGACCGGCTGCAGAAGGAGCTGCGGTATATCAGGAACGCCATCGAGAGCTTCCACCATCCGGCCGCGATCTGCGGCGCCAGGGGCTGCATGCGGGCCTGCATGATCCACCTCGAGAAGGCCGGCAAGCTCGCCAACGCGTTCAGGGCGCCCTTCCGGAGGCGCGAGCCGTGGCGGCTCGAAGTCGGGTGATCTGCCATGAAGCTGGCGGTGGGGTACCCGGTCCTCCCTGAAGACGGCGATAGACCATTCCCTGAGATCGTCGAGCGGCACCGGGAGCGCATCGCCGAGGTGTACTTCGCCTGGCCCGGCGAACCGTCCGGCCGCTCGCCGCATGGTCTGTCAGCGGCCGGCGTCGACCCGGAGGCGCGGGAGCTGCTCCAGCACGACCTGCGGGCGATCCGCGCACTTGGGCTCCGGCTCGATCTGCTGCTGAACGCGAACTGCTACGGGCCCGCGGCCGCCTCTCCTGAGCTCGCCCGTCACGTCACCTCCCTCGTCGAGCGCGCAGCGCTGAGTGTGGCCGTGGACGTCGTGACGACCACG
>Ga0315282_10013277_pt1 | contig 12446 bp, 11 predicted proteins | sample YL17G07_20_MG_FD_203693 | JGI IMG/M metagenome (GOLD analysis project Ga0315282, IMG submission 203693) | Sediment microbial communities from Yellowstone Lake, YNP, Wyoming, USA - YL17G07_20 | ecosystem: Environmental > Aquatic > Freshwater > Lake > Sediment | place: USA: Wyoming | collected... | reverse complement strand
ATACTGGTCCGTGCAGCTGGGCCCGGGGGTGGGAGGCCGCACGCCCGGCCTGGAGGAGGCCGCCGCGGGGGTGCGGGGGCTGCTCGAGGCGGCGGTGCGCTCGCACCTGATGAGCGAGGTGCCCCTGGGGGCGACACTCTCCGGGGGCCTGGACTCCAGCCTGATCGTGGCCTTGATGAGCCGCCAGGTGAGCCAGCCGGTCAAGACCTTCTCCATCGGCTTCGAGGGGGCCAACGAGTTCGTCTACTCCCGGATGGTGGCCGAGCGCTTCCACACCGACCACCACGAGTTCACCATCGGCTTCGAGGAGATCCCCGGGGTGCTGCGCGACATCGTCTGGCACATGGAGGAGCCGGTGGCGGGCGCCCTCATCCCGACCTACTTCCTGGCGCAGCGGGCCAGCCGGCACGTCAAGGTCATGCTGGTGGGCGAGGGGGCCGACGAGCTTTTCGGGGGCTACGTGCGCCTCAAGGTGCTCAAGGGGCCCTGGAAGTACCTCTGCCGCGGCCTGGCCCGCTGGGGCTACATGCGCGGCCTCAACACCATCGGGCCCCGCGAGAAGGCGGGCCTCTACTCCGACCAGTGCCGCAGCCGGCTGGGCGGCCACGACCCCGTGGGCCGGTACCTCGCGCCGTACTTCAACGGCTCGCGCTCGGAGCTATTGTCGAAGGCCCTGCAGTTCGAGCAGGAGAGCGAGCTGCCCAACCACCAGTTGCTGCGGGTCGACAAGCTGACCATGGGCCACTCCGTGGAGGCCAGGGTCCCCTTCCTGGACTACAAGCTGGTCGAGTACGTCAACCGCCTGCCCTCGGGGCTCAAGATCAAGGGGCTCAACGAGAAGTACATCCTGAAGGTCATCGCCCGCGACCTGCTGCCCGAGCCCATCTGGCGGCGGCGCAAGCAGGCCCTCTCCTCGCCGATCAGCGGCTGGGTGTCGCGCGGCTTTGGTGACATAGCCGCCGGGCTGCTCTCCCCCGAGCGAGTGCGGGAGCGGGGCTACTTCCGGCCCGAGTACGTCGCGCGGCTCTTTGCGGCCAGCGGCAAGAAGCACTTCCTGGCCTTCCCCGAGTTCAAGCTGAACCTGCTGATGATGTTCGAGCTGTGGCATCAGGTTTTTATCGACCCGCCCGTCTTTGATATAGGGCTGGCAGCCGGATTCCCGAAGAAGGAGAGCCCTCGCCACCTTGGACTTTAAGCTGCGCTACTTCCGCTACCCCTGGGCCATCTACCGGCGCTACCGCGGCCTGCTCAAGAGCCAGTGGCACAGCCCCGAGCAGCTCGCCGAGATTCAGGCGAGCGGCCTGCGCAGCCTTGTCAACCACTGCTACCGGGATATCCCCTACTACCGGCGGCTGTTCGAGGGGCTGGGCCTCACCCCGGACGACATCAGGGGGCCCGAGGACCTGCCCAAGCTCCCCCTGCTGACCAAGCAGGAGGTGCGCGACAACTCCGGCGCCCTGCTCGCGCCCGAGATGAAGAAGTATCACCCGGTGCTGATGCGTACGGGGGGCACCACCGGCACCGCCCTGCAGTTCTACGTCGACCGGTTCGCCAACATGATGGAGTTCGCCACGGTGTGGCGCCACTGGGGCTGGGCCGGGTACCGCTTCGGCGACCGCTTCTGCGACCTGCGGGGCCGGATCATCAAGACGGCGGGCCCCTGGTCCTACGACGCCCGGCTCAACGCCCTCTTCCTGTCGTCCTACCGCCTCACCCGCGAGCTGGTGCCCGAGTACGCCCGGAAGCTGCGCCGGTTCAAGCCCAGGATCCTGCGCGGCTATCCGTCGGCGATCAACTTCTTCGCCCAGTTGCTGCGCGAGGCCGGCATCGACGACATCAGGCCGCGGGCCGTGGTGACGAGCTCCGAGACCCTGCTGGCCCACCAGCGCCAGAACCTGGAGGAGGTCTTCGGCTGCCGGGTGTTCGACACCTATGGCCTGGAGGAGCGCTGCTGCGCGGCAGGCCAGTGCCCGGAGGGCGGCTTCCATATAGATAGCGAGTACGGGATCCTGGGCGTGGTCGACGGCGCCGGCCGGCCGGTGGCGCCGGGGGAGGAGGGCGAGATCGTGGCCACGGGGTTGGCCACCCGCGTGATGCCCTTCCTCAACTACCGGACCAACGACCTCGCGCGGCTCTCCACCCGCCGTTGCTCCTGCGGGCGGGGGCTGCCGCTCATCGAGTCCATCACTGGAAGGGTCGAGGACATGGTCGTCACCCCCGACGGCCGGAGCGTGAGCGGGGCCGGGCTGTCGGTGGCCCTCAAGTACAGCCCCGGCATCAGGCTCAGTCAGATCCTCCAGGACACGGTGGAGGAGATGACCGTGCGCATCGTGCGGGCCCCCGGCTACGGTGAGGACGACGAGAAGAAGCTCTTGATCAACCTGCGCGACCGCGTGGGCGAGGCGATCAAGATACGGCTGGACTACGTGGACGACATCGGGCTGACCGCCGCGGGGAAGCTCAAGTTCGTCATCTCGAAGCCGGGGAGAGTGCGGGCGTGATCGTGGCGATGGAGGCGCGGCACGTGCCGGCCGTGGTCGGCATCCACCTGGCGTCGTTCCCGAACGACTTCATCACCCGGCTGGGCCGCCGCTATCTGGCCGAGGTGTTCTATCCCGGCTTCATCGGCGCTCCCCAGGGCGTGGGGCTGGTCTGGGAGCAGGAGGGGGTGCAGGGCTTCGTGGTGGGCAGCACGAACTACAAGCGGTTCTACCGCGCCGTCGTCGGCAGGCAGCGGCTCCGGCTGCTGGCGGCCTTGGCCGGAGAGGTGCTGCGCCACCCCCGCCACCTGCTGCGGGTGCTGGCCGTCAGCCGCTTGGTGCTGGGCGGGCCGCGGCCACCCTTCGAGGGCGACCTGGCCTACATCGCCGCGGCACCGCAGACGCAGGGGCGGGGCATCGGCAAGGCGCTGGTGGCGGAGTTCCTGGCCCGCCTCGAGGCCGCGGGGGCTTCGGGCTGCTGGACGAAGACGCGCGAGGAGAACCGGGCCGCCAGGGCCCTCTATGAGCGCGGCGGCTTCCGGGTCCATGAGCGGTTCTACTCCGACGGGGGCTGGTGGCTGCTCTACGGCTGCCCCCTGGGGGCGGCGGCGAGGGAGGACTCACTTGCAGGCTAGGACGCTGGCATATTCGGGGTGGGCAAGCCTGCGGGCGGAGGCCTGGCAGTTGACGTTGCTCGTCGCCGCGGCACTGGCCCTGACGCTCTACGGCTACCAGGGGCTCGGCTACATCGACACCGACGGCGTGGTCTACTACGGGTCGGCCACCACCGACATCGCCGTGGCCAAGTGGATCCTGGCCGGCAAGAGCTACGGCCTGGCCGAGTACCTGCGCGACCACCACGTCTACATCCACTCCAACTACTACGCCAAGCCCCTGTGGCACCTGCTCAACGTGGCCGCGCTGCTCATCTTCGGCGACCACGACTACTCGATCCCCGTCTTCAACGGGCTCATGGCCGCGCTCACCGTGGCCCTGTTCTACCTCATCGCCCGGCGGATGCTGCCCCGGCTGCCGGCGCTGGCGGCCGCCCTCTTCCTGCTCCTGTCGCCCCTCTTCCTGTGGCACGGGCGCACCGACATGGCCCACATGCCGCAGCTCTTCTTCCTGCTGGCGGGGGCGTACTTCTACCTCAAGGACCTGGAGGGAGAGGGCTCGCGCTGGACGCTGCCGGCGGCGGGCGCCTTCTTCGGGCTGGCGGCCATCACCCATGCCAGCACGGTCATCTTCCTGGGCGTCTTCGGGCTCTTCGAGATCTACCGGCTGGCGGCCAGGCAGCTGAGCGGCGGTCAGTTCCTCAAGCGCGGCCTGCTGTTGGCCTTGCCCGTCGCGGCCAACGTGCTCTGGATCAACTACCTCACCGCCGGCTTCATGCACCTGATGGGCCCGGACGCACTGCGCCTCTACGGCGGCGGAGACTACGGCTACCAGACCTACTTCCAGCAGATAGCCTTCAACGCCATAGCCACGCACCGCTACTCGAGCTCCACCGTCCTGGGCGACAGCACGGCGCATACCCGCCAGCTCCAGGTCCTGGAGACCTACTTCTACAACCTCTACATCAACGACGGCGCGCTGCGGCTGGCCGTCATGGCCGCCGGCTGGCTGGCGCTCGTCTGGAACTGGCGGCGGATCGGCCCGCGCGCGGTCCTGATCGCGGCCCTGGTGGCCATCCCCTACGCCATCCTCGTGTGGGGCCCGCTCAACCCCGACCTGCGGCTGCTGCTGCCGGCCTATCCCTTCGCCGCACTGGCCGTGGGCTGGGCCGCCACCTTCCTCCTGGGGGGCTATCCGCGGGCCAGGCTGGCCACGATCGCCGGCATGGTGCTCGTGCTGGGGCTGTCCTTCCTCAACGCCCTGCCCCTCTACCAGGCCCACTCCGGCTTCAAGGAGGTGGCCGAGTATCTCCGGGAGCGGGGCGTGCGCGAGGTGTGCTACCTGGACACCCGGGTGCAGGTCCCCTCCTTCCTGGAGGCCTACGGCATCAAGGTAGACATGGTCCCCCGCTGGCAGGAGCTGTCGGCACCCGGCAAGGCGCCCCTGACCATCATCAGCTACCGGGACAGCTTCTTCAACCCGGCCCAGAGTGCCGCCAACGTGGCCTTCAGCCGCGCTGCCATCGCGGGCGCCCGCTCCGACCTGCGGGAGGCCTACGTCCCGCCGCTGCACGCCATGGACATGGAGCGGCGGCGCCACAGCCCGATCATGGATTGGCTCTTTACTTCGCTCCTGGGCCGGAATATAACAAGGCGGCCCTTTCCAATTTTCCTGTTTCAGACAAAGGAGTTACAAGAGTTCTCGCGGACTTGGACCGCCAGCGGAGGGCATTAGGACGAGTTGTACCAGAACAAGCACATAGCCGTGGTGGTGCCGGCCCACAACGAAGAAAAGATGATCGGCCGGGTCATCACCACTATGCCGGACTTCGTCGACAAGATCGTCGTGGTCAACGATGCCAGCGGGGACCGCACCTCCGAGGTGGTGCGGCGGCTGGCGGCGGGGCAGCCGGACCGGGTGGTCCTTATCGAGCACCCCACCAACCGGGGGGTGGGCGGGGCCATCTCGACGGGCTACAAGTGGGCCCGTGACAACGGCATGGACGTGGCCGCCGTCATGGCGGGCGACGGCCAGATGAACCCCCACGAGCTGGAGCGGGTCATCAAGCCGGTGGTGGAGGAGCGGGCCAAGTACGCCAAGGGCAACCGCCTCTTCACCGGCCAGGCCTGGGTCAAGATCCCCAAGCGCCGCTACCTGGGCAACGCCGTCCTCTCCCTGCTCACCAAGATCGCCTCCGGCTACTGGCACGTGGCCGACTCCCAGTGCGGCTACACCGCCATCAGCCGCCGCGCCCTGCGGATGCTCGACCTCGACAGGATCTACCGCACCTACGGGATGCCCAACGACCTGCTGGTGAGGCTGAACGTCTGCGAGATGCGGGTCATCGACGTGCCGGTGGAGCCCCTCTACAACATCGGGGAGAAGTCGGGGCTCAAGATCCACCGGGTCGTCTTCAGCATCTCCTGGCTGCTCTTCAAGCTCTTCTTCTGGCGGATGAAGGAGAAGTACATCATCCGCGACTTTCACCCCCTGGTCTTCTTCTACATCCTGGCCATGATGCTGCTGCCCCTGGGGATCCTGAACGGGCTGAGCATCCTCTATTTCAACACCCCCCTCTTCGGCTACCACGGGCCGCGGCTGGAGGTGGGCTATATCATCCTTTGCTCCCTGCTGTGCATCACGGGGATGCAGTCGCTGATGTTCGGGATGTGGTTCGACATGGACTATAACCGCAGCCTCTACGTCTTCAACCAGCCCGAGCTGGATTGACGGCGCGGGGCCCGCGGGTGAGCGCCTCGGGGCCGGCCCCCTCCGCTCTGCGCCTGGAGCCCGCGGGGGCCACCGAGTGGCTGCTCCGCAAGGGGCTCTTCGCCCTCTTGAGGCGCCTGCCGCCCGGGGGCCAGGTCTGGCTGACCGGCCTGCTCAAGCGGCTGCGCCGCCGCCGCCACGCTGGGCCGCCGCGGCTGCCGGGGCCAGGGGCCCGGCCGGGGGACGACGCCCCGGCCCTGGTCTGCCTCACCCATGACGTCGACTGGCGCACCTGCTACGAGGCGGTAGAGGAGATTGCCTCCGGGGAGGGCGAGCGGGGCTTCCACTCCACCTTCAACTTCCTGACCCGGTGGCACTACCGCCCCCAGCCCGAGCTGCTGGAGCGGCTGCGCCGGGAGGGCTTCGAGACCGGCCTCCACGGCCGCGAGCACGACCTGGCCCTGGGGGGACGACCGCGGGCGCGGCTGGCGCGCGAGCTGCGGGAGGCCCGGGACGCCCTGGGGGGCCCAAGCAGCGTGCGGGGCTTTCGCGCACCCGCCCTGGCGGCCAGTGAGCGCCTGCTCTCCGTGCTCGGTGAGCTGGGCTTCCTCTACGACAGCAGCCTGGCGGCCTGGAGCCCATACGCCGGGCTGCGGCGGCGCCCCGAGGCCTATGTCTACCCGGGCACGGGGCTGTGGGAGCTGCCGCTCACCCTGCAAGACGACGTCCTCTTCCGGGAGTTCCGCCTGACCGAGGCGGAGGCCCTGGAGGTGGTCAAGGCCCTGCTGGGCGCGGTGCGAGGCGGGCGCGGCGTGTTCGTCTTCAACGGCCATCCCACGATCCTGAAGGCGCACCCGGCCTTCTGGCGCGGCCTGCTGGAGCACCTGGCCGCCACCGGGGCGCGGGTGGTGCCGGCCGAGCGGGCGGTGGCCCTGGCCGCGGGCGGGGAGTGAGAATGGAGCTGGCAAGCAGAGCGGCGCTGTGGCCGCTGGCCATGACGGTCATCCTGAACGGCCTGGCCCAGGTGCTGGTAAAGAAAGGTGTCGCCGGGGCGAGGATCCCGGCCAGCCTGGAGGCGGTCAAGTTCCTGGCCTGCAACGGCTGGGTCCTCTCCGGCCTGGCCAGCCAGGCGCTGGCGGTCTACTTCTGGATGCGGGTGCTGGCGGTGATGGACCTGAGCGTGGCCTTCCCCATCCTGGCCAGCCTCCTGTTCCTCTTCGTGCTCTCGGCCTCCTGGCTCTTCCTGGGCGAGAAGATCAGCCTGCTCCAGGGGGGCGGGGTGGTGCTCATCGCCCTGGGGATATTCTGTCTGACGGCGCGCTAGCCGACGGCCGGCCGTCGCGGCGTCCAGGCGCGCTCGCCTTCCTGCGGGGAGGGGGCCCGGATCGTCGCCAGGCCGTGCGGGTGATACAGTGAGTGAATTTCTGTGAGTGAATTTCTGGAGGTGGTCCGCCGCAAGGTCTCCCTGCGAGAGGCGATCCGCTGCGAGGTCGAGGAGGACATCGGCTTCCTGGTGCGCCACCTCCCGGGCGTGGTGGGCTTCGCCCTCCGCTACCTGGCCTACAAGCCGCTCTTCGCCCGGATCGGCTCGATGCCCTTCATCCAGCCCGGCGTCCGTTTCACCTACACGAACGGAATCAGCCTGGGCAAGGCGGTGGGCATCAACACGGGCACCTACTTCTACGGCAAGGGCGGGGTCGAGATCGGCGATAACGTCATGATCGCCCCCAACTGCTGCCTCATCGCCGGCACGGCCGACCTGGAGACGGGCTCCCCGCTGATCATGCGGCCGGTGCGCCCGGAGCGCATCGTGGTCGGCCGCGACAGCTGGCTGGGGGCCAACGTCGTCGTCCTGGGAGGCGTCACCATCGGCGAGAGTTCCGTCATCGGGGCCAATGCGGTCGTCACGAAGGACACCGAGCCCTACTCCATCAACGTGGGCGCGCCGGCGCGCAAGATCGGAGACCGCCGGGAGCGCCGGCCCAAAGCGGAAGGCCGTGCAGAAGCCGAATCTTCCTCAGCCTGAAGGGCCGCGGGCCATATTCGCCGCCAAGGCCCTGGAGGTGGCCCCGCGCATCCTCGGCCTGGGCGACCGCGACCCGGCCTCGCCCACCTATGGCTGCTTCGACCGCGCCTGGTGGCACTACCGGCTGAGCGACTTCCCCAGCGCCTGGTTCCAGAGCGCGGCCTACTACCTCTTCCTGCTCCACCGGCTGGAGGCGGGGGCGGCCAACCCCTGGCGGGGGCGCGGGCGGCTGCTCGACTGGTCCCGGGCCGCGGTGGGTTTTACGCTCAGCATCGCTCACCGCGACGGCAGCCTCGATGAGGCCTACCCCAACGAGCGCAGCTACTGCGCCACGGCCTTCGCGGCCTGCCACCTGAGCGAGACCGTGCTCGGGCTGGGCGAAGGGTTGGGCGAAAGGTCGGGCGAGGAACGGGGTGAGGAACTGCCCGAAGGGCTCGGGCGGCTGGGGGGGTGGCTGTTGCGCCGGGCCAACCCCGAGCTGTCGAACCAGGAGGCGGCCGCGGCCCTGGCCCTGGCCAACCTGCACCTGCTCAGCGGAGAGGCCAGGTTCCGGGAGGGCGCCGAGGCCAAGGTGTCGGGGCTGCTCGAGCGGCGGGCGCGCCACGGCTTCTTTCCCGAGTACGGTGGCCTCGACGTCGGCTACTCCTCCCTCACCGTGGGGCTGCTGTGGAAGTACGCCCGCAAGACTGGCAGCAAGGAGGCCCTGGCGGCCTGCCGGGCCGAGGCCGGGCTGCTCGAGGGCAGGATCGGCGAGGACGGCTCCTTCCCCGCCTGGCAGACGAGCCGCGGCGTCCAATATGTCTATCCCCTGGGGCTGGCGGCCCTGGGGAGCGCGGCCGCATCAAAGCTCGCCGCCGGCCTGGCCAAGGGGATCGCCATCGCCCCCGGCTGGCTCGACGACCGCTACGTGACCGGGCTGGCCATCGACTACCTGGAGGCCTGCGAGGCCCTGGAGGAGGTGCCCGCTGCATGAGAGCCCTGGAATTGAATGACACCGGCCTCGACCTGCGCCAGCACCCCAAGGCCCGCTGGAGGCTCTTGTCCGCCCTGGCCTCGCTGGTGCGGCGCTGGCCGCGCTCGGGCCGCGTGGTGGTGCTGCGCCAGGAGGTCCGGCTGCCGGGGCTCCCGCCCGCCTTCGACGGCTACCGCATCCTCCATCTGTCCGACCTCCACGTCGACGACGGCCTGCGGGCCGACGGGCTGCTCGCGGCCCTGGCCGGGTGCGAGGCCGACCTGGCCGCCTTCACGGGCGACTTCACCATCGGCTACGGGCGCTCCGAGGAGGCGGCGGTGGCCTATGTCGGCCGCCTGCTCGCCGCCCTGCGCCCCCGCTGCCCCTTGATCCTGGGGGTGCGCGGCAACAGCGACCGCCCCGAGCTGATGCCCCGGCTGGCCAGGGCGGGGCTCACCGTGCTGGACAACCGCAGCCTGCCCGTCTCCAGGGGCGGCGAGACCATCTGGGTGGCGGGTGTCGATGACCCGCACCACGAGGCCGATGACCTGGGGCGGGCCCTGGAGGGTGTCCCCGAGCGGGCCTTCAAGGTGCTGCTGGCCCACTCGCCCGACGTCCTCCTGCGCCTGGGCGGCCGGCAGGTGGGCCTCATCCTGGCCGGCCACACCCACGGCGGTCAGGTCAGGCTGCCCGTGATCGGCCCCCTGGTCACCAAGACGCGGCTGCCCCGCCGCTTCAGCCGCGGGCTCATCCGCGGTGACGGCTTCTGCTGCCATGTCAGCCCCGGCCTGGGCGGCATCCCCCTGAGGTTCCGCTGCCCGCCCGAGGTCGCCTGGCTGACGCTGCGCAGCCCTGCTTGCGGAGGCCCGCCCCCATGCTGATGACGCCCGCCAAACTCATCGCCCTGCGCCTGTTCAACCTCACCCTGGGCAGGTCCGACCTCGCCTCGCGGGGGTTGCGCCGGCTGCTGGTGCGGCTGCTGGTCACCGGCCGCAGCCGCGGCTACTGCCAGAGTGCGCGCTTCTTCTCCCCGGTTGAGCTCGAAGGCGGCCCCACGGAGGAGGCGGCCCGGCGATGAAGGTCCTCTTCCTCAACCCGCCCAGCCTCTCCGCCCAGAACGTGGTGCGCGACTCCATCTACGGCTGCTGGTGCAAGGGCAAGCGCATCGGCGGGGCCATGACGCCCCCCTATCCCTTGCTGCTGCTGGCCACGGTGCTGAGGGCGGCCGGCCACCAGGCCGAGATCATCGACGCCCTGGCCGAAGACCTGTCCTTTGACGAGGTCGTGGGCAGGTGCGCGGGCGTAGACTTCGTCGTCCTGCTCACCTCCGTCATGACCTTCAGCGAGGACCGCGTCGTCCTGGGCGAGCTCAAGCGGCGGCAGCCCCACCTCAAGACCATCATCTACGGCTCGATCGCCACCTTCATGCCGGAGTTCTGCCTCCGGTTCGAGGAGGTCGACTTCATAATCCGCCGCGAGGCCGAGTGGGCCCTGCGCGACTTCCTCACCGACTACGCCGCCGGGGGCGAGCGCTGGAAGCAGGCCAGGGGCCTGGGCTACCGCGAGGGGGGGCGCCCGGTCGTCAACGACTTCTACCCCTTCATCGAGAACCTGGATGATCTGCCCTTCGCCGACTGGTCGCTGCTCAAGGCGAGCCGGCGCTACTTCAACCCCGCCGTGGCCCGCCACCCCTACGTCACCGACCTCACCTCGCGGGGCTGCCCGGGGCGCTGCATCTACTGCATGGCCCCTCCCTTCTACGGCCGCAAGATCAGGGCCCGCAGCACGCAGAACGTGCTCGAGGGCTTCCGGCGCCACGCCGCAGCCGGCTACCGGGAGGTCTACATCCGCGACGAGATGTTCACCACCTTCCGGGGGCGGGTGCGAGAGATCTGCCAGGGCATCATCGCCGAGGGGCTCGACCTCACCTGGCTGTGCAGCGCCAAGGTGGGCTCCATCGACCGGGAGGCCATGGATCTGATGAAGCGGGCCGGCTGCCACACCATCAAGCTGGGGGTGGAGTCGGGCTGCCAGGAGATCCTCGACCGCGTCAAGAAGGATATCAAGGTCGAGCAGACGGCGGAGACCTTCCGCTGGGCCCGGGAGGTGGGCCTCAACACCCACGCCCACATGATGATCGGGGCCCCGGGAGAGACGGCCGACACCATCCGGCGCACGCTCAAGTTCTTGAAGAAGATCAAGCCGACCACCGTCACCTTCGCCATCATCACCCCCTTCCCGGGCACACCTCTGTTCGAGGAGGTGGCGGCGAAGGATCCCAAGCTCAAGGACGCCTGCAACCTGGAGCTGGCCGACCTGCACAGCAAGAGCTTCCACACGGACGCCTTCTGCGAGCTGAGCCCGGAGGAGCTGGCCTTCTGGCTGAAGAAGGCCCACCGCTCCTTCTACCTGCGGCCGGCCTACATCCTGGAGTGGCTGAGCCGGGTCCGCAGCCCCGGCGACCTGCTCAAGCTGGTGCGGGCGGGCAGCAAGGTGATCGACTTCTCGCTGAGGGGGGAGTGAGCGTGCCCCCCTCGCAGCCGCCGCGAGCTGAGCCCGGCCGGCGGGCCCGCGAGCTAGGCATGTCGCCGGACGCCGAAGCCCGCAAGCTCTGCTACGTGCTGCCCAGCTACGAGGCCGGCAGCGACGCCCACTATGCGCACGTGCCCCGGCTGCTCGAGGAGATCGGCCGGCAGGTGCGCGTGGGGCTGATCATCGAGCGGGCCAAGGGGCGCCCCAGCCTGCCCCACGTGGCCGAGGTCCACGTGCAGCGCTACGGGGGGGGGCGCAGCCCGCTGCGCCTGCTGGAGATGGCGTGGCTAGCGGCCAGAATGCGCCTCAAGGGCTACCGGAAGTTCTTCGTGCGCATCTCCACCACCGCCGCCCTGCCCCTCCTGCTGGTGACGAGGCTCAGCGGGGGAGAGCTCTACGTGTGGCGCAGCGGCCAGGGCGAGGACCAGCTTGCCGGCTGGAGCCTCACCTGGCCGGCCATCCGGGATAAGCTGACCAACCAGCTCCCCTTCTGGCTGGCGGCCCGGCTGGCCCACCGCTTCGTCACCGGGCCGGAGTCGATGGTGGACTACTTCGCCCGGCAGTGGGGCATCCCCCGGCGCCAGATCATGGTCCTCTACAACGACATCGACCTCGCCCGCTTCGGGGCCCGTGACGAGGAGGAGGCGGCGGGGCTGAGGCGCGAGCTGGGGGTGCCCGAGGGCTGCCAGCTCGTGCTGTGCGTGCACCGCCTCTCGCCGGTGCGGCGCGGCCTGCTCTACTTTCCGCGGCTGATCGAGGAGGTGGTGCGCCGCCACCCGCGGGCATTCTTCCTGCTGGTGGGGGGCGGGCCCGAGGAGGCCGCCGTGCGGGAGAGCATCGAGCGTAGCGCGGCCGGGGGCCGGGTGTTGATGCTCGGCAGCGTGCCCAACGCGGGCATCGAGCGCCTCTACCAGGCCGCGGACCTCTTCATCATGCCCTCCTATGCCGAGGGCTTCCCGCGGGTGATCCTCGAGGCCATGGCGGCGGGGCTGCCCATCGCGGCCACGGACGCCGGGGGAACGAGGGACATCGTGGGGGAGCGGCAGCGCCGCTTCGTCGTGCCCAAGCACGACGTCGACCTGCTGGCGCAGCGCATCTGCGAGCTGCTGGCCGACCCCGAGGAGCGCCGGGA
>Ga0315282_10013276_pt1 | contig 12446 bp, 13 predicted proteins | sample YL17G07_20_MG_FD_203693 | JGI IMG/M metagenome (GOLD analysis project Ga0315282, IMG submission 203693) | Sediment microbial communities from Yellowstone Lake, YNP, Wyoming, USA - YL17G07_20 | ecosystem: Environmental > Aquatic > Freshwater > Lake > Sediment | place: USA: Wyoming | collected... | reverse complement strand
CCCGGGTACCTTCCTAGAACTCAATGCCTTTGCGGGACCGCAGCCGGCGGAATTCGGCGCCAATCCTCCCTATATTCCTCGCGATGGGGTAATCACTGGATTTGGCAAGGTCGGTGGCCGGACAATCGGCGTGTATGCTCACGATAAGACCGTCCAGGGCGGGTCCTTAGGGAACGTTCAGGCGGCCAAGATCGTGAATATCATTCGGCGGGCTCATGAAATGAAAGTTCCGGTAGTGGCCCTGCAAGATTCGGTGGGGGCGCGCATCCAGGAAGGGAACAAGAATGTTGGCTTCGACAGCGTCTTCTATGCGGTCACCCAGGCTTCGGGGGTGATTCCTTTGATCTCGGCTATTTTAGGGAGGTGCGCAGGGGGAGTCGCCTACAGTTCTGCGTTGATGGATTTGATCCTCATGGTCAGGGGCAAGAGTCAACTCTTCATCACGGGGCCGGAGGTCATTAAAACGGTCACCCATGAAGAAGTTTCTTTGGAAACCCTCGGCGGCGCCAAGGTTCATTCTGAAAAGAGCGGGGTTTGCGATCTTGTGGCGGATGACGAGGCCGGATTAATTCAGTCGATCAAGGACATTTTGTCTTTTCTGCCCCAGAGTCATAAAGAATTGCCCCCGAGAGTCAACTCCACAGATGACCCCGAAAGGCGGGATGAAACGCTGCGGACGATTATTCCCGAAGATCCTAAGAAATCATATGACATGCATAAAGTCCTGAGTCGCCTTTTGGACCATGGCCATTTCTTCGAGATGAAGCCGCGGTTTGCCAGGAACATCCTTACGGGGTTCGGCCGGATGGATGGATGGCCCGTGGGGATCATCGCCAATCAATCCACGCATCTGGCTGGGGCGCTGGATGTGGACGCATCGGATAAAGCTTCGCGGTTCATCCGGTTTTGTGACGCCTTCAACATTTCCCTCCTGACCTTCGTGGATATCCCCGGATACCTCCCCGGAGTGGATCAGGAGCACAGGGGGATCATCCGCCATGGGGCCAAGATGCTCTTTGCCTACGCCGAAGCCACCGTTCCCAAGATCACGGTCATCGTTCGCAAAGACTACGGCGGAGGAAAACAAGCCATGTGCAGCAAGCCCATGGGTACAGACCTCGTTCTGGCCTGGCCGAGTGCCGACTTGGCCGTGATGGGGGCTGATGGGGCGGTGAATGTCGTCTGCCGCAAGGAGATCCAAGAGTCCAAGGACCCGGAAGGAACGAGGAGGAGGCTCATCGAAGAATACCGGCAGGCCTTCGAAGGCCCTTTCGAGGCCGCCAGAAAAATGTACGTGGATGACATCATCGAGCCGCAGGAGACGCGCCCTAAAGTAATCCAGGCCCTGAGGATCCTGAAGGATAAGAAGGTCGGCAAGGTTGACAAAAAACACGCGAATATGCCGGTTTGAAACGATGCGCGAATTATAAAAGTCTTTCACCGCAGAGCACGCAGAGAACGCGGAGTCAAATTATTCAAAAGACAAATTTCAAAAAAATCAGGTCTTTCTTGGGTATTTCCATTTTAATTCTTCTCTGCGTCCTCTGCGCTCTCGGCGGTTAATCTTTTGTTCTTTATTGTATAGGAAATTATAAAAATTTTTTTGTCGGCCCAATTTTAGGCATTTAAGGCACTTTAGCGCACTTTAGGCATTTTTTCTTGAAAGGAGAAGAATTTGGCTCTCCCGTTGAGCGGAATCAGAGTTTTGGACTTAACCCATGTCTTGGCTGGACCCTACTGCACACAGATCTTGGGAGACCTGGGTGCGGAAGTTATCAAGATCGAACGTCCGGGGGTGGGAGACCCGACGCGCCGAATGCCTCCCCATACCATGAAGGACCAGAGCCTCTACTTCATGGCCCTGAACCGCAACAAGAAGAGCCTGACCCTGGATTTGAAGGCACCGGAGGGGAAGGAGATCTTCTACGGGCTCGCCCGCAAGGCCGACGTGGTGATGAATAATTTTACCCCCGGAACCATGGAGAAACTGGGCCTGGGGTATGAAGACCTGAAGAATATCAACCCCAAGATCGTCTGGGCTTCGGTCACTGGCTACGGGCAGACCGGCCCGTACCGGGACCGGCCTTCCTACGACATTATCGTCCAGGCCATGGGAGGGGTGATGAGCTATACCGGCGAGCCGGACGGGCCGCCGGTGCGTTGTGGCATACCCATCGGCGACCTGGGAGGAGCGGTCTTTGCGGTGATCGGAATCCTTTCTGCCCTAGTCTCCCGTTCCATGACCGGAGAAGGGCGGATGGTGGACATTTCCATGCTGGACGTGCAGATCGCCCTTCACACCTACCGGGCCAAGTACTACTTCGTGGCCGGGGAAGTACCCCAGCCGGTGGGAACCGCCCATGTGAGCAATGTGCCCCTGCGGGCGTACCGCACGAAAGATTCAGCCTTGGTCATCGAGGCTTATATCGACCATTTTTTCCGCAACCTATGCAAGAACATGGATATGGAAGAACTGGCCGATGATCCCCGCTTCAGTACCCGGGCCAATCGGTTGAAGCATCGGGAGGAATTGGACCGAATCCTGGAAGAGGTCTTCCTGAAGAAGACCACGGATGAATGGCTGGATCTCTTCATTCAATTGGAAGTTCCCGCCGGGCCCATCAACACCTTGGATAAGGTGGTGGCCGATCCCCAGGTCCTCTCCCGGAAAATGGTGGTGGAGATCGACTCTCCCCATGTGGGCAAGACCAAGGATGTGGGCAGCCCGATCAAAGTCTCCGGGGCGGACCAGGTCCGGTATGTCCATCCCCCGGCATTGGGCGAGCACAGCGAAAAGATCCTGAAGGAAATTTTGGAATACCCGCCAGAAAAGATAGCGGACTTGCGGAAACGAAATATTATTTAAAGGCACCTTTTTCGGGGCAGATTCCCATACGCATTGGCCTCTACTCCTTTTGCTCAACAGCTCGCTTAACCGAGAAAGTTCATCAGAGTTCCCGATTTGCTTCCCAAGGATGGGAACTAATACAAACGCAGGGACTATTTTGACAGTGGGCTCCCTCTCCCTTGATGGGAGAGGGGTGGGGTGAGGGTGTGTCAGGCCTTCGCTTCTCTAATCCCACTCACGCTGGCCCTCTCCCGCAAGGGGAGAGGGAAACGAAATTAAGTCAAAGCATATGAGGCGTTCGTATGAGTGTTGTTTATGAATGCAAGTTTAGGAGCCGGCATGGAAAAGAAATGGAAATGTACGATTTGTAACTATATCCATGAAGGGGCAAAACCTCCGGACCTTTGTCCGGTTTGCGGAGCCCACAAATTCCAATTTATTCTCTACGAGAACCTTCCAGATCCCCTTGAAAAAAAGCTCAAAGAAGCCTTTGCAGGCGAATCAAAAGCCCACATGCGCAACCTGGCTTTTGCCAAAAAAGCAGAAGAGGACGGGTTCCCCCAAATAGCCAGGCTCTTTAGGTCAGTGGCCGAGGCAGAAAGGGTCCATGCGGCAGAGTATCTCAAGTATCTGGAAGGTGTAATTGGAGAGACCGAGGATAACTTAAAAGCCGCCTTTGAAAGTGAGATCAAGGCCAAGACGGATATCTACCCTCCATTCATCCAGGAGGCATTTGCTCTGAAGAGAGAAGATGTGGCCTGGAGTTTCTCCCGGTCGAGAGATGTAGAAGAGAGGCACGCGAAGCTCTATAAAGACGCCCTGGAGGCCATGATCACCGAAAAGGAAACCGAATACTATGTGTGTCAGATCTGCGGGTATGTCTTCGATGGCGATTTACCCGAGGAATGCCCGGTCTGCCGGGCCAAGAAAGAGAACTTCAAGAGAGTGGATTAATCCTCCAATACGCGCCATCTTTCTTCCCCACCTGGCATATTGAAAAGGGTGTGCGACATAAATCTGCTTGCAGTAAGTCTAAAAAGTAGAATTGATATGACAGACAGTTTCAAGCAGGGTATAAACTTCTTCCTGAAAGCAGTAAAACGTCAACCTCGTTGAAGATACAAGACTTCAAAGCGTAATCATTGGATGCTACTCCCTCCTTCGTCGTCACGCGTTTGCACATAATCCCATTCTTTGCCCCCTTTTTTTATTCTTAAAAAATCAATGAAGCTCCCCGCCGCAAGCAGCGGGGTATTTTCACCGAAGCTATGTTTCTTTCGTCGCAAGCGACGGGGAATTTGACCCAGAGAGATTAAAGCTTTCTCACCAGAATGCCGAATATCATCACAATCAATTGCACATCCCAAATGAGGCAAAGGATGCCTTATCAAAAAAACATGGGGGGTGAATTCTTGACGGTTGTCTGGTGATTTGAAAAAGATGGAGGATGAAATGAAAATGAACAAAAAAGCTGTTTTTAAGGAGATTTTTGCGGTCTATATTTACTTGGCATACAAGATCGGACGTCCTATACTCCCTCCCATAATAAGGAAATTCTTATCAAACTCTTAAAAATATTCGCAACCAAAATATGGACATTCTGGCAGAATTCCTAAAAAATCATTCTTCGCTCATCAAGTGGTTGCTTATATTAATCACCATGCCCGCTATGATTATGTTCTTCATCTTACTGGAAAAAGAGCGATATAAAAAGGAAATAGAACCGTTCAAGAATTTATTCACATTCTTGAACGGCAAGTTTACGTCCAATATCTTCTCTCAAATCTACGCTGACAGCTTCAAGGGGATGCATGAAGGTTTCCCCTATACGATCAAGTTAAAGACTAGTAGTTGGGGTGGTGGGTACTCCCCGGCTATGCTGACTATATTCTTTGAGCGACGCACGCCTTTCAATATGATTGTCAATTCCCTGGCCAGCCGGGCCTATGGCGGTCTACCAAAAAAGTAAAGACGGGGAACCCCGACTTTGACAACCGCTTCGTCGTATATTCCAATGACGCCTGGCCCGTTTCGAACTATCTGAAGACGTCGGATATTCAGGAGCACATCAGCGCACTTTTCCTCCTCGGGTATGAAGAACTACATATCGCCAAAAACAAGGTGCGGGCGGAAAGAAGCTTCGGAAGAGAAACGGATCTTGCCATCGAGTTCGATAACACCAGGCTGACGAAAACCATCAAGAGTCTGGCCTTTTTGGCAAAAGGCCTTTCCTAATATAGGACGAAGGGCTTGCTGAAAAGAAGGCTTTTTTCTTATTACCAACCATTGCAGGTTTCAAGCAGTATTCATTGATTTTTAAGATTTGCAGCTTTACGGACTTGTAGGTGAATTTGTCATTCAAGATCAGGCGTGAGCCTGCCTCTTAGGGACGCAAAACTCTGGCTTTCTCGGATGGCATTTGTTTGTCGGTTGGCGCTTTGCCCTGTGCGCTTGGCGTTATTGTGGAATCCGGGAGGTAGATTCTTACGGTGCAGATCTTATTTCCCCAGCGGTTCCTCCGTTCGAACTAAGGATCGGTTGATACTCGATGTATCGACTCCAAGATGTCGGGTGATCTCAGTCCCGAGTACCCACGCTACTCCCTACTCAGGTGCGCGATACCAGCACGTGCTTCGCTCACTAGGCTGCTTCTACTCCTCTTCTGAATGAATTTCATGGACAATTTTTTGAAACTATGGTAAGAGTAATAAAGGTAAGAATTCGAAAGGAGGGTAAATATGCGCATCACTTCAAAGGGGCAGGTCACGATTCCAATGGAAATCAGAGAGAAAATGGGGCTGCTTCCTGACACGGAGGTTGAATTCCAAATCGATGGCCCTACCGTTCGCCTGAAAAAGGCCGGGGCTCAGTCTCGGCGCGGCCGCAATTTAATCTCTCGCCTGCGGGGTAAGGGTACCGTGCGCATGACTACGGATGAGATTATGGCCTTGACGCGGGGGTAAGGCATGGACATCCTGGTGGATAGTAATGTGATCCTTGACATCTTGACCGTGGATAAGAAGTGGTTTCCCTGGTCATCTGAAACCTTGATGAACTCCGCTGAACAGAATGTACTGGTCATCAACCCGATTATTTATGCCGAGGTTTCGATTTGTTTTAATCGTATCGAGGATCTCGAAGATGTTTTATCCCCTTCCTTGTTCCGCCGTGATCCGCTCCCCTGGGAAGCGGCTTTTCTTGCAGGTAAATGCTTTCTTTCCTACCGCAAGAAAGGAGGGCATAAACGATCGCCTTTACCCGATTTCTTCATCGGCGCACATGCCATTATAGCTGGAATGCCTCTATTGACCAGAGATACCACCCGCTACCGGACTTATTTTCCTAAGCTAAGGTTGATTGCGCCTGATTGAAGCTGGCGAGATTCTAAAACACCCCCAAGAAGGAGGGGCGGGTTCGCTTATTAGGAACTCGTTAATTTTGAAAACAGCCATGCTGGAAAGTCATTCCAGGGGATCGCCAGGTTATTTGAAGGCAGGGCCATTGACTTATTGATGCGGCATACCAAGACGCCCGTTTCTGCCGCCTCCCTGCCAGCAAGAGCTTTAAACTTGTTCAATGGCTCGATGTGTTTTAACGTTGGGGTAGCGGTTAACTTAATCTCTACCGGAACCATTTTCTTATCGATCTGGACAATCAAATCTACCTCCAGGCCGTCGTGTGAGCGCCAGAAGAAAATATCCGCCCTTTGGCCCTTCATGGAAAAGACCTTCAGGGTTTCGCTGACGATTAGACCTTCGAATATTGCCCCGCCCATAGCCCCAGAAAGCGCCGATTTGCCATCAGGTTGTCTGGTGAGGGCGCAAACCAGGGCGGGATCGATAAAATAGAGTTTCGGTGTCTTCACCAGGCGTTTTCCGTAATTCTTAAAATAGGGAGAGAGAAAGAGGCAGAGATAGGATGCTTCCAGGACTCCCGCCCATGCCTTAACGGTTGGAAGAGAAACACCACACTGCCGGGAAAGAGTCGCCGTGTTGAACATCTGGCCATGAGTAGCTGCGGATAACCCCATAAACAGCTCAAAGGTTCGCAGGTCTTTGACGTTCTGGAGTTGCCGGACATCCCTCTCAATGTAGGTTTGGATATAAGAACGGGTCCAAAGATCCCTCTTATCATGGGAAAGAGATGGCTCAGGATACGCTCCGTTCCAGATCACGGTTTCCAGCCAATCCGGACCCTTCTGATTATTTTCCAACAAACTGAAAGGTAAAAGCTCGAGTATTACGACACGCCCGGCAAGAGATTCGCTGACATTTTTCATAAGTTGAAATTGCTGCGAACCTGTAAGAAGCCATTTCCCGGCTTTTTTCCGATCTCGGTCAATGCGCATCTTTAGAAAGGGCAAGATTTCCGGCACATACTGAACTTCGTCCAAAATGACGGACCGCTCTCCAAAGCGATCCAGAAATCCGTTGGGGTCAGAAAGAGCAAAACTCCTCTCCAGCGGGTCGTCAAAGCTTACGTAAGCAGATTTTTCCCCGCATTCATGCATGAGAAAAGTGGTCTTTCCTGCCTGTCTTGGACCGGTCACCAAGACAGCCGGAAAGAGTTTTAAGGCTTTTTCTAATGTAGACGAAAGAAGACGGGGGATATACATGGAGAAATTATAAAATTGAATTTTATAATTGTCAATAACAAAATGGAGGCTTACCCGCCCCCATCTTTTAGAAGGGGGAGGGAGGTTGGTATTCAGGCTTGAGAAATCCCGGGTTCTTGCTGATTTTCGCAGGTAGGATTGATAGAGTTTACGGGACTACCCCGCTACGGTTGCCGCAAAGGGTTTTAAACTTGTGGGCCTGCCCAGGGGCAGGCCCAGATGCGGCTATATCTGAGTCAGTGCCTTATGGGTTCGCTTTTTGATCCTCTTTTGCTTCCTGGGTAGTCGCTTCCTTCTCTGTTCGTCCTTTGCTGCGCATCTTCATCATCTGAGACATCATCTCCGAGCAGCTAAAGTCGCAGCAGCCTCCTTTTGGGCCAGTCATCTTCTTCATCATCATCTTGGCAAAGGGCATGTTCTCGAAGAAGGAACGGCATTCTTTCTGAGTGTCTTTTTGGTTTTCAGTCATTTTAATTTTGCCTCCTTAATCCTTGTTTATACAGACGGGAAGGATATATCCTTTTTTTTCTCCTGGTATTCCTCCTTGCTGATCTCGCCGAGGGCATACCGTTTGTCCAGAATCTCTCGGGCTGATTCGCCATTATGGCGGGACCTGTGCCCGCCCATGCTGCCGCCCATACGCCCGCGCATCATGATGAAGCATAAGATCATCATGGCCAAGGGCATGAGCCACCACCAATGAAAACCGTTCCAGAAGCCTCCGTATGCAAACATAAAGCCTACCTCCTTTCTTTTCTATCGACTGGATCACAAACCAACACGTTCCGTTCATCGACTTCAAAGGTGCATTTTTCTTCCAGGATCGCCTTAAATTTTTTACGGGCCCGGTGCAGCCGGACTTTCGCGTTTTCCACAGACAGACCGAGGATGTCAGCGATCTCTTGATGGCTAAAATCCATGACGTCAGCAAAAATGATCACGCTCCGCTGCGATTCAGGAAGAAGGTTTAGTTGGTCCTGAACACATCGGGACATCTCGCCCTGTTCCAATTTTTTCTGGATCGGAATCTCCTGAAGGTTTACCAGCCCATCATGAATTTCTTCATGAGATGAAGATTTTTTCAGGGTGCGAAAATGGTCCTGGCACAGGTGGTAAGCGATGCGAAAGATCCACGAGGATATTTTCGCAGGATCGCGCAGGCTGTCCAGATTCTCCTGGATTTTTATAAAGGTTTCCTGGATGAGGTCATCGGCGACGGACTCATTTTTTACCGAGGCCAGGATGAATTTTCTCACCCGCTGGTAGAATTGGTCATAGAGCTCGAAGAATTCCATATCGGTACCATCCAGAAATTATCCGCAGCAGGAGCCCTTAATCTGGCCGCTGACACATGGGTTACAGGGCTTTTCATCGCCCATAAAATTTTTGATGCAGCTGCGCATGACCAGGTGCGCGCCGCTTTTGACTTTGCTGGCCAGTTCCACGGCTTCCAGGATCTCTTCAGAGGTAAGCCCGGCCGCAGAAGCCTTTTTATGATAGTGTTCAAAGCAAGGGATGCAGTTGGCCGCAGCGGACGCCCCGAGGCAGATCAAGAGAGACGTTTTTTCGTCCATGAGACCTTTCCTCCTTAGGATATCGTTCACCTATAAGACGGAAAAGACCTCGGGAAGGTTACATGACTATTTTCTATAGGTCTGGGAAAAAAGTCGAGTGAATTTTGCAGGATTTGCCCGGCGCCGGGCAGATTGTCCGTTCCGCCCAAAGGGAAAGGATAAAAAGAAAATTCCTGTACAATTGAATTACATGACCTTGGAGATTTGCGGTTTGACCATTTTTGGCGGTTCGTGATAATATAAATTAAATCTTCCGTAGGGGGGATTCTCTGGTGAAAAAGGAATATGCTTTTCTCTCCATCGCGATTGCCTTTATCGCGGGGATCGTTGTGGGGGTGATGGCTGCGGTTTATTATGAGGATAAGGCGCCCCTAATCCCACCCGCCGTAAAGCAACCCACTTCTTCGTCAGCTCCAGCCGCCCCACCTGCGGATGTGCAGAAACAGATCGACACTCTTCAATCCATTCTCAAGGATGACCCCAAGAACCTCAATGCGCTTATTCAGATGGGAAACCTTTACTTCGACGCCGAGCAATTCAATCAGGCCATAGAGACTTATTCCAAGGTCCTGCAGATTGAACCCAAAAACGCTGACGTGCGCACGGACCTGGGCATTATGTACAGAAAGAAGGGAGATTACGACCGGGCCATTGCTGAGTTCAAAAGAGCAGCGGAGATGGCCCCTAAGCATGTCAATAGCCGGTATAACCTCGGGATTGTTCTGCTCCATGACAAGGGAGATATCAAAGGAGCCATTAAGGCCTGGGAAGATTTTCTAAGAGTAGAGCCCACCGGTCCCCGCGCGGATAATATCCGGAACCAAATGGACAAGATGAAAGCTATGGTGAAATAACAACAAAAAATGTCAATCGTTGCCAAATTGCGACACCATTAGCGGATTTAAAGAAAGCATTTATTCCCCTCCTATCTTTTCCTAATTGACGCCCCAATTATCCTTAACTATTTAAAATAAAATAATTTCTTAAAAAAATCTCGGGAGGAAATTGGGCAGTTCATTTTCTTAAAAAAATTGGCACAAGATATGCTAGTTCTTTTTACTGGGTACTGGGGGATAAGAAAAAAAGGAGGTAAGACCGCCATGGAAAAGGGGACGGAAAGCAGGTTTTTTCACTGGATCCTCGTCATCCTGATCCTCCTCTTCTTCGCCATCCCGATTGGCAGCCTGGCTTTCACGGAGCCTGTTTCCTCCTGGCCGAAGTGCACGACTTCTTTCGTCTATAATTTCTTCTTGAAATAGCCAGAATCACCCTACCTTCCTATTTCTTTCTTTTCCGAAAAAACCTGGTTTCGCGGCGTTTTCCGTTGACTTCCCGCGTACTCTCCCGTCTTTTTTTTCCGCGCCTTTTGTGATAGGTTCAATTTATCCCTGTAAAAATTCAGAGACGCCGCAGAAAGGAGTCCTTATGTCCGAAGAGAAAAAAAATCTCCAAAAGGAAAACCCTTACGCCGCGGCCCTGTGGATGCTCGACGCTGCCGCCGAGAAAATCAGCCTCAACAAAAACATCTGGGAGCGGCTGCGCCATCCCCGCAGGTGCCTGATCGTCACTCTGCCGGTGATGATGGATGATGGCTCTTTAAAGATCTTCGAGGGCTATCGCGTGCAGCACGATTATTCCCGCGGGCCAGCCAAAGGGGGAATCCGCTATCATCCAGACGTTACCCTGGAAGAAATCAAGGCCCTGGCTTCGTGGATGACCTGGAAGTGTGCTGTCGTCAGTATTCCTTTCGGCGGGGCCAAAGGAGGTGTACGGTGTAATCCCAAGGAGATGTCCCGGGCCGAGATCGAGCGCCTGACCCGGCGCTACGCCAGTGAAATCCTGATCATCATCGGGCCCGATAAAGACATTCCGGCCCCGGATGTTTATACAGACGCCCGGGTCATGGCCTGGATCATGGATACTTACAGCGTGGCCCACGGGCATAGTGTCCCCGGGGTCGTTACGGGCAAGCCGATCTCTTTAGGGGGAACTTTGGGCCGAAAAGAAGCCACGGGGCGTGGTTGCGTGTTCACTACCATCGAAGCCGCCAAAATACTCAAGATGGATTTAACCAAAGCAACCGTCGCCGTTCAGGGATTTGGCAACGTGGGTTACAACGCGGCCCAAATTTTTCATGAATCGGGAGCGAAAGTCATCGCGGTCAGCGACTCTAAAGGAGGAATCTTTAACTCTCGGGGTCTTGACCCAAAGAAGGTTTTAGAGGCCAAGGAGAAAGGGACCTCGGTCTGCGATTACGAAGATGGCGACCGCATAACCAACGAAGACCTGGTCACCATGGAATGTGATGTCCTGGTTCCGGCGGCCCTGGAAAATATAATCACTTTGAAGAATGCGGCCAAAGTCCGGGCCAGGATTGTTGTCGAGGGGGCGAATGGGCCAACCGTCCCCGAGGCCGACGAAATCTTGCAGAGCAATGGGGTTCTCGTCATCCCCGATATTCTGGCGAATGCTGGCGGCGTCACGGTTTCCTATTTCGAGTGGGTGCAGAACATCCAGGAGTTTTTCTGGAGCGAAGAGGACGTCAACCGCAAGCTGGGAGAGATTATGGTCCGCAGCTTTAACGAAGTCTTCAAGATGGCCCGGGACCATAAAGTTACCCCTCGCCTTGCCGCTTACATGCTGGCTGTGGGCCGCGTGGCTGAGGCGATCCAGCTTCTGGGTCTATATCCCTGAGTGATTTGCCACTCCTTAAAGGGTTAGTTTCTGACAGGTTTTGGGAGGGAAAGTTATACTAAAAGCGAGAGGACTTCAACCACCCGATCTATCGGAATCGTTTCCAAGCTGGGCCGTGATCGTTCGGATTCTCCTTTTGCTGAACTGGGCGTATCCGTATTCTTTCCGTAAATGATCCGCACCCCCGACCCCTTCGGACCCCAGAGAGCCGGGTTCGTAGGGCCGAAAAGGGCTACTGTCGGCAAGCCTAACAATGCTGCCAAGTGAGTAATTCCTGAGTCATTGCCGAGATAGGCTGTAGTTTCTTTGAGTACGGCGGCCAGATGAATCAGCGGAAGATTATCCGCCCCCAGAGGGCGCGCTTTCTTCAGGGAGGCCCTAACCTCTTCCACCCCGTCTTGAGCCGGTCCGGAGATCAGGAGTACCCGGCACCGTTCGCTCGCCCAGTCCGCCACCGCGGCAAATTTTCTTGCGTCCCAATTCTTGCCCGGGCTACCACTTCCGGGGTGGATGGCCAGAACCCGCTCCCCTTCTTTTAAACCCAAGCCGGCCCAGAAGCGTCTGGCAAAGATCAATGCCTCTTCCGGAAGGCGCAATGCAGAGAATGAACTTTGCCCTTCAATGCCCGCCGCTCTCAAAGACTCCACCAAATACTCAGAAACGTGAATCCCCGACTCTGGCGGCGGGAAAGAGGGGATGGTAATAACCCTATCCA
>Ga0315282_10013275_pt1 | contig 12447 bp, 9 predicted proteins | sample YL17G07_20_MG_FD_203693 | JGI IMG/M metagenome (GOLD analysis project Ga0315282, IMG submission 203693) | Sediment microbial communities from Yellowstone Lake, YNP, Wyoming, USA - YL17G07_20 | ecosystem: Environmental > Aquatic > Freshwater > Lake > Sediment | place: USA: Wyoming | collected... | reverse complement strand
AAATTGCATAGACTAGAAACATCCCGTACACGCCAATCAATACTGCGCCAATTAGGGGAACCACAAAGAGAGTTTCCAATTCTCTCCTCCTCAATGCTTCTCCCCAATGTCTGGCATGCAGTTCGTTCAAAGCATGCGCTGAGAAACCCAATCCAAGAAAGTAGGCCAGAAGGGTAAGGATTACTCGATCCGGGTATATGGTTGGGGATAGTGCGGCGCCAATCAGCGTATACGAGTGAACCATCGAGGTGTAAGGCAAATGCATAATCGTGTACAATTCATGAATCTTACCGCCACGTCGCGCATACCAAGCTCCACTGACTTTCAGACGCCTCTATCTCCTTCAACTAGGAATACGGGAAAATCCTGATAACGTGCAGCGAAGACTTCTATCCGGTTTGCCTCTCCCTCTTGAAAACGCAAAGCACGCGACTCGCTATTTACATTTTCCAGAACGCTAGTTTCGACGTGCAAAGGCCCTTGACTTGGCCGAAATCCGGCGCCATTGAATGACCCAGTTCCCGCGTAACGTGTAATGTACCCTTGACTGCTGTTTTCCAGAATGTAAGCCATAACCCTGCGACTTGCGGAAACGAAGATCCGATCATCTCCTGCGCCTAATGAAGTGAAATGTGTTACCGATCCAATCGAATCTTGGAAAAGAATCCGCCCGTCCTTCAGGTCAAGTGCGTAGATCATTCCCTTTCTGACATCAACCGTCCACACAGCGTTCCCAGCAACGATGGGTGGCCCAGAATCGAAATTGGGACCACGCCAGACAACATTGAACGAAGGGCTAGGTGCCGGATTGATTTCGAGAACTACGATGCCGTTGGTACAGGGGACGATCAAGTATGGCGGAGAATATGCTGAACCACCAAATGCCCCAGCACCCGGTTCGCTGCAAACCTGGACCGAGAACAATTGTCCACCGATTCCACCCAATTTCTGCGCGTTCAGCAGGTATCCGATACCGTCTTTGCCTATTTGAAAGACGACAGTACTGTTCAGAATGATCGGCCCAGTGGAGCCGAGATCACGGTCTTGGTCATTGAGTTGAATCCAGTTCGAAGGTGCAAACCAGTCCAATTGCCTCAAATCCCTCGAGAGTCTGATCACAGCGTTTCCAAAATCGAATGTTGAACTCGACCCGCTGTTACCCGTCGCAATGAACAGGTTGCCTAGTTCATCGACAGCTGGACCTGAAGGCGCCCAGATTCCGCCAGCCCAACCAGTTGGAACCTGGTAGCTCAGTAATGAGTCTCTAGCGGAGTTGGCCGTCGATTGGTCTGCTTTTGAAGCCACAACCCAGCCGTGATAGGTTCCGCAGTCGCCGGCTAGACCACCGTAAGCAACATAGACGTAGCCTCCTGACAGCGCTAGGGCCGCTCTCTGCTGCTGTACAGTTGGATCTGCACCGGGCGGGTCGACAGGAGAGTGGAATTTCACTTGGCCAGTGTCAAGATCTATCGCGAATAGTTCATGCCGCGCTGGAGATTTCATGAACGCAACAACGTAGATGATTCTTCTGGATGCGTCAACTACTGGCGTCCCAGTTATGCCAGAAGGGTCTATGTTGCCGCAGGGCAATTCGCCTCCATTAACTGGTGTCCCGAGGTGATTGCGCCACATGACTTGACCAGTATTCGCGGTCAAGTCATAAAGAGAATCATTCTCCGTTGCGATGATAACATCTTTGCCAACAATAAGTGGCTCCGCGTACACCGAACCATCCAACGTAATCGATTTCCAGTTCAAGTGAACTAAGTTGAAGGAGACAATGCTGGGTTCAAATCCGGACCTGGATGGATTTCCATGATAGGTAGGCCAATTGGCCGTAGTCTCGTTCTGAGATAACTTGCTAGTTAGCGAAGATTGAGTTGTAATTTGTCTTGGAACGGTTGCGCTCATCAATCCGTAATAAGATCCCACTGACAATAGGACAACAATGACGATTGTAGCCGGAATAGCCGAACGCGTTTTCAGCACCATTTACAGCAGCACTCCTTCCGTAGACTCGATTTTCTGCGGAGCTATTTTACGCGTCTCTCATTCTGTTCAAGTAGCATCTGGCATGCCAAAAGGGCGGATGAACTGGGTCTTTTCCGATTCGGCTTATTAGCGGAAGGCGAACACACATTTTGCTACCTAGTGAGCGTAGTATGAGGAGATTAGGGTTCATCGGTCTTGGACAGATGGGTAGCCCCATGGCGAAGAGGCTGCTTCAGACCGAAAGGAATCTTGTTGTGTATAACAGGTCAAAGGGACCTCTTGAACTTCTTGCCAAGGAGGGCGCTACCCCAGCTACCTCTGCAAGAGAGGTGGGCCAGAAATCCGACATGGTCCTATTATCCCTCACCGACGGCAACGCCGTCAAACAAGTAATCTTCGGTGAAGAAGGGTTGATCAGTGGCATGCGAGAGGGCGGAATCATTGTTGACACCAGTACCATTGGCCCAGTGTTTGCGCGCGAAATAGCCGAGTTGACACGCAAAGAAGGTATCAAGGTGCTGGATGCACCTGTGAGCGGAGGACCGGAAGGAGCGGCTACTGGAAAACTCACGTTCATGGTTGGAGGCGATCTCGATGTCTTCAACGAAATTCGTTATGTCTTCCAGATCCTTGGAGAGAACCTCTTCTATATGGGTGGTTCAGGTGCTGGACAGGCGACAAAGCTTGTCAATCAAATACTGGTCGGGATCCACATAGTCGCCACATGCGAGGCACTCCTATTCGGCCAGTCGCAGGGCCTAGATCTTCAGAAGACCGTGGACGTGATAACGAAAAGCGCCGGAGATTCCTTCGTCTTCAGAAGGGACGCGCCTCAGATCATCTCTAATTCATTCAGTAGCGGTTTCCAAACCTACATCATACATAAGGACCTTAGACTCGCGTTGGACCTGATCTCCAGGAAGCTTCCCCTCAAATTGACTGATGAGGCGCGGAAATTGCTTGAAGAGAACCTCAAATTGGGAAATGAGAAGGTTGACGCAGTTTCCGTAATAAAAGTCCTCGAAAGACTCATGGGAACATCAAATTCTGCAAGAAATTGAGATCACGTGGAAGAACATAGTGATTATTTCAACATTCGATGTGTTGCATCATGATTAAGAGATTAGGTCATGTTGGCATCGTCGTAGAGGATTTGGAAGAATCGTTGAGGCTGTATAAGCGAGTCTTTCATCTGAAAGCGCGAGCGATCAAGGACGCTATGGACGGCAAACTTCGGATTGCATTCATACCTGTGGGCGATGAGGAAATAGAGTTGATTCAACCCTTGACTCATGATTCCTCTTTTACTGAATTCCTGAAGACCCACGGCCAAGGAATCCATCACATTGCTCTAATTACTGATACTATCGATGCTGAGATGGATAGGATGAAGACTGAAGGAGTGGCCTTCAATGCTCAGAAACCTAGGGTGGGTGCCCACGGCGTAGAAATAATCTTCACCCAACCTGAAACAACCGGCGGCATCACTCACGAACTTTGTGCTGAACACTGAGTGGAGAATCGGGCGTTGAAAAAGGGTGTGAAATTGGTGGGGAGTTTGCTGACCGTGCCATTAACTGCGAGAGATTAGCTGGAAGAATCGAACGTAGGTTTCGATGCCTCGATAGTAGGTTGGTAGGTGCAGTTTCTCGTTAGGGCCGTGAATGTTGTCGTCGGGTAAGCCAAAGCCCAACAGCACTGAATCTAAACCGAGCTTGGTCTTGAGCAAGCTCACCACGGGTACGCTTCCTCCCGTGAGCTGGAAGACTGGTTTTACTCCGAAGGTTTCTTCTAGAGCTGCTGACGCCGCGCGCATGGCTGTAGTGTTGCGGTCTACGATTGCTGCTGGTGCGCTCGATAGTAGTTTGAGTTCCCATGTGATCGTGGGCGGTGCCTTGTTGCGTAGGTATTCTCTGAGTTGTTTCTCAACCTCGTTCGGGTCTTGGTATGATATGAGCCGCATGGAAATCTTGGCCATGGCCTTGGCTGGGAGAACTGTCTTCGATCCTTCACCTATGAATCCAGAGTACAGCCCGTTCACTTCAAGTGTTGGGCGGACTCCGATGCGTTCAAGTGTAGTGAACCCTCGTTCTCCGTAAAGTTGCGGCGCACCGGTCATCTGTTTCCAGTTTTCATCAGAGTATGGTATACGAGCTAGTTCAGCGCGTTCTTCAGCTGATAGGACACGAACCTTATCATAGAAACCCGGCAAGGTTACGCGGCCGTTTGCATCATGCATTCCGGCAATCAATTCACATAGGGCTTGGGCAGGGTTGTGCACCGAGCCTCCGAATCCGCCGGAATGAAGATCATTCCTTGGACCGTGCACCCAAATCTCGAAGTATGCCAACCCGCGGAGGCCGTAAACTAGAGAGGGTAGATCTGGCCTCAGTATGTGCGCGTCAGCGTTGAGAACCACATCACATTTCAGTTTCTTTGCCTGCTCATCTATGAAGGCTGGCAGATTTACGGATCCGATTTCTTCTTCGCCCTCGAAGAACATTTTCACGTTTACAGGTATACCGCCCGACTTCACCAACGCCTCAAGAGCCTTCAGGACCGCGTGGCCTTGACCTTTCATGTCTGAAGCTCCGCGCGCGTGCAGGTTCTCGCCGCGGACTGTTGGTTCGAAGGGGGGTGAGATCCACTCGTTCACTGGGTCAACTGGCTGCACATCATAATGCCCGTAAACCAATATCGTTGGTTTCCCTGAAGCTTGAAGTGATTCACCATACACGACTGGATGCCCTTTGGTCGGTAGGATCGCAACGTTCTGCATACCCAAATTGGTTGACAGTTGCCGCGCCAACCACTCGGCACCATGCTTCATGTCAGCCTTGTGTTCGGGAAGCGTCGAGATGGTTGGGATCGCGAGAAATTCCTTCAGTTCCGATAAGTAACGATCATGATTCGATTTTACAAACTCAAGTGCGGTTGCCATAAGCAATCAGGTAGAATACAATATCGCACTGGTTTTATCAATTCTTTGGAAAAATCAACTTCCCAAGGAACTGAATCGGTATCTCTGTTAACCTTCCAGCAATGGACCAGACCAAAGTCGTTCTGTGACCTACGGGAGTGTGAATTTGTTCGTACACGCAGAGTGAGAACAAAGCGTAATGTCTAAAGGCAATACGGACCAGCTCGGCTGAGAGATGCGCAGCAAGTCTTGGAGTACAAGTGGACAGTTCTCACTGTGACGACTGTCGGAATGTTCATGTCATCGCTAGATGGCAGTATAGTGATCGTTGGTCTGCCATCTATCCTTCGCGAGCTGGACACAACATTAGTTTATGGTGTCTGGGTAATAGCGGGCTACACCCTAGTGTCGACGATTCTTCTCGTAGCCTTGGGAAGGGTCGCTGACATGTTTGGAAGAGTCAGACTCTATAATCTCGGGTTCGCCGTATTCACCATTGCCTCAGCTCTCTGTGGCCTTTCACAAAGCGGTAGCCAGCTTGTGGCCTTCAGGCTGGTTCAAGGAATCGGTGCAGCGTTGCTGACGGTCAACGCCGTTGCCCTAGTAGCAGACGCATTTCCGATGTCCGAATTGGGACTGGGAATAGGTGTGAGCTTTATGGCCTGGAACGTTGGCGCAATCGCCGGTTACACAATCGGTGGTTTGATAGTTGGACTGGCCAGTTGGAGATTCCTCTTCTTCATCAATGTCCCAATTGGCATCTTCGGAACCGTATGGGCTCACGTCAGGTTGAGAGACGTCTACCATGTGATCTCTGAGAAATTTGACCACTTAGGTACTATTCTATATTCGAGCGCTTTGACGCTGGTTTTGGTGGCGTTGACTATTGAGAGCGGAAGTTCATCCCTAAACTTTGGTTTACTAATCGCCGGGTTCTTTGCTCTTCTATTATTCGTTGTAGTCGAGAAGAGGATACCGCACCCTGCGTTGGATTTGTCTCTCTTCAAGATAAGGCAGTTCAGTGCTGGCAACGTCGCGAGTTTCGTAAACGCTCTCGCATACAGCTCGTTACCTTTCATTGTAACGTTGTATCTTCAATTGGTAAGGCATATGGACCCACTGACCACGGGACTAATGTTTGCTCCAATGGAGGTTGTTGTAGCGATTGTGGGTCCACTTAGCGGAAGACTCTCAGATCGTTACGCGGCGAGGATAATTAGCAGCGTTGGACTTGCTTTCAACACGGTTGCAATATTCTGGTTCAGCACATTGGAGGAGAATACGAGTTTCGTTGCCATAATCGCTGGTTTGGCATGTATCGGTTTGGGCAGGGGTCTTTTCGCGTCTCCCAATGCAAGTTCCATAATGGGTCAAGTTCCGGCGGGCAAGCGAGGTGTAGCAAACGGTGTCAGGACAACTGTGAGTTCGACGGCATCAGTCGTGAGCGTACCTGTTTCACTTACGTTCATGAGCCTAGCCATGCCGTACTCCAAGCTCTCGCAAATAACTCAGGGCATAGTCACCCCAACGCTTGAAGAAACGGGTGCGTTTCTCTCCGCCCTCAGATACGCTATCCACATCTCGGCCTTCCTTGTTCTTCTAGCAATTGTACCCTCTCTGTTGAGAGGCAAAGCCAACAATAACTCAAACCACTGAATCAAAGCATAGCCCGAGGCGCGCCCGTGCCTCAGAAAAGATACGACTTCGTTTGTCAAACTAGATGCGGTACAATGATGCTCCCTTGCGGCCTAAGCGAAAAAGCGCAATTCCTGTGGGACAGGGGCCTAACGGAGATTCTGGACGTAAACGTTCATCTGATTCTCGTTCACTGTGGCTTGGCGGCCAGCCTTCTGCAGTTCCTGCATCGATAGCCTTAACCAGTTCCCGAACCCGGATGTTTCATTGTCCGGATCAATCGAGAATCGGTCGTTGTGTCCAATTGCGCGAGCCGCTTGCATAAGTACATGCTTCGCCGCCCAGTAATCCAAGGCAACGGGATCACTACTAGCCATGAGCACATTCGCTCTCGCTGCTTCTGAGTAGGTTGTTCGTGGGCCGTTTCCCGGATTCGCATTGACCCATGTGGCGTCAAGTATGTTCAGGATCGGGGATCTGGTCTGAGCCATCTCCGTTCCCATGCCGCCTTTGCCTACGCTTGCATGGGAACCTGTACCCAACTTGTCTGAGCCCACTCCCATGTAGTGCTTCACGGATGCTGTGACGCCGTAGATCTGGTGCGTCTTCAGGACGGGTACGCTGAGAACTTTGAGTTTCTCATCATTGTACGATTTCCTATTCGGATCCCATATACCCATTTTGAAGCTGACGTACGTGCCAAACTTCGTCTTGAATTTTGGATATGAGACCTTAATCCCTGTGGTGGGGTTGGAGGTTTGCGCGACAATGTACCCGTCAGTCGCATCTCCTTCGGAGTACTCTTTCACGCTCGTGAGCGTGATCTTGTCCCATAGGAAAGTGGAGACTTTGTGGGATTTCGAATACGAGTCGACTACGCTCTGAACTGATTGGGAGTGGTCTTCGGCGTTACTCTCTTTCCAATCTAGGCTACCGCCCGAACCTTGGCCGCCGTACTGTGCTTGCCCGTTATCGGCGACTATGATCTCGCCGATGAAACCTTCTGGATGATTCAGGATCGTTTCGATGATTGTTTTGAGGAGGTCGGTATTTGTCCCGCCTCTCTGATCCCATTGAGAGTTCACTTTTATGATAACGACATCATCTCTCGCGATTAATCCCTTTGAAGCTTGATCTCCAATCTTCGTGGATAAATGGTGAAACGGTGAACCGAACCTTCCCATGAGGTTCGTCAAGGCGTCAAAACCAAGATCGCGAGCAGTCGTCCCGTTGACAACGAATATATCTGAGGAGGGACTTTCCTTCGCGATTTTTCCCTCTAACGCCAGGGTCAGACCTTCGCCAGCGGTTACAGTGGCGCTGGAAAGCGCAGCTGTTGCTGCGATCGGCGTAGCGTTTGATTTTGTGGTGGCGTTTTTTTCGGTTGGAATCTTACCGGAGTCGACGAGAACATATGCTCCCATGGCGGTTGCTGCTCCAATAGCGAGTCCTATGAATTTCCTCCTTGAAAGTGAACGTTTTGGATGAGATTCATTTCGTTCTGAGCGGCTGAACCTCATGGCTTCCATCTCACCCATGCGGAGCCCAAGCAATGTCCAGATGACAGCCCGATCCTACCCTGAAACGGCTAAGGTTCTACCTGAAAACCTGTTGATGGATTTCCACGCGCGCCGAAGCCTTAAGTTTGATTTTGCACTGTCTAAATCGGATTTTCACTCAAATATTCACTCGGTCTCCGTTTCGCTGTGCTACAAGAGCACACTGGTAAGAGTTCTTCCGTTATAGATGATTCATCCATTCAGGTTAATAGGCAACTACATGCCGTAGTTAATTCAAGTTGACTCTGGGTGAACGTGGTCAGTAGGCAGGTCGCGGTCTCCGCGCTGCTTTTGATGGTTTGCTTTCTAGCGTTGATGCCGCTTTCTCCGGCGAGCACAACGACGCCTACGTGGAGTTCTACCTTTTCCCGTTCATGGAGTGCTACGTTTTCGCATTCGTGGAGTTCATCGTGGAATCCAAGTAATACGTACACGCATAGTTGGCGTACGACTCGAGATCCAAGCATCTCGTATACCCGTACGTGGCATAGTGCCCCCGACCCAAGTTATACGTACGCGCACACATGGCATTCAAGCTGGACTTCGAGCAGAACTTGGAGCACCACTTGGAGTAGGACTTGGAGCACCACATCGCATATGAGCTGGACTGCGACCTGGAGTAGGCGCACCCACGTATACCCCACCTACACTGCCACGGAGTATGTTCCGATCCAAATACCATATCCTAGTTGTGATCCCAGCAATCCATTCTGCAATGGCTACTATCCTCCTGGTTACGTTCCACCTCAATCTCCGAACCCATGGTGTGACCCAAACAATCCATATTGCAATGGTTATCCTCCGGCTCAAACTGTGATCGCGTATCCCCCGGCGCCTCAAACAGTTGTCGTCACACAACCCATACCCCAGACAGTAATGGTTACTCAGGCCGCGCCTCAGACGGTTGTGGTCATGCAACCTGTGCCTCAAACAGTTGAGGCTACTCAGCCTCAAAGCCCAGATTTCGCGATTATTGCGTTCGCGATTATCGCGGCGGCGGCAGTAGGCATGCTACTGATGAGCCGAAGACCAAGCTCAGCAGTTCCTGCGCAACCGGGCCAATTCCAATCGTCTGCGCAGGTTCCATCTGCCACCCAACCAGGATTACAGTTCTGTACGACTTGCGGGCGGCAAATAGCCTTGAACTCGCGATTCTGTGGCCACTGCGGTTCAGCTCAGTAACGAAGCGAGGATTTCGCCGGATATTCATTTGTAACATCATCACGCAGCATCGTGGCATTGTTGTGGAGACGATTTCTACTGGGTGGAAGCTGAAGTATTGCAGTGGACGGGCTCCACGCGTAGTTATGCTTGCGGGAGCTTGCTCGTTGAGTAGGTGGATGAGTGGAGGTGAATTCGAATGCACTGCAATATTGGAGGAAGGGAGTATTGCCACGTCGCCGATTTCCTCTTCGGGTACGAGCCGTACCGCAGAACCTGTGACCTTCGGCCTGCGACGATGTAGTTGAAGGCCAAGAGCTTAGCTGTTACTATATCTCTGTGCTGCTAGAGAACGATCGTGCCCGTTTTTTCTCTAGGTGCTGGCGAAATCGCTGTTTTCGTCGCTAACTAGTTTTTTCTCAATAGCCCATGAGAGGAGAAATTGCCCTATGGCGATTGGAATTTGTTCGCAATTGAGAATGTTATAGCTGTCCTCTGTCAGGGCATGTGAGAACGGCTGCTATCTTATTCTGTATACCAATGCCTCCCTGAGGAATTCATGGGAACAAAAATCATTCCATAGGTCATGGAGGGGTATTGGATCCGAGACTGTTTGGTTACGAGCACGATATTGTGCAGGGGGATGGTTCATGTTGAATAGCTATGGATGATTTGCAGGTGGACCTTGCATGGTGTTACATGAGGATGCATGGAACACTCTTGTATCATGAGCAGAACATTGAAATACCACTTGCCATCCCCGTTAGGAGATAGAGGAGTTAGCACAAGATCATGTCATTGGAGACGTTTCAATGTTCAAAATGCTGGGAAGAGAGCTACTACGTTTGCTATCAATGCGGCAACTGTCCACGATGCTGTGATTGCAGCAGCAATACCGACCCGGATTTCACGCAGGCGGGTGACTGAACTGTTAGGTCTGAGGTCGATCATACACGGGTTCATGAATTGGATGGCAACCAATGCTAGATCCTACAGTTACCTTCTCCCCGACACACTAGAGATCGCTCTATACCTCTGCCTCGTTGCATACTTCACAACGCAATTTGCACAACAGCAGATGTAATGAATCTGGAATCGATATGAGTAGAACTGTCTTCTCCTCAAAGGCGTCACACAATCCGCAGACTTCTGATCCGAACATGTGTCACCACAGTCATGTACGAGAGATCGGTGAAGACTTTGACAAAGACGGAAGACTCTTGAAACTTGTAAGATGTGCGCGATGCGGGCTCCTAATGCGCATTTATCTCCGGATGCTGTAACGAACGCACAGTAATTCAGAATCCGCCCCATCTGGTTAGACGGGATACTGCGCGCGGTATGGAGGAGGATTGGTATTTCACGCTTTTTGGCATTTGGTACAAGTAGACCATGTGACTGTTGAATCTGTCCCTGACCTGCTCCACGTAAAGCGGAACCCAACCATGAACTGGGAAATCGTGGGAGACAACGCGTGCACCCATTTTCAGCTCCCGCTCCAGTTTTGGTTTGATCATAGAGTTGACTGCGGTTAGAAGGTAGAGCGTGATCACATCTGCCTGAGACAGGTTGATGTCGAAGAAGTTGGCTCGGATTACGCCTGCCGAGTTGCCGAGGCGTTCACGTTCGATGCGTTTAGCTATGGCCTCGTAGCGGGATTCATGTAACTCGACGCCGATGGCTTTCGCATTGAAATCCTTCACCGCTGAAGATAAGATGCGTCCGTCTCCCGCACCCAAATCGTAAACTAGCTCACCTGGCTTGACGTCGGCGAGAGTGAGCATCCGCTTCACAACAGGTTCTGGAGTGGATACGAAGGGGACGTGCAATCTGCCGGACATTGGTATTTCGCTCCTCTGGAGAGCCCCAACGTTTGACTATGACGGAAGTTTTTGAATATTGCCTAGATTGTGAAAGAGTTGGGCTTGTGGTTCGGTTGGGTGACTTGTTGCTGTAGGCGCGATGAGAAATCGTCTTTCGATACTGCCTCGGGTTTGAGATTCAAGGGGTTCATGGGATTGTGAAGTAGAGTCTTCTGTTGCTTTTGCCTTTGTTCTCGAACTTTAATGGGTCTATTCTGATGATTTCTCCGAGACTCTTCACGTGTACCCCGCCGTCAGCCTGTAAATCTAATCCCTCAATCTCCACTATGCGAAGCTCTTTGACGTCGGGCGGTGCTGCGCTCGCTAGTTTTGTGATGCCGGGGATCTGAAGCGCTTCCTCCCTCTTCATGAAGTACGTCTTGACGGGTGGGTTCTTCGCGATCGCCTCGTTTCCCTGCTTGCAGTACCCCAGCATCCTTTCCCTGTCGAAATCCTCTAAGCTGAAGTCTATCCTCGATTTTTCTGGTTCTATTTGGTTTCCTGTGATGAGCGCTCCGGTCTCCTTGTTGAAGATCGCACTGAGCAGGTGGGCGGAGGTATGCATACGCATGATTCTATGCCGCCTATCCCAATTGATAACCCCGTGAACCTGGCTTCCAACACTCATCGTGGTCACCGATTCCACAATATGCGTAATGGAGTCTCCGTTTCCCTTGATTGTATCGAGAACCTTCACCCCACCCAGAGAACCAGTATCGCCTACTAGGCCTCCGCCACGAGGATTGAAGGCTGTCTGGTCAAGTTCGACTTGATTACCAGTGACTGAAGTAACTGTTGCATCAAACTCTTTGAGGTACGCATCTTCCCAGAAGAGTTTCTTCGACATTAGACCGGACCGTGAGTAAGCAATAAGCCCACATGAATAAGCTTTGCAATCAGAATCTCGAAAACCGATTCAGAGAGGCTACTCAACAGCTTGCTGGACTGCTGCCCCTCAATGCCGAGACGATTCAAAGCTGATAGATCCCAGATCCGGATGGTTTCGTTTTCGTCCGCGGAGAAACAAGCTTATGTAACGTAACGTAGGCATGAAAGCCAGAACATTATTGCGGCCGTAGTCTAGCCTGGTCTAGGACATAGCGTCCAAGCGTCCATTGGCCTTCCAAGCCAACGACCCGGGTCCGAATCCCGGCGGCCGCACCAACAAACCTCAGACTAGAATCGGATGGATAGGATCTCTGTGTTGGGTATGCATGAGTGGGTTTGTGATCGTGTAGTAGTTGCATGATTGCACCTCTATTTTTCCTTGGAATTTCTCCCCCCCCCCCTCAGCGCAAGTTCAGTTGGCGGTGGTCAG
>Ga0315282_10013274_pt1 | contig 12448 bp, 10 predicted proteins | sample YL17G07_20_MG_FD_203693 | JGI IMG/M metagenome (GOLD analysis project Ga0315282, IMG submission 203693) | Sediment microbial communities from Yellowstone Lake, YNP, Wyoming, USA - YL17G07_20 | ecosystem: Environmental > Aquatic > Freshwater > Lake > Sediment | place: USA: Wyoming | collected... | reverse complement strand
ATGACCCAGCCCTGCCCGGTGTACCGCTCGTAGACGACCGCCCGCCAGTACCGCGGCTCAGCCGAGGTGATGCGCAGGACCGGGTAGCTGGCCAGCCGGAACTGGCCGCCGAGCACGAGCGAGTTGCCAAACCCGCTGAGCGAGGGCGCGGCGCCGCCCCGGCCCCGGATCCCGCCGAACGCCCGGTTGAACTCGTTCTCGAAGTCGCGCAGCGGCTGCGACGCCTGGTAGACGGAGTCGTAGACGTCCTGACGCGGCGGCAGCTCCGGGGCGAACCAGCCGAAGCCCGCGACGAGCAGGGAGAGGGCCAGACCAGTGCGCAGCGTGCCCCCCCAGATGCCCGAGCCGTGGCGCAGCCCCGCCGCCTGCCAGGCCAGCTCCTGCTGGTACAGGTTCAGGCGAGCCATCAGCAGCAGGCTGGCGACCACGAAGGGCAGGACGTAGCCGAGCACCTCCGGCGCGTGGGACGCGTTGACGACCAGCGCCGTACCCCCGGCGACGAGCGGCCACCAGGCCGAGCGGTCCCGGTAGACCGACCAGGCTCCGAGGTAGGCGACCATCCAGGCGATCGCGGCCAGCATCAGCAGGAACAGGATCGGCTCGTTGCCGAAGCCTCCGCGCTGGACGACGCCGACCCACCGGACCAGGCGCTCCCAGAGCAGGAGCATCCTCCCGAGCCCCGGCGGGAGGCGCGGCGCGGTCGAGGCGACCGCGTAGAAGACCGCCCCGGTGCCGACGAGCAGCGCGAGCGGGTGCAGCACGCTGCCCGGCGCGGGCACCCGGGCGAAGACGAAGCCGAACAGGAGGCCGCCCAGCGTCACCCAGTAGAGCACGTTCAGGTGATCCACCCAGTCGGCGGCGACCACCGACGCCACCGGGCAGAGCAGCACGACGGTGAGCAGGATGAGCGCGAGCCAGCCACCGGCGGGCCGGCGCAGTCTGATCGCCATCTACAATCCCACCGACAGGAGCCGACCTAACCCCCTAACCCCCTTCCCCCGTGGGGAAGGGGGAACCATCGGTGAGCTAGCGTAAGCCTGCTCCCCCTTCCCGCGCCGGGAAGGGGGACGGGGGTTAGGTTCTCCAGCTTCAACCCCCAGTGCCGATATGGCGCCCATCGCCCCTCAGCACCTCCGGCAGGTGATCTCCCCGCTTGACCAGGTACGTCGGCAATCCGGCTGCTGCCAGGGCGCCGATCAGCAGGAGCGAGCTCTGCCCTCCGCCAAAGGTGCTCGCCTCCAGCACGATGGCTGCCGAGCGGACGCCCTCGAAGCGCAACTGCTGGAGGCCGCTCACCCAGTCCTCCGCCAGCGCGGGGGTGATGACCAGGGCCACGGCGTTGCGGCCGCACCGGTAGCCCTCCGCCGCGATGATCTCGGCCAGTGGCGTGTCGCCGTCGGCCCTGACGACGGCCAGCTCCTCCAGGACCTTGAGTAACTGCCGGTCGCCACGGTCGGCCGGCAGCACGCCGGGCCGGGCCCCGGAGGCGACGAGGCCCACGCTCCGGTTCTGATCCAGGAACAGTCTGGCCAGCGATGCCGCGATGGTCACCCCGTACTCCTCGGTCGAGTCGTCGCCCTCGCCGTAGTGATGCTTCCTCTCCAGGTCGAGGTAGACCCAGACGTCCGCCGTGGGGTCCTGGTCGAACTCCTTGACCATCAGCCGAGAAGCCCGGGCGGTCGTCGGCCAGTGAATCCGGTTGAGAGGGTCCCCCGGATGGTACTCGCGGACCTCGGCGGCGTGGGGCGTCGTCTGGCTGAGTCCGGAGCGCCGGTGGGTGCCGCCGAGCTGGCTGGCCGAGGGCGGCGCAAAGCCGGCGAGGTCCACCGTGGCCGGGTAGACGAGCAGCCGCTGGACGTCGGCGACGCGGCGGCGGGCGGTAAAGAACCCGACCGGGTCGGCCCCGATCAGCGTCGTCGGCCCCAGGAAGTACTCGCCTCGGCGCTGGCAGACGGTGCGGACCAGCCAGGTACGGCTCCCGCCGGGCGCCAGGTCGACGACGCGGCCGGGCGCGTGGCCGGGGAGGGTGGAGTGGTCGTGCACCTGTAGCCAGAGGCGCGGCAGGAGGCCGTCGTTGTGGACCGTCAGCCGCTCCTCGACGGTCTGGCCGACCTGCACCCGAGGCTGGCGCAGGTGACGGCGCATCGTCAGCCCGCAGACGCTGGCCCAGCTCCACAGGCGCGCCAGCACCAGCGCGGCCACGAGGGAGTAGGCCAGGATGTTCAGGGGCCGGATCTGGTTGGAGAGGGCGAGGCCGACGACGAAGGCCGCGACGATGAGCAGCTTCGCCCCGCTCATAGGACGCAAACACGATTCACAGGATGCTCACCCCATCCCTCTGCCATCCTGTTCATCCTGTGAATCCCGTCCTGTCCATCCTGTGAGTCCCCGTATCACGCACCCGGGCGCCGGGGACGGGGATGCTCTCGAGGATCTCGGCGATGACCGCCTGGCCCGTGATACCCTTGATCCGCGCGGCCGGGCTGACGATCAGCCGGTGGGCCAGGGCGGGCTCGGCCAGCGCCTTCACGTCGTCGGGGATGACGTAGTCGCGCCCCTGGAGGGCCGCCCACGCCTGCCCGGTCCGGAAGAGCGCCAGCGACCCCCGGGGGCTGGCCCCAAGGTAGACGTCCGGGTGGTGCCGGGTGGCGCCGACGATGGAGACGATGTACTCGCGGATCAGAGCGTCGACGTGGACCTGCTGCCGAACGGCTTGCTGGACCTGGAGCAGCTCGGCGGCGTCCACCACCGGCTCCAGGTGCTCGATGGGGTGGACGAGCCGCTGCCCCTCCAGGATGATCAGCTCGTCGGCGGCCGATGGGTAGCCGAGGCTGATCCGAACCAGGAAGCGGTCCAGTTGCGCCTCGGGCAGGGGGAACGTGCCCTCGTACTCGATGGGGTTCTGGGTAGCCAGCACCAGGAACGGCCGCGGCAGGTGGTGGGTCTGCCCGTCCACGGTCACCTGGCGCTCCTCCATGGACTCGAGAAGGGCCGACTGGGTCTTCGGCGTCGCCCGGTTGATCTCGTCGGCCAGCACCACCTGGGCCAGCACCGGGCCAGGTCGGTACTCGAACTCGCCGGTCTTCTGGTTGTAGATGGAGACGCCGGTGACGTCGGTGGGCAGGAGATCAGGGGTGAACTGGATGCGCTTGAAGGTGCAGCCCATCGAGCGGGCCAGAGACCTGGCGAGGATGGTCTTGCCCACGCCCGGCACGTCCTCGATGAGCACGTGTCCCTGGCAGACCACGGCGACTACCGCCAGCTCGACTTCCCGCCGCTTCCCGACGATGACCCGCTCGACGTTCCGAACGACCCGCTCGATGCTCGACTGAACGCTCTGCACGACCGTCCCTCACGCGCTGACAGCTAGTCGCGGCATCCTCGACCACGCGCTTGCCAGCCACGTGCCTGGCGACGACGCCCCGGCACCACGTCCCTGTATTGCAGGAACGGTGCCGGATACCTGCTGACTGCCTACGATCGGGGCCTCCAAAGGCTTACAGCCAACCGCTGGCGGCCGACAGCAACTCACGCTGCGCGACCGCAGCACTTCTTATACTTTTTGCCACTGCCGCACGGGCATGGGTCGTTGCGGCCGACCTTGCGCCCGACCCGGACGGGCGTCCGCGGCGCCTCCTCCTCGCGGTTCGTCCGCACCTGACGCTGCTTCGGCGCCTCAGGCACCTTCTGGATGGTGACGTGGAAGATGGCCTGAGCGATCTCCCGCTGGATGCTGGCCTGGAGCGCCTGGAACATATTGTAGGCTTCCGCCTTGTACTCGACCAGGGGGTCTCGCTGGCCGTAGGCCCGCAGCCCGATGCCCTCGCGCAGGTCGTCGATCGCGGTGAGGTGCTCCACCCAGAGGCGGTTGATGACGTGCAGCATCACCAGCCGCTCCAGCTTGCGCATGTCCTCGCCGAGGGCCTGCTCCTTCTCGTCGTACAGGCCGTCGGCCAGCCCCTGGAGCCGCTCGATGAGCTCCTCGCGGGTGAAGCCCTGGAGGTCTCCGACTCCGAACTGCGACGGCAGCGGCAGGGTCGCCCGGAGCGCCTGGGCCAGCCCCTCCAGGTCCCAGTCGTCGGCGTCCGGGGCGGAAGTGTAGGCGCCGACGGTCTCGGCCAGCTCGGAATGGACCATGCCGAGGACGACGTCCTTCAGGTTGTCCCGGCTGAGAATCTTCTTCCGCTCGCCGTAGATGACCTCGCGGTGCTTGTTCATCACGTCGTCGTACTGGACGACGTGCTTGCGGATGTCGAAGTTGTGGCCCTCGACCTTCGTTTGCGCGTTCTCGATGGACTTGGAGACGAGGCCGTGCTCGATGGGCACGTCGTCTTCCAGCCCGAGTCGGTCCATCAGGCCGGCGATGTTCGAGCCGCCGAAGCGCCGCATCAGGTCGTCCTGGAGCGAGACGTAGAAGCGCGAGGAGCCGGGGTCGCCCTGCCGGCCCGCGCGGCCCCGGAGCTGGTTGTCGATCCGCCGGGCCTCGTGCCGCTCGGTGCCGACGATGTGCAGCCCGCCGAGCTCGACGACCTTCTCCCGGTCGGCGGCGCACACGCGCTCGGCCTCCCGGCGAGCCTCCTCGAGCTCCTCAGGCGTCGCGCCATCCGCATCTGATCGGGCGCCCCGCTTGCGCGTGATCTCGGCGACCAGGCCGGTCGGGTTGCCGCCGAGGAGAATGTCGACGCCGCGGCCGGCCATGTTCGTGGCGATGGTCACGGCGCCCGGGCGGCCGGCCTGGGCGATGATCAGCGCCTCCTGCTCGTGATACTTGGCGTTGAGCACCTGGTGCTTGATGCCCTTGTGCTTGAGCATCTCGCCGAGGTGCTCGGACTTCTCGATGGAGACCGTGCCCACGAGCACCGGCCGGCCGGACCGGTTCATCTCCTCGATCTCCCGGACGACGGCCCGGAACTTCGAGTCCTCATCCTTGAAGACGAGGTCGGGGTAGTCCTTCCGGATCATCGGCCGGTGGGTCGGGACGACGACGACGTCGAGCCCGTAGATCTGGTGGAACTCTTCCTTCTCGGTGGCCGCCGTGCCGGTCATGCCGGCGAGCTTCTCGTACATCCGGAAGTAGTTCTGGAAGGTGATCGTCGCCAGCGTCTGGTTCTCGCGCTGGATCCTGACGTTCTCCTTGGCCTCGATGGCCTGATGGAGGCCCTCGCTGAAGCGCCGACCGAGCATCAGCCGCCCGGTGAACTCGTCGACGATGACGACCTCGGCCTCCGGGTGGTGCTGGTGGGGCTCCAGCACCTTGCCGTCGCGCACCAGGACGTAGTCGCGGTCGCGCCGAAAGATGAACTGAGCCTTGAGCGCCTGCTCCAGGTAGTGGGTCAGCTCGAAGTTCGCCGGATCATACAGGTTCTCGAGCTTGAGCGCCTGCTCGACCCGGTCGGTGCCCTCCTCGGTGAGGGTGACGGTCCGCTCTTTCTCGTGGACCTCGAGGTCCTGCCCCGGCCGCAGCTTCGGGACGAGCCGAGCGAACAGGTAGTACTTGTCCGCCGACTCCTCGGCCTGGCCGGAGATGATGAGGGGCGTCCGGGCCTCGTCGATCAGGATGTTGTCCACCTCGTCGACGATGGCGTAGTGCAGCCCCCGCTGGACGCACTGGCTGAGGTCCCAGACCATGTTGTCTCGGAGGTAGTCGAAGCCGAACTCGTTGTTGGTGCCGTAGGTGATGTCGGCCAGGTACGCCTCCCGGCGGGGGACCGGCCGCCAGTGGTCGAGCCGGTCGTCGCCGTGGGGAGTCGGGTCCTGGAAGGCCGGGTCGTAGATGGCGCCGAACTCGTGCGCGATGACGCCGACGCTGAGCCCGAGGGCGTGGTAGACCGGGCCCATCCAGCCGCCGCCGACCCGCGAGAGGTAATCGTTCGGCGTGACGAGGTGACAGCCCTTGGCCGCAAGTGCGTTCAGGTAGAGCGGGAGGGTTGCCACCAGGGTCTTGCCTTCGCCGGTCTTCATCTCGGCGATCTTGCCCTGGTGGAGGACGGCGCCGGCCATCAACTGGACGTCGAAGTGGCGCTGGCCGATGCTGCGCTTGGCCGCCTCCCGAACTGCCGCGAACGCCTCGGGCATCAGGTCGTCCAGGGACTCGCCCGCCAGGTAGCGGCCGCGGAACTCCATCGTCTTGTCGCGCAGCTCGTCGTCGGAGAGCTGCTCGTACTCCGGCTCCAGCTCGTTGATTCGCTCGACGACGGGCTGCAGCTTCTTTATCTCGCGCTCGCTGCCATCGGCCAGCAGCTTACCCAGCCAGCTCATCACGGACATAGACGCTCACCACCACCCCGGGCGACTGCCGCCCGGCTGGCTATGCAGGTCCTCTCTCACTATGCCTCCAAAGTCTAGCACGGGTGAGGAGAATTGTCCACGGCCCGGCCGCCGGCTGGCTGATGCTAGCCGGGCATCTGCAGTCTGAGCTCGGGGAGGTACGTGCGGTAGTAGCCGCGATCGCGGGTCAGCAGGGCGTCGGCCTGGACCTCGGCGTGTGCGCCGACGAGGAAGTCGGGGATGAGATGCTGCCGCCAGGCGACGTCTTCCCGACAAGACGGACACCGTAGCTCCAACCGATGCTCGCACTGCGGGCACTGGACCTGCTGGGCCCGACCTCGGGAGTACGCTCTCCAGGCTTGTGCTGCCCGCTCGAGGGCCTCCGGCGCGAACCGCTCCAGTTGGATGCCGAGACCGATCAGAAACTGCATCGCCTGCCCTGGGACCTCGAACCGAGCAGCAAGCTCGGCGTAGACAACCGGACAGGCCACAACCGGCGCATGGTCGAGCGCGTCGCTGAGAGCCCTGCGAGCCGGCTTCGACCGCGATGGGTCGCCAGCCAGGAAATCGAACAGGACGCTCGTGTCAACCGCAGTCGTCACTTGCCGGATGATCCCTCGGCCTGGCCACGCTCGATTTCCGCCGGGGGCTCTCCTCTTAGCCTGTATTCAACACTTTACGATAATCGGTTGATGGATGGGCAGAGCGGGCAAACCGTTGTATGATACGTACGTCAGACAGCCACAAGGGTAGGTTTCGCCGATGGCAGCACTCTCCGACAGGTGGCCGAGCCCACGATCAGGCAACGCCAGATCCTGGAGGGGTTGCGCCTGCCCTCGCTGGAACGCTACCGAACTGGCATCAGCCTGGCGCCGAGGTAACCGACCACTCGGGACAACCTCGCCAAGTGACCGCTCGGTCGATGCCGGCACCGTGTGCCATTCCTCGCCTGGGGCCATCGGTCGAGGCGGGTCTTGCTGGTCAACTCCCCGGTTGCCCTGAGTGGCGGCAGAGTGCAGGTCGATCCGGTCGCCACCTGCCGAGCCACCGAAGTCGTGCTTCGGCGGCACACGGCGACTGGTCCGCCCTGGCGTTACCTCAGCCATCGATAGTGCCAGCTCTTGACCGCCAGCACGGCGGCAAGCAGATGGCTCTTGCCGACTCCTGGCTTGCCCACGGCCACGACGTTGATGGCCTCGCCCAGGAAGGCCCCCGCGCGCAGTCGCTCGAGCTGCTGACGGATCACCGGCGCGAACCTGTCGAACTGGAGGGTCCGGAAGGTCTTCTCCAGTGGCAGCTCCGAGCGACGTAGCAGCCGAGCGATCCGATGCTCATCGCGCTGGACGCACTCGGCCCGAACCAACTCGTAGAGAAACGCCTCGTGAGTCAGACCCGCCTTGGCCGCCTTGAGCGCGAGATCCGGGAAGGCGGCGGCCATCGCCGGCAGTTTCAGGGTGCGCAGCATCGAGGTCAGCTCGGCGTGGCGATCAGCCATGGGAAGCCTCCCCCACTCCTGCACCAACCAGCAGACGGTCGTAGACACTCAGGTCGACGACTGGCGGGCTCAGCGTCGGAATCGCCGACGAGGTCGGCAGCCGAACCAGCTTGCGGACAGTGTCGTAGAGCGGCGCTGTGCCCTGTTCGACGAGCAGCCCCAGCGCCATCTCGACCTCCGTCTCCGAGGTCGAGGCCGCCAGATGCAGCAGGCGAACGTAGTGCCGATCCGCCTGCTCGGGGATGGCCGCCTGCAAGGCGTCGTAGGCCCGACGGAAGGTGAGCGTCGGGAACAGGTCGTCGCGATAGCGGTAGTTGGCGAAGGCGCCGGGTTTGCGCACGAGCGACCAGATGACGTGGCGGTAGTCGATCCGATGCTGACCTTTCCCAAGCAGACGCTCGGTGGTCAGGAGGTGAGCCGTGCCGTGGTACGCCTCGATGGTCTCGGCGTGGACCCGCACCGTGAGCGTCGTGCCGATGAGCCGCGAGGGCACCGAGTAGGTGTTGCCAAGCACCTGGATCGTGCTGAAACGGGTGACCGTCACCCGCAACTCCCGACAAAGCCCGAGAGGCATCGCCGACAAGGGACGCAGGGCCTGACGCTCCCCGGCCCAGCGAGGCTCGCGAGTCAGGTTGCGCTGACGGACGAGATCCTGGAGGAAGCGAGCGTAGGCGCCGCGGTCGGGGAAGTCACGGCTGCCCCGGACTCGCAGGGCCTGGTCGACGGCGACCTTGAGGCGGTGGTGAGCCTGCTCGACGTCGCCGTTCTCGTGGGCCTCGCCGGCATTGTTGGCAGTGGGCTCCAGGCCGTAGTGTGCCATCAGCGCCTTGTAGCGAGCGGTCGCCTGGACTTGACCCTCGGCGTCGAGAGGCCGGATGGCGGCGCTGAGGTGGTCGGTGCGGTGCTGACGGGGCACGCCGCCGAGCTGCCAGAGACAACCCTCCAGACCTTCGGCCAGGGACTCGAAGCTCTCGGACAGACAGACCTGGACCGCCTCGACGTTCGAGTAGGTGAGCACCAGGTGGAAGACCAGGTGCGGGAAGGCGATCCCGCCGAGAGTGACGCCGAGATCGGTCATGTGGGTGAAGTCGGACTGGACGACTGGACCCGGCTCGTGAACCTGAAGGAAGTAGACCTCTTTGTTCGGGCCGTGCTGGACCCGCCAGACGGCGATCTGGCGCTGGAGAGTCCGCAGTTGGCTCGCCTGGTAACGCCCTGGATGCTCCTGGCCGAGCAGTCCGAACAGAGTGGTCGCCTGCAGAGCCGGGTCGCGCCCGAGCTGGGCAGCGATCCAGGGCCAGTCCTCCTCGAAGGGGTTGGGACGAGTCCGACAGTCACGTGGTGCCTTCAGTTGGCTCGGGAGCTTGCCCAACTGCTCGTACTTGCGGGCCGTCCGCACGCTCATACCTGCTCGGGCGGCAGCCTGCTCCTGGGTTCGGCCCTTGGCGCGTTCGCGTCTCATCAGAAGTACCTCCGCGTCGCTCTTCATGGCGCCTCCTTGTCTGGCGTCATGGTAGGGCAGCTCCGCGGGGCTGCGTTCAAGCGGCAACTCTAATCGGGCTCTTGCCCACTTTCCGTGATCGCTGTCAGGCTGCCTGCAGGAATCGCCGCCGAAGCAAGCTGAGAGAGGCCCTGCCGTACATCTGACGCTTCAGAAGCTTCAGTCGGTTGATCTGCCCCTCGGTCTGACCGTTGCTCCACTCGTAGGTCAATGCCGCCTCGACAGCTGCCAGATCCCGTCGGAGCACGCACGCGAACTGACGAAACTCGCCAACTCCGCTGTCGTCGACCTGCTGCATCCAGGCATCGAGCGCTGCCTGATCGCGCGTCCCGACGATCCGGATGAACTCATCGGCAAGGGTCTTGACAGTCTGCAACTCCTCGTCAGCCTCGAGCAGTTGCTCCCGATAGACTTGCTCGTCGGCCTTGAGATCGCCGAGGTCTCTCAGCACAAGCCGGCGAGCCTGACGTGGTGAGAGCACTCGCGTCGGCTCGGGAGCTGGCGGAGTCGCAGGTGTGGACCCAGTGGCGACGCGCCGTGGCGTTGGGCCGCTGCGACCAGGAGTCGGCCGCCAGCGTGCCACGAACTGACGGACGAGGGAGGCTGAGCCGGCGAAGCCGCGCTCGCGGATCTCCTCCCAGAGGGTGTGGAGTTGTGACACCCCGCCGTCCAGCGCTCACGCAGGTAGGACTCGTGGGGCGTGAGCATCGTCGGCCGGCGGGCCCGCTGGGCTCTTTCCGGGAATGAGCCCGCCTTGAGAAAGCGCTGCACAGTGCGCGTCGCGATGCCCAGTTGTCGACCGATGGCCCGCTGGCTGAACCCCTGCTCGTACAGCGCTGCGACCTCCTCATAGCGCCCCAGTCGGCGGGCACGTCGGGCCTGTCGGAGTTGCTCTTTTCGACTCGGGCGCTGGGATGTCGGTGGCACCGACAGCGGCGGGCTTGGCGTCGGCGCTACCTGGTTGGGCTCGGCGCCAAGGCGGTCGACGCCGGCAGCAGCTTCCTTCAGGACGGTGTGCTTGCGACTGAGTACGCGTTCGAGAGCCTCGCCGACGTTCATCAAGCGGATGCGGATGGCGAGCTAATCAGTCGGAGCAAGGTGGAGCGACTTGCGGGCAGACCTCTGCGCCTGGCCAATCGGGCGCCAGCAGAGCCGCCGAGAGCGAAGCCGATGTCCTGGAGAGCTGCACGCTGACCGTGAGTCCGTCTAGCCCGCACGCCTGCAAGCTTGGGGAGGCGCTCGGCGAAGGTCACCTGTGGACAATCCCGGTTGTGGCAGCGGAAGCGGCGGACGTGGATCCGCAAGACGAGCGTCCGGCCGACACAGGGCAGATTCACCACAGTGCGTCGGTAACGCTCGTGGACTCGATTGGAGCGACTACCACAGGGGGGACACGGGGCAGTGGGCTGGGTAGGAGCTAGGAAGAGCGTGACGCTGTCCCCATCAAGCACAATCCTCTCGAGACACAGGCCGGCGAGATGGGGCAGCAAGGCAACCAGTTCAAACACGAAGTCCTCTCAACCTCAAAGTGGCGTAGCTACTGCGTTACTGTAACCTTTAGGTCTACCCCATATGTATGTGCCAGCGTTTCCTGCTCTGGCATTCTAACGACCATGCAATGGTCGGGTAGATTCAACCACATCACGGAAAGTGGGTAAGAGCCCTTTCAGAGGTGGCGAATCGAGGACGCGCTGGCCATCGTCAAGCGGCTCTTGGGTCTGGCCTACTTCTGGGTGGGCTCCAACAACGGGGTTCAGGTTCAGGTCTGGGCGACCCGGCTGCTGTACGCGGTGCTGGTCGACCTCACCCAGGCTGTGGCCGAAGCTCTCAGCCAGCCCTTCCGGGCGATGTCGCTGGAGATGGTCTACCGCGGTCTCTACCACTTCACCCAAGCCTATCATCGGGGCCATGCCACCGATCCGGTAGCCTACCTGGCGGCCAAGGCCAAGGAGCTGGACATCGTCAAGAGCAAACGTCACCGGTCATCCACCAAGCTCGCGGACATCAGGCTCCCGGACTTGACAGTCTTACAACGTGCCTAACTTGTCACCAATGGCCTCAGACCACTTCGCCGAGTACTCCTGCCTGAGACCAAGCCCTCTGCGAGCCTCTCTGCAGGCCCTTTCCTGGGCATTGAACTGGACGATAACGTGTTCTATAATCGAGCTAACCATCCGGCCTATGCCCACTTGTTCCGAGAACTCCCCCGAACGAACAACCTGCGAAATGAAAGCTCTCGTAGACAGAAGGGTGGTCAAGCCCGACGGTTTCGAGCTCGCGGCGAGGGCTATCGCTTTCCTGTCCCAGGAGCAGATGAAGCTCCGCCAACCCAAGGTATGAGTCCAGAGGCGAAACGTGACCCAAACAAGTACATCCGTAAGTACGTTGAGAAAGGCGCCACCAACTGGGAGCACCAGAGTATAGCTCAGGAGCTTTACCAGTGGGCCGACGTCTTCCGCCTCTACTTCTTCAAGCCCAAAGCGGACCACCAGCCGGAGATCCCCAACCTCCTGGTGGGGATCGAGCCGATGCGGGTAGACGTGTTGGCCGGCTACCACCTCAAGGAGAACGCTATCGGCCTCCCCTATGAGATCACCTTCGACGCCCGCTACATCCGCCGACCGCTCTGGGAGCTGCTGGAGACCGAGCTTCACGAAATGGTCCACCTCTACCAGGAGAACACGCCGGGGCTGATGCCCTGCAAGGGTGGCTACCACAACGCCCAGTTCGTCCTGATCTGTGAGGAGCTGGGCCTACACCCCGCCTGGTCAGCGGTGCCCATTGGAAGCCGGCCGATGGCCAGTTCGAGAGGCTGATGGCCCACTACGGCGTGGAGAGGCCCGCGCACGCCAGGGACGTGCCCCCGATCCCGCCTGCCGACAAGAAGAAGTACTGGTGGGACGACGACCGGGGCTCGAGGAAAGGTGCCTCGACCCTCCTCAAATGGGTCTGCGCCTGTGACCCTCCCAGGAACTCGGTCAGAACCGGCCGGAAGGATCTGGAGGCGCTCTGCCTCGTCTGCGGCACACACTTTGCGTTGGAGCAACCAGCTTCACAAGAGCCCGCCGACTTAGCCTGTTTTCGACATAGAACAACCGTTTGGGTGTCAGCACGTTAGCAATCGAGCCACGTCGGAGTATGCTGGTCTCAATCGCATCCTGGCTCCACAACCCCTCTACCAGGTC
>Ga0315282_10013273_pt1 | contig 12448 bp, 12 predicted proteins | sample YL17G07_20_MG_FD_203693 | JGI IMG/M metagenome (GOLD analysis project Ga0315282, IMG submission 203693) | Sediment microbial communities from Yellowstone Lake, YNP, Wyoming, USA - YL17G07_20 | ecosystem: Environmental > Aquatic > Freshwater > Lake > Sediment | place: USA: Wyoming | collected... | reverse complement strand
TGCACGCGCTTTTCGCGACGTGAACGAGGAGGGCATGGTATTCGTTGAACAGCTTTTCATCCGTGGGGAGATGTCTCATGAAGAGATTTTGGACCTCTTCATAGGAGGCTCTGTTTGAGATCATTCCATGCCTCGAAAGAACGCGTCGGGTATATGCATCCACGACAAACATCGGCTTTTGCAGCGCGTAGAGAAGGATACTGTCGGCGGTCTCCTGCCCGATCCCTTTCACTTCCAGGAGTCTCTTTCTCAATCCTTCGAAGGGTTCTTTCTTCATTCTCTCGACCTTCCCTTCGAATTCTTCAAACAGAAAGTCCACGAAGGCCTTCAATCGATCGGCTTTGATCCGGTAGAACCCCGAAGATCGAATCAGCGAAGCGAGATCCGATGTCTTGAGCCGATGAATTCCGTCAGGCGTCAAGGCCTTCCTTGCTTTGAGCTTCTCGATCGCTTTCTCCACATTTTTCCAAGACGTGTTCTGAGTGAGAATGGCTCCCACCATCACTTCAAAAGGTGTATCTCCAGGCCACCAGTGCCGCGGCCCAAATGCCTTCAGGAGTTTATCGAAGATTTCCATGAGCAAGTTTGTCATCTGTTCCTTGAATCCTCTCTCTTGGCGCCAGAACCCTTGACCCCTTGGACCCTCTATTTCAATCTCTTCCTGAATCGGAGGGAACTCAAGAGGATCATTGCTCCGCCCAGCCCAGCAAGGGCAACCATCTGGGGCCAGAGAATCTCCAACCCAATCCCCTTCAGAAAGACGCCGCGAATGATGACCAGGAAATACCGAAGCGGAATGGCGTAGGTCAGGGGTTGGACCCATCCCGGCATATTGTCGATGGGGAAGGCAAACCCCGAAAGTATGAAGGCCGGCATCGCAAAGAAGAACGTCGAAATCTGCGCCTGCTGTTGAGTGGACGAAATGGTTGAGATGAAGAGGCCAGTCGCCACTGAACTCAGCAGAAAAAGGGCCGCCCCGCAGAGCAGGACAAGGGGATTTCCCCTGAGAGGGACTTCAAACCAGAAGACGCCGATGAGTGCAATCATGACGACGTCCAAGAAGCCGATTAAGGCAAAGGGAAGAGTTTTCCCCACCATCAACTCCCACGGCCGGATGGGAGTCACCATGATCTGCTCGAGTGTTCCGATCTCCTTCTCTCGGACGATGGCCTGAGCCGTCAAAATCACGGGAATGAGAAAGGCGATGGACGCAATCACTCCCGGAACATAAAAAAGTCGGCTCTCGAGGTTGGGATTAAACCATATCCGGTGTTCCAACTCTACTCCTGCCTCCTCAAATTCGATCATTCCCTCTTGATTCAGGCGATGAATCATGACCAAGCTCGAATAGTCACCTAGGATTTTACTCACGTATCCCAGGGCGATCATCGCGGTGTTTGACTCCGTCCCATCGACAAGAATCTGAACAGTTGCCGTGTCTCCTTTTTTCAGTTTTCTTGAAAAATCGGGCGGAATCTCCAGACTCAGGATGATCTCGTTCTTCAGGATAAGACGTTCAGTCTCTTGCTGATTTTGTGGATAGAAAAGGATGTCGAAATACTTTGATTGGCGAAAGCGGCTGATCAAGTCCCTCGAATCGACGCTCTGATCGAGATCGCGAACCGCCGCTCGGATGTGCTTCACATCGAGGTTGGCCGCATATCCGAAGATAATCAGCTGGAAGATGGGAGGTATGATTAAGGTCATTCTCATCCGCTTATCCCGGAGGGTCTGGATGAGTTCCTTCATGAAGACACGACGGATGCGGCCCAGGATCATCTATCTCAATTCCTTTCTGAAAAGTCGGGTGGCCATGCCAATTCCCGCCAGCGCCATTCCAATGAGCACCAGCGTTTCCTGCCACACAAACGAGATATCGACCCCCTTGAGGAAAAGATCTTTCAGGATCGTGACATAGTAACGCGGTGCAATCCCATACGTGATGACCTGGAGCCAGGTCGGCATATTGGGGATTGTGAATGTGAATCCAGACAGGAGAAAGGATGGAAGAAACCCGACAATCATGGCCATCTGGTTGGCCAGAAGCTGGGTTCTGGCTACGGTGGAAATCGTTAACCCAAGGGCCAAGGCGGCAACCAGGTAGATCGAAGAAAGGAAAAAGAGGAGAAGGAGGCTTCCTCGGAAAGGGACCTGGAAAACCCATCTCGCCATGAGAACGGCGAGACTCAGGTCAAGAAGCCCAAGGAAAAAGTAAGGGAACAATTTTCCGATCATCACCTCGCCCTTACGGACCGGTGTGGAGATGAGGAGCTCCATGGTTCCCCTCTCCCATTCCCGCACGATCACCTGACCCGTGAGGAGGATTCCGACGATCGACATAATCACGGCAACCAGTCCAGGGATGAAGTAGTTCTTGGACTCAAGATCCTCGTTGAACCACACCCTCGCTCTTCCTTCGATGGGAGGATCAGGGCGACGCTGTCCCATCTGCTCCACTTTCAGGAACGTCTTTTCCTGAGTGTACTGACGGGCAATGAATTGGACATAGCCCAGGACGATATTGGCTGTATTCGAATCAGTTCCATCGAGGAGGATCTGAACCGAGGCCTTCTTCCCTCCCCTCACCCGATCTGAGAAATCCCAGGGAAGGACAAGCCCCATCTTGATCTCACCCTCATCGATAAGCCGCCTCATCTGCAACTCATCCTCAACGAAGAAGTGAAGAGAGAAATAAGGTGAAGCACTGAACCGATGGACGAAAGATGAACTCTCCTGGCTTCGGTCACGGTCGAGCACAGCCATGGGGACCTTCTTGACATCGAGGGTGACCGCATACCCAAAGAGGATCATGAGGATCGCGGGCATCAGGATCACCAAAGCGAGGCTTCTCGGATCGCGAAAGATATGGAGGAATTCTTTCTTGGCGATGGCACGGGTGCGGGAGAAATTCAACGTTCTTCTTCCCTCTCGATGAGTGAAACAAACACGTCTTCCAAGGAAGGCTTTATCCACCCCATTCTCTTCAGATGAATTCCGTGTTTCTGAAAAAGAACCGTGACCTCCCGTTCCGTGTCCGCCCCCTCTCGTCCAATGACATGAAGAGAATCTCCGAAGATGGCCGCTTCCGAGATCCAGGTCTCTTTCTTCAGGAGATCCAGGCTCAACATCAATGGATCACACTCGACTTCCAAGACGCCTTGGCTAAGGGTCCTCGACTTCAGCTCTGAAGGCGTCCCCATGGCAATGATCTTGCCCCGATAGATCAGTGCCAGTCGATCACAGTATTCGGCCTCATCCATGTAGTGGGTCGTCACGAAAGCAGTAACACCTTTCTCCCCCATGTGACGGATCAGGCTCCAGAAATTCCTCCGAGAAACGGGGTCAACACCGGAGGTCGGCTCATCCAAGAACAGGATCGAAGGTTCGTGGAGAATGGAACACCCTAAGGCCAGGCGTTGCTTCACACCCACGGCCAGCGTGTGGGTAAGTCGCTCCCTGAGGTCTCTGAGTCCAGCGATCTCAAGAACTTCTTCTTCTCTCTCTGTCTGGCGGTGCCCAGAAAGGCCGTAAATGCCTCCAAAAAAGTGGAGGTTCTCCATCACCGTCAGGTCTTCGTAAAGAGAAAACTTTTGAGACATGTAGCCAATGATCTGTTTGATTTTTTCGGGTTCTCTCATGAGATCGAACTTTGCTACGTTCCCTCTGCCAGAGGTGGGCATCAAGAGGCCACAGAGCATGCGAATGGTTGTCGATTTTCCTGCACCATTGGGTCCCAGAAATCCAAAAATCTCCCCGCGCGCAACCCGGAATTGGATGTGATCGACAGCCACAAAGGCCCCAAACTTCTTGACCAGGTCTTCCACTTCAACCGCGTACAACTCCACGGGATTGTTGCGCGGGCCTAATTTTTCATTGTCCTCGGCCATTCCTGTTCAACCCACTTGTCCTCAGTCACTGGTCATTAAGTCATTCGTTATTGGTCATTGCCCATTGGCCATAACTCATTGACGATCGCTACGTCCTTTTTTCCTGAACCGTGGCAATAAACGCATCTTCCAAAGTGGGCTTTACGCTCATCAGATCAAGGACCTCGATTCCGTGAGATGTAAGTCCCCTCCGAATCATTTTTTCACTTTCTTGGGCATCGTCTACAAGAACATGAATTTGATCACCCGAGAGGACGAGACTTCTGAAAGATCCCATCTCCTCCAGAATCTTAATACCTCTCTGATTGCTGTCTGTTCGGAGCTCAAGGACAATCCCTTTCACGCGTGCCTTCACCGCAGCGGGTGTCTCAGAGATCAGAAGCTCACCTTGATCCATGAGGCCAATACGGCTGCAACGCTCTGCCTCGTCCAGGTAAGAAGTCGAGAACAGGATGGTGACTCCCTCTTTGAGGAGGTCATAGAGGATCATCCAGAAATCTCTTCTCGAGACAGGATCTACTCCCGTGGTTGGCTCGTCCAGGAGAAGAAGTGCAGGTGTATGGATCAGGGCGCAGATGAGCCCCAGTTTCTGCTTCATTCCGCCTGACAGGTCCTGAGCCCGACGTTTCACAAAGGGTTCAAGATTCGCAAATTGGAGGAGACGTTCAATTCGTTCCCCTCTGCCCTTTCGCGGGACGAGGTAGAGGTCCGCGTAGAAATGGATATTTTCGAGGACGCTTAAATCTCCATACAATCCGAACCGTTGAGGAAGGTAGCCCACTTTCTCTTTGATTCTCTCAGCCTCTCTACGAATATCGTACCCAGCCACCACCGCTTCCCCTTCGTCTGGAGGGAGAATGCCACACAGCATCCGAAGTGTGGTCGTCTTGCCAGAGCCATCCGGTCCCACCAGGCCGAAGATCTCCCCGGCCGTGACTTCCAGGTCTATCCGACGGACGGCCTTAAGTAATCCAAAAGACTTCGTCAGATGGGTCGTTTGGACGGATAACATTTTTCTGGGGTGTCAGGGTTCCAGGGGTCTAGCGTCCTAGGGAGGAAAAAGGGTTCTAGAGTTCAGGGGCCGGGGATAAGAGTTCTTCGTTCATTGGGTACCTTCCAAGAGATCTAAGGTTTCTTGGCTTCACCCTTTGATCCCTCGGATCCCTTAGCTTTTCCCAAGATGATCCTCCCGTCAGCCGGCATCCCGGGTTTCAATTCTCGATCAGGGTTTGAGAGGTTGATCTTAACCCGGTAAACAAGCGTCACCCTCTCTTTCTCGGTCTGAATGCTCTTCGGAGTGAACTCCGCTTGAGAAGAGATAAAAGAAATCTTTCCCTTGTATTCCTTGGGAGGGTGAAGATCTGTGGTCACGATGACCTCCTCGCCCCATGTGACTTTGCCGAGGTCAGTTTCCTCGACATAGGCTTTCAACCAAACGTGATCAATGTCAGCCAGAGTCAGGATAGGGGTTCCGGGATTCACGACCTCCCCGATCTCGCCCGACTTGACGAGAACAACTCCTGAGATTGGAGAATAAAGAACGGTGTAGCCGAGCTGGGTCTCAGTCAGCTTCGCGGAAGCACGCGCCTGCTCAACCTGGGCCTTCGCGTCCTCGATATCTTCTTTTCTGGGTCCTTGTTTGACCAGCTCGTAATTTTCTTTGGCCCTCTGCAGAGATGCGGTAGCGATCTTGAATCCCGCCTCGGCGTTGTCGAAGAGTTCCTTTGGAATCACACGTCTCTCATAGAGGGCCTTCATCCGCTCGAAGGCATTTTGTTTGTTCTCCAGATCATACTGAGCTTGGAGGACGACCGCCTCTGCTTCTCTTATCTCTTCAGGCCGTGAGCCACCCAGCAGCTTGTTCAATCTGGCCTGTGCTGACTGTAGGGTGGCCTGGGCGACGTCGAGGCGGTTACGAAGATCTTCGTTATCTAATCTGGCGAGAACCTTTCCGTTCTCCACCCAGTCCCCTTCCTGCACTCCAAGGTCCATAATCCTTCCGGCAATCTTGAACCCCACATCAACTTCCGTAGCCTCAATGTTTCCAGAAACCTTCAGATACAGGTTGTTGACGTCTTCGTCCAACGTGAAGTGATAATAAACATACCCGCCAATTGCCAAAAGAATAGGAATGATGAGGAGGAGTTTCTTCATGGCACAGCTTTTCTCACCCGTTCAATACCCTGCATTATAAATACCATTTCACAAGGTGTCAAAGAATTTTGTCCAATGTGGTTTCGCCTCTGTGGTAAGGGCTCTCCTATGGCATAAATGGCTGTGCAGACCTAAACGGCCAACTTGTGAACATAGAAGAAGGTGTGAAAAAATCTAGAATATACTTTGGCTGGGGAGAGGTCAGTTTGTGGATTTACGGGTATAGCAAAGGGGTGAGTTCAGGGTGGGTGAGTTTGAGCGACCCGGAGTCCCGGATCATGAAACAGGGGGGCAGCGGGGGCTATGGGCCGAGCTACAATATCCAGGTATCGACGGATACAGGGCACAAGATCATTGCGGGAGTGGGAGTCAGCCAAGGGGGTGCAGATTATGAGGAGTTGCAAGACGCGGAGCGCCGGATCGAAGACAACCTGGGACGGCCTGCTGAGCAGTGGGTGGTGGATGGGGGGTTGTGAGCCGAGACAATATTTTCGCGATGATTGCTCGATAAGTGGAGTTGATCGGACCGCTGGAGGAGGGGGTAGCGTAATTGGCGGGGCAGATGAAGAGACGGGGAGTGGACGAGGCATTTTATCCGGATAAGTTTGAATACGATGTGAGTACGAATACGTATGGCTGTCCGGCGGGCAAGTAATTGAAGTTGGCGGGGAAGGAAAAGCGGGTTGGGAAGACGAATGATCAGTAGCGGGCGAGCGCCCAGGAGTGTCGGGCGTGTTGTTATAAGCCGCAATGCTGTCCACAAAATGGGACGAAGGGGCGAACGATTGTGCGAGCAGAAGAGGCGTCCGAGGTGATAGGGTTTCAGGCGAAGATGGAGACGGAAGAAGCCAAAGCAATTTATCGGCCCAGAGGAGAAGTTGCAGAATTCCGAATGCTTGGCTCAAAGAGAAGATGAGGTTGCGTCAGTTTCGTCTTCGAGGGTTGTTGAAATTCGGGATGGGGGCTTATGGGCCTGTCTGGCCTATAACCTACAACAGTGGATTCGACTATGTTGGAGACCGAGATGGAAAATAGCGATGGATCCAAGATGAACCTGGATACGACCTTATGGAGGGGAACCATGCTCGGGATTTCTTGAAAGTTAGCCATTTTTTTGTGTCAACTGATCTTTTGCGAAGCTTTTCATTTGCAATTCTATTTTGAGGATTAGTCAATCGTATAATACAATTTTTTCACACCTTCTCAATGCTTACCGTCCAGAAAAGAAGGAACTGCTCCAATGGCCTCCATACCTGAAGATGCGAAGTCAGGATCGCGCTGACGTTGATTCTGCGATGCTCTCAGCACAGGGATCTCAGCAATCCTTTTACCATCAGTGGAAAGCAGCGATGGCATCCTCGAAATGCACTCGTATCAAGGGCTACAGAGGAGGTGTCCTCAGATGTGAAAATCCTGTGGAAAAAAGTGTGGTAATGGCATGTACTTCCCCAAATCGATTGGAAAATCGCTGCTGACGAAGAACATCCATACGATAAAGATACGTAATTTTAAATAGTTGCAAGATTGTAATCCTTTCTCCTCCCAGCACAAGATATTGTGGTTCTGTCAGTCTGTTATGACACCTCCTTGTTAATAACCTGTTCAAAGAACGTTGTCAGACAGACAGGTCCTGATTATCAAAAAAACAGGAAAGGGGAAGAATTCCTGTTCTTCCCCCCTCCAAACAAACCTGAAAATGGTTTTGAGAAATTTGGTTTTAGGATTACTTGACGGCGCTCTTCAGCAAATTGCCCGCTTTGAATTTGGCTACTCTTGTTGCAGCAATCTTGATCTCTTTCCCAGTCTGAGGATTTCTCCCCGTCCTGGCCCTCCTCTTCGCCACACAAAAGGTGCCAAACCCTGTGAGTGTCAGCTTATCGCCCTTCTTCAACGCTTTAGTCACTGCACCTGCAAATGCATTCAGGGCCCTTTCAGCTGACACCTTTGGAATTTTGGCCTCCTTCGCCATGGCCGCTACCAACTCCGCCTTCGTCATTACAAATCACCTCCTTTTCTTCAAAGATTGTATTGACGCCCAGCGAAAACGAGGCTCATCTTATCCACTGTTTCTCAAAATGTCAAGTGTTTTGTGTCAAAATTTATACTTTTTGTGACAAAATTTGCTTGAGATAAAATTGTCAAATGATCTTCTCTAGATAAACGAGCTCATCAATTCGGAGATCACCGCTTCAACACCTCCCGGCGTCTCTTCTTTAATCCGTTTAATTGCCTTTTCCACTTCGCTGTGAAGCTCTGGACTTTGCAGATGACTCAGGAACCGGTAGATCCCGGCCCTCCTTCCAAGGCGGAAATTTTCCTTTTCTTTTTCAGAGAGAGCAAGGTATTGGTCGATGACCGCCAGCATCTTCTCTTTCCCCTCAGGGAGTTTCCCCTCAACTTCTTCCAAGAGGTTAAGAATATGATCGCTCACAAAAAGACTGCTGATTCCGTTGAGGTGTTCAATCATAAGCTTCTCCTCCACCAGAACTTCCTCATCACTCAACAGGGTGAATTCCTTTCTCGCGATCTTCTCATAAAGAGGCATGGTCTTCAATACTTTCAATGTCCGAACCCGAATAAAGTCAGGATCGATCTGGCTGAGCACCCTTGCCGTTTCGACAGCGTGCTCGCGCCACATCCCTTTGCCGCCCAGCCCGAGGACCACATATTCTGAGAGGGAGATCCCCGCATCCTTGACTCTCCTCCCTGCAATGACGTGTTCCTCCGCAGTCACCCCTTTTTGGATGACCTCCAGCAAAGGATCGTAGCCTGTTTCCAGGCCAATGTGGATGCGAGATAGTCCCGCCCGGTGAAGAGAGCGCAACTCATCCACACTTTTCTTTGAAATGGTTTTGCTGCGAGCGTAGGTTGTGATTCTCTCCACGAAAGGAAATTTTTCTCGAAGGTAGGTCAACGCATCCACCACGTGATCCGTCTTTAACACGAGGCTGTTTGCATCTTGCAGAAATACATTCTTCCCTCCAGCGTAAAGCCAAAGAACGATACTCCGGAAGGCGTCAGGATAGTCTCTGGGGGTCTGTAGGACGAACCGAACCAGATTCGCCGTGATCTCCCCCCTCTCCCCTACCCTCCAAGACAACGCCTTCAGTTCCTGGGTAATCTCAGAAACCGCATCGATGTCCTTCTTCACTTCCTCAACTGTTCTGAGGCTAAACTTCTGGTCCTTGTAGGTGTGGCAGAATTCACATCGGTTCCAAGGACAGTTCCTCGTCAGCCGAAGAAGAAGGCTCTGTGCCTCGCTTGGAGGTCGGATGGGGCCTTGTTCAAAAAGGAGGTCTGTCACTTCTGTCCCTTTTGATTCGGTCGTTGGCCACTCACCGGATTGCATTGAAGACGCTCAAGGTCGTTCGGACCCATCTGAAGAATGGAGAAAATCTTTCTCTCGATCTCAAGAGTTGCTTCTTCTAGCTCCTTGAGTTGGCCAAGAGACGTCCGACCCTTCCCGTAGCGATCCTTGAGGTCCTGGAATCTAGTCTCGAGGGAGACAATGCGATCGTGGCAGACCCTCTTGTCGGCATAGTTCACGACTTCCTCCTCTGAGACACAAGAAGGATTCCCTTCTTTCCAAATTTGAATGTGCTGGGCCACAACCTGTCCAATTCTGTCATACCCCATCTTCTTCAAGAGGTCATACCCTTGTTGGGCGTGATCTTCCTTCGTTGAAAGGCATTCTGTTTTGGCGAGATCATGGAGGAGTGAAGCTGCCTCCACCTGATCGGGATCGATCCGTTGCCCCTTCTTGTTCAACTCTTCACAGAGAAAGAGTGCGACCCTTGTCACCTCCAAACTGTGACTGACAATATTTTCCAGCATTCCATGCTGGTCCATGAGCCTCAGGCATTTTTCGCGTGATGGGGGTCTTTTCTTTGCCCTTTTTCGATTCATGAGGGATTCAGCCCGTCGACCCACGTTCAGAAGTCTGATCTCATCGAAGATCGCTTAAAGCGGCCAGTCACGGGCAAGTCGGCTAGATGCCCCGCCTTCCTGCCTGTAGGCAGGGGCGGGGAGGGCGGCAACGGACTCCAGCACTGGAGTCAAAGCCAACCCTGTAATCATATCTACATTTCCCGGAAGCCCCGCCCTGTGGGCGGGGAGCTTCACTCCCTATTTTTTCAGAATCTCCCGGAGCGCGGCAATGAGATACTCAATGTTCTGAATCCGACACGCCTCACCCATCAAGCCGACGCGCCAGATCTTCCCTTTCACCTGCCCCAACCCTCCTCCCACTTCCATATGATAGTCGTTCAGCAGTCTCTTCCGCGTCGTGGCATCGTCTACCCCAGCGGGAAGGTAGGCTGAAGTCAACATCGGTAACCGATATCCTTCCTGAGCAAAGAGTTTGAAGCCGAGGCCCTCTAATTCCATCTTCAGGCGATCACCCAAGGTTTCGTGACGTCTAAATCTTGCTTCGAGTCCTTCCTCAAAAACGATCCTTAATCCCTCTCTCAGGGCATAAAACATGGAGGCAGGGGTGGTATGATGGTAGGCTCTCTCCTCTCCCCAATATTTTTCAAGAAGCGATAAGTCAAAGTACCAGCTTTGGACCTTCGTCTTGCGTGAGTGGAGTACATCCGTCGCCTTAGGGCTTACCGTGATCGGAGAAAGTCCCGGTGGAACACTGATCCCCTTCTGGGTGCAGCTGTAGCAGATGTCAATTCCCCACTGATCGACCTTCACCTCGCATCCTCCCAGGGAGGTCACCGCATCGACTAAAAATAGGGTCCCTGTCTTCTTGCAGTAAGCTCCAATTTCTTCAAGGGGTTGCCTTATCCCTGTCGAGGTCTCGGCATGGATAATGGCGCAGATCTTTGCCTCCGGGTGTTCTTTGAGGGTTTTGATCATTTTCCCAGGCTCGATGACCTTCCCCCATTCCTGATCGACTCGGATGACTTTCGCACCACATCGACTGGCCACCTCCGTCATCCTGTCCCCAAAAAACCCTTTGACGCCGATGACGACTGTATCTCCCGGTTCGACAAAATTGAAAAAAGAGGCTTCCATTCCACCCCCTCCCGTGGCAGGAAGGGCAAGGGTGAGACGATTCTTCGTCTGGAAAAGATCTTTCAGCATCAACCTGATCTCATCTAGGCAGCTCAGGAGTTGAGGGTCGAGATAACCGATGACAGGGGTTGACATTGCTTGGTAAACTCGATAATGGACATTGCTTGGACCCGGACCCAATAGAATGACAGATTGTGGTTTCCATTCTCCTACACTCAACTTTTCCATGATCCTACCTCCTTTAAATCTAGTTTTAAGCCATCGCTGGCTGCAATCACCCTTACTCTTAGCTCTTTCTCGAGTTCAGCAGCAACCTTCCATGGTTTGGCTCGAATCATCGTCATCCCGAAATGAGTCAGAACGGTTAATCTTGGTTTCACCTTCTTAATGATGGTCTTGACATCTTCGATGGAGAGGTGGTCGATCGGGTCATCTCCGGTAGGATTGAGCCGAACGACGTGGATCACCAACACCTCGCCGTTGTAGATCTTCGGGAGTTCAGCAAAGAACCGCGTATCCGTGATTAAAGAAACGGTACAAGGGGACAGATTAAAATTGATGCCATACGTTTCCCCTCGGTGGTGATGTTTCTCGGCTGTGGAGAACGAGATATCACCCACTTGATATGTCCTGTTCTCCTTGAGGATCTCAATTTTCTCAAGGGAGTCTCTCAGATATCGCAAAACCACCGGATCATTCTCCAAGGCATCTTCAGGCGCGAATAGAACGCCTCTCTTTTTGAATCCTCCCTCGGTCATGGCCTCAATCATCACATTCACGTCGCCCGAATGGTCGAGATGTCTGTGAGTCAGAAGAATGGCATCCAGGGTCGAGGGATCCAGTTTCGGTTTGCTACTGAGACACCGAACCAGGGCACCTGGGCCAGGATCAATCGAGAGGTTTGTCTTTTCAACCGACATCCAGAGGCCTCCTGAAGCCCGGAGTTGCTTCATCACCACAAACCTTGCCCCTGCGGTTCCGATAAACTTGAGGAAGGCGTTATTCGCCTTCGTCTCCATTTCCTAGCTCCTCTAATCTCTCATCGTCCAGGCCAAAATAGTGGCCCACTTCGTGAATCACGACCTCTCTAACTTTTTTCTCTACCTCCTCTTTGTTTCGGCAGACGGACTCGATGGGGTTCTTGAACAGGGTAATCTTGTCTGGCAGGACGTTCCCGTAGTAAAACCCTCTCCGATCGAATGGGATTCCCTGATAGAGACCTAACAAGTGACGAGGAGAACGGAGCCCCATGTCTTCAAGGATTTCGCGAGAGGCCTCCTCTTCAACGACCACATCGATGTTTTCCATCTTGTTTTTGAGGAGCTTCGGCAGTTTCTTCAATGCAGAGAGAACTGCGTCTTCGAATTCCTCTTGGCTCAATTTCA
>Ga0315282_10013271_pt1 | contig 12448 bp, 25 predicted proteins | sample YL17G07_20_MG_FD_203693 | JGI IMG/M metagenome (GOLD analysis project Ga0315282, IMG submission 203693) | Sediment microbial communities from Yellowstone Lake, YNP, Wyoming, USA - YL17G07_20 | ecosystem: Environmental > Aquatic > Freshwater > Lake > Sediment | place: USA: Wyoming | collected... | reverse complement strand
CGGCGGCGCTGAAAGAAGAAGTGCTGTGCTACAGAGTAGAGATGGCGGCTCCGTAGAATCTAGAGTCATAATCAGTAAACGAATATCATTAATTAATTTATTTAACGCTCTAGGAACGAATCTTATTTGCTGCATTCAGACGTAATAACTTTCAGTAGAGCTTTCACTTCAGATTCAGTACCAAATACTCGAACTGTCAATTCCCAGTCTTCGTCTTTATTGTGGAAGTATCTGTTCCATAGATTTGTTCTTTTCAACCGCATTCAATCACTCCCTTCTGTCGTACCTTGTTATACTCCGCATACGCTTCGTCAAGCAGACCGTCCGCATAGCTTTGTCTGTACGGCAGATACCATTTGTAAAGATTATCAGGCATCATAACGTTGAAATACTCAATGTACGGTTTCTTGACTCCATGCCCCACGAAATCCGGGTTAGTCCATGTAATGTATGCTTGTGCTTGTCGTTCATGCCGAGGTCCGCCATTAATTTTTGTTATCTTGATGTGTACCATCTGAGGAATATTTCGAATCTTCCGAACCATGTACATAGGCGAAGGCGACGTAAACAGAACGGCTGCGTATTGAGTTCTGACAACGTTCATCCACTTCGTCACCAACTTTACAAATGGATCCCAAGTATCAAGGTTGAACAGTCCTACACCCGCATCATCCCAGATCAGACATAACTTCCGCTGGCCTCTATCACGAAACACTTTGTCTAAAAACTCCTTCGCTGTATAAACTACTGCGTCCTTTACGAGAGCCATCTGATCTTCAGTGAGTACAGCTTTCCGATCATGCGGAATACCATACGCATCAAGAAGAGCCTTGAACGTAAAAGTTGTCTTTCCGTAACCCAATGGGCCATAAATGATCGCTGCAAAGAACTCGTTATTGTCGAAAGCATCTAACATACAACCTGCAGTCACAGAAGTAACTCGATTCTGCAGACTCATCGGATCATCACTCCATATGAGATAAAGATTCCGTAGAGAATCATTGTCGCAAGAACAACATTAACTGCTATGGGTGAAACTGCTGCAACGAGCCTCCTCGCCCTCTGTCCATTTCTGCCGTTGATAGACATAAGTATAGCTTGGCAATCAAACGTCATTTTATGTTTTTTCTTGCTTGAGATGTAACTATGACTTCTCACATGGTTGTTACGACCCAACGTCATCTACCTCCTCAAGATCCACCTTCGTGGTCCTCCTTCTTAGTTCGTGGAGCTGAAAGAGGCATAGACATAGGCTGTCTGCCCATATAATCCCTGAGTTGTTCTTGGAGCGACAGAGCGCCTAAATTCTGCAGAGATTCGACACCTTCTTTTCTGCCTGCACGCAATTTACTGATCAACAAACGCTCCATAATGTCAGCAATCATACCAGCAACTTTTGATTTAAGATGTTCTTCAAGTCCTCGATAGTACATCAGCCCCTTCATTAGTTCACGGCCGCCCACGTCAGTCGCTGTATCTAAGTATTTCTTACCCTTCTCGTCGAATAAGAATGCTACAACTTTCTTCTTGCTTTCCTCATCCTTTTTTCTTTGTCGATCTATTTCCTCAACACTCATATATGAATCGCCCCGCTCTGAATCATCGGCAATATGAACAACACAAATACTGCAACGAAAACTAACACACCAAATATGAATAACGCTTTCTTGACAGTAATCATCGAACTGAACTGTTCTTTGATCATGCTAGTCAGTATTTTAGAATATGTCGCGTTATAAAGTAACTCCCCTGTGATTGTGCCTTCCTTCTGCAACTCAATTGGATCAGACTTGCCCTCAACAAACAAAATCATAAATCTGTTTCTAGTATGCATTGCTTTGTCCCAAATCCACTTTAACGGATTCAGCACAATGTCTTTGAATAAGCCGACAATCTTCAAGTTATAAACCTTGCTGTCATACTCGACATTACGCTCAATTTCATACTCGTCAAGTCTAACAGTATGATGTATATTCTTTGTCTTCGTCAAGATGACTATCTCGACCATATTAGACCATTTACGCAGAACATGATACAGACCTATCAAAAATCCAAGCGCCGCCATCGAAATGATCCCGACAAAGAACCCTGTCATCACTTCCATGAACTGAAGCAAAACAGCAATCCAGAGTATCATACCTACAACCATGCCAGTCATCATCCCAAGCAGTCCATACATTAGTGCTCGAGCTATACGTTTCTTACGTACCACCATCGGTATTTTCAACGGAACTTGTTTGGCTGATGTTAGTCGTCGCTTATCCATAATTTCTTTCTGTTGCTGCCTTATCTCATCTGCGTTCGACAAACCTTCTGGATTGATACTCAAAACAAAATCATCGTCTATTTTTACGTCTTTCTGTTTCTTTTTACGCCATCTCAAAATGGTTTGCCTCCACTAAGAATTGTGTAAAGAACGACGCCTGCTATCAACAGAAAGAATATCGAAGCTGGAGACGAAAAAGTATCTCTAAAGAATTCCATAAGCCTCAGAAAATTCGGAAACTTAGCCCCTGACATCTGTCTAATGAAATTCTTGAAGATCGTATCCTCCATAAACTGATAATTCTCGCCTTGCTCTGAGTTGTCTGCCAAATTCTCTAAATTATCGTTTGACAATGGCGGTGGAATGCCCTCCAAATAGTACAGCTCTGTCTTAGCTTTCTTTATTTTGCCGTATTCAAATGGCAGATTGATCTCTGAAGTCGGAACGACATAGATTGTCTCGCCCAACGTAAAGAATCGCTTTGACGGACCCACATTTACCTTCCGCACTGTCCTATCCTTCCGTAACACTGTACATTTTATTCTTGCCGTTGTTCATCCTCCTCCCTTTTCGAATAAAGCACAGCAACAGCCACTGCAATGATTCCAATCGCGATCGCAGCATAAATTAAAGGACTAGTTACACTCGGCGCAGTAGTCGTCAAAGACAGAATACCTGTCGAGTTCCAAAAAGCCGTCGTCGTATTTGCATACCATTCATACCCTACTATCAGCCCTACTCCCGACGCCATCCACTTTGTGACTATAACAGTCTCTGGAGTAGAAGTAAATGCCACAGCAGTATCGTTGGTCCATGTACCCGTCCCGTTCCAACTAAATATCCAATGAGATAACTCCGTCGCATCCCAATGAGAAGTGAAATTAACTGGATACGCAGCAACAGTACCAGAAACAACTATGTCAGAATATAGAGGATAATCTTCATAGAAAGATTGTTCTGCTCCAATAGAGCTTTCGATCGGTTCCGGAACATTCGCTACCCAAGGACGCACCCAATAGTCATCGAAAATCTCATATGCGCTAGTACTACCCTCATACATACCAACCGATGTCCACGAATCAGTTTGCCAATCACCAGCAGTATTCCTATGGTCATGAACACCCATCCCAGTCGCGTTCTGCCATCCAGTCATATTGCCCCCTACACCAAACGAAAAGCCTACCTCCATCTCAGACCACGTACGGACAGTATATGTACCAGCACTAGCCGCAGTCCACTGCACAAATGAACCCTGATAATAAGCCCACTGAGTGCCCGTACCGCTATTGAAAGCCAACGATACCATATTTGCAGCAGCTCCAAAAAAGTATCCAGCGTACATAGTACGATCATTAGCCCAGAAATATGTATGCATCAGTACAGATCGCGTCGAAGACCACGTCTTTTGTAAAGAACATGTCGAGCCCTCATGAGCCGACGCAGAATACGCACCATTTTTCACCCACGTACTGTTGATAGACCAAACATTCCCGACAGTCGTCCACTTATTGAAATTATTGTTCTCGAAATCATCAAAGAATAAGAAAGTATCCGTCCCACTACTCGTAGTTGTTGCAGCCGCATTTCCATAGTAGATATAAATCGTTGACGAACTCGAATTCAAATTGTCTGGATCTTTTACATAGAGATCAGCAACATTGCTAGCTGTAATATTATACAGATAATAAGACAATGAGTCGTTGTTATTACTCGCTACAGCTCTAATGTCGCCAAAATCCGCCCTACTATGACTATTCAAGTAAATAGATGTCCAATTCTGGTCGCCCACCATCTCCCAGCCGTCTGACCCCGCACCATAATGAAGTCGGATCCTCAGCGCATAATCTGTACTCGCACCATCAACTGCGCCGAACGTAATGCTTTTCTTGTAGCTCCAGCTTTCATTCCACCAATCAGTAGCTATACCCGTCTGAATAAACACAAACGACAGCGAAACCAAAAGTAAAACGAGAACTAACGCTTTCTTTCGCACTACTTCTTCGCCCCCGTCTCAGGAAAGATCGCGACGTACAGTAAATAGAACGAAAAAAGCATAATCACAAATCCGAATACGTCAGCCGCATAACCCAACGTGGTCTCCGCAAACATACATATCGCGAAACATATTCCGACGATAGCAGAAACACCAAACAGTATCATTTGATGTTCCTTCACACGCCACGACATCACCATAAAGATCATCCAGAACGCGAAGATAAACCACGTTGATTCGTTCATCTTCTACCTCCTACAACCAGTCCGGCAAGAAATTGCCAATCAACATCACCAAAGCGAATATGCCTACCCATTGTAACAGAGTCAGCAAATATCCGACATATTCAGGAAATCCTTGAGGATAATTTCCATAATAAAACCCCATATAACAGTTAACGAATGTCCAGATATCGGGTTTCATGTTCATCTGACCTATGCCCACTATCACATTAACCTTTCCAGCTGCCATAGAACTTTCCATATCATCATCCCATACAGGCCTGAACCACACAGTTACATCCATACCCGTAGGCGACGTACTCACTCCCCAGCTTCCCAGCGGCCACACCCCCATACCATACCGAACAGGCCCTCTATAGAAATAAGCAGTCCGATTAGAACTACCTCCTTGCGTAGATGGAACATAGTCATCTATAATCTCTGAAGGGTAAATCGAGTTATTATAGTATACTTTCCCGCGGTGCAATGGGTACATCGGCGCCCACTCCCACACAGGAACCCAACCAAATACTGAACCTAGATATCCCGGAACATGAACAGTCATTGTTATCCTATCTGCTGCACTTTCCCACATCATGCCGTAAGTATGGTTACCACAAGTAAACTCATAGAATGTATCGTTGTTATAGAGCCTGAATGTTGTAGTCGCTATAAAGTCTGCTGCAGTCCCCGGCGCTAAATCATCTTGCGTCAGAGTTGAGCCCACACCAAAACTGTATGTAGCATTCGTCACCCAAGCAGTATACCCAGCACTAAAAAACCCGAACAAGAGAGAGAACATCAGATAGAACAGTATGATACCGACTGTTTTATCAGACATATAGCCGCCCATTTAAAGCCGCCTCCATGCGAATGCGCCAATCATCGCAATCGACAGAGCAAGTAATGTACCTATCCACGGATCATACCACTGAATGAGTGTGAACAAGACCGTCATGAGAAAAGATTCCAACACTACAGGCAGAAATCCCTTACCCCTCGTCGCAATCTGAACTATGATTATTATAACAGCAGTAAAGAACAACGCCATCACATAGCCTGCAACAGTCGGAGTTCCAAGCCCTAGCGCTCCAGATACTGCATTCAGGAAATCATATCCCGGTGTACCAGCATCCATACCCTCTACCTCCTACATATACCCCACTGTTAACAGCAAACTGAACCCAACTCCCGCCACAAATAACATCCACACAACCGTCGCAGCTGAAATTTCATCTCTTTTCAGACCAATGAATACCAGTGGTAAAATCAGTGCTGCAAGCCCAATCACAAGCACCATATTCCTTAGATCCGTCACTACAAATGCTGACTGACTGTTCATATTGACTCGCCACTGATCAGCGAAAATTGTTGTATACGTTATTACAGTATCATCAAAATAATATTCGAACCTCATGTGAGTTTGAAGCCCAGATTCGGGCCTATTCGTAACATTCCAGAAGTAGTATTTTGAAACCAACCAATAGTCCCCAAAGTAAGTTGCTGTAATGTTTGTCATCTCAGTCCTTGCAACTTCAGTCCCCCTGCTCGAAGTGATCGTCAAATACACGTGTACATTGCCCAACGCAGAATCCACAGTTGTCGCGTATGGACCGCCTAATGAAACAGACGCATTGATACCCGTTGGCTCATTATATGCTGACGTTAACAACGTCGTATTTGTATACACCAGATCCTTACTGACCCATACCCCTCCTTCATACTGTGAAACCCCGACTGAATCTATACCCTGAATCTCAGGATTCTGACCCATATATTTTCTGTTCGACGGCAAATCACTTACACGAGTCGCACTCACAACAGAATCCCAATCCTCCGCAAACGTAACATCCCAAACTCCATCTGACCCAAAGTTATATGTAACCGCATCATGCCACAAGAATTTGATAGTGCCTGACTGAGTTAATGAAAGCCTTACGATACGATTGGGTATATCTAAATGGAACAGATCTCCATCTGTACACTTCCACCAATCTTGATAACGATTTTCAGTTACAGGAACAGCCAAATACGCAGATTGCGGCACCATTCCCAACACAAACAACAGATTAACACCGATAACAGTACCCGAAAGTGTGCCCGAAGCCTGACCAGAAGACTCCCTAAACATGCTTGTCCCAGCGTCCCAAATCGTATGACTATAATAAGGATTCGTAGCATTGAAAAGCAACTGCCAAGCTGGTTGATATGTATACATCGATGCATTATCGGGATATTGCCACGTCCCTCCAGTCATCAACGCTCGAAGTGATGCTTGTTGAGTAACGTTGAAGTACGGAACCATGCCTAAAAGCGCTCCCCAATGCATCAACGTATTTTCTAACCTCATCTCTGCGTTGGCTGGGTTATGATGTATCGACATAAAATATGAATTAGCCGGAGGATTCCCTGTATACCACTGATAACTGTACCACCGTCTATCAAGAAATCGACACGACATATCCTGAATCAGTCGCGACGTATTCGCAAGATACCTGTCGAGATACCATAGCTTTGTTATGATTGTTTCGAATCCGCCAGCCTCACATTCGAAGCCAGTTGGACTAGTCCCTCCATATGCAAAATGATCTGGACCGTAAGCAGACGTCCAAAGAGCAGAATTTATTTTAGCCCACAGCAGTTCTGCATCTTGAAGCGCGGCTGGTATACCACACTGATAGAAAGTCAAGAAACAGTCCAAAGTTTGAGCATATTCGTCGTAATACCGACCAGAGCCCGTATCACCAACTCCCGCGTCACTCACATAATGAACTCCTATTGTGGCATTTAACGTTGCGGCTCTAAACCCCAAATATGCTGCCGTCACATTCCACTTATCCAACCCATAATTATAATACTGAGCGAACCAATATCCCCACAGAGCTCCCCTATGATCAGTGCAGAATCTATTATCGCCCTGAGAATCAGGCAGTTTGCACGTCATTATTTCAGCTCGGTCGAGAGCTAATTTAATTCTAGTCTCATTTTCTAAGCCCATCAAGTAAAGTTGTCTGAACACATAGAACGTATAGATTGTATCATAGAATGTCCATGACGCATACAAGTCATCCATCCACTTAGTATAATTCGCTAAGAGCTGAGGCTTCGTCATCTGACCCATCAGATAACCGACTAAAGGCGCAGTTAGAGGCGACCCGCTTGCCATTGATGTAAATGCACTTGCAGTATTTAGCGTATCTATTATTTTACTGATTGACCCAATCAATGTCGTATAATCATAAGTAAACGTTGCATGCGCAACAGGCATTTGATAAATAGACCCGTAAGCTGTAGTAAACATCATGACTACAGCTAAACTCGTAATGAGCTTCTTTATCGACGATTTCTTTATTGTTCTTTCACTCCCGACGATATCTGATTACTAAAAAAGGGTGGATTGAGGACGTCACATCTCATTGAGATCAGTCCGTTCCTTTGAATTCGTTATAGACTGCCGCTGCACCTATCGCTAAGATAATCACTACCCAGAACAGAGGTATCAAACCTGCTAGAGTCAGAGCGGCTCCAGTCAAGTTATATCCCCCTGTTCCTGTTATAGCACTAACTGACGACTGAATAGTCGGAGTTAATGCCAGAGCAATGACGATCAAGAGAAAGGTCATAAGCAGATCTTGTAGATGTCTTGCCATGTTTGTACGACCCTATCAGTCAGACCCCTTGAACTCTATGTAAATCGCCACTGTGCCGACAGCAAGCACTAAGATGACCCAGAATAATGGAATCAATCCACACAGCGTCGCAGCTGCACCCGTAAGGTTTGGTGTCGTTGGCGTCGCACCAGCGACAGCAGCCATACATTGCTGTTGGATTGTCGGCGTCAATGCTAGGGCAATAACTATCAATAGGAAAGTCATTATCAGATCTTTAATATTTCTTGTCAAGGTCACTTCTACCTCCTTTGCAGTTAGTGCATGCCTCGTCGAAGCGTACAACTGAACGTACAGACAGAGCTATCCAAGCGAAATTGATTAAGTACCACGGCAAAGCAATATAGATCGGCACTAGATCGCGAGCTAGCGGAAATATCGCTGGAATTTCTGGATATGCTACAGTCCTCACAAAGATTGCTGGGTATACAAACTCATTCCAAAGCATAAAGCAAACCACCGCAATCATGAACAGCGCGAAATGGAAAATTATCGGGTCCATCGTATCAGACTTCCCTCACTGCTAAGTATACCGTCACTGCGCCCAGCACAATCACGAGAACGATCCAAAGGTACGGAAATATCGTGCCTAACATCTGTTCAGCTACTGATGCGCCGCCCGCAGTAGCAATGGTTTGTATTTGTGTCTGCAATGGCAAGTACGTGAAAATCGACATAAGAAACAGAAAGAAAGACCCTGCCACAGCTTTGGCGTTCAGTTGTATCGCCTACGGAAAGAAAGATATCACCATCATGTATTTAAACGTTATCTTTAGAGACCGAACAAATTGTGTCGAATGTGTCAAAAATAGTTTAACCGAATGGGAAAACCGTCTCCAGGGTGTTGATGCTTTGTCTCCTATAGTTAATTAGAGTGGTTCAAAAATGCCCACCATTAACTTCTTTCGTATATTCGTTCAGCCTCGTGACAAGATAATTGTACCAATCACAAACATAAGCACAGCATTCGTAAATCCTAATCAATGAATTTATCAGATTGTCTAAGAGCATCTTTCTTCTTCCTATGGAACAATCCTTTCAACTTCATTATCAGTACTTCGGGACCTCCAGTCGCAATAAATACCCCCAGTAGTAACCCAGCAATAAACGCCCACATATCAGAATCCAACTATATCGCCTCCTTCACAGTTAATGCTCTAATCTTCTGTCGGCACTCATTAATTGCCACTATAAAATTTAAAAGTTGATCTGCTGGCATATAAATATCAATCCTGTTCTGCTTCACATTGCTTTCGAACACATCTTCTAACTTGAAATCCCCACGTATGCCGATATGAACTTGCAGACCCTTCATTCGAGTATATTCAGGCCTCGGTCTCGCTACATCAATAAATATCTCAGGCGCTCCACCCTCATCTCTAAAGCATTTAAGCATCGCCTTCTTTACTGGTACAAAAACTTTCACCATATCAATCTGAATATTCGACACAGCTTCACCAAACGGTATCTTCACTCGACCATTCTCCATCCCTTCAGGGTACGTCATTCAACCACCTTAGATTTCTTGAATCCTAAGGTAGGAAAAATTTTTCCTACCCTCAAGAAGCCTATTGAGGCCTCTTGAAGTCAAGAGGATTATAGAATCCTCTTGGTCCACTCCGCCTACTTTCGAGCCCAATTTGAGCTTAGCTTCCTCAATCAAGAGTTTAGAAGTGATTTTGGGTATCACATCGCGATAATTAGGCTTCTTGAAGCCTACTTTTGATTCGATGACTTCCAACTTATGTAGTGTGGTCGTCTTATTCATAGCTGTGGGAATATTATGACATCTCGACAGTAGGTTACTCAGCCACGAACAAGACTGGGTGACGCAAATTCTACAGCTGGAAGTCATTCTCATCCTCCTCCTTCATTAAATGACGATAAACTGCAATACTCCCAGTACCCATGCCTAACTCCCCCGCAACTTCGATATTGCTCATCCCATCTTTAAACATCACGAATGCTCGCCGCTTCTTACTATCCTGAATATGAGGTCTGCCAACTCTTGATAACGACGAACCTTCGACTCCTTCATAAATATAGTTCAGCACTTCAGAGCACTCCCTACCAGTCCACTCTATCCATTTAGTCGACTTAGTTCTTTCGGAAACAGAGTAAAAGTATCGATTATCTTTAGGGTCCTTAGCAAACTTACCGTCGAGATGTATATTAAGTCTTGTGGGCAAAGCTTGAGGTTTTTGAGTCGTAATTATCACAAATAATTCGTTTTGTCTCGCTAAACCCGTTGCCAATGCTGTCATAGTATTCTGTGATTTCGTCGACATCCACATAGGCGCATCATCAATGACAACAACACACTTTCTCAAACGACTCAAAAAAGGATAAATCAGATTGTGAGTATAGATTCTGACCTTGCTGTCATCATAACCCAATTGTTCACGATAAAAATGTTCTGAACTTGGAAGCTTACCTTCTCGAATCCATATTCGAACAGGATACAATCCTTCAGCTTCTGCAACTAGTTTGCATAGAAATGCAGCATTCCTAGTTTTACCCACGCCCATCTCACCACGAATACTCAGCGCGTGACGAACATCAGGAATCATTCTTTCACCTACTAGCCCGAAGTATCTCCTGCTTATTCTTGTACTCCCGATACAAGTATTCGACAGCATCCCATATCTTTTTAAGCCCACCCGTAGCTAACAAAAATCCTACACACATCCCTACGATAACTGAACCTAAGTCCACTACTCAGCCTCCTCCTTCAATCGATGCCCCGTCTGATAATGGGCAAGATAAACATCAGTATCCTGCCAAAAATTCTTGTACCATGAGGGAGCATCAGGCAATCCCGCAACTGCTTTGTAAAGACTGTAATGAGCTTTGCTTTTCAGATACTTATTTTCACATACTATCATTGCCCTGAATTGTGGAATACCCTTGTCGCCTTTTATCGAAACTCGCAGCGTTAAAAACTTATCCCATATTCGTTCTGTAATGAGTGGATAATCCGTCACAATACGAACATCCGCTTGGATCGATCGAACAAGTCTTGGATTCAGTATATCGAAACTCAGAACATGATATCCATCACGTGAACTCTGAAATATGAAGATGTCAATACTCCACTTGTGAAATAGTCTTAGAGCTTCCGTCCACACGTCCTCCATTGGCACAGCATCGAAGTCCATAAAAAACAAATGTTTACTTTGTTTCAAATCGAATGGACTGCCTTCTGCTACGGACGTTACGCCTAATACTCGCGTCTTCATTCTTTCACCATCTTCGCTACTTCAGCTCTAAGTTCGGGTAACAGTATCAGTTTAGGATCACCCGTGTAGACATAATCAAGCAGTCCAATCAGTCCTATCGACCATTCTTTCGGAGTTGTTGTTATTAGTGACCGCTCTGGGAATCTTGGATAATTCATCTTGTCCCTCACTGCTTTCACAGCCTTCTTTGCAATACGTACTCGATCCTTCATTCTACTCATGGTTTCACTTCTGTAATCGTATACTCCTCACTTCTCGAGATAAACCCTCGACGCCCCTTCTGCATAACATACGTCTTAGGTGGAATCTTCTTTTGATAAAGCTCACCCGATTCCGGCGGAAGTAACTCGTCATATTCTGGCAAAGCTGGCTCAAACTCCCCTTCATGCTTCTTTGCCTCCTCCTCTTCTCGCTTCCGTTTTTCTTCCTCGATATCTGGACCCACAACGTTCCACAGACTGTGAGCTAATGTCTTAGCTGCAGACTCACCCAATTTAGGAAACTTCTTACGGATTGTAGCGTACAACTCATCTTCTGACTCATGGCTTTTCAGACCTAACCAAGCGTCATATTCTTCTATGTCACGCTCGTAGTTATGTTCGTGCTTATGCCCGTGTATTTTTGGCAAGCTTTAATGCCTCCAGTTCCTTCTGCATCTCTTTCTGCTTCGCCCAGAATTTCATCATACCTTTACGCAGTTTAACCTTATGCTGTCTGCCCTGAGGAGTACAGAACCAGTCTTCTATCTTCTGACTCGCCCTAGCGGTACCTGGAGATTTAAATTGCTTATTCTTCATATTTATACCCCTAACCTAATAGAGGATATATACTAGCGAAGTATATAAACCTTTCCATATAATACCTCCAATAGAAAACCTTATAAACCGGGATGCTACCTCTATCTCTTACTCTAGAGGGTCCAAATGATTAATCAGTCAACTTTTCAGAAACTCGGTCTTTCACTTCTTACGAGCTTTCTGATCTGTACTGATTATGACTCTAGATTCTACGGAGCCGCCATCTCTACTCTGTAGCACAGCACTTCTTCTTTCAGCGCCGCC
>Ga0315282_10013270_pt1 | contig 12448 bp, 12 predicted proteins | sample YL17G07_20_MG_FD_203693 | JGI IMG/M metagenome (GOLD analysis project Ga0315282, IMG submission 203693) | Sediment microbial communities from Yellowstone Lake, YNP, Wyoming, USA - YL17G07_20 | ecosystem: Environmental > Aquatic > Freshwater > Lake > Sediment | place: USA: Wyoming | collected... | reverse complement strand
TCACGAGCGCCCACGGCTCGGCCATCGTGCAGACCACGTGGTCCCGGAGGTCGGCGAGGCGCACCGTCGCCGCGCCGTTCTCCAGCGTGAGCGGGAACAGCCGGTCCTCGAGGCTCACTACACCTCTAGGTGGAACAAGGAGACGGCTTCCCGCGCGAGTCGCAGCTGCAGGTCGCCCCCCACGTGCATGCCGACGAGCTCCATCGCGAGCAGAACGGCTCCCACGACCGGGGCGGTCTCCAGCCGGACGGGCCTCGCCCGTGGCGCGATGGCCTTCACTGCCGTCTCGAGCGAAGACTGCAGGATCGAGCTCTTTCCGTGGAACATGCCACCGGCCATCACTAGATCGAACTCGTCGCCCTCCATCCGCAGACGGCGGATCACCGCCACCGCGGACCTACCGACCAACGCGCCCGCCGCCTCGAGTATGCCGCGGGCCACCGCGTCCCCGCGCTCGGCGACCTCGACGACGACCGGCGCGAACCCCTCGCTGTTGAGCCGTCCCCTGCTCGTAGCCTCGAGGAACTCCGCCACCGATGCGACACCGGTCCGTTCGCACAGCACCTCACTCAGCTCGGTGACCTGCCCTTTCCCCGTGAAGGCCTCCGCGACGGCCCGCACTCCCTCCTCCGACACATCGCTCCCGCTGCCGAAGTCACCGAATACCGGGCCGAGGCCGAGGGTGCGGAAGACCTCGCCCTTGGTGTTTCGCCCGGCGGCGACCGCACCTGACCCGGCAACCACGACCACACCCCACGGGTGGCCCGAGCCGGCACGGAGGGCCACGAAGGCGTCGTTCACGACGTCGATCGGCCCGGCCAGCCGCAGCGACTCGGGCACGCTCATGAGGCGTATGCGGTCGGAATCCCAGTCGAGTCCCGAGAGGCCGAAGGCGCTCCCGGTGACATCCTCGGGCTTGGCCCCAGCCTCTCCGAGGGCCTCCAGCACCGCGGCTCGCACGGTTTCGCCGGCCGCGACGACGCCGATCTCCTCCCAGTTCGACGGGCCGAATATCGACGAGCCGAGGATCCGTCCGGTCTCGTCGGTGACGAGGGCATGCGTCTTGGTGGCGCCTCCGTCGATCCCGAGGATGACCGGCATCACACCTCCTCGGCGGAACGGTACGCCGACTCGACGACCTGCATCACGATCCGGCCGTCCTCGCCGCTCGGGCGCGGCTGACGGCCCTCGGCGATCGCGCCGAGGAACTCGGCCATCTGCGCCGAGTACATGGACTGCGGAGCGTGTTCGTAGTCCTGACTCGGCTCCTGGGACGGGAAGATGCGTGTGTACCCCTTCGTGCCGTAAATCTCGGTGTCCGCCTCGAGGCCGCCGAGGTGCGGTTGCCACCAGCCCGACTCGATGACCGAGTGAACCCCGTTCGACCACGAAATCAGGAGGATCCCGTCGTCGTCCACGTCGTACGTCCCGTATCGCGTGCCGATCAACGCACACGTCCGAACGGGCTCCGGGTCCCCGAGGACGAACCGGGCCGTGTCGATCGCGTGGACGCCCATGTCGATCAGGGCGCCGCCGCCCGCGAGGGCGCGCTGGGTGAACCACCCGGACGGGCCCCACCCCTTGTGGATCCCGTAGCCGTGGGTCTTCACGATCTCACCGAGCTCCCCCCGGGCGACCTCGTCGCGGACCTCGATCACGGACGGGTGGAAGCGCCAGCAGTGCCCGACCATCAGCGACATCCCGCTGTCGCGAGCCGCCGCGATCATCGCGTCGCACTCGGCCACGGTCATCGCCATCGGCTTCTCCACCAGCACGTGCTTCCCCCCGAGCAGGCAGGCGATCGCTTGCTCGGCGTGGAGCGCGTTCGGCGTCGCGATCACCACGGCGTCGATGTCGTCCGCGTGGACGAGGTCGTACCAGCTCGTGGTTGTCCGCGGGATCCGGAAGGTCTCGGCAAGCTTGCGGAGGGACTCCTCCCGCCAGTTCGTCGCTGCAACGAGCTGACCCTGGGGGTGGTCGAGCACCGCCTGCGCGTGGATCTTCTGGATGAAGCCCGAACCGAACAGCGCCACCCTCGTCATCGCTCAGCCCCCCCCTACTCCGCTGACCCGAAAGTATGTCAGCTAGGCTTCCCACGCGATGGAGGTTCGGTTCCCCGACGGGTTCCTGTGGGGGGCGGCGACGGCCGCCTACCAGATCGAGGGCGCCTGGGACGAGGACGGCAAGGGTGCCTCGATCTGGGACACGTTCTCCCACACTCCGGGGAGGATCCACGGTGGTGACACCGGGGATGTCGCCTGCGACCACTACCACCGCTTCCGCGGGGACGTGGCGATCATGCGTGAGCTCGGGCTGAAGGCATACCGCTTCTCGGTGTCCTGGCCGCGGGTGCTGCCAGAGGGCCGGGGTCGGGTGAACCGCGCCGGGCTCGACTTCTACTCTCGCCTGGTGGACGCGCTCCTCGAAGATGGGATCGCCCCGGCCCTCACGCTCTACCACCGAGATCTGCCCCAGGCGCTCCAAGATCGCGGCGGGTGGGGCTCGCGCGAGACGATCGATGCCTTCGCCGCCTACGCCGATGTCGTTGCGCGCACGCTCAGCGATCGAGTGGCGCTCTGGATGACCCTGAACGAGCCGTGGGCAGTGGCCTTCGAGGGGCATGCCACCGGCGAGCTCGCTCCAGGCCTGCGGGATCCTAAGCTCGCCGTTCAGGTCGCCCACAACCTGCTCGTCTCGCACGGCCTTGCGGTCCCCGTCCTACGTGCGAACGGTGCCCGGAAGGTCGGCATCACGATCAGCGTCCGGCCGGCCGATCCCGCCTCGGCCTCGGCCGAGGACGCCAACGCGGCCGACCTGCACTCCGCGCGCGAGGCCAGCTGGTTCCTCGACCCCCTCTACGGCCGCGACTACCCCGCGGAGATCCTCAGCATCTACGAACGCCTCGGATGGGCACCGGAGGTCCAAGACGGCGACATGAACGTGATTGCGGCGCCGACCGACTTCCTCGGCCTGAACTACTACTCGCACGTCGTCGTGCGCCACGACGCGGGAGCGGCGCCGTTCGGGATCGTCGAGGTTCAGCAGGCCGGCGAGCTCACGGAGATGGGCTGGCCTATCGACCCGCACGCCCTCTATGACCTGCTGACCCGTGTTCAGGAGGATCTCCGACCGACGGAGGTGTACGTGACCGGGAACGGCGCCGCGTTCCACGACGAGGTGTCCCCCGACAGCCGAGTGCACGACGAGCGGCGGGTCTCGTACCTCCGTGAGCACTTCCGCGCAGCGGCCCGGGCGATAGAGGACGGAGTTCCCCTCCGCGGCTACTTCGTGTGGAGCCTGCTCGACAACTTCGAGTGGACGGAGGGCTACTCCAAGCGGTTCGGGATCGTGCGCATCGACTACGAGACCCAGCAGCGCACGATCAAGGACTCGGGCTACTTCCTGCGCGAAGTCATCGCCGCGAACGGATTCTGAGCGTAGACCGGCCCGTCACGTTCGGCCGAACCGTCGCGGCCTATCCCTTGATGCCGGTGAGCGTGACGCCCTCCACGAACACGCGTTGCGCGAGGAAGAACAGGACGATAACGGGCAGCATGAACAGTAGCGACGCGGCCATCGTCAGGTTCCATTCAACGTGGTGCATCGTCCGGAACTCCGACAGCGCGAGGCCGAGCGTCCACAGCTTCGAGTTGCCGATCAGGTACAACAACGGCCCGAAGAAGTCGTTCCAGTTGTAGAGGAAGTTGAACAGGGCAACGGCCGCGATGGCCGGCTTCGCGAGCGGAACGATCACGCGCGTCATGATCTGCCACTCGCTCGCGCCGTCGACGCGAGCGGCATCGGACAGCTCGTCGGGGATCGTCAGGAAGAACTGCCGCAACAGGAAGATAGAGAAGGCGTCCCCGAAGAAGCTGGGCACGATCAGCGGGAGCAGCGTGTTGATCCAGTGGAGCCGCACGAAGATCACGTACAGGGGGATGACCGTCACCTGGAACGGCAGCATGAGCGTGGCGAGCACGAGGATGAACGCCGCCTGGCGCCCCCTCCAGCTGATGCGCGCCAACGCGTAGGCGACCGGGACGCAGGAGACGACGACGCCGACGGTCGACAGGACGGCGATCGTCGTCGTGTTGAACGTGAAGCGCCAGAGGTCGATCCGATCGAAGACGGCGACGAAGTTGCCCCACTGGAAGGGGCGGGGCCAGATCTCGCGGGTGAGGGACTGCTTGTCGGTCATCAGCGCCGTGGTGACCACGAACACCATCGGCAGCAGGAACATGATCGAAGTGACGATCAACATCGAGTGGATCCCGACCGACGAGAGGAACCGGCGCCGCTTCTCCGCCGCGGGCAGCGGGCGCTGGATGACATTCCAGCCCGTTACGGTCCCGATGCCCTTCAACGGGCGATCGATCCCCTGCGTGGAAGGCCTGAAGCTCACCGGAACCCGCCTCCCGCGTAGTGCACCCAGCGCGACGACGTCTTCACCAGGATGAGCGTGCAGACCATCGTCACCAGGAACAGCACCCAGGCGAGCGCCGACGCGTAGCCGAAACGGAAGTTGCCCCACCCCTGCTGCCACAGGTAGACGGAGTAGAACATCAGTGATTGGTTCGGGCTCCCGACCGACGTCGCCGCCTGACTCGTCGTGCTCCCCGAGACCGTGATGCTCGCCACGTACGCCTGCGTGAAGAACTGGAACCCGTAGATCACGCCGGTCACGAGTGAGAAGAAGATGACGGGCGAGATCGTCGGCAGCGTGACGTGGCGGAACTTCTGCCACCCGGTCGCCCCCTCGATGTCGGCCGCCTCGTACAGCTGCTGCGGCACGTCGAGCAGACCGGCCAGGAAGATGATCATCGTGCTCCCGATCCCCCACAGCCCGAGGATCAGCATCGCAGGCTTCGACCAGTTCCGGTCGTAGAACCACAGCGGCGCGTTGTGCCACCCGAGGTGGCCGAGCAGCACGTTGATCGGACCCGTTGCCGGGTTGAAGATGAACACGAACGCCAGCGCCACCGCGACCGGGGGCGCGAGCGACGGCATGAAGAAGATCGTCCGGTAGGCCTTCACGCCGCGCCTCGGCTTGGTGAGCATCCAGGCCGTCAGGATCGAGAGAACGATCTGGAGCGGCAGACCCCACACGATGATCCAGATGGTGTCCCGCACGGCGATCCAGAAGGCCGGATCCTTCGTGAACATGTACACGTAGTTCTGGATCCCGTACGGCCTGGGCGGCGAGAGTAGGTCGAACCTCGTGAAGGAGTAGTACAGGGTCGCGAGCATCGGGTAGAGGATGAACCCGAGGAACCCGATGATCCACGGCGACATGAACAGGAAGATCGTCACGTTCTTGCGCAGGTTCCGCCGCCGGGGCCGGCGCGAACGCCCGACCCCGACGGCGGTGCCCGTGAGCTCGGCGGTGGTGGCTACGGCCGCCTCCTAGAGCCGCCCTCTGCCGACAGGCTCACCCGAGCTGCGCCTCCGCCAACAGGTTGTCCACCTGCTGCGCCGCCTGCTGCAGACCGGCCTGGAGGTCCGTGAGCTTCCCGACCTGCCAGTCATCCATCACCGTCCCGATCGCCGTCTGGTCGCCGTCGCCGATCGCGGTCGTCGGCTTGTAGTGCGAGTTCGAGTTCTGGAATATGTCCAGGAACGTCTTGAACTGCGGCGTCACGTCGAGGTCGGGCGACTCGAGCGCGGCGTAAGTCGTCGGGACGTTGCGGACGTTGTTCGCCATGTACACGAGCGTCTTGGTGTCCGTGGCCATCCACGACACCAACGCCCACGCCTCGGCCGGGTGCGGAGAGCCCTTCGGGATGCCGATGATCGTGCCGCCGACCAGCCCCATACCGTACGTGTCGGCCTTGTCGTCCGCCACCGGCATCGGCGCGGTTCCGTAGTTGAGGTTCGGGACGTCGTTCGCGATGAATGCGGTCCGCCACTCACCGTCGAGGTTCATCGCGATGCGCCCTGTCTCGAAGTCCTGCTCGGCCGACCACTCGTTGCCCTGCCCGGCCACGAACTTCGCGAGGTTCTGCTCCCCGTAGAAGTCGATCAGCTCCTTCTGCCAGTTGAACAGGTCCGCCCAGCAGGGGTCGGTGAAGGCCGACTTGGTCCCGTCGGCGTTGTACCAGGGGCAGCCGAACGGGGTGCCGAGGGTCAGGGGACCCGTCTCGTAGTAGCCGGACCACGGCACGAGGCCCGCGACCTTGATCGAGCCATCCGGGTTGAAGACCGTGAGCTTCTTCGCATAGTCGGTGAGCTCGGAGAACGTCTTCGGCGGCTCGGTGAGCCCGGCCTGATCGAACATGTCCTGGTTGTAGTAGAGGCCGTTCGCATCGGTGAGGAACGGCAGCGCGCACTGGCTCCCGCCGAAGCTCGTGTACTGGAAGATCGAGGGCGGGAACTGGCTCTTGTCGAAGTTGGTCTGCTCCATGAAGGGCGTCAGGTCCTGCCACGCCCCCGACTGGCAGAACTTGCCGACGCTGTCCAGACCGAACGACAGCACGGCGTCGGGCGGCGTCCCCGAGTTGATCGCCTGGATGATCTTCTGGTCGCCGATGCCGCCCGTGCTCTTCACCGTGATCCACGGGTACTTCGCGGTGAAGTCGTCGAAGATCGCGTTGAACTGCCTGAGCTCGCGTCCGGTCCACGCGCCCCAGATCTCGATCGTGACGGGCTCGTGCGACGCGCTCGGGTTGATCGTCGCCGGAGTCTCCCTGGTGCCACCACCGGCGGAGCATCCGGCCGCGAGCACGCTGAAGACCCCGAGCACAGCCAACAAGCGTTTCATGTTCCATCCCCCCTCGTCCGTGATCCTCCCCGATGTGCCTTGTACCACAGTCCCCCGTGCTGCGGGGACCGTACTGCACCCCATCCGGGTCCGGGTGACCGTGATGGCCCTCTGGACCGGCGCGTCGACATCAGCCCTCCTCCCTCCTTCTCGATCTCATGCTCCCGCCGCCCGAGGCATGCGCGTTCGGCGGAACAGCAGTTCCTGCGCCGCCTCCAGCGCCGTCGAAACCGCGCCGTGAACCACCGCGTCTTCACCGAGCACCGACACCTCGACCCTCGGCCGGAAAGGCGACAGGACGCGGAGCTCTCGCTCGATCGGCGGCAGCAGCAGGTCGCCGTTCTGCCCGATCCCGCCCCCGAGGATCACCAACTCAGGGTCGACGATCGGCACGACGGCCGCAAGCGCGAGCGCGATCCGCTCGCCGACGACACCCACGACCTTGCCGGCGCGCGCGTCGCCGCGCCGGGCCGCGCCGAAGACCTTCTTGGGCGTGAGCGGCGGCCGCATGCCCATCTGCCTGGCGGTGCGAACGACCCCCGCGGCGCCGATCGCGCCCTCGAGCGCGCCCCGGCGGCGGTTCGCCGGGTCGTGGGGGTCGGCCGCGGCGAGCGGCAGGTACCCCGCCTCGCCGGCAACCCCGTGGCTGCCCCGGTACAGCTCCCCGTTCAGCACGAGCCCCATGCCGACCCCGGTCCCCACATGGAGGTATACGAAGTTCGCGACGTCTTTGCCGAGACCGCGCCATCGTTCGCCGACCGTCGCGAGGTTCACGTCGTTCTCGAGAGCCACGTTCGTGCCGAGCTCGGCCTGAACGGCCTCCAGGAGACCCTGACGTCCCCATCCGGGCAGGTTGTGGGCGAGCACGACCATGTCGCGCGAGGGCTCGAAGACCCCGGGGCTGCCGACCACGGCGAACGTGACCCGCCGCCACCCGATCCCGGCCTCGCCGGCCAGGCCGTGCGCGATCTCACCGATCTGCGCGATAAGCGCATCCGCGCTCCTCACCCGGGCGCGCTCGTCGCGGCGAGCCTTGACGTCCCCGCGCAGGTCGGCGATCGCCGCGCGGACGAAGGAGCGTCCGACGTCGATCCCGACCACCCAGCCGGCTCTCGGGTTCAGCTCGAACAGGGCTGCCGCCGGGCCCTTGCCGCCCGACGACCGACCCGCCTCGCGCACCAAGCGCGCCCGCTCGAGCGACCCCAGGGCCTGAGACACGGTCGGCTTGGACAGCCCCGAGTCGCGGGCGATCTGCGAACGGGAGACCGGCCCCATCTGGCGGATGAACTCCAGGATGGTGCGCTCGTTGATGGCTCGAAGCAGGCTCGGGGTCCCGGCCGTGAACGTCTGCTCGATGCCCGCCACGTCTCCTCGACAGTGCGAAGGAAACTTTCCTAACTATTCACGGCGATGCTACGCTGCCGTTGCTTCGCCGGTCAAGGCACTCGGCGACTTCCGTGCCGAGCGGCTCGAGGTGGAGCATGGTACCGACATGTGAGGAGGAGATGACGATGACCGAGCTCGCGATCCGTGGTGGGAGTCCCGTCCGTCCAGAGGGTTTCCCCGCATGGCCGGTGTGGGACGAGCGCGAGATCCAAGCGGTGACCGAAGTCGTGCGGAGCGGCAACTGGGGCGGCTTCCCCGAGCCCGGACCGAAGGCCGCCGAGTTCGAGGCGAAGTTCGCCGCCTACCAGGGGGCCGACTTCGGGGTGCTCATGGCGAACGGCACGGTCACGATGGAGGTCGCGCTCAAAGCCCTCGGCATCGGCTGGGGCGACGAGGTCATCCTGCCGGCGCTCACGTTCGCCGCGACCGCCTACGCACCGATGGCGGCCGGGGCGCTTCCGGTCATCGTCGACGTCACGCCGGAGACCTGGACGATCGACCCCGCGCTGGTCGAAGCCGCGATCACGCCACGGACGAAGGCAGTCATCCCCGTGCACCTCGGCCACCAGATGGCCGACATGGACCGGCTCACGGAGATCGCGCGCGCGCGAGGGCTCACGATCGTCGAGGACTGCGCGCACGCCCACGGCCAGCGGTGGAACGGGAAGGGAGCCGGCTGCATCGGCGAGTTCGGCTCGTTCAGCCACCAGTCCTCGAAGATCCTCACGGGCGGGGAGGGAGGCACGCTGCTCACGAACGACGAGCACCTGGCGCGACGCGCGCACTCGATCGTCGATTGCGGCCGAGCGAAGGACCCCGAGGAGAAGGACTACACGTTCGGTGCGAACTACCGGTTGGGCGAGTTGCACGCCGCCCTGCTCGTCACGCAGATGGATCGGTTCGAAGACCAACGCGTGCAGCGTGAAGAGGCGGCCAGAGTCTTCGAGGAGCTCGTGCCGCAGGTGCCCGGCGTACGGATCATGCCGCACGACCCTCGCATCACCCGCTGGAGCTTCTACAACTACATCTTCGCCATCGATCCCGACGCCTTCGCCGGCGCGACGAACTGGGTGGTGGCCGCGGCACTCGAGGCCGAGGGCGTCCCGGCCGAGGTCCAGTACCCGCCGATGAGCCGCTACGAGCTGTTCCAGCCGTCGCTCTCGCGCCTTCCCGTGGCGGTGGAGTTCGCCGAGCGACTCGACCCGTCGAAGATGAGCTTCCCGATGGCCGAGGCCGCCGGCCTTCGGGAGTCCATCTACCTCCAGGAGAACGCGTTCCGCGCGGGTCGCCAAGGTATCGAGGCCATCGTCGAGGCACTCGCCAAGGTGCAGGAGCACGCCGTGGAGCTGGCCGGCATCATCGAGTAGCGATCCGAGGGCGGGGCGGTGCCCCGGGTCCCGCCCCGCCCCATCGGGTCAGCGGATCGGGAAGACGATCCCGGTCACGTGGTCGGCGGGGTTCGGTGTCTGCTGCGGATCGGTGAGGTAGACCTCGCGGGGCGGTCCGGCGATCTCGTGCCCGTGCTCCTGGATCCAGCCGGTGAGCGTCTGGTACGCGGGCCCGATCTCGCCGTACGACCCGCGGTGAACCGTCGAGGCGGCGGACCCGCCCTCGATCACAGCCCCGTAGACGTCGCCCTCGCCCTCGAAGGGGCCCGCCACCGGGACACAGATCTCGATGTCGCCGTCGCTCTGCTGGTCGATCACGCTGTGGTACACGATGAACGGCGGACCTGCCGGCACGATCCCGGCTTTCCCGATCCTCGTCATCAGCGTCACGAACCCCTCCTGGATCGTGTTCCGATCGCCTCCATCGAGGTGCGCCGCTTCACCGCCGCCACCTGCTGCGGCGGCAGCTCTTTCAACTCCACCTCGTACGACATGATCCCCTCCTTCCGTTCGACGAGACATACGAGGATGGCGGGCATCCGCTCGCGCCTGTCGAGTCACCCTTAACCCTTCACCCCGGTCAGCGTGACGCCCTTGATGAAGACCTTCTGTGTGAAGAAGAACAGCACGATCACGGGCAGCGTGAACAGAACGGATGCCGCCATCTGGAGATTCCAGAGCACGCTTCGGTGGAGCGTCGTGTACTCCCCGAGGCCGACGGCAAGGGTCCAGATCTTCGGGTTGTTGCCCGTGTAGAGGAGAGGCCCGAAGAAGTCGTTCCACGCGTAGAGGAACTGGAAGAGCGCCACCGCCATGATGCCCGATTTCGCGAGCGGCATCACCACCCGCGTCATGATCTGGAACTCGCCGGCACCGTCGACCCGCGCAGCGTCCGTCAGCTCCTCGGGGATCGTCAGGAAGAACTGGCGGAGCAGGAAGATCGTGAAGGCGTCCCCGAAGAAGGCGGGGACGATGAGCGGCTTGAGCGATCCGATCCAACCGAGGCGCACGAAGATCGTGTACAGCGGAACGATCGTCACTTGGCTCGGGAGCATGAGTGTGGACAACATGATCAGGAAGACGACCTGCCGTCCTCGCCAGTGCATCCGGGAGAACGCGTAGGCGACCGGGATGCACGAGGCCACCGTCCCGATCGTCGAGAGCACAGCGTAGACGACGGTGTTGGACGTGTAGGACCACAGCGGCGCGTAGCTGAACGCGTCCGCGAAGTTCCGCCACTCGAACGGATGAGGCCAGAACCTCCCCGTGAGAACCTGCGAGGACGCCATCAGCGCCGTGAACAGGATGAAGACGAAGGGCGTGATGAACACGACTGCGACCGCGATCGCGAGCGAGTGGTTCCCGACCGAGATCAGCAGGCGACGACGACGGACGGACGGCGGCACCGTCCGCCGCCGGATCTCAGCTCCGCCTGTCGCGCGAATGGCGGGAACGGTCGCTATCGGAAACCTCCCTGGTAGTACACCCAACGGTTCGAGGTGCGGATGAGCACGAGGGTGCAGACCATGATGACCAGGAACAGGACCCAGGCCATCGCCGCCGCGTACCCGAGGTGGAAGTACTGGAATCCCTGCTGGTACAGCCAGATGCCGTAGAACCGCAGCGACCCCTGGGGGTCCCCGAGGCTCATACGTCCGCCGGACGCGATGAAGCCCTGCGTGAAGTACTGGAACGAGTCGATCACCCCTGTCACGAGCGCGAAGAAGATGACCGGCGAGATCATCGGAAGCGTGATGTGCCGGAACCGTTGCCACGGGCCAATGCCCTCCAGGTCGGCCGCCTCGTGGAGCTGCGCCGGCACGTCGAGGAGCCCGGCGAGGAAGATGATCATCGTGTCTCCGACGCCCCAGAAGCCGAGCAACAGCAGGCCCGGCTTCGAGAAACGAGGATCGTCGAACCACATGGGTTGCGGCAGGTGCAACAGCCCCAGGATGTGGTCGATGGGCCCCTGTGGGTTCAGCATGAACACGAACCCGAGCGTCGCCGCGACCACGGGGACCATCGTCGGGATGAAGTAGATGGTCCGGTAGATGCCCACCCCGCGCTTCGGCCTCGTCAGCACCATCGCGACCGCGATCGCGAAGATGATCTGGAGGGGCACGCCGAAGACCACGAGCCACACCGTGTTCCATACCGACTGCCAGAAGAAGGGGTCGTGCACCATGAACCGGTAGTTGAACAACCCAACCCATCGCGGTGGGGAGAGGAGGTCGTACTTGGTGAAGGAGAAGTAGAGGGTCGCGAACATCGGGTACACGATGAACGCGAGGAACCCGATCAGCCACGGCGCGAGGAAGAGCAGGACCAGGCCGTAGGCGCGTACACGACGCCCCCGCCGGCGGCGCGGGCGGAGGAGGGCTGCGGAGCCCGCCGCCGCCCCGAAGGTCGCGGCTACTTTGCCCTCCCGCTCATCCGAGTTGGAGCTGTTGGTCGATCTGCGTCGCGAGCTGCTGCAGGCCCGCCTGCAGGTCGGAGATCTTCCCCGCTTCCCATCGCGACAGGAAGTCGGACTCGAGGTCCGCGTCGGCGGTTCCGATCGGAGTCAGGGGTTTGAAGGACGAGTTCGGGTTCGAGAAGATGCCGAGGAACGTCGAGAAGATCGGGTCCGATGTGAGCTGCGGGTCCTTCAGCGACTCGATCGTCGTAGGGACGTTCTTGAGAACGTGGGCCAGCGACTCCAGGGCCTGGGTGTCGGTGGTGAGGTACTTGACGAGCAACCAGGCTGCCCCCGGGTTCTCCGACGTCGTTGGGACGCCCACCACGGTGCCCCCGATCAGACCCGACCCGTACAGCTCGGGACGATCGTCGGCGACCGCGAAGGGCGCGGTCGCGTAGTCGAGCTTGACACCGTCGTTCTGGATGAACGCCTCACGCCACTCACCGTCGTACAACATCG
>Ga0315282_10013269_pt1 | contig 12449 bp, 9 predicted proteins | sample YL17G07_20_MG_FD_203693 | JGI IMG/M metagenome (GOLD analysis project Ga0315282, IMG submission 203693) | Sediment microbial communities from Yellowstone Lake, YNP, Wyoming, USA - YL17G07_20 | ecosystem: Environmental > Aquatic > Freshwater > Lake > Sediment | place: USA: Wyoming | collected... | reverse complement strand
CACCTTCGTCCCCGGGAAACTGGCAAGGATGGAATACCCCATCCAGTCGACCGCCGACTCGTCGCCGTGGACAAGAACGACTCGCTTCGGCCGCAGTCGCCGGACAACCTCCAGCAATCCCTCCCGCTTCGCATGTGCCGTGAACCTGAACCGTTCAATTGAACACTTCACGGTCTGGAGATCCTCGAAGTCTGTCAGCTGGATCCGTGATCCCCGCTCCGCCATCAGCACTCTGTAGCCCGGCGTCAGCGGATCCATATAGCCCACCGTGAAGATCGCGTTCCGTTTGATCATGAGCCAACGCTTCGCAAGCTTGAACGACATCGTGCCTTCGATCATCATCCCGCTTGAGGCAAGGACAATGCACGGTTTGCGGAAGAACTCCTCCACCCTCTCCGCCTTGAAGATGTTCTCCTGCGGAACAGCCGCAAGTTCAAACTCGCCATCGACTCGTGGAACGGCGTATCGGTACTGGTCGTAGAGACGGTTGATCTTCCACCCGATCCCTCCCGTGTAAACCGGCACGTGGGGAAGTCTGCCCTTTTCCATAAGCTGCCACACGAGGGCAAGCATTTCCTGCATTTTCCCGAGCGCGAAGACGGGCATAAGGATCGAGCCGCCTTCCTCCAGGACGTCGTTCGCCCGCTTTGCGAGCCGTCCAGCTTCGACGCCCCACGAGGGGATCGTCGAGGAATCGGTTGCCCCCAGAGTGGACTCGAGAACCAGGACATCCACGGTCCCGTTCGGCAGGCTTGCACCCGGAAGCAGCGTTTGCGCATCGAGGTTGACGTCGCCCGTAAAGAATATCCGACTTCCATTCTGCTCGATGAGGATTCCTGCCGACCCGAGGATGTGTCCCGCGTCGAAGAACGTCGCGTTGAGCGGGACCGAGCCGCGTTGCCTCAACCCCTCGATGGGGAAGGCTTCGCCGTAGGGCCGCGTCAGGATGCTCTGCGTGAGGAGGTCAATCTCTTCATGGGTGTACGGGCGCACCGGGTCGTCATCCTTAAACTGCCCTTGAAGGATCGAGACCGCATCGTGGAGTGTGAGCTCGGCAATTGCGCGGGTCTGAGGCGTCGCAAAGAGGCGTATGTATGGATGTCGACGGACGAGAAAGGGGAGTGAGCCGAGGTGGTCCTGGTGTGCGTGCGAGATTACTCCGAAATCAACCGGGAGGTCTTTGAAGAGATCGAACTGCGGGAGAGCGCAGATCCCTTCCTTCCGCGGATGCGTCCCGCTGTCGAGGACAACGCCCGTCCCGTCGATGTTGAGGTAGAAACAACTGGCGCCGATTTCTCCGGCGCTGCCGGCGGGGAGAAATCGGGCCATCGCCTATTTCGAAAGAACCATTGCTCGCGTCTCAGACACTCCACCGGTGTACGTCCCGGGCTGCAGGCCCGTAAGAGAGGCGCACAGGTCAAATGTGCAGATACAGCGGACGAGCGGGCCGATTGTGTCCACTTCAAAGATCGTGAGCGTGTCGGGTGATCGGCGAATATCGAACATGAAACGTGAGGCGCAGTTGGCTGTCACTCCGACGTTCCAAATCTTCACCGTGTCAGCGGCGAACTTCACAAACAGCGAGTCCGGCTGAGAGTGGGCAAGTCCGGCCGAAAGGCAAACCATCAGGAGTACTCTGAGCGTTCTCATGGCATCCTCCCCTGCGCAGTTAAGCGTCGAGCGTCTGCATGACAAGATCGTGCAGACTCGCCTCGCCCTCTTTGTCCGTGCGTTCCTTCTCTTGTGACATGCCCCTCTCCTTCATCACGCGGCAGCCCGTTCTACTCAGAGCGCCGGAATCTACTGCGGCATCCATATCGTTTTGGCCGCGACGGCTTCCGCGCCGGACAGCAGCAGAAGGGGTTCCGCCGTCTTCGTGAAGAATGCGAAGCCTTTGTAGCTCATGAGGTATTTGTGCCGTTCCGAGAAAACACCTCCATCCTCGGTGACGTGAATGACAACAGACCTATGATGCCTCCTGACGGCAGCGCTCGGACCGGACAGCGCCTCGTGACGACTGTCTCAGTTTAGCGATCTGCAGATTGACAATCAAATTTCCCCTTGCTTCCGACCGGCACTTTGGCTATTCTTCGAAGTAATTGGCCCGCAGAAGGAGCGAAGCCAGACATGGCTCAGCTCAAGCAGGACCTCAACCTCTTCGACATGACGATGATTGCCATCGGGGCGACCATCGGATCGGGCATTTTCCTAACACCTTCCATCATAGCGCAGGCACTTCCTCCTCCCCTGCTTATCATTCTCGTCTGGTGCATCGGCGGGCTCATGACGCTCGCCGGGGCATTGACCTTCTCGGAGCTTTCGGCAATGATGCCGCATGCCGGGGGCGTGTACGTTTTCCTCCGGGAAGCGTACGCCAGACTCGTCGGCTTCCTCTTCGGCTAGGCATATTTCGTCGTCTGCAATGCGGTTGGACTCGGAGCCCTCAGCATTGCCTTCGCCACCTACTTCGCGTACTTCACCCCCCTCAGTCCGGCAGGGATCAAGATCATCGCCATCGTCGGACTCCTTGCCCGCACAGGCTTGGGCCGGGCTTACATTCCTCGCACTCGGTGTGCCGGTCTACGTCTACTGGAATCGCAGGAACACTTCGCATGCACAAAGTTGATGAGTCATGTGTTTGTGTTTTTCCGTCGCTTTGAAGATATTTGTACGATTTGATCTTGGCGACAGGATCGACACAAAGAGGATCTCGTACGATGGAAGAGCTCAAAGAGCTATACGACGCAATTGTCACCGGAAATGCGAAGAGCGCGAAGGCCCTCACAGAGAATGCGCTCGCTGAGGGAGTGGACCCCCAAGTTCTCATCGACAAATACATGATCCCCGCCATGGATGAAGTCGGACGCCTGTTCGAGGCGAACGAGTACTACGTCCCCGAGCTTCTCATCTCCGCGCGCGCAATGAAGGCTTCGCTTCAGCTGATTCGCCCTCTCCTCACCGCGAAAGGATCCGAGCCGCAGGGGCGCGTTGCAATCGGGACCGTCAAAGGCGATCTCCACGATATCGGGAAAAACCTTGTCTCGGCGATGCTCGAGGGGGGCGGATTCGAAGTCATCGACCTCGGCGTGGACGTGCCGCCGGAGAAGTTCATCGCCGCTATTCAGGAGAAGAAGGCCACCGTTGTCGCCATGTCGGCCCTCCTCACCACCACGATGCTCTCGATGAAGACCACGATCGACGCGCTGCAGAACGCGGGAGTCCGCAACCGCGTGAAGATCATGATCGGAGGCGCCGCGGTGACGCAGCGCTATGCCGACGAGATCGGCGCCGACGGATTCAGCGACAACGCAAACAGCGCGGTGGCACTTGCACGCAGGCTCGTGGCAGCGCAGGCGTAGAGCCCGGCCTGCGGTCGGCAGAGCCGCCTCGCGACGAATCCGTCAACCTCAACGACTGGTGCCTCTGGGGACGATCGAATTTTATCCTCAGCTCCGGCTGTGACCTCCCGGCCGACGTTCCCCTCGACAACATTGCCCGGTTCATCGAAACGGGGAAGAAAGTGGGGTCGATATGAAGCAGCTCCTCGAAGAAATCCTCAGAGACACGCCTGTCGTCATCGACGGGGCGTGGGGCACGCAATTGCAGTCGCTCGGACTCAAGCCCGGGGAATGCCCCGATGCCTGGAACGAGACCCATCCCGATCTGGTCGAGAAGGTGGCCCGGGGGTACGTTGAAGCCGGCAGCCGCATCATCCTCACCAACACATTCGGCGCGAACCGCGTATCGCTTGAGCGGCACGGGCTTGCCGGGAAAGCCGTTTCAATCAACCGCTCCGGTGCGGAGATCTCGCGCCGCGCCGCCGGTGATCGTGCATACGTCTTCGCTTCGATCGGGCCAACCGGCAAGATGCTGATGATGGGAGAAGTGACAGAAGACGACCTCCGTGAGGCGTTCACGGAGCAGGCGAGCGCCCTCACCGCCGGCGGCGCGCACGCGATCGTCATCGAGACGATGAGCGACCTTGCAGAAGCGAAGATTGCCGTGGCGGCCGCTGTGGCGACCGGACTCCCCGTCGTGGCGAGCATGGTCTTCGACTCAGGCAAGAACCTGGACCGCACGATGATGGGGACGACGCCGGAGCAGGCAGCGAAAGAGCTCGCCGAAGCGGGAGCAGATGTCATCGGGGCAAATTGCGGACGGGGAATTGAAGCGTACGAACCGGTGTGCAAACGCCTTCGTGCAGCGACGAGTCTCCCGATCTGGATCAAGCCAAACGCCGGACTGCCGGACGTGGTGGGCGGCCGGATAGTCTACCGCACTAAGGCAGGTGACTTCGCTCAGCACGTCCCGGCAATCGTGAAGGCGGGGGCGCAGTTCATCGGCGGCTGCTGCGGCACGGGTCCAGAGTTCATTCAAGAGGTGGTAAAGGTTCTGAAGTGAACGCCCGGCGGCGGAGATCCGATCGTGATGCAAGAGATGAGCGGCGGACACGGCATGACAATTCATGAGCGCGTCCGCATCCATCTCGAACCCCTCGGTGAGATCTTTGAGGTCGATCGAGGGACACCGCTGAAGGATTTCCTCTTCGACCATGGGGTCGAGTTCCCGTGCGGCGGGCTCGAGATCTGCAGCGGATGCAAAGTGAGGGTCCTCGCCGGCTCGCTCCCCGTGACCACCGAGCAGGAGGAGATGCTCACTCCCGCCGAGCTTCGCGACGGCTGGCGGCTTGCATGCTCCTGCGGCGCGGATGAAGACCTCACGCTCGAGCTCGCCCAGTGGGAAGCGCCGGTTCTCACCGATGAAACGCCGTTCCAATTTACTCCCCGCGAGGGGCTCGGTGTGGCGGTTGACCTCGGCACTACGACTATCGCGGCACAGCTTCTCGATCTCCGCACCGGACAGGTTCTTGCGGTTCAAACGGCGTTGAATGAGCAGGCGCGCTACGGCGCTGATATCATGAACCGCGTGCTGTTTGCGATGAACGAGGGTGAAGCATCCACGCTCGCGTCGCTCATCCGAAAGCAGATTGGCGAGATGATTGCAGGCCTTATCTTCCCCACGAAACCTGTCCGGCGCACCGACCGTCTTCGAGCCGATGTCGTCAATGTGGTCATCGTCGGCAACACCGCGATGCACCATCTCTTCTGCGGGATCGACATCGAGCCTCTCTCGCATTACCCTTTCGATGCGTTGAATGACGGACTTCAGCTGTTTCTCAGCCGTGATCTTGATTGGGGTATTCCGGGAGATCCTCCAGTCCGCTTTCTCCCCTGCATCGGCGGATTCGTCGGAAGCGACATCCTCGCCGGTGTCATGGCAGTGAGGATGCACGAGAGCGAACCGCTCATCTCCCTCGTCGACCTCGGCACGAACGGGGAAATCGTCATCGGGAACCGTCAGAAGATGCTTTGCGCATCGACCGCAGCAGGACCTGCCTTCGAAGGCGCACGCATCGGAATGGGGATGCGTGCCGCAACCGGTGCCATCTCGGAGGTGAAGATTTCCGGCGAAAAATTCCGATGCCATGTCCTCGGGAACGTCGAGCCGCGAGGCATCTGCGGAAGCGGGCTCGTCGACGCCGCTGCCTCTGCGCTTGACCTCGGACTTATCGCGGAAAGCGGACGCCTCGCGAACGGAGGCGCACCGATCTCTCTCTGTCCCCCTGTCGTCATCTCACAGGCGGACATCCGTGAGCTTCAACTTGCGAAGGGTGCGATCGCGACCGGTTTCAGAATCCTCCTCAACCGTCTCGGTGCCACTCCCGAAGACATCTCAAGGCTCCACCTCGCCGGTGCGTTCGGCAACTACATCAACATCTACAGCGCTCGCCGCATCGGTCTCCTCACGCTTCCGCCGTCGAGAATTCATCCGGCGGGGAACACAGCACTCCTCGGCGCGAAGCTCGCACTCTTCATGCCTGATGATGAGGCATTCAACCGCATCGCCCGCACGATCACACACATCCCGCTGAGCGCCGATCCTGAATTCCAGGAGCTCTTTGCCGGCGAGATGCGCTTTCCCTCCGCGTCTCCTTCTGGATTCTGACGATTGAATTCTCTAAACTTCGATAACCGTGCCCCGGCACGCTTGCCACGCAATCGTCATCACGCGGGAGAGCACTCCATGTTCAAAAACCACCCGAGAGGCCTGCCTATCCTTTTCTTCACCGAGATGTGGGAACGTTTCGGTTTCTATCTCATGGTCGGGATCTTCACACTTTACATGATCGACACGACAACAGGCGGGAGGGGATGGAGCAACGCCAAAGCCGCCGACATCTACGGAACCTACATGGCGCTCATCTACCTGACACCGTTCGTGGGCGGACTTCTCGCCGACAGGGTGCTCGGCTATCGAAAGGCAATCCTCATCGGCGGCGTGCTTATGGGATGCGGCTACATCGGCCTTGCGTTCTCGGGGGATACGGCCTTCTGGTTGTCCCTCTTCATCATCATCATCGGCAACGGTCTCTTCAAGCCGAACATTTCGACGCTGGTAGGCAACCTCTATTCAACCGAAGAGTACAAGCCGTACAAGGACTCCGGATTCAACATCTTCTACATGGGAATCAACATCGGTGCCTTTGTCTGCAATTTTGTGGCTGCGTATCTCAGAAATCAATTCGGTTGGGGGTATGCATTTGCCGCCGCCGGTATCGGGATGTTCATCGGAGTGATCTGGTTCCTGACGGGACAGAAGCACGTGCGTTCGGCCGATGTCCTCAAGCCGCCGTCGCCTCATGACATGCCGTGGACCAGGGTGATCGCCATTGTGTTCGTGCCTGCGCTCATCTTCGGTGCTATCGGATGGTTCATCCCCGGGAATCTCTTCGGGTCCGATTCAAACGATGCATTCCTCTTTGCGGCCGTCCCGATTGTCATCTACCTCATCTCGCTCTGGTGGCGTGCCTCGAAGAAGGACAAGTCTCCTATTGCCGCCCTTCTCGTGGTCTTTGCTGTGGCGATATTCTACTGGGCAATCTATTTCCAGAACGGTACCGCGCTCACATTCTGGGCAAACAGCTACACGAACCGGAACCTACCGGCGGCCATCGAGCCGGTCGCACAGGCGATGGGAGCCGTCCAGACCGTCGACACAACGCCTCGTGATGTGCCGAAGCTTGACCCGCGGGGAAGGGCCATGACGGATGCTCAGGGTCGCGTGATCACGGAAATGGGCGTGGATCTCTATTTCCGGAACCTTCCAAAGAACGAGCGGCCCGCCGCGGGCAGGCAACTGAAGCTCCTGTCACCCGAGATTTTCCAATCAGTGAACCCGTTCTGGGTAGTGGTGCTGACACCTGTTATCGTGGGGATCTTCGGCGCTCTGCGGAGGCACGGGAAGGAGCCGACGACACCGGGCAAGATCGGACTTGGGCTTTTCGTAATGTCGCTGACAATGCTCATCATGGTCGGGGCGGTCTTTGCGACGCATAACGGACTCGAGAAATGCTCACCGTGGTGGCTTGTCGCGACGTACCTCTCGACGACCGTGGGCGAACTGTGCATCAGTCCCATGGGACTTTCGCTCGTTTCGAAGCTCAGCCCGGCTCGTTTCACCGCGCTCATGATGGGGGGCTGGTTCCTGACTCTCTCAATCGGGAACAAGCTCGCCGGCGCGCTGGCAGGGATGTGGGATCTCTACAGCTACAAACAGTACTTCTTCCTCGTGAACTTCGCCGTCACCATGCTCGGGGCGATTCTCATCTTTCCCCTCCTCCGGTGGCTGAAGCGTGTGATGAAAGAACACATGGGGGGATCATGAAAGGGTACACTCGCCTACTGCACCAGGAGAATACTGTTTGAGTGCTGTTCACAGACTATTCCCCTTCGCTTGTAGGAAATTGGACTACACTCTCTCAAAGGATACCTGTCAAGAATGAAGAAGATCAGAGTTGGAATCCTCTTCGGAGGAAGATCGGCGGAGCATGAAGTCTCGCTTCAGTCGGCGAAGAACATCATTGAAGCGATCGACAAGAAGAAATACTCGGTTGTCCTCATCGGCATTGACAAGAAGGGAAAGTGGTTCCTCAATGAAGCCGCACACTTCCTTCTCCACGCCGATAATCCAAAGCTTATCAAGCTGAACAGGGCAGGGACAGGTGTGACGCTTGTGCCCGGCAGCAAAGGGGGAAAGCTCATCAGCCTCTCAGGCGGACAGAGCGCAGGTCCGGTCGATGTCGTCTTCCCCGTGCTTCACGGGCCATTCGGCGAAGACGGGACTGTGCAGGGATTTCTGAAGCTTGCGAACGTTCCGTTCGTCGGCGCGAGCGTCCTCGGTTCTGCAATCGGAATGGATAAGGACGTGCTCAAGCGGCTCCTGCGGGGCGCAGGCATTCCGACGGCGAAGTTTCTCGCGTTCGAGAGGAAAGCAACCCGCGATATCGATTTCAATGCAGTGGTCGAGCAGCTTGGTCTCCCACACTTTGTGAAGCCGGCGAACATGGGTTCCTCCGTCGGCATCAACAAAGTGAAGAGCGAGAGCGACTTCCGACACGCGGTCAACGAGGCATTCAAGTACGACACGAAGATTCTTATCGAAGAAGCGATCGCAGGGCGTGAGCTTGAGTGCTCGGTCCTCGGGAACGATCATGCCATTGCTTCCATTCCGGGCGAGATCGTGCCCCACCACGAGTTTTACTCTTACGATGCGAAGTACATCGACGAGAACGGCGCAGCGCTTGAGATCCCTGCAAAGCTCCCTGAGCACATTGTCAAAAAGGTTCAGGACATGGCTGTACGGGCCTTTGACGCTCTCTGCTGTGAGGGGATGGCACGCGTGGACTTTTTCCTCCGCGGTGAGGATGAAGTGATCGTGAACGAGCTCAACACGATCCCCGGCTTCACGCGGATCAGCATGTATCCGAAGTTGTGGGAGGCAAGCGGGATCCCGGTGACCGAGCTGATCGACCGGCTCATCAAGCTGGCGTTCGAGAGGTACGAGCGGGAGCAGAGACTGAAGACAACAGTGGAAATGTAAGAAACGCGACCGCGAATTGATCCGCGGTTTATATCACAACTCCGCCTCAATCTTCAACCCGACCTTTGTCCTTCGGCCGATGTAGTACGCGGACGGGTCACCTAACTCGCCGCCGATCCTCCCCGATGAATCCATCCACACAACGTTCTTCTCGTCGAGGATGTTCCGCGAATCGACGTAGAGTGTGAGCGCCGAGTTCCTTCCGACCGGCAACCGGATCGTCTTGCTGAATTTCACATCAATCGAGTTGAAATCCCGCATCCGCGCGTTGTTCGGGATGAAGAGGAGCGTGGTATCGAGCGGCGTGTAGCCGTCGCGTGAAGGGTAGTAGGTGTAAGGCCGGGCCGTGTGGTAGTGCCAGAAGATGTTCGCATCGATGCCGAGCGGAAGGTGAAGGGATACATTCAGCTTCAGCGTGTGCCGCTGGTCCCAGCTCATCGGAAACGGCGTCATGGCCGGCTTGAATCCCCACTGCGCGAGATCAAGTCCCTGGCTTGCAGTTGCGCTCAACCCTTCCGAATTCATGAATGTGTAGGAAGCCTCACCAGTCACAAATCCCTCCCCCGATTTCACCAAGGCAAGCTCAACCCCTTCGGCGTCCGCCGTCGGACTGTTCACAAATTCGGCAAACCCGTAGTCACCGGCAGCCTTGCTGTCCGTCGGTATGAACGTCTTCGTGTCCACCTGGTCAGTCGTCTGTTTCTTGAAATATGTGACCGACCCGACGACGACGCTTGTGAGGATCTGCTTGAAGCCGATCTCCCACGACTTCGTCCGCTCCGGTGCAAGGTCGGGGTTCCCGAGAATCGCCGTAGCTCCGCGCTGGAGCACCGCGACATCGAGTCCGTTGTAGAGGTAGCTGAAGAGCGGATACTGGAAGTAGTAGCCATAGTTTAGATAGAGGAAGCCTTCCTCCCACACTGGCATCGAGAAACCGAGACGCGGGCTCAACTGCTGTTTGAAGCGGGCCGGGACGAAGCCACTGAGCTTTGCCTCATACTGGCCCGGCTTCACGGGTACGAACTCGATAGCCGGGCGCGATGCCATCGGATCGAGGAAGTCGTAGCGGAGTCCCACGTTGATCGTGGTCCCATCCTCCGCGGCAATCTTGTCTTGGACGAACGCGGCACCCGACTTCGGGAAGTAGTTGTACCGTGTGCTGTAGTTCAGGAGAGGAAGCGAGGGCTGCGGCTTTCCGAAGTATGTCAGACGTGGCTCGTACTTGACGATATCGGTGCTTACGTCGTAGTAGTTGAACTCTGCCCCCGCCTTGAACACGTGGCGTGCGAAGATCTGGCTGGTGAGATCGGCCTTCACGGTGTACATGTCCTGGGCCGTCCGACTCCAGAGCATGCGTGAGCCGCTCACAATGTAGCGAAGCCAGAAGTCATACTCGTAGACGTTTGTCGTGTCGAACGACGGAATCGAACCGGGGCCGATCTCATTGAGAAGGTGATAACGGCTGAGGCGCAGCGTCCAGAATGTGTTCGCCGAGAGTGCGTTCGACACGACAATGGCAACGCGGCTGCTTCGCCGGCTCTCCGGGGGAAGTCCGGCGAGGTTGAACCTCCAGCTGAACTCGTAGTCTCTCGATATTCTTGATGAGACAAGCGCCTGCGCACTGAGACGGAGCGTGGGAGTAAGGTTCGCGTCGATCTTCCCAAATGTATTGAGGTTCTCCTCGACCGGCAGAGGGAAGAAGTGCTCGAAGTCCAGCGACCACCTCGTCCCGCTGGTCCGGTAGTTCGCAGCCGCGAGGTAGAACACCTTGTCCGAAAAGATGGGGCCGCCGGCCATCCCTTCAAATTCACCTTCCCTGTTCGTTTCAGTCCCACCGAAGAGGTCGTCCCGGTCAGTCCTCAGCATAAGTTGATGTGTACTGCCACCTCCCTTGGTGACGAGGTTGACGACACCGGAGAGTGCGCTCCCGTACTCGGCGTCGAAACCTCCGGTCTGGATATTCATTTCCACGATGGAGCTGCTCGGCAGGTCTGCACTGAGTCCGCCGCCGAGGAAGTCCTGGACCGGCAGTCCGTCGACAAGGTACATCACCTCCGATGTCCTTCCCCCACGGACATTCCCCTCGATTGTTGTCCCCGCCCGATAGCCGAGGACTTCCTGGAATGTGGTAACAGGCAAAGTCGCGAGCTCCTCGCCGCTCACCAGATGCTGTGTCCCTGTCACATCCCTTTGGATGAGTGGGCGCTTCTCGTGGATAACAACCTCGCCGAGTTGTATCCCTTGAGGCAACAGCTCCACAGAGATCCGCGTTCTCAGGTCGGCATGAACCTCGACATTCTCTACGACCGACGGCTTGTACCCGATGAGCTGGACCCTCACCGAATATGTGCCCGCCGGGAGGTTATGGATGATGAAGCGGCCGTCCCTTTCGGTCACGGTCCCCCATTGCGTCCCTTTGATGAGGACCGTCGCGCCGAAGACCGGATTCCCGGCCTCCTGGTCCACCACCTTCCCCTCAAGGATGCCCGTTGTCCCCGCCCGTACGCGCGTTATACCGGCAGTAAAGAGCAGCAGCACGGCGAACGCGAGTGTGATTCGCGCTGCCACGGTTGGTTCTGCCATACAGTGAGACGTGTCGGGAGGCTTGCGCACCAGTTTTCTTACCCCGTCCTCTTGATGATCTGCCTGAACCAGAGTGTCACGGCACGGATTTCCAGCCGGATCGTCGAGACCTTGGCGAACACCCGCACATTCGTGCGGATCATCATAACCATCGGATCATGAACTCGCACTAAGCCGGCACCGAAATTCTCCATGTGGAACGGGACCCTTGTAAACGCGTATGTTCCATCGTCGAGTCGAAAGTTCCATGAGGCCTTCAGCCACAGCGTCTTGCCGGGATCGATCGTCAGCATGCCGGTGATCGGATCGAACAAGCCGCCATTACCGTCTCCAATGCTAAGCGGAATGGTTGCCTTCACCGTTGAATCCCTGGCCCACGAAAGCTCCGCAGTTCCGGCGATGTTGGCGTGATCTTGAAGTGTCTCCTCGTATGTATTCGTCAGGCCGACTTTGACGGCATATGTGGAGGGAGTGAGCTCACCGACGATCAGAATGGGATCGGGGGCGAGGATTGTGTACGTGACAAGTGAGTCACGTGGAAAGGCTACCTGTCCGCTCAAGGGATCCGGCGGCGGAACGTACGGAGGGAGCGGGTCCTCGCAGCTTGAGAGGAAAAGCGCAAGGGAGAGTAAGACCACGGCGCTTCCCTGTATTGACAACCCAGCTCGGCTCATATTGTCCCGATGAGAGAGGGTCTCGCGTGCCAAGCACAGCCGGAATAACTTCCTTTTATGGTATGGCATCCCGCATTCATTGTCAAGAGGGGCGGTGGTTTGAGCGGCTCACTCTGCAGGGCGATGTGAACCAAGGAACGACGCAGAGCGATACCCGCGGCGTTAACGCTCATTCTCGGTGGCAGGTCTCATCCATGTCAATCCGGGGCTTTCCCCGTGTCGGCTCGTGGCTCCATGCTCCTTTCACTTGAA
>Ga0315282_10013267_pt1 | contig 12450 bp, 10 predicted proteins | sample YL17G07_20_MG_FD_203693 | JGI IMG/M metagenome (GOLD analysis project Ga0315282, IMG submission 203693) | Sediment microbial communities from Yellowstone Lake, YNP, Wyoming, USA - YL17G07_20 | ecosystem: Environmental > Aquatic > Freshwater > Lake > Sediment | place: USA: Wyoming | collected... | reverse complement strand
CTCGTGCCGGCCAGGTCGGCGCCGGTGTACGAGCACCAGTTGCAGAGGAAGCCGACGATCTTCGGTTCGAACGTCATGCCAGCACCCCCTCGATCTCGGCGAAGATCTGTTCGTCGGTGAAGTGCAGGGCCTTGATGGCGCCCGACGGGCAGGCGGCGACGCAGGCGCCGCACGCCTTGCAGAGGGCGCTGATCACGTGACTGCGTTTCGTCTCGGCGTCGTACTCGATGGCGCTGTACGGGCAGAGCTCGTTGCACATGCGGCAACCCGAGCAGCGGTCCTCGTCGATCTCGGCGTACACGGCGTCGATCTCAAGCTGGCCCTTGGCGATGCGTCCCATGATCCGGGCCGCCGCCGCGCGCGCCTGGGCGACCGAGTCGGGGATGTCCTTGGGCGCGGCGCAGCAGCCGGCGATGTAGATGCCGTCGGTGGTCGTCGCCACCGGGTCGAGCTTGGGGTGGCTCTCGATGAACCAGCCGTCCTTGTCGCGGCTGATGTTGACCAGGTGCGCGACCTCGCCCGAGTCGGCGCGGGCCTCCATGCCGACCATGAGGACCACCATGTCGGCCGGCACCTCGATCGTCTCGCCCGAGAGCTTCTCGTTGACGGTGACGAGCATGTCGCAGTCGTCCTTGGCGCCCGCCTTGCGGACCACCGGGAGGTCGTTCTTGCCGTACATGAGGAACAGCGTATGGGCTTCGGCGCTGCGCTTGTAGAAGTCCTCGTTGCCCTTGGCGAAGGCGTGCATGTCGACGTAGACGTCGGTCACGGCCACGCCGGGGAGGGCCGACTTGATCTCGTGGGCATGCTTGATCGCGGTCATGCAGCACACGCGCGAGCAGTACGGGTGGGTCTCGGCGTTCCGGCTGCCTACGCAATGGACCATGGCCACGTACTGCGGCACCTTGCCTTCCTTGGTCTCGATGCGTCCGTCCTGGAGCATCTGCTCGAACTCGAAGGACGTCATCACGTTGGGCAGCCGGCCGTAGCCGAACTGCGCCACGCGGCCGGCGTCGAACTCCTGGAAGCCGGTGCAGACGACCACGCTGCCGACGTCGACTGTTCTGGGGCCGTCGCCGTTGGCCGAGGGTCCGGCGAGCGTGGCCTTGAAGTTGCCCACGAAGCCGTCGATCTTCTCAACCTTCGCGTTGAGCAGCACCTCGATGTTGGGGTTCTCGAGAACGCGCGTGATGCGCTCGGCGAGCATGTCACGCGCCGAGTCCAGGTACGGCGCCGTGAGGTCGACGCGGGCGACGTTGCCGCCGAGGTGGTCGGACTGTTCGACGAGATACACTTTGCTGCCCGCGTCGGCCAGGTCGATGGCCGCCGTCAGGCCGGTGACGCCGCCGCCGATCACGAGCAGGTCCTTGCACATGTCGACCGACCGCCGCTCGAGCGGCTCGTGGTGGGCGACGCGTAGGACGGCGGCCGTCACGAGAGCCTGGGCCTTGGCCGTCGCCACCGCCGGGTCGTCGTGCACCCAGCTGCACTGCTCGCGGATGTTGGCCATCTCCAGGAAGTACGGGTTGATGCCCGCCGTCTGCAGCGCCTTGCGGAAGGTCGGCTCGTGCATGCGCGGGCTGCAGGCGGCGACCACCACGCGGTTGAGCTTGTGCTCCTTGATGTCTTCGACAATCATCTGCTGCCCGGGGTTGGAGCACATGTACTTGTACGGGCTGCCGACCTCGACCCCCGGCAGCGCCGAGCAGTGCTCGACGACGGCATCGCAGTCGACGACCTTGGCGATGTTGGTGCCGCAGTTGCAGACGTAGACGCCGATTCTCAGGTCTTCTGCCATTGCATCCTCCCTCAGGCTGCCTGTGCGGCGCCGAGCGGTTCACGCACCGGCTGCGTGGCGGGGGCGCTGTCTTCACGCACATTGTGGAAGTACATGCCCAGAGGGCGGTACGCCAGGTGCGACCACTTGCTGAAGGGGACCTCGAGCCCCAGCATCGGGACGACGGCCATGAGGTGGATGACGTAGGCGATGTTGGCGGCCACGTCCGAACCGAACCGGTGTAGGAAGAACTGCGCGATGCCGGTGCAGGTCACGATGAGCAGCAGGATGAGGAACATCCAGTCGCTCTCGTGCGAGTGCTCGTAGTGCGTCTCGGTCTTCACGATGCGGCCGCGCAACGCGACGATCGACGTGATAAGCAAGCCGGCGGCGGCCGTCAGTCCGAAGGCGTGAACCCACCAGTCGATCTCCGGCCCGGACCACATGAAATCGAGGAAGAGCATGATGAGGATCAGCATCGTGACGTAGCTCAACATGAGCCACAGGTGGACGGCCCAGGGTGTCTTGCGCTCGCACATCGCGTAGCGCTTCTGTGTGAAGAAATGGAAGGGCAGCAGCCAGATGTTCTTGATGTAGGCCCACAGCGAGAAGCGCACGTCGGGGTTGCGACCCATCGAGAACCACCACATGCGGATGCAGTTGGTGCCCAGGAAGAACACAAGGACGGCGGCCAGCAGCCAGTCGAACAGGTGGATGCCCAGGCCGCCGCGCGTCCAGAACTTCGGAATCACGGTGAACCAGGTATCTCCGGGCTGCAGGAAGGCGTCGGGACCGTCGTAGTCGTGGATGTCGCCCTTCCAGAAGCCCATCGCCAGGAAGAACGCGCCGGTGACGATCGCCATCAGGATGATTATGGTGAGCTCGGCCACCCATGACCGGTAGATGAGTCGCGAGATGCCGGTCCAGTCGTAGCGCGAGGTCAGCCAGCGGCGCAGGCTCATCATGGTCTCGCCGGGCTCGGCCTCGCGGGGGCACTCGTCGGAGCACTCGCCGCAGTAGTAGCACAGCCACGGGTCGACGCTGCCCTCGAGCTTCGACTCGAGACCCATCTGCAGCAGCCGCATCTCGCGGCGCGGAAAGATCGACTCCCCCTCCGTCAGCTGGCACGTCGCCGTGCAGGTCCCGCAGTGGTAGCACTTCGAGACGTCGTCGGCCCCGAACTTCTGCAGCTCGTCGATGAGCTTCGGATTGGCTCGTATCGCCATGCCCCCTCCTCAGGCCTTTGCCAGCCCGGCCGCCTTCTCCTCGATCGCTGCGAGAGAAAGGTCGGCACGACTGGTCGTCGCCTTCCCGGTGGCCATCGCTTCGAGCGCGCCGGCCGCTGCGGCCGACGCCTGGGCGACGGTGTCCGGGATGTCTTTCGGCCCCTGGCAGAGGCCGGCGACGAAGATGCCGCCGCGCTCTGTGGCCGTGGGATCCGAGTTGTAGTCGAGCTCGTTGAACCACCCGTCCTGGTCGGTGGGCAGGCCGAACACGGCGGCCAGCTCGGTGGTGCCGACGGCCGGGACGAGCCCGACGGCGAGGATGACCATGTCGACGGGCGTCTCGAGGAGCCGCTCGCCGAGGATGTCCTCGCCGCGCAGCACCATCGCCCCGTCCGCCTCCTGCACCTTGGCGGTGCGGCCGCGCACGACGAGGACGCCCTCGTCCTTGATGCGCTCGGAGAACTCCTCGTAGCCCTTTCCGAAGGCGCGCATGTCGATGTAGAACTCGTAGCAGTCGGCGCTGGGCAGCTTCTCCTTGACCAGGTGGGCGAACTTCAGGGAGTACATGCAGCAGACGCGCGAGCAGTACGGGTTGTGGTTCGCGTCGCGCGAGCCCACACAGTGGACGATGGCGATGCTCCTGGGCTCGACGCCCTCTTCCATGTCGAAGACCCACTCGTCGGCCTTCTTCTTCTTGTTGAAGCGCTTGGTCTTCATGACGATCTTGCCGCCGGTCGGGCCGGAGGCGTTGGTCAGGCGCTCGAACTCGAGCGCCGTGAGCACGTTGGGGAAAACGCCGTAGCCGTAGCGCTCCACCTTGTGGGCGTCGTAGACCTCGTACCCGGTGGCGAGGATGACGTTGCCGACCTCGAGCTCGACGATCTCGTCGGTCTGGTCGAGGTCGATGCATTCCTTGGGACACTTCTTGGCGCAGACGCCGCACTTCTTGCCGTCGCTCTGCACGTAGGTGCACGAGTCGCCGTCGATGAGGTAGGCGTTGGGCACCGCCTGCGGGAAGGGCATGTACGCGGCCTTGCGCTCGGCGATGCCGTTGTCGAACTCGCTCGGCACGCGCTGCGGGCAGACCGCCGCGCACTCGTGGCAGGCGACGCAGGCCTCGACATCGACGCGACGCGCTTTCTTGCGGACCTTCACCCTGTAGTCGCCCGGTGTGCCGTCGACACCCTCGACCTCGGCGTAGGTGATGAGGTCGATCATCTCGTGCTGTCCGATGGCCACCATCTTCGGCGTGAGGATGCAGGCGGCGCAGTCGAGGGTGGGGAAGGTCTTGTCGAACTGGGCCATGTGGCCGCCGATGGTCCCCGTGCGCTCGACGAGATAGACGTGCTTGCCGCCGTCGGCGATCTCGAGCGCCGCCTGGATGCCCGCGACCCCGCCGCCGACGACCAGGGTGGCGGGGTTGACGTCGCTCGTCTGGGGCTTGGCCGCGAGCGGGAACGGGACGCCGAGGACCGCACAGGCCAGGACCGACTTGGCGCGGTCGGTGCTCTGCGGCGACGCGGCGCCGTACTCGCGGAACGAAGCCAGCCGGACCTCCTGGGGGTCGCAGCCGGCGAGAGACATGGCACGGGTGAAGGCCGGCTTGAAGAAGCCCGGCGAGTCACCGGCGACGACGATACGGTCGAGTCCCCTGGTCTTGATCTCGTCGGCCATCGTCGGGGGGTCGATCTGGGGGAGCTTCCCCAAGTCGTGCGTCACCTCGACGCCGGGGAGGCTCTCGGCGTAGATTGCGGTCAACTGGTAGTTGACCGCATCGGGGTCTCCGATGCCGGCCTGACAGAGGTACACGCCGATTCTCATACTGACCCCCTGGCGTAGGTGTGGGACCGGCGACTCACTAGACTACGCCGGACGGCCGTCCGGGGCTGGTGCCCCCACGGCCGTCCGGCGAAGCGACGCTACATCGAATTCTGACGCCTGCGGGGAGCCTGCGTCAACCGGCCGGATGGGAGCGGTTCCGGGCTGGGCGCTGTACAGTCTGATGAGAGCGGTGGTGGGAGGGGCTCGAACGTGTACTCTCCTACGCACCACCGGCGGCGAGTCACAAGACGAGGAGGACATCCAGTTCCGATGCCCCGGCTAGCGCGCTCTGGAGGGCCGGCCGGCGACGGCCGGCCGCCGCGAGTCGCGCGACGGCTGCGGGCAACCGGCGTCGTCCAGGGGGTCGGCTTCCGGCCCTTCGTCTACAACCTCGCGCGGCGCCTCGGCCTGGACGGCTGGGTGCGCAACACCTCGAGCGGTGTCGAGATCCACGTCGAAGGCTCATCCGAAGCGGTCGAGGACTTCCCTCGCCTCCTGACCGACGAGAAGCCGCCGCGTGCCTTCCTCGCGACGCTCGACGTCGAGACCGACGACTGTGAGGGCAGCGCTAGCTTCGTCATCTCGCCGAGCGTCGCCGAGCAGTGGGCCTACCAGCTCGTCTCGCCCGACATCGCCGTGTGCGACGACTGCCGCCGCGAGCTGCTCGACACCGCCGACCGCCGCTACCGCTACCCGTTCACGAACTGCACCAACTGCGGCCCGCGCTTCACCATCATCGAGGACCTGCCCTACGACCGCGAGCGCACGACGATGCGGGTCTTCGCCATGTGTCCGGACTGTCGCCGCGAGTACGGGGATCCCGCCGACCGCCGCTTCCACGCCGAGCCCGACGCCTGTCCCGTCTGCGGGCCCGACGTGATGCTGTTGCGCGGGCGGAGCGGTGCGGACGGCGGCAACGGCGACCGGCCATCGGGCGCCGTCGAGACGGTGGCCGATCGGGGCTACGAGGCGATCGTCGCCGCGGCGAGCGCTCTGCGCGAAGGCCGGATCGTGGCCGTCAAGGGCCTGGGCGGCTTCCACCTGGCCTGCGACGCGACCGACGGCGAGGCCGTGCTGGAGCTGAAGCGGCGCAAGGGCCGGCCGCACAAACCGCTCGCGGTCATGTTCACCGACCTCGGACAGGTGCGCCGGCACTGCCGTGTCGACGACGCTGAGGCGGCCCTGCTGCAGTCGGTCGAGGCGCCCATCGTCCTGGTGGAGTGGCGGGGGCCGGGTGCCGGGCTGGAGCCCGACGGAGAGCTGGGCTCCGGCGCCGCAGGGGAGAGGGACGAAGCCGAGCGGCCGGTCAGTCCCGAGGTCGCCGTGCGCCAGCGCTACCTCGGCGCCATGCTGCCGTACACGCCGCTGCACGTGCTCTTGCTGCGCGAGGCCGGCCGGCCGCTGGTGATGACCAGCGGCAACCTGGCGGAGGAGCCCATCGTCAAGGCCTGGGACGAGATCGAGCGGCTCTCGCACATCCCCGACCTGTACTTGGTCCACGACCGCGACATCTACGCCCGCTACGACGACTCGGTCGCGCAGGTGCGTCGCGGCCGGCCGCGCCTGATCCGGCGCTCGCGGGGCTACGCACCGTTCCCGGTGCGTCTGCCGCGAGCGCTGCCCCAGGTGCTGGCCTGTGGCGCCGAGCTAAAGAACACGTTCTGTCTCACGCGCGACGACAACGCCTTCCTCTCGCAACACATCGGCGACCTCGAGAACCTCGAGACCCTCGAGCACTTCGAGGCCAGCATCGACCTCTACGAGCGGCTCTTCCGCCTCGATCCCGAGATCGTCGCCTACGACCTGCACCCCGAGTACCTGGCGACCAAGTACGCGCTGGCGCTCGGCGGCGGGGGCGACCCGTCGCGGCTCGAGAAGGTGGGCGTGCAGCACCACCACGCCCACGTCGCCGCCTGTCTGGTCGAGAACGGCCGCACGGAGCCGCTCATCGGCGTGAGCCTGGACGGTCTCGGCTACGGCGACGACGGCGCCCTGTGGGGCGGCGAGATCCTGGTCTGCGACCTGCTCGGCTACCGGCGCGCCGCCCACCTCGAGTACGTGCCGCTGGCGGGCGGGGCGCTGGCCATCCAGCGCCCCGCCCGCACGGCCGCCGGCTGGCTGGCGGCTCTGCTGGACATCGCGGCGGTGGAGAGGGCGCGGCGCGTCGGCCTTGAGATCGGCGACGAGGAGCTGACGACGGTGCTGCGCCAGGTCGAGACGGGCACGAACGCGCCGCTCACGTCGAGCTGCGGCCGGCTCTTCGACTGCCTCGCCGCGCTGGCCGGCGTACGCACCGCGGTGACGTACGAGGCGCAGGCGGCGATCGAGCTGGAGATGGTGTCGGCGGCGGGCGCCGCGCCGTACCCGTTCGACGTCGAAGAAGGGGCCGGCGTCGGGGGCGCGGCAGTCGTGCGTCTGGGGGCGCTGCTCGAGGCGGCGCTGGCGGACCTGGAGGCAGGGGGCGGCGCGCAGGTCGTCGGCAGTCGTCTGCACGCCACCCTGGCGGCCATCGTCCTCGACGTCTGCCGACGGCTGCGCGCCGCCGAAGACCTGAACGCCGTCGCCCTGTCGGGCGGCTGCTTCCAGAACCGGCTGCTGAGCGAGCTGTGCGAGGTCGCCCTCGAGGGCGACGGCTTCGAGGTCCTCACGCACGCCCGCGTGCCCGCCAACGACGGCGGCCTCGCGCTTGGGCAGGCTGCGGTCGCGGGCTATACTGTCCTCTCCCGTCGGGGCCTTCTCGACGAGAGCCCCGACCCGGGCGCGACGTAAGGAGCAGCCTCCTCCCGTGTGCCTCGCCATCCCCATGCGCATCACGCAGATCGACGGCGGCCGGGCGACCATCGAGGCCGACGGCCTCGTGCAGCATACGAGCCTCGCCCTGGTGCCCGAGGCGGGCGTGGGCGACTACGTCCTGGTCCACGCCGGCTACGCCATCACGGTCCTCGACGAAGAAGAGGCCGACGAGCGGCTCAAGCTCTTCGCCGAGCTCGAGGAGTTCGAGCGGGGCGAGGGCGGTGGCTGAGCGGTCCGACGTCCTGCGGGGGATCGCCGCCAAGCTGGCCGCCGCGGCCGGCGGGCCGCGCACCTACATGGAGGTCTGCGGCACCCACACCATGGCCATCTCGCGCTTCGGCCTGCGCGACCTGGTGCCGCCCGAGATGCGCCTCGTCTCCGGTCCCGGCTGCCCGGTGTGCGTGACGGCCATGGGCGACCTCGACCTCGTGGTGGCGCTGGCACGGCTGCCCGACGTCTCGCTGGCGACCTTCGGCGATCTGGTGCGGGTGCCGTCGTCGACGACCAGCCTGGCCGAGGAGCGGGCCGCCGGCGCCGACGTGCACGTCCTGTACTCGGCGGCCGACGCCGTCGAGCTGGCCGCCGACGACGCGCGGCGCCAGGTCGTCTTCGTCGGCATCGGCTTCGAGACGACGGCGCCGACCGTCGCCGCGGCGCTGCTCGAGGCGCGTGCGCGTGACCTGGCCAACTTCTCGGTCCTCAGCCTTCACAAGACCATGCCGATGGCGTTGCGGGCGCTGCTCGCCTCCGGCGACGTGCGCCTCGACGGGTTCATCCTGCCGGGGCACGTGAGCGTCGTGACCGGGACGGCGATGTACGAGTTCCTCGTGGACGAGTTCGGCGTCGGCGGCGTCGTGGCCGGCTTCGAGGCCGGCGACGTGCTGGCGGCCCTGCTCATGTTGGCCCGCCAGTCCTCGCCGGCCATCGAGATCCAGTACCGGCGCGCCGTGCACGCCGAGGGCAACCCCACGGCGATGGCGGTCATCGAGCAGGTCTTCGAACCGTGCGACGCGGACTGGCGCGGGCTGGGCGTGATCCCCGGCTCCGGCCTGCGCCTGCGCGACGAGTTCGCCGCCTTCGATGCGGCGCGGCGCTTCGACGTCGACCCCGGCGAGACGCGCGAGCCGGCCGGCTGTCGCTGCGGCGACGTGCTGCGCGGCGTGCTCGATCCGCCCCAGTGTCCGCTGTTCGGGCGCCGCTGCACGCCCGAGACGCCGGTCGGCGCCTGCATGGTCTCCAGCGAGGGGTCGTGCGCGGCCCACTACCGCTACCAGGCGATCGCCGATGACTGAGGGCGGCGCCCGCATCCTGCTCGGCCACGGTAGCGGCGGCAAGCTCTACCGCGACCTGGTCCGCGACGTGTTCGTGGCGGCGTTCGCCAATCCGGTGCTCGAGCGCCTCGACGACGCCGCCGTGCTCTCCACGTCGGGACGCATCGCCGTCACGACCGACGCCCACGTCGTCCAGCCGCTGCGCTTTCCCGGCGGCGATATCGGGGTGCTGTCGGTGGCCGGAACGGTCAACGACCTGGCCACGGCGGCGGCGCGACCGCTGGCGCTCAGCGCCGCCTTCGTCATCGAGGAAGGCTTCCTCGTCGACGATCTGGTGGCGATCTGCCGCAGCATGGCGGCCACGGCCGCCGCGGCCGGTGTGCCCATCGTCACCGGCGACACCAAGGTGGTGCAGCGCGGCGTCGCCGACGGCCTGTACATCACGACCACCGGGATCGGCGAGGTGGTGGCTGTGCACGAGGTGAGCGCGGCCGCCGTGCGCGAGGGCGACGTGCTGCTCCTCTCGGGCAGCGTCGGCGACCACGCCCTGGCGGTGCTCGCGGCGCGTGGCGAGTTCCACTTCGAGACCACCGTCGAGAGCGACTGCGCGCCGCTCTGGGACCTCGTGGCGGCGGCCCTCGAGGCCGGCGGCGCGGCGGTCCACTTCATGCGTGACCCGACGCGCGGCGGTCTGGCGACGGTCCTCGCCGAGCTGGCCGAGACGACCGGGCTCGGCATCGACGCCGAAGAAGAGGCGATCCCCGTGCTGCCGGCCGTGCGTTCGATCTGCGACCTGCTCGGCTACGACCCGCTGACGCTGGCCAACGAGGGGAAGATGCTGTTCGCCGTGGCGCCCGAGCGCGCCGACGAGGTGCTGGGGGCGCTGCGCGGGTGCCCACTGGGCGCCCGCGCAGCGCCCATCGGCCGCGTCATCAGCGGCCACCCGGGCCGCGTCGCACTGCACACCGTCTTCGGCACGCGTCGCGTCCTGGACATGCCGGTCGGCGAGCTGCTGCCGCGCATCTGCTGACCGGCGTCGCGAGGCCGGCGTCGGGCATCGCCGGCCGCGCCGCGGCGAGTGCTGTCAGGACTGTCTACGCATTGTGTCGCAGGGCGCCCTCAGGCAGGCTCAAGTTCCGCGGCGCCGTGGCCGATACACGTTCTCGTGAGAGGCGAGAGCTACATCAGCTACGACGCCTACAAGGCTGCCGTCGACGAGCTGCAGAGCACCGGCGTCGCCAGCCCCATCGCCCTTCCGTTCGCGGCCCGTCAGGGCCAGGTCGTCAACATCTGTGGCGACGAGTATCGCCTGGAGGCGCCGGTGGCGCCCGAGGGCGAGAGCCGGGGTGTGGGACCGGTCGCCGGCGACATCGTCGGTTACACCGTCACGAAGCTCTGACACGGCGATAGACGTCGAGCAGGCGACGGGCGCTGGCCGAGACGCTGTGCGTCTCGGCCAGCGCCCGTCCCTCGACTCGAGGATCGTCTGACTCCAGGATCTTCGTCAGGTGCGCGCGCCACACGTCTACGTCGAACGGCGCGCACAGCGTTCCCTCCACCCCTGACAGGATCGTCGGCGCTACGCCCACCGGCGTGCTGAGCACCGGCACATCGCAGGCCAGTGCCTCGACGCAGGCCAGGCCGTAACCCTCGCGCTCCGAGGTGACAACCACCGCGTCGGCGGCGTTGATCCATAGCGGCACCTCATGTCGCGGCCGTCCGCTCAGCGCGTGCACCTCGAGCCCCGGTACGGCGCCCACCAGCTCCTGTGCCAGCTCGTACCGCTTTTCGGGCCGTGCGCGGTCGGCGGGGAAGAGAACGAAGCGCCCGTCGGTCGGCAATCCGAGTTGTTCTCGCGCCTCGGTCCGCGGGATCGCCCGGAAGAGCCCGGTGTTGACGCCCGTCGGGATGACCTCGTCGACCCGTACCGGACAGATCCGCGCCAGCTCGTCGGAGACCGCCACGACGGCCGCCGCGCGGCGGCCGACCAGCGCCGTGACGCGACGCACGAGCGGGTGGTGGCAGTCGCGGCCGTGCACGGTGAGGACGACCGGCAGGCGGCGCGGCAGACCCAGGACGGCGAGCCCCGTGAGCCCGTAGTGGACGTGGACGACGTCGTGGCCGTCGGCACGGCGGGGAAGACGTGCGGCGGCCGTGGCGTACCGCCACGGCCGCCGCACCCCATCGATCACGCACACGTCGACCTCGACACCGTCCAGCGCCCGCAGGGCGCGCACCTGGTCGCGCACGAACACGCCGCGGGCGGGTTGCGGCCCGCTGGGCCACATGTTCGTCACGACGAGGAGGCGCAGACGGTCGTGAGGCATAGCGGGAGCCTATCGGCGGGCGGCCGGGCGGGCAAACGGCCGTGGCGCGGAGGCGCGGCGCGGAAGTCGCGGCGAGGTCGCGCAGGGGCGACCGAGGGGGTGGTGCGCCCGTTGTCGTGTACGTCTCGGGCAGGTAAGGTTCATGAAAGATCCGACGCGGGGAGAGACCATGGCTGAGCCGACCGACAGCGGAAGCGCTGGAATCAGCGAGCTCCAGGAACGGGGAGACGTCGAGGGACTCACCCGCTTGCTGGAGCGTCCAGAATTCGCCACACGCGTGGCCGTGGTGCACGCGCTGGCGAAGCTGGACAGTCCGCAAGCCACGCAGGCTCTCGTATCCGTGTTCGACGGCGACCTTCTGCAGTTCGTGCGCACGGAGGCGGCGGCAGCCCTGGCCGAGCGCGGCGATCCTCGAGGCAAGGAAGACCTTCTGGCGGCGCTCGACGACGACAGCGAATTCGGCCTGCGCAGGACGGCGGCGGCTGCATTGGCGGCGCTGGGTGACTCACGAGGCACGCAGGCCCAGGAGGAAATACGCACGGACGACGCTCTCGCCAAGGTGGAGCAGTCGACGGCGACGTGGGGCCGCAAGAGACTGTGGGTGGGCATCATCCTCCTGCTCGTGTCGCCGGTGCTGATACTGGCCGTGCTCTCGAACAACAAGCTCATGTCGGGTTCAGCGACGGCGTGGGGCATCAACGTGGCGTTGGCCGCCGCAGTGGGGATCGTCGGGATCATCCTCGTCATCCTCGCGCGGCCCCGGGGCTAGCCTGGAAGGTGAGGCCCAACACAGCCGCGGCGTCGTGCGGGAGTGCGATGCGGCGCGCTGCGTCTCGCTTGGCCCCTTCGCTCCCTCTTTACCGGACACGTCGGCCGGTGTAGAGCTGCCACATCCTCAGTCCGTGCGAGGGGAACGCGCGGCGGCCGTACGGGCGAGAACGGGAACGAACCGCGAGAAGCTGGAGCCCGGTCACGGACTCGAACCGTGGACCCCCTCCTTACCATGGAGGTGCTCTGCCGACTGAGCTAACCGGGCCTGCCTGGTGGGGGAGCGAGGATTCGAACCTCGGTAGGCTGAGCCAACGGATTTACAGTCCGCCCCCTTTAACCAACTCGGGCACTCCCCCTTGGAGCGAAGGAATGGTACGTGATGGGCACGGGCCTTTCAACCGTGACAGACGAGTGCGGCGGGGGGGGGGGGGGGGGGGCGCCCCCCCCCCCCCGACAAAGCGGGA
>Ga0315282_10013265_pt1 | contig 12451 bp, 8 predicted proteins | sample YL17G07_20_MG_FD_203693 | JGI IMG/M metagenome (GOLD analysis project Ga0315282, IMG submission 203693) | Sediment microbial communities from Yellowstone Lake, YNP, Wyoming, USA - YL17G07_20 | ecosystem: Environmental > Aquatic > Freshwater > Lake > Sediment | place: USA: Wyoming | collected... | reverse complement strand
AGTAACGCATGCTCGGATCATCGTCCACAATCAGAATTTTGTCCACGGGGTCTCCCAAAAAAGCGGTCAGCCATCAGCGCTCAGCCAAGACTTTTTATTCCCTTGTTCTTAGCTGACCGCTGACGGCTGAAAGCTGATGGCTTCATAACGATGCCTCCTTTTCTTTCTGCTTCTTCTGTTCGTCTACTGGTAGATTCACAGAGAAAACTGCTCCCTTCCCCGGCATGTTTTCTGCCCGGATCCGCCCGCCGTGTTGTTCAACAATGCGCTGGGCAATGGAGAGGCCCAAACCAATTCCCTCTTCTTTGGTGGAAAAAAAGGGCTCGAAGAGTTTTCCTTTGATCTCCTCCGGAATCCCCGAACCCGTATCGGCGATGGCAATTTCTACGAAATTCCCCCTCCCTTCCCCCGGGGCCAGCCGCTTCTCTTTGACTGTTTGCAACCGCTCCGGAAAAACTCGGCCGGCGAGGTGCAGCTGGCCGCCCTGGGGCATGGCCTGGATGGCGTTGAGCATGAGGTTAAGGAAGACCTGCATCATCTGTTCTTTGTCCGCCAGCACCCGGGGAAGTTCGGGCGGGAAATCCTTCCGCAAAAGAATTTCCTGCGCTTCCATCTCGTAGCCCAGCAAGGTCGCGGTATGCTCCAGCACCTCGCGGATATCGATCGGCTCCAGGGCCGGTTCCCTCGGCCTGGCGAAATCCAGGAACTGCTTGATGATCTTATTGACCCGCTGGATCTCGCCCTCAATGACCACCAGATCCTTCTCCCGGGAAGTCTCCGTAGCCATTTCGTCCACCAGGGAGTGAATCAGGATCTTGATGCTCGTCAGAGGGTTGCGGATTTCATGGGCAATCCCGGCCGAAAGTTTTCCCAGGGCCGCCAGTTTCTCCGACTGAAAGAGCTGCTTCTGGGTCTCCTCCAGTTCCGCGGTGGCCCTCTTGACCCGTTCCTCCAGCTGGCCGCTGAAAGCTTTTAGCTCTTCGTACATCAGGGCATTCTCCAGGGCCAGGGCTGCCTGGTTGGCGAAGATCATCAACGACTGCAGCTTCTTCTCCGTGATCAAGGACTGGCTGAACAGATTATCGGCCGCAATTCCGCCCCGGACCTTGTCTTTGGCAAACAGGGGTACGGCGGCGAATGACTTAACGTCCAGGAAGCTGATCAATTCCCGATTCACGCGGGGATCGGCCTTGGCGTCCTCGACGATAAAAGGCTTGCGCTCGATCATCGCCCGGGAGACCATGTTGTCATCCCGATCGTAGGGCAGGCTAAGGTTCTGAATCTTGTCCCGTTCCACCCCGACGGCCATCTTGCAGACGAGCTGATTTTTTTCTTCGTCGAGCAGATAAAGCCTGGCCCGGTCGAACCCGACCCCTTTGGTCACACCTTCCAGGATCAATTCCAGGATCTCATCCAGGTTCAGGGTGTACATGGACTGGCTGATATCGTGCAGAAGGGAGAGCTCCCGTACGCGTTCCAGCTCTTCGACAATCTCCTCCTGTTTCCTCTGAAACTCGTCGAAAAGCGGGTAGGATGTCATGGAGTGCTCACCGAAGTCCAGGCCTCTGACTTCTTCTTCAGGCGACACCCTCAGCCCGATCGCGGCGTTGAGTGCCTTGAAGAATCCGAAGGAAAGAAAAAAAGCCCAGAGGAAAACGGTCACCACAGCCAGAGCCTGGACGGAAAAAAGGTCCAGGCCCCCGCCGAAGAAAAGCCCGTTGGTTGAAAATCCTAAGCTGTTCTGAACATATTTGTCCTGAGCGAAAAGGCCCACCGCCAGGGTCCCCCAGATCCCGTTGGCCCCGTGGACGGAGATCGCGCCCACCGGGTCGTCGATGCGCAACCTTTCCAGGCCCCGGACAGAGAGATATAGAATAATGCCCGCGATCCCCCCGATGCTTATGGCGCTGAAGGGGCTGATGATGGCCACACCCCCCGTGCAGGAGACCAGCCCGGAAAGAATCCCGTTCAAAGTCATGCCCACATCCGGCTTCCCCCGCAAGGCCCAGGTCAGAGCCATGGTGCAGAGAGCCCCGCTGGCCCCGGCCAAAATCGTGTTGACGGCAATCAGCGCAATGCTCGGGTTGGTGGCCGAAAGAGTGTTGCCGGTGTTGAACCCAAACCAGCCGAACCAGAGGATAAAAACTCCCAGGGCGACCAGGGGAATGTTGTGCCCGGGAATGATATTCATCGAGCCGTCGCGGTTGTACCGGCCCAGGCGAGGCCCCAGAACGAGAACCCCGGCCAGCGAAACCCATCCACCCACAGAGTGAACGACAGTGGAACCGGAAAAGTCTATCATTCCCCTCCGGGCCAGCCAGCCTCCTCCCCAGATCCAGTGGCCTACCACCGGGTAGATCAGAGTGCTGATGAGGACGCTGTAGAATAAATAACCGATGAATTTGGCCCGCTCGCTCATGGCCCCGGAGACAATGGTAGCGGCCGTGGCTGCGAAAACCACCTGGAACATTAAGTTGGCAAACTTCCAGTTGTCCACTTTCCCGGCGGCGGTAATGTGGCTCAGGAAGAAATCACTCGTCCCGAACAGCCCGAGCGCGCTGCCCCCGAACATCAGTCCGTAGCCGATGAAGAAAAACCCGATCGACCCGACAGCAAAGTCGATCATGTTCTTCATGACCACGTTGCCCGCATTCTTGGCCCGGGTAAAGCCTACCTCCACCAGGGTAAACCCGGCCTGCATCAGGAAGATCAAGAAGGAGGCGATCAGGGTCCAGATCATGTCCATCGAGGCGGCGTGCTCGGAGAGCCCTTTGACGGGCTTGCCCGCCTCCTCCATCTCTATGGCCCAGGTGCCGATCGGCAGGAGAAGAAAGAAAAGAATCAGGAGAAGGATGACTTTCTTAGACCAACTCAGGGTTGCCATTATCCCTTGAAGTCTACCAGAATCGAAGGGGATAGACAAGAACGCCCGTACAAACAAAAAGGCCAAGGGAAAACCTTGGCCTTTTTGTCCCCAACCCTGCAAATCAGGATTACCGTATTTTCAGGAGAGTCAATACGCCCTCGCCCCCACTCTGGTATATGCTTCCATAGAGTTTTGTCTTTCCCCGTCCTTTGTAGAGGCCCAGTACAACTCTGGCGTTATCAGGAAGCTTGATAACCAAATTTCCTTCCCGGTCGATTTCCCCGTTGTCAAAGGGATAGGCTCTTTTGTCCATGAGTGAATATAAGGTGATGGTGATTGTCCCTTTTAAGGGAAGTGTATCGTTGAATATTTCCATGTCGACATGGGTCTGGACTTGCGACTTTTGAATGCTTATGCTCCGAAGACCATCCCAATACCCTTTTAGGTCCGCCAAATCCCCCTGAGATATCGTCTTACGCGGGATCGTGGCACAGGAACTCAGGATAAAAAAACAAGCAAAGAAAAAAAACATTAACCTTTTCATCGGCACCCCCCTCCCTTGGGCTTTTTTAAATTATAGCACAATTAAAAGAAGAACCTCGACGGGATGTACTGGGTGTAATGTTGTTCCAGAATCGCCTTTCTAAGAGGCTCAAAGGCATCTTTGCGTTATCCTTCTGCGGAGGGAGAGGAAATAGAAAAAAAGGGGGAAGTCCTTTTGATCCTTCCCCCCAATCAGGTTAAAACCCGGTCCCCAGCCTGATTTTGACTAAGCATTCAAAATTCTGTCCGCTTCTTCTTTATCCGCCTCCATCACGTAGGGGATTCCCGAAATGTCCGAGGCCTCCCGGGTCAGGGATATTAGGTCTCCCCGGGTTATATAATTTAGGGCGAATTTCCGCGCCCCGGCCATGAACTGTTGCAGCCCCGCGTTCAGCCGATCGAAATAGGTAATCATTCCGATAGCCCCCGTGGGGATTTTTTGAAAATCTTTCCCGTATTTCTCTTTCAACTTGGCTGCCAGAATGAAGATGTGCTCAACGTCGGTCCCGTATTTAGCCACATCGGGGGGAATCTTTCCACTCTTGACCATCTCGCCGATGGTATTGCCGACCATGGCCGCGGTCATCGAAGCCCTGCCGAGACAGATGGCTTTTATGTAAGGGGCGCCCAGGGCGAAGGCCTTGAATATATGATCCTCCAGGGAGAATCCCCCGGCCATGGCACAGCAGGGTATGAAGGCCCCCTTTTCTTCCAGTTTTTTCAGATATTGATACAAAAGACTTTCCAGATAAACGGTCGGGACCCCCCATTCATTCATCATCCGCCAGGGGCTCATCCCGGTTCCTCCCCCGGCGCCGTCCACGGTGAGAAGGTCGATCTTGGCATCGGAGGCATATTTGACGGCCCGGGCTAAGTCAGCAGGCCGATAGGCCCCTGTTTTCAGGGAAATATGCTTGGTCCCAACCCTTTTCAGCCTCGCCACCTCTTTCTGGAATCCCTCTTCATCCACCATGCCCAGCCTGGAATGGCGCTCGAATTCCTTAAAATCCCCCTGTTTGAAGGCCTCTTGAATTACAGGGTCTTCTGGGTCGGGGAGGACAATATACCCCCGGCTTTTCAGCTGGAGGGCCCTTTCCAGAGTAGGGAGTTTCACCTCCCCACCGATATCTTTTGCACCCTGTCCCCACTTCGGTTCGATGATCTGGACGCCTAATTTTTCTACGGCATATTCCGGGACACCCAACCGGCCGTCTTCGACGTTATACTGGACGACAATCCCGCCATATCCATCATACCATTGCTGGAATGTTTTTACCCTTCGCTCCATCTCCGGGGATTTGATCACCCGCCCGTTTTTGATTTCAGAGTTGGGGTCCATTCCACAGACATTCTCACCGACAACCACCAGAGTCCCGGCGATCGCCGCAGCGATGGCCATCGGTTCCCAGTGAATGCGGGCGATGTCAGTGGACCCCAGAGCTCCTGTAAAATAAGGAGACCGCATGCGAATTTTTTCCGCCGACCCCACGGCTGTGGAGATATCAACGGCCGGGAAGGTCGCCCGGTCTGAATCAGCTGGAACACCAATGGCCCCAACACATGACCCCTGGATGTTGAAGTGGGAGAAATCAACGGGATAATCCTTTTCAGCCCCGGCCGTAACCTTAGCAAAGGGTTGCGGGTATAGAATCTCCCTCCCCCTCAAAGCAGAGCGTCCCACTTCGCAAGGGCCTGGACAACCATCCAGGCAGGTGACGCAGATGCCTGACCCGGGAGCAGGCGCAACCCGATTTCGGCTCATCGTCGCCGCGCTGGCGTTTACTTTGCTGAATGACATCTTATCCATCTCCTTTCTTTTGCTTTGGGGCTTTCATCCATCGGCACCTTCTCAGCCCCAAAAAAAGAAAAGGCGCCCTCATCGTTCTGGACGCCTTTGTCTTCAGATATGCTGCACACCATCGGGCAGCATTTTAATCAAAATGATTATTTTTTTACCATGATGATCAAAAACATGTCAAGTATTTTTTTGATTCGCTCCCCGCTCCATCCATGGAAGGATCACTGCCTTGTTATTCCGAATGAGGCGCACATGCGCCTGAGCCTGATACCTCTGAGAAAAACTGGGGGTGGGCGAGTTTTTTGACCTCTGAATAGAAAGGAGGTGAACAGGCCTTTCAGGATTTCGGCCTTCACCCATCCTCGATAAAAAAAATTAAAAGGTTGCTGAAAAGCTAAAAAAGGAGGCTTTGAGCGCGAATTATATTTTTTTCGGTAACAGCGCTTGGCACTGGCCGTTGCGACGAATAAGGAGCAACGCGTCTGGCCAGGCCTCCGAGATGTGAGGAGGCAAGAAGCGGCCAAAAATCTGTGATTTTTCAGCGGAGCGAGTCCATAGTCCCGCGAAGCGCGGGATCAAAAAAAATATCCTGAGCGGCGAAAAGCCGACTTTTTCAGCAACTGTCAAGAAAACCCGAAAAGTTGGTATAGGCAACGGCCAAGGGAAGGATGGATTCAGCTCTGGATCTGATTGGCCAGGATGACCGCCTCGGCGATTTCGCGCATTGACTTGCGCAAGTCCATGGATTTTTTCTGTATCCTGCGGAAGGCTTCCTCCTCGGAAAGGTTCTGTTCCTTCATCAAAATTCCCTTGGCCCGTTCTACTAACTTTCGCGAAATCAACTCATCTTCAATAATCTTGGCCTTCATGATCAGGCCGGCGTTCTCGATGGCAATGGCCGCCTGGTTGGCCACCGCAGTCAGAACCTCCACCTCGCTCCGGGTAAATTTGTGGGGGAAGGAGGTGTAGCAGTTGATTACCCCGATCACCCGCTCCCTCACGGCCATGGGTACGCTGAGCAAGGAGACCAGCCCTTCCTTCCGGGCCAGCTCTTTCTCCTTGTACCGGGTCTCCTTGAGCACATTGTAGATCATCATCGGTTTGTTTTCCTGGGCCACGAAGCCCACCACCCCCTCACCTAACTTGAGGCTCCTTTCTTTTAAATATTCCTCGCTCATGCTCTGCGTGGCCCTGATTTTTAGCGCCTGATCTCTTTCATCCAGCAGCCAGAGAGAGCAGATCTTCGATTTCATCACCTCCGCAGTGACCACCACAATCAGCCGCAAAATGTCCTCCAGGTAAAGCTCCGAAGAGATGGCTTTACTAATCTGTGAAAGAGCCTCTAATTTTTTAATCAATGATCCTTTTGCGCTGCTTGGAGCCATAGCGATCCAGCCCATTCATTCGGAGGCAGATTTTCGCAGATCGGCGCAGAGTTCTTTTAATTCATATCCCGCCAATCTGCCTGTATCTGCGTCCAGTGAAAATTTTCTTAAAGAATGGAAAGATACCTATCAAGTTCGTAGGAAGTCACCTGGGCCCGATAGTTTTCCCATTCGATCTTTTTATTGGCAATAAACTTGGTGAAAACGTGGTCCCCGAGACATTCCCGGACCAGAGGACTGGCTTCGGCCAGATTGATGGCCTCCCACAGGTCTTCCGGTAGCGTCCGGATTCCCAGTTTTTTTCGCTCTTCCTCTTTCATTTCATAGACATTTTGCTCGATGGGATCGGGAAGTTCGTATCCGCCCTGGATCCCTTCCAGTCCGGCTGCCAGCATGACGGCAAAAGCCAGATAAGGATTGCAGGCCGGGTCCGGGGCCCGGTATTCAATGCGGGTGGCTTTCTCCTTTCCGGGCTTGTAAACGGGGATACGAATCAAATCGGAGCGGTTTCGCAGCGCCCAGGAAATATAAACCGGCGCCTCATATCCCGGAACCAGGCGCTTGTATGAATTCACCCACTGGTTCGTGATTAAGGTTATTTCCGGGGCATGGCGCAACAGCCCGGCCAGGTACATCTTTCCCACCGAAGAGAGATGGTATTTGTCCTTCGGGTCAAAGAAGGCGTTGCGTTCTCCTTTGAAAAGTGACTGATGCGTGTGCATGCCGTTTCCGGCCATGCCGAAGACGGGCTTGGGCATAAAAGAAGCATAGACCCCGTTCTGCAAGGCCACCTCTTTGACGACTAACTTGTAGGTCATGGCATTGTCCGCCATAGTCAAAGCTTCGGCGTAGCGTAGATCGATCTCATGCTGGGAAGGAGCCACCTCGTGATGGCTGTACTCTACCCCGATACCCATGTCTTCCAAGACCTTGACGGTCTGGCTGCGCCAGTCGCTGGCCACATCCAGAGGCGTGAGGTCAAAATAGCCCCCCTGATCCAGGCACTCGGGAATCCCTCTGGAACTCTTAAAATAAAAGAATTCCAACTCCGGGCCCACATAGAAGGTATAACCCACCTCTTCTGCCCGTTTCAGATTTTTCTTTAATACCCAGCGGGGGTCTCCCTGGTGGGGATTCCCGTCAGGTTCCAGGATGTCGCAGAACATCCGGGCCACCGGTTGATCGCCCTTCCGCAGCGGCAGGATGCGGAAGGTGGTGGGGTCCGGTTTCGCTACCATATCGCTTTCGTCAATGCGGGCAAAGCCCTCGACGGAAGACCCGTCAAAGCCCATTCCATCATTGAAGCCCGCGGCCAGTTCGTCCACCGTGATGGTAAAGCTTTTCAAAAAACCCAAAATATCGGTGAACCAGAGCTGGACGAAACGAATTCCTTTTTCTTTGATGATCTGAAAAACGTCTTCCTTTGTCTTGACCTTCATACCCTCCACCCCATTCCCATTTTAGTTAATTTTTGATAATATATTCCACTGCTTTTGTCAAGAGTCCTTTGGGCCTCGCCCTCCACTTTTGCCAAAGCCTTGTGTTGCGGCCCGGATGGAAGAGCGGGGATCGCCGGCTGAATGGGCGGGTCAGGATTGTGAAGGAACGAATTCCTCCGATTCCGCAAAGAAAGGCGCCAAAAAGCGTAACCGCAGGAAAAGAGCAAGGAGTCAAGCCCGATCCAAGGAGAGACGACTGCCTGATTCAGCCAAGAGACCCGCGCTTCCATCCGGGCCGGGCAAGCCCGTGCATTCGGCAACAGGCAGGAGGTAGACCGGAAGAGAGTTGGCTTTGTTAGAAATCTTCCTGCTGATGTAAATCATAGGAAAGATTCTATAATTGACATAAAGATGAATTAAGAAATTCTCGCAAAAAATCCCCCACTCATCCTTCCCGTCTGGGGTGGGACCCGATGATGCAGACAGAACGCCCTCCCGTTGGGACATTCCGATCTCGGAATGGCGGCAAGGTCGCAGCGGGCTGGGAGGAGGGAAGGATTGTTCACAAGACTGGCACAGATATTCCAAAACTATGCAGCTTTCGGTAAGAAGAGAGAGTGAAGGGTGGACCAACATAGACCAAAGATTACCCGGCGTGATTTTTTGAAAACGGCGGCCGCCGGAGCGCTCCTGGGCCTTGTCGGCAGACCTGCTTTTTCGGATGCGAAAGAAGAGCATGACCTGGCCGTCATTTCCGGTGAACCGGCTGGGGCCACGAAAAAGGCGCTCGAAGCCATGGGAGGCGTTGCTCGTTTCGTCAAGAAAGGGCAGCGCGTTGTCCTCAAGCCCAACATGTCCTTTGCCAACCCCCCTGAATGGGGCAGCACCACCCACCCCATGGTGGTGGCCACGGTAGCACAGGCTTGCATGGAAGCCGGTGCCCAGCAGGTGGTGGTCCTGGACTATCCCCTGAGGCGGGCGGAACTCTGCCTGGAACGCTCGGGCATTCGAGAAGCCTGCAAGCCCCTCAAGGGCGTGCACGTCCTGGGGCTCGAGGAAAAAAAATTCTTCCGGGAGATCAAAGTACCCCAGGGGAAAGTTCTGGAGCGCGTGGAGGTCCTGAAGGAGGTCCTGGACAGCCAGGTGCTCATCAACCTCCCCGTGGCCAAGTCCCACTCCGCAACGGGGGTAAGTCTGGGCATCAAGGGCCTGATGGGCCTGATCTGGGACCGGTATAGTTTTCATTCTCTGTACAACATCAACCAGGCGTTGGCCGACCTGGCCACGGTCATAAAACCCCAGCTGACCATCCTGGACGCCACCCGGGCTTTGGTCTCTGGCGGGCCCGGGGGACCGGGAGAGGTCCGGAAGCCCAATCTGATCATCGCCGGCATCGACCCTGTGGCCGTGGATTCCTACGGCGTGACTGTGGTTCCCTGGTATGGTCAGAACTTCAAGGGGCGGCAGGTGGAACACCTGCTGGCCGCCCATCAACGGGGTCTGGGGAAAATAGACATCGACCAATTGAAAATCTTCAAAGGATAAGTATGAGGACCTTTTCCCAGGCTGTCTCCTTCTTCCTCTTCTCCATTTTTTTCATCTTCGCCACCTATAAGCTTCCGGACTGGCTTCCGGCGGATGTATACCTGCGCCTGGACCCGCTCCTGGGCCTTAGTGCTGTCTTCGCCGGCAGGGAAATCATCGGCCGGGTCCTGTGGTCCCTCATCCTCATAGGGGCCACCCTCGTTATTGGCAGGTTCTTCTGCGCTTATGTATGCCCCATGGGCGCGGCCATTGATTTTTTGGATTTTCTTTTTTTCCGCAAGAAGGGCCGGCCGGGCCCGGGGGGCAAGGCGGGTTACCGGAACTTGAAATTTTTTTTGCTCGTCATTTTCCTCGGCGCCGCCCTGGCCAGTTTGTCCCTGGCTTTCCTCATGGACCCTTTGGCCCTCCTCACCCGGTTCTTTACCTTTTTCCTTTACCCCCTGGCCATTACCCTGACGAATTTTCTTTTCGACTTACTGCGTCCCTTTTTCCAGGTCTTCGGATGGACAACCCTCTCTCACCTGCACTATCCACAGCCAGTTTATTACATGTCGGCCATCACCCTCCTGATCTTTGGGGGAATCATCGCCCTCAGCCGCTCAGCTCCCCGCTTCTGGTGCCGCTATCTTTGCCCCCTGGGGGCTTTGCTCAGCCTTCTCTCCCCCACGGGCCTATTCAAGCGCCGGGTGAGCCAGGACTGCAATGAATGCCTGAAGTGCCGGAGAGCCTGCCCCATGGGAGCGGTCGAGGAAGACCCTAAGAAGACCCGGCTTTCTGAATGCATCCAATGCCGTACCTGCGCCAAGGTCTGCCCGAAGGGAGCGATTGCGTTTCCAGCCGTTGCTTCTTCCGCAGGGGGAGAATATTCAACCGTGGAATTGTCCCGCAGGGGATTCCTCTATTCCTTCACCGGGGGTTTGGCTCTGGGCTTTCTGTCTGACCGGACCCCGTTCACGCCTCTGCAGGGCAAGCACCAGCTCATCCGGCCTCCCGGGGCCCTTCCTGAGGGGGATTTCCTGCGCACCTGTATTCGTTGCGGGGAATGCATGAAGTCTTGCCTCACCAACACCCTCCAGCCCTGTCTTTGGGAATCTGGCCTTTCCGGCCTCTGGACTCCGAAGATGGAGGTTCGTTTCGCTGCCTGTGAGCAGAACTGCAACGTCTGCGGCAAAGTCTGCCCGACCCAGGCCATCCGCTCCCTTTCCCTGGAGGAAAAGACCCACGCCAAAGTGGGCACGGCTGTCCTGCGCAAGGAGATGTGCCTGGTCTGGGCCCAGGACAAGCTCTGCCTCATCTGCGATGAAATCTGCCCTTACAATGCCATCGTCTTCCGCACTGTGGAGGGGTACCGCCGTCCCGTGGTCATTGCCTCCCGGTGCAATGGCTGCGGGTTCTGCGAGCAGAAGTGTCCCATCCAGGGAGATTCGGCCATCATCGTCGTGCCCAACGGTGAGATTCGCCTGCGGCAAGGATCCTACATCAAAGAAGCGAAGAAGCTCCAGCTGGAGTTTAAACCCGATCCGGGTGACGATAAGTACATCCTGGAAGAATCTGGATTGAGGGTTGGGGGTGGGAAGCAAGGAGGAGAGAATCTTCCTTCAGAAGAAAAACCCCGGCCGCAAAAGCCCAAAGGATTTCTTTAAAAAGACAGGGGCCGCGGGTTTATGGGTTCAGGGCTTCATGGGTCTTTTGGATTGCTGGTTTTTTATTCCCCGTTTCTTACTCTGCATTTCGTAATTGAATCGCCCCTTGAATCCTGGACCCCTTGAACCCTGTTTTTTTTGTGGCTTTTGGTCTATTTTTCTTTGGCCGTGATCCCCAGTTCTTTAAGTTTTTTTCTCAGGGTATTCCGATTGATCCCCAGGAAACGGGATGCCTTCAGTTGAACATGCCTCGTCTTCTCCAGGGCAGACTTGATCAAGGTTCTCTCGACCACGTTCAACACATCTTCATAAAGATGGCCATTTGACCGCGGTTCCAGTTTCATCGCGGCAATCATGCGCCCGAGGCGTTCCTCCAGGATCTCTGTCAAAGAGATTCTCTTCCTGGCCTTGGGAACGCTTCGGCCGAGGCCTTCCAGCTCCTTGCGGAACCCCCAATTTTCCTCGAGGAGGGCGCGGGTTTCCGCTGCCATGGCCTGCCGCATCCCCAAAGCCTCGCCGATGAGGGAGCACACTTCCTCCAGGAACTGGAAGTCCTCTGCGGGGGGCACCGGTTCGTCGAAGAGATGGTCCACACCCAATATGCCAACGATTCCCCCGGGGGTTTTCACGGGAGCACAGAGAAACGAAGTGCTCGCCCGCTTTAATCCTGTTTTGGCTTTCCGGTCGAAAACCCAGATACTTTCCCCGGCATCGACCACCGCGGACGATTCCCCCTTCTCCAAGGTCTTTTGGATGACCCCAGACCCGAAATACTCCTTCCGCCGCTTCACATCCTCGGCGGAAAGGCCCTGGACCCCTCCTACTTCCCACTCACTGGTTTCTGGGTCCATCAATAGAAAAGCCGCCCGCTTCATGCCCATTTGCTGGGAAAGGATGCTGAGGATACGCGGGTACGTTTCCTTCAGGTCGAGTGGCGAGTTTAAGGATTTGACGATCTCGTATAAAGTCCTCAGCTTGAGGATGGCCTTTTTTTCCTCTTCCTTCTTGGTGGAGACATCCATGGATCGCCTCCTCAGAAACGCGAATAATGGGTCCTATCGCAAAACCCGCAGCGGCGGGCAACCCCCTTTTCTTAACGGAAAGGCCTCAATTTTGCGTAATCGGGAAAGATGCGCAAGGGAGAGTTTTCTTCTGCTTTAAGCCTTGTGCGTTACCCTACTAAAAACGGAAAAGTCTGTCAAGGCCAGGAAAAATTTTTTTTCGGGCAAGGA
>Ga0315282_10013263_pt1 | contig 12453 bp, 7 predicted proteins | sample YL17G07_20_MG_FD_203693 | JGI IMG/M metagenome (GOLD analysis project Ga0315282, IMG submission 203693) | Sediment microbial communities from Yellowstone Lake, YNP, Wyoming, USA - YL17G07_20 | ecosystem: Environmental > Aquatic > Freshwater > Lake > Sediment | place: USA: Wyoming | collected... | reverse complement strand
GAAGACCCACGTGGTCAACAACGCCATGGCGCTGAAGACCTCGGCGGTCTGGGGGCAGGTGTCGGGCGATCCCTCGGACCGCGGCGCAATCTACCATTTGCTGGAGGTGATGGACCGCCACCACCTTCTCCCCAACGGTGTGCACAGCGGCGACGAGCACTACGCCGGCCGCGATCCCTCCCAGGGCACCGAATTGTGCGCCGTCGTGGAAGGGATGTATTCGCTCGAGCACCTGTTGGCGGTTCTTGGCGATCCGGCTTTCGGCGACCGCCTGGAGAAGATGGCCTACAACGCGCTGCCCGCGACTTTCAGCGGCGACATGTGGGCGCACCAATATGACCAGCAGCCCAACCAGGTGCTGTGCAGCCGCTTCCCGCGCGCCTGGACCACCAACGGTCCCGATTCGAACCTGTTCGGTCTGGAGCCCAATTTCGGCTGCTGCACCTCGAACCTGCACCAGGGCTGGCCCAAGCTCGCGGCTAATCTGTGGATGGCCACTCCCGACGAGGGGCTGGCCGCCGTGGTCTATGGCCCCAGCGTGGTGAAAACTGTTGTCCGGGGCGGCGTGCGGGTGAGCGTGAGCGAAGAGACCGAGTACCCGTTCCGCGATAAGGTCCGCCTGTCGATCAGCCCGGAGAAGCCGGCCCGCTTCCCGCTGTTGCTTCGAATACCGGCGTGGGCCGGCGGGGCGAGCATTGCGGTCAACGGGCGGTCGGCCGCCGGAGTCAAGCCGGCGACCTTCCACCGCCTGGATCGGGTGTGGAAGAACGGCGACCGCGTGGAGCTCACGCTGCCGCTGCGGGTCCGGGCCTCGCGCTGGTATGGGGACTCGGTGGCGCTGGAGCGCGGCCCGCTGGTGCTCTCGCTGCGGATCGGCGAGGACTGGCGGAAGCTGCGCCAGATCGGCCCGGCCGCCGATTGGGAAGTGCATCCCACCAGCCCCTGGAATTACGGCCTGGCGCTGGATCCGGCGCGGGCCGCGGCCGCCGTCGAGGTGGCCGAGAAGCCGCTCGGCGCCATGCCCTTTTGCGCGGATGGCGCGCCCATCGAAGCGCGCGTCAAGGGCCGGCGCATTCCGCAGTGGATCCTGGAGAATGGCTCCGCCGGGCCCCTTCCGCAGAGCCCGGTGGCCAGCTCCGAGCCAATCGAAACCCTCACCCTGATTCCCTACGGCTCAGCCAAGCTGCGTATCACGGCGTTTCCGCTACTGAAGGACGCGGCAGCACGCAGATGAGCGCCGATGACTTCACCACGGCGACGCAGAGCATGCGAGAATCATGCTGCGTGTCTTTGTGAGCACCCCGGCTCTGCGCCCCGAAAAACGCCTGCGGGCGACGCCCGTCCCCCTCCCCAAGTCTGGCCGGCCGGGTTGTGGTAGGCTAGGTAGTCTGCAGGAGAAAGCACATGCTCAGATCGTTCAGCGTCAGGAATTTCAGGTGCCTCGACGACCTCGAGCTGCACAATCTGGCCCGGGTTAACGTTCTTGTAGGGGACAACGACGTTGGGAAGACGGCCCTGCTGGAAGCCCTTTACGTTCACCTGTCGCAGGCGAATGTGCGGAAGCTACTTGATCTGAAGGCTCTCCGCCGAAGCCACATTGCCCTCGATGAGACAGCTTGGCAGGACCTCTTTTCGGGCTTCGACGATTCCAAAGAAATCCACATTTCTTCTGTCGATGCGAACGGAATGGAAAGAAACAGCAAGATCACGGTCGGGCCAAGCACCCAAATAGCACTGACTGTGCCGCTGGCAGGTCGGGGCTTTGAGAGATTGCCGCGGCCGCACTTCTCTCGTCCACTGCGGGTCGAGTACAGAGATGCCAGTATGCAGGAGCCGCTGCAGAACGAGCTTGCGCTAGAACCGAACGAAAATGGCTTCGTGCAGAAACAGCAATTCAACCCTGACCTGCGTGCATACTACTTCTCTACGGCTGGCCCGCCTGAAGCGGAAAGCATCGCCAAGCATTTGAGCGAACTCCTTGTTAACAAGCAGCAGAGCATGCTTGTGAGATTCGCGAGCGTTGTCGACGAGCGCATCCAAGACCTTTCCGTTGCGTCCCCAAAGGGTCCCGCAGAGGTTTTTGTCGACCTTGGCGAGCGCCAGCTTCTGCCGCTGACTTTGATGGGTTCCGGCGTCGTGCGGGCCGTGGGCATGGCCTCCGCTATTCCGGTGCATGCCGGAGGGGTCGTCTTGGTGGACGAGATAGAGGATGGCATCTACTACAAGCGGTTGAATGAGCTCTGGTCCGGCATTTACGAGATGAGCAAGACCTTCGATGTCCAGATCATTGCCAGCACACACAGCGCCGAGTGTGTCAGGGCTGCAATCGAGGCCGTCGTGCCGGATCTGCAGGACGGCGACCCGCTGCATGTGTACAGGCTCGAGCGCGGACAACGGCTCCCGGTCCCTTATGAACGCGAGAGTCTGGGGTCCGTGAAGGAATTCCTTGCCGAGGTGCGATAGGAGCCACTGCACGAGGCCGGGCGATGAGTCTAGACGAATTCTCTCAACCGACAGCGACCAAACAGCGTCTGATCCTTGTGGAAGGGAAGGACGACCTGCATCTGATTCAGCGGATATGCGGCCAGGAAGAGCTAGCCGGCTTGATTGAGATACGGTTTTATGGCGGGGTGAGTAAACTGCGCCCCTTCCTCGGTGCACTCATCAGGGATGCGGGATTTGGCAAGGTGACGCACATCGGTCTGACAAGGGACGCGGACGCCGGGGCGGCGAGCGCTCTTCAGTCTCTCCACGACGCCTGGGGATACGCGAGTCAGACCCTGACCGGCTTCGGCAGAACTCCGCCAGAGGCGTTTTTCTTCGCCTTGCCAGACGACCAAACCATTGGACGCATCGAGAATCTGTGTTTGCAGGCCCCCGTTTTCCCGGACATCCTGGCATGCGCCGAGAAGATGTACGAGTGTGCTATCGCTGCTGCACCACCCTATGCCATAGACCGTGAGAAGTCCACAATCGCCGCCTATCTTTCGATGATGCGCCGTCCAGGCCTGGAGCTGGGAACTGGTGCAGAAGCTGGGTGCTGGAACCTTAAGTCACCTGTCTTTTCACCATTACGGGAATTCATCCGCTCAATCGCCGGGTAGCTGCGATGGCGGGCTGTGGGCCGCCGGCAAATGGGCGTATACTGGCGGGATCGAGGCGAATCCGCGGAGAACAGAGGATTTATATGCGTCAAGTTCGAATCTCTGCCTTGTTGGTCCTTGCCGTGATGCTGCTTTCCCAGGCGCTGGTGGCGCAGCCGGCCGCGCCCGACCCGGAGCGCGACAAGCGCCTGCAATGGTGGAGAGAAGCCCGCTTCGGCATGTTCATCCACTGGGGCCTGTACGCCGTCCCGGCCGGCGAATGGAAGGGCCAGCCCATTGCCGGCATCGGCGAGTGGATCATGAACAGGGCCAAGATCCCGGTGAAGGAATATGAGCAACTGGCCGGACAGTTCAATCCCCTCAAGTTCAACGCCGAGCAGTGGGTGCAGCTTGCCAAAGACGCGGGAATGAAGTACATCGTCATCACCTCGAAGCACCACGACGGGTTCGCGATGTACGGCTCGAAGGTCAGCAGGTACAACATCGTGGACGCCACGCCGTTCAAGCGCGACCCCATGAAGGAGCTGGCCGCGGCCTGCCGCAAGGCCGGCATCAAGCTCTGCTTCTACTATTCGCACGCCCAGGACTGGCACGAGCCCGACGGCGCGGGAAACAACTGGGACTTCCCGCCGGACGAGAAGAAGGATTTCGCCAGGTATTTCGAGGCCAAAGCCAAACCGCAGGTGCGCGAGCTGCTCACCAACTACGGGCCCATCGGCCTGATCTGGTTCGACACGCCGCGGCTGATCACGGCGGAGCAGTCCCGCGACATCACCGACATGGTCCACACGCTGCAGCCCAACTGCATCGTCAGCGGCCGCGTGGGGCACAACATGGGCGACTACGACTCGGCCGGCGACAACCAGATCACGGTCGGCGTCGTGAAGCGCGACTGGGAAACTCCCGTGACCATGAACGACACCTGGGGATTCAAGAAAGACGACAGCAATTGGAAGCCGGTCCCGGTGCTGATCAAGCAACTGGTGCGGATCGCCAGCCGCGGCGGCAATTACCTGCTGAACGTGGGCCCCACGGCCGAAGGCGAAATCCCGCAGCCCAGCGTCGAGCGGCTGCGGGCGGTCGGCCAGTGGCTGCGCGCCAACAACGAATCCATCACCGGCGCCAGCCCCAGCCCCTTCCCCTATAACCAGGATTGGGGCTTGATCACCACCAAGCCCGGAAAGATGTACCTGCACGTGTTTGAATGGCCGGGCCGGCAGTTGACCGTGTACGGCATCCGGAACCGGGTGCAGAAGGCCTACCTGCTGGCCGAGGCGGCCCGCACACCGCTGGCGCTCAAACAGGAGAGCAAACCGGACCTGGATTTCTATTCCGCATCCATCGGCCTGCCGCCGGCGGCGCCCGACCCCAACGATGCGGTCATCGTTGTTGAGATCGGCGGGCAGCCCGACGTGGTCACGGCCCTCACTCAGCAACCGGACGGCGCCGTGACCCTGGAGGCCTACCTGGCCCAGATCCAGCCGGAGAGCGGCGGCGCCGGCATCACCATCGACAACCGGGGCGTGGCCAGCGGCTGGACCAATCCGAAGGATTCGATGAAGTGGGACTTCAAGCTGTTCCGCCCGGGCACCTATGAGATCGTGGCGGTCACCGCGGCTCCCTTCCGCAATGCCGGGCTCGATGCCGGGCACCAGGTCACTGTCGAGGTGGCGGGCCAGCGCCTGCCGGGCGCCATCAGCCAGGCCGAGGAATTTGTCGATCCCAGCAATCCGCGCATGCGCTATTACAATTCCCGGCTCGGCCGCGTCACGCTGAGCAAGGCCGGCGCGCATCAGCTCGCGCTGAAGCCGCAGAGCATCGATTCACGCAGGAAGGGCGGCCTGTCGCTGGCCTCCATCAAGCTCGTTCCGGTAAAGTAGGAGCCCTTCAACGCAGAGGCGCAGAGAACGCCGAGGAACGCAGAGGCCCTTCTCCGCGATTCTCTGCGCCCTCTGCGCCTCTGCGTTGAAAGACTCGCGAGAGGTTCTCCTATGCCCAAGATCGCAGCTTGCTTCTTTGCCCTGGTGCTGTTCGCGTCGTTAAATGCGTCTGCCCAGACCAAAGCGGATGATGGCTGGATTCCGTTGTTCGACGGCCGGAGCCTGAAGGGCTGGAAGGCCGGCGAGAATGCCGCTTCGTTCCGCGTCGAAAACGGGCAGATCCTTTGCGACGGGCCGACCTCGCACCTGTTCTATGCCGGCCCGGTGAGCAACGCCGACTTCCGGAACTTCGAGCTGAAGGCCGAGGTCATGACCCGTCCGGGCGCCAACTCCGGCATCTTCTTCCACACCCAGTTCCAGCAGCGGGGCTGGCCGGCCAAGGGCTTCGAAGTGCAGGTGTGCAATACCTGCGAAGGCGAAGGCGAGTACCGCGAGCGGAAGAAAACCGCCTCCCTGTACGGCGTGCGCAACATTTACAAGGCCCTGGCCAAAGACAACGAGTGGTTCCAGTTGCACTTCTCGGTGCGCGGCAAGCAGGTGCAGATCCGGCTGAACGGCCTTCTGGTGGTGGATTACGTCGAGCCGGACCAGCCGGTGCAGGCCAACGAGCGGGCACGGGTGATCGATCACGGCGCCTTCGCGCTGCAATGCCACGACTCCGGCTCGAAGGCCTTTTTCAAGAACATCGTCGTGAAACCGCTGCCGGACGACCTGGCCACGCCCGCCTCAGAGCGCCCCGTGGTCGATGACCTCTATCGCGAGCTGCTGCGGCTGAGCGCCGACAATTACCCGCTGGTTGATTACCACGTGCATGTGAGAGGCGGGTTCACCCTGGAAGACGCGCTGCGAGAATCGCGCCGGCTCGGCATCGGGTACGGCGTTGCCATGAACTGCGGCCTGAACTTTCCCATCACCAACGACGCCGGCGCCGAGGAATTTCTCAAGACCATGAAAGGGCAGCCGGTGTGGGTGGCCATGCAGGCCGAAGGGCGCGAGTGGGTCAAGATGTTCTCGAAGGAGACGGTGGCTAAATTCGACTACGTCTTCACCGACGCCATGACCTTCACCGACGACAAGGGCAAGCGGATGCGCTTGTGGATCAAGGAAGAGGTCGGGGAAATTCCCGACAAGCAGGCCTTCATGGAAATGTACCTCAACCGCATCCTTTCGGTGCTCAACAACGAGCCCATCGATATCTACGTCAATCCCACGTTCCTGCCTGCTCCGATTGCCGCCGACTACGACCGGCTCTGGACGCCGGACCGGATGCAGAAGGTGATCGCCGCCGCCAGGAAGAACGACGTGGCCATCGAGATCAACAACCGCTACCGTCTGCCCAGCCCCGCGTTCATCAAGGCGGCCAAGAAAGCCGGCGTCAAGTTCTCCTGTGGAACGAACAACGGCGACGCCAAGATCGGGCGCAACGAGTATTGCGTGGAGATGATCAAGGAGTGCGGGCTGGCCTGGCAGGATTTCTTCGTGCCCCGGCCCGACGGCCAGAAACCCGTCCAGCGCCGCGGCTTCTAAAGCGCGCGCTCAGTATCGCCAGCTCTTCAAATCGGCGCCCGGCGGCGCGCTCTGCTTAATCCGCTCCAGGATCTTGGGCACGTACATGGTGTTGTACCGCAGGCGGGAGATGTGGTTGGGCAGGGTGGGATCGCCGTTCCAGCAATGTTCGGCGCGGTCGCCGTACCTCACCTCGCCATCGTAGTACGGGTTCGCGGTGCTCTTGAGGAAGTCTTCCAGCAGATACACCGCGTTGTTCAGATAATAGGTGTCCATGTCGCCGCAATAGACGTGGATCTTTCCCTGGAGCTTGGCGCCCAGCTTGTTCCAGTCCCGCCGCAGGATGTAGCTCAGATCGTAATGCTCACGCCAGTACTCGGCCACCGTGCGGTCGATGTCGCCGCTCAGTTTGTCGAAGATGCGCTTGGGATAGCCATCGTCTCCCACCGGCGAGTAAACCGCTTCCCAAATGTCGAACTGCTGCCCGGAGCGGCTGCGGGTGCCGAGCGCCAGCTCGAAGTGGTTCAAGTCCTCGACGGTCGCGCTGATGTGGCCCAGGTAATCGCGCTTGCCGGGGCGCGGGACGCGCTTGTGCGGGCCTTCCAGGTAATAGGCGTTGCGGTCCTCGTAGATGTTGACGACCGTGTAGGCCCGAAAATCTATGGGATCGGGACAGGCGGCAAAACAGCCGTTGAAGTCGTCGGGGTAGAAAACCTGGACCGCCAGCGCCTCCCAGCCGCCGGTCGAGCCTCCGTAGGTGAAGCGCGCCCAGCCTTGCCCGATGCCGCGGAAGCGCTTCTCGATGTAAGGGACCAGCTCGCGCATGATGGCGTCGCCGTAAGGCCCGAGGTTGGCGGAGTTCACGGCATAGGAGTCATCGTAAAAGGGGTTGGCGTGCTGGATTTCGACGATCAGCATGCGGGGATACCCCGGCCCGGTCCAGGTTTTGTAGAACTGGTATGCCTCCTCCTGCACCATGCGGTTGTAGCCGTGAACCTTGAACCGCTCGATGTAATCCGGCTTGAGGTTGGGGTCGGGGGGCTCGGTGCGGAAGCCGCCGAAATCCGAGGGGAAGTGGCCGTGAAAGATACACAGCGGGTAGCGGGCCTCGGGGTGCTGATCGAAACCTTCCGGCAGCAGCACATGGGCGCCGAGGTACATCGGCCGGCCCCAGAACCTGCTCAGCAGCTCGCTCTTGATCTTGACGTGCTTGATGTACTTGGTGTCCTTGGGCTCGGGAAGCGGCGGAATCTCCTGGTCGAGGAGGATCTCGACCCGCCCGCCGGCCTGGGGATCGATCCGCAGTTTGGCCGGCTTGCTGTAGAAGTTCCCGGGGGCCCGGTTCCAGTGCTGGCCTTCGCCGCGATCCATGGGCAGCTTCAGCACGCGGCCATCGGAGAGGCGAAACGTCTCATAGCGGTGAAGCAGGGCCTGCACGTGATACTCGCCCGGCTTGAGCTGCGCGATGCTTCGCACCGGATAGCCGAAGGCGCGGGCATCGACGACCGCCGCCTGGCCCGGCTTCCAGTCCTCCACGTCGATGCCGAAGACGAGCTGCGTGTTGGGACCGTCATTGATCTGGAAGCGCGGCTCGGCGGCCGGATCGGTGGACAGCAGCACCAGCAGGCGCCCGTCCAGCGGGGCGGCGCTCCGCTCCCGGGGGAAAGAGACGGAAAATTCCAGCGCCGCCTCGAGCGGCAGCCCGCACAGCAGGCAGGCCACAGCGAGGAAGACGCAGGCAGGGCGGGCGATTCGGTGCAGGCTCATGTTCGTGACTCCCGTAGCTGCCAGTGTAGCGCGAAACCAGTTTCACGACAGAGGCACAAAGGACACAAAGACAGAGGGCTGACGGCGGACGGACAGACCGGGCCGACAGCCGCCAGCCGCGCGCCGGTCAGCTTTCGCAGTATGATTCGGTGATGCGCCGCAGGTGGTAGCCCATGATGGCCAGGGCCATGGCGGTGTCGAAGCTGCGGCGATGGTGCAGCAGCGTGTTGGCCAGGAAGCGCCAATAGGCGAAGCGGGAACGATCGAGCAGGCCCTGCCACAGCAGCGATTTCGCCACCGCCACGTAGTCGGAGAACTTGTGGATGCTGCGGGCCGCGCTCGGCCCGCGGTGCTCCAGGAAGCGCAGCACGCGCCGGTAATACTCCTCCGGCGCGTAGATCGACTTCAGCAGCGCCTTATACCCCTCAACCAGCGTTTCCGTGTTCATGCGCGGAATGAAATTCAGCGCGTCGTGGGTATTATTGCCGGTGCTCTCCAGCAGCAGCCGCCCTTCCTTCAGCAGGCGGCGGTATAACTGGGTGCCGGGCAGGGCCGTCAGCAGGCCCACCATGGCCACCGGAATCGCGCTTTCCCGGATAAACCGAAGCTGCTCCTCGAAGATGCTGGGCGGGTCGTTGTCGAAGCCCAGGATGAAGCCGCCCATCACCTCCAGCCCGTAGCTCTGGATCCGGCGCACGCTGTCGAGCAGGTCGCGGTGCGTGTTCTGGTGCTTCTGCGATGCAAGCAGGCTGGCCTCCGCCGGCGTCTCGATGCCCAGAAACACCTTGATGAAGTTGGCGTCCCGCATGAGACCGAGCAGTTCGTCATCCTCGGCCAGGTTCAGCGAGGCCTGCGTAAAGAAGTGGAAGGGGCGGCCGCGGTCGTGGTTCCACTGAATGAGGCGGGGCAGCAGTTGCTTCACTTCGCGCTTGTTGCCGATGAAGTTGTCATCCACGATGAAGACGGAGCCGCGCCAGCCGGCGGCCCGCAGGGCCTCCAGCTCGACGACCACCTGTTCGGGGCTCTTGGTGCGGGGGCGGCGGCCGTAGATCTCGATGATGTCGCAGAACTCGCAGTTGAAGGGGCAGCCCCGGGAATACTGCAGGGCCATGGCGCTGTACTTGCGCTGCCGCACCAGGCTCCAGTCGGGCGGCGGCGACTGGCACATCGCGGGCCGCTCCGGGCACCCGTAGGCCGGCTGCAGCCGCCCGGCTTCCAGGTCGGCAGCCAGTTGCGGGATCAGGCCCTCGGCTTCGCCGCGCACCGCCGAATCGGCCAGCCCGGTCAAATCCGCCCCGCTGGTGATCGGCCCCCCCACGATGACCGGCAGCCCGCGCTCCCGGCAGCGCCGGGCCACCTGCTCCAGCGAAGGCCGCTGGATCAGCATGCCGCTGATCAGCGCGGCGTCGGCCCATTCCAGATCGCGGTCGCGCAGCCGTTCCACGTTCAAGTCGATCAGGCGGCGCTGCCAACCGGCGGGAAACAGCGGGGCGATGGTCAGCAGCCCCAGCGGCGGATAGGCCGAGCGTTTCCCCTCGAATTTCAGCGCGTGCTTAAAACTCCAGAAGGTGTGCGGGAACTCCGGGTATAGGAACAGAAGGTTCATGGCCTTTTCTTAGACGGCGGCCGCGCTCCGGTGATTCAACTTCCGCAGTTGGCTGAGACCGGCCTGCCTCTCGCCCTACGGATGGCCTGTTTGACCGCTGATTTCCGCCCAGGGAGCTTCCAGTTTACACGCAAGCGGGGAGAACCGGCAAGAAGAATGCGCTTGCCTGCGGCCCCGCGCCGATGCTAAAAGAATTCCGACATCCTCCCGCGGCCCGCTTCTCCCCACGGCATGGTTGAGGGAGCAGGAGAGCAACGCCCATGTGCAGGCAGGTGATCCGTGTCTTGCTTCTGGTGTCTGCCGCCGCTCTGGCGGTTGCGCAGCCGGCTCCGCCTGCCCCCGGCGCGGTGGGAATCTTTCCGGTGAAAGACCTGCGGCCGGGCATGAAAGCCACCGGCTACAGCGTGTTCCTCGGGGAGCAGGTCGAGGCCTTCCCGGTGGAGATCGTGGGCGTCATGAAGAACGCCTGGGGCCCGCGGCAGGACGTGATCCTGGCCCGCCTGGGCGACAAGATGAAGAGCATCGGCGTGGCCTCCGGCATGAGCGGCAGCCCCGTCTACATCGGCGGCAAGCTGCTGGGGGCCATCTCGCTCCGCGTCGGCATATTCACCAACGAGCCGATCGCGGGAATCACCCCGGCCGAATTGATGATGGAAATCAGCGAGCTGGACCAGAGCCGGGGGCCGGGGCCGGCGCCGGGCCCAAAGGTGTCGCTGTCCGCCGACTTCCAGGCGCTGCTCGGGACGCCCGCGTCGGCCGGCGCGCCGGGGCCGGAACTGTTCCTGACGCCCATCGACACGCCCCTGGTTTTCAGCGGCTTCCATGAGGCGGCGCTCAGGCAGTTTGCTGATGTCTTTCGCCAGATGGGGGTGACGCCGGTGCAGGGCGGCGCCGGCGGCGGAGCGCGGACGCAGCAGGGCGGCGCCGGCGGCGGAGCGCGGACGCAGCAGGGCGGCGCCCGGCCAGCCAAGCGGCAGGCGCTGGCCCCCGGCTCGGCCGTGGCCGGCGTGCTGCTGACCGGTGATCTTTCGATCGCCGGCACCGGAACCGTCACCTACAACGACGGCCGCCGCGTGCTGGCCTTCGGCCATCCCCTGTTCAACCTCGGCCGGATGGCCATGCCCATGGCGGCCGCGGAAGTGATTACGGTGCTCGGTTCGCCGCTGGCGCCCTTCAAGATCACCAACACCGGCGAGATTGTCGGGACGTTGCGGCAGGACCGTCACTCGGGCCTCCTCGGGGTGCTGGACGAGCGGCCGCCCATGGTGCCCGTTGAGGCCACGGTGCGCGCCGGCCGCCAGACCCACACTTATCATTTCGAGGTTTTCCAGCATCCGCGCTACACGCCCACGATTCTCTCGCTGGCCTTGCTGAATGCGCTGATGGGCGTGAACGAATACGGCGACGACGCCATGTACAAAGTGCGCGGCGCCATCCGGCTGCGCGGCCTCCCCGAGGTCCGGCTGGAGAACGTGTTCGCGTCGCCGGAAGGGCCGGCGGCGGTGCCCAACCCCTTGACTCCTTCCCTGTGGATCGCCGACCGCTTCTCGCGGATTTTCAATAACCCCTTCGAGCCGGTCGAGGTCTCGTCGGTAAGTATAGAGCTGGAGATCGTCGCCGAGCGCCGCACGGCCGTGATCGAGCAGGTCTGGCCCGACAGGATCGAGGTGCGGCCGGGCGAAACGCTGAACCTGCGGGTGGCGCTGCGGCCCTACCGCGGCGACCGCCTGTTCAAGGACGTGGCGGTGAAGATTCCGCCCAACGCGGCGCGCGGCGACCTGCGCATCGCCCTCAGCGACGCCGAGTTCGTCAACCGCCTGAGCAATGCCGCGCGCTCCGCCGGCCTCAGCCAGCTCATCGCCGCCTTGAATCGCGAGCAGGCCAACGGCCGCCTGTACGTCAGCCTGGTGCAGTCGGTTCCCACTGCGGTCATCGAGGACAAGGTGATGCCCAGCATCCCGTCTTCGTTTGCCAACGTGATCGATCCCATCAAGACCCCGGGGCGGATGACCCTCCAGGCTGAGTCTTTCGTCGAGCAGCAGTCGGTGGCGCTCGATCACGTGGTGTTTGGCATGCAAACGGTTACAGTTACTGTGAAGTGAAGAGTTAAGAGCCTGCCAGTCTTAACTTTTAACTCTTAACTCTTAACTCCGACATCAGGCCTCGCGTGGCAATGATGAACAAAATCGCTATTCTTGGTTTTCTGCTCGCCGCAAGCGCTTTCCTGCTGGCCGACAGCACCACCCGGGTGTGGGAACAGAAGGGATTCGAGGATTTCGACAAGGGCACCGTCCAGAAGCTCTCCTTGAGCAGCGAGGGCAAGTTGCTGCTGGCCCCGCGCCTGCGCCAGCTCGCCGACCCGCAGTTGACATACATCTGGGCGCTGGCGGAAGACAGCCGCGGCAACATTTACGTGGGCGGCGGCTCGCCGGCCAAGATCCTGCGCATCCCTCCGGCCGGCTCGGCGAAGCAGGAGGCCAAGGTCGAGACTTTTTTCCAGGGCAAGGAGTTGGAAGTCCATGCCCTGGCC
>Ga0315282_10013262_pt1 | contig 12455 bp, 9 predicted proteins | sample YL17G07_20_MG_FD_203693 | JGI IMG/M metagenome (GOLD analysis project Ga0315282, IMG submission 203693) | Sediment microbial communities from Yellowstone Lake, YNP, Wyoming, USA - YL17G07_20 | ecosystem: Environmental > Aquatic > Freshwater > Lake > Sediment | place: USA: Wyoming | collected... | reverse complement strand
AGCGGCATTTCCAATTCCGTGATTATAAGCCTAACCGTGGCGGGGTCCTGCCATCCTTTCCAAAAACGCGGGCCTGATCTCCCCGCCTAATTCGTAGGAGGGGTCGGGGGAGGTTAATAGAAATGAGACGAATATGAAGGCGTTTTTGGCGATCTTCCCCGTCCTCCGCGCGTTGCGGGGGGCCCCCAGGCCGTGTCACCCCATATTGGTCCTGTGGGGATCACGAATTTGGAAATGCCGCAATAGAAAAAAGGGGGATAAAAGCGGTGCCACGATAGATTGAACGCTTGGTGATTTATTATCCCCATCTAATGGGATTATAATAGCTTTAAGAAAGACTAATCTGGTGAAGATGCGGTTGGTTTTTGGGTGCGTCATCGTTCTCGCTGCCTCGACGGCTAATGCAGCAATCTCAGTCAAGCTCAGCGCTGGACCGACGTATCATCTCGTCGGAGACTACGATGACGCTTTGCTGGGAACCTACGACTTCTCCCGCGCCGGCTCCGACAGCCTGACCGGCTCGGCCCGGCCGGTTCATTGGGGCTGGAGTTTCGGCGGGGAAATCATCGCTTCGATCGGCAGGGGCCTCGGTCTCGGCCTCGGGGCCGGATATTTGCGGACTTCCCGTGAGAGCACGCTCGGCTATCAATCTCTCGGTTTCAGCACGAACGAAACCTACCGGCCCGAAATTACGGCGATCCCCATAACCGTCAGTCTCCACTATTCATATCCTCTGGGACAGAGGCTTCGCCTCGATTTCTTCGGCGGCGCGGCCTATTACCTGACGACCTTCCGCCACGAATTTCGACTCCGTTCGGATTTTTTTTCCTACTCGCAGACGCAGAATTTCACTTCACGGACGGGTGCGTTCGGATTCCGGGGAGGTCTCGACCTGGAGATCGACCTCGCCCGGTCGTTCGCCTTCGTCGTCCAGGCCGAAGGCCGATACGCCGTCATCCCCGAGGTCAGCGGCGATCTCACCGATCAGGAAAATCTGCCGACGGGCAGCCGGCAGGAAACGGCCCGCGACGCCTTCTTTTGGGTCTACGATCAGCCGGATGCGGGGACGAGATATACGCGGATGGCCTTTTCCCAGAGCCAACCGTCCGGCCCGTCGGCCGCCAATATCCGCAAAGGACAGATCGATCTGAGCGGTTTTTCGGTAAGCGCCGGGATCAGGGTTTATTTTTGATAGTCACGCCACGGACGAGCGCGCTCGTTCGCCCGGACGTGTTCGTCTTCTGATCAGTCTACGCGGAAGTGCGCCCCGAGACTCACGGGGTTAGCCAGGGCGGCGTGGGCGATCATCTGGGCCACCTGGATGCCGTGCTTGAGGCCGACCATTTTGACGTCCATGGCCGCTTCCTTATAAAACTTCTCGATCCGATGCCTCAAATAATCGAGGTCCGCCTTAGCCCGCTCGAGCCTCTTCGCGGTGCGGATAATCCCCGCGTAGTTCCACATCGTCGAGCGAATCGTCAGCCAGTCCTGGTTGATGAGAGCAGGGTCGATCGATTCTTCCCTCTCCGGATAATACCAGTCGTGAATCTCGGATTCGTGGTACGTTGCCGGGGTATGAAAGTGCTCGACGATGTAGCTCGCCGCCCGAGTTCCCCAGACGAGCCCCTCGAGGAGCGAGGTCGAGGCCAGACGGTTCGCGCCGTGGAGGCCCGTGCACGAGACCTCGCCTACGGCGAAGAGCCCCTTGAGCGACGTCTTTCCGAAGGTGTCGACCAGGACGCCCCCACAGCTATAGTGGGCCGCCGGAACGACCGGGATCGGCTCGCGGGTGATATCGATGCCATACCTCAGGCAGGTTTTGTAGATATTCGGAAATCTCTTTTTGATGTCCACCTTGGCGTATGAAGCCAGGTCGAGAAGCACGTAGTCGGAGTTGCTGTTGAGCATTTCCTCGTAGATGGCCCGGGTCACCTCGTCGCGGGGGGCGAGATCCCTTTTGTCGCTGTACTTCTGCATGAAGACCTGACCGTCCCTGGTCTTGAGCCGCGCCCCTTCCCCCCGCACCGACTCGGAGATGAGAAAGCTGTCCGCGTCCCGGTGAAAAAGCGAGGTCGGATGGAACTGGATGTATTCCATGTTGACGATGCGGGCGCCGGCACGATTGGCCATGGCGTAGCCGGCCCCGATCGCTCCCCTCGGGTTCGACGTGTGCAGAAAGACCGAACCGCAGCCGCCCGTGGCGAGAACCGTGTGGCCCGCGAAAATCGTCGAGACATCTCGCGACTCGTTATCCAGCACGTAGGCGCCGATGCAGCGGGGCTCCCGGTAGTAGGCGATCGGGTCCTTGGAATGGTGGGGTACGGTCAGGAGGTCGACCGCGGTGTGATCGCTCAGCAGAGTGGCGTTCGGGTTCTTGCGCAGGGCCGCGATGAACCTCTCTTCAATGGTCTTGCCCGTCGTGTCCTTGACGTGGAGAATGCGGCGGCGCGAATGGCCGGCTTCCTGGGCGTAGTCGAGCCGCTCCGGCGAGCTTCGGGTGAAAGGGATCTTCAGCTCTCCGATGAGAATCTTATCGACCAGTGGCTTGCTCTCTTTAACGAGAACGTCCACGGCGTCGGGATTGCTGATCCCGTCCCCGGTCTTGATGATGTCATCCTTGAGGAGGTCGGGCTGGTCGTCGGGACCGAGCGAGACGATGCCTCCCTGGGCGTAGTAGGTGTTGCTTTCTTCGGGCTGAGGGCTCTTGTTGATCAGGATGACGCCCAGCCCTCTCTTGGCCGCCTCAAGTGCCGCGCTCGCACCCCCGATTCCGCTGCCGATGACGAGGACGTCGGTCCTGATCCGTGCATTCCTGGTCACGTCGTCTCCTTCGTCCCGGAGGGAAGCAATGTCCGGTTGATGGTTCGGTCGAGCTCGCCGAGAAACTCCAGACTCAAATCGACGGAGACATAGGAATGGGTGAGTTTCCCGATCGAGATATAGTCGACGCCCGTTTCGGCGACCCGGCGAACGTTCTTCAGGCTGACGTTGCCCGAGGCCTCGAGCTGGCACCGGCCCGCGACCCAGGTCACGATCTTCCGCATCCGTCCGGGAGGCATGTTATCGAGCATGATCCAATCCGCGCCGCTCTCGAGCGCGGCTCTGGCCTGGTCGAAGTTCGTCGCCTCAACTTCGATCAGGACGCCCCTCTTGATTCCGGCGCGCGCCCTGCGGACTGCCTCTCCCACGTCGCCGACGAGCTTCAGGTGGTTGTCCTTGATCAGGACCATGGTCGAGAGATTCAGGCGATGGTTTTCCCCGCCGCCCATCCGGACCGCATATTTTTCGAGGGCCCTGAGACCCGGGGTTGTCTTGCGCGTGTCCAGGATCCTGGCTTTTGTCCCCGCGACCGCATCCGCAAATTTCCGGGTCGTCGTCGCGATTCCCGAAAGCCTCTGGAGGAAATTGAGGGCCGTCCGCTCCGCCTTGAGCAGGACGACGGATTTCCCCTCGACCTCGGCCAAGACATCGCCCGCCCGGAAAGCCGCGCCGTCCCGCGTGTGCCGGTTGATGGATGTCCGCGGATCGAGCCTATGAAAAACCCGGCAGAAGACCTCGAGCCCCGCCATGACGCCGTCCTGTTTGGCCATCAGAATGGCACGGGAGAGCTGCCGCGGCGGGATGAGAGTCTCGGACGTAATGTCGCCGTGCGGCATGTCCTCCGCCAGAGCGGCCTCGATAAGGCGATCGATTTCTCGTGTCAGCATCTGCAAAATTATACGTGTTTTGGACGGGCACGGTCAAACGCGAGCGCGGGAACGACCCGAGAGGCTATTCGGTCGCGACGTTTGACTTCCTTGAAAAAAGCGTGCAAAGATACGACCGTGGCCAGAAAAAGGGTCGTTTCCGTTGCGGTTTCCCTGCTCGTCACCCTGATCCTCGTCGCCGTCCTGATGTCGGGGATCAAATTTCGGGATCTCGCCGAGACCCTTCGCCGGATTTATCTCCCGGCGCTTTTCGCTTTTGTGGCCGTCAGCCTTCTCTCGGCGTGGCTGCGCGCGTGGCGCTATAAGTGGCTCCTAGGACCGGGGGCTATAAGCTGGGGGGAGATGTTCCTCGCCACGTTCATCCGCAACAGCTTCGAAGACCTCCTGCCGGCGCGGATCGGATCGCTCTCCTACATCGTTGTCCTCACCAAACGGCTTTCCATTCCTTTTGAGAGCGCGACCTCGACCTTTGTCGTCGCCTTTATCTTGGATTTCCTGACGCTGAGCCCCTTCCTGGCCGGGGCGCTGTTCGGCATCGGATTCAGCCTCGCAGGGCTCCCGACCGGGACGCTTATGCTCGCGGCGGCCGTCTATTTCTTGATCGTGTGTCTTCTGCTCTGGAAGATCGTGCCCGTCACACGGTTTCTGGTCAGGTTTTATCGAGCGCTGCTGGCCGCCATCGGGGCTGAACATAAACCCAAGGCCCTGGCTTCCGTAGAGAAGCTTCAGGAGACCGTCGAACAGCTTCGCGATATCCAAAGCAGGAAGATCTTCGGGAGGCTCTTCGTTCTCTCTCTTTTCATCCGCCTCGGAAAATATCTCTCACTTTATGTTCTTCTCTTCGCCATCCTCCACAGCCGCGGCTTCGGCTTCAAGAGCCTCAGCTTCTCGAAGACAATTCTCGGAGTCACGGGGGCGGAGTTGACGTCCGTCCTCCCCGTCAAGGGCCTCGCCGATTTCGGGACCTGGGAGTCCGCCTGGACCGTCGCCTTTGGACTCATGGGATTCGACAGGCAGATCGCCATCCTCTCGGGAATCGGCATCCATCTCATCACAAATCTCTGGGAATATGCCCTGGGCATCCTCAGCATTGTGATTCTCGCCCTCCCGCGCAAGAATGGGGTCAAACGCACATTTAAGGGCGAATTTCGGTGACAGCCAACTTAATTCCTTAATAAAAGAAAATGCCTTGGGAATTAAGTTGACTGTCACCAAAATTCGCCTATATTTTCACGCCGCGTGCGTGCGTTTGACCCCATCTTCCGAAATGTGTCAAAATTGGAGATGATATAAATGACGGACCCCATCGCATCCCCGCCCGCCTTCTTTGAAGATCATTTCCGCCTGTCCGCGAAGGACCTGCTCGGCATACTGGAGACGGCGCTCTCGAGCGGCGGCGAATTCGCAGAAACGTATCTCGAGTACCGCACCTACAGTTACATCCTCATGGAGGAAGACATCATCCGGGAGACCGCGGAGAGCGTGAGCCTCGGCCTGGGAATTCGGGTCATCAGCGGCGAGAAAACCGGCTTCGGCTACACGAACGACCTCTCGCCGGACAAGGTGAGGCGGGCGGCGCTATCCGCCGCGGCAATCGCCTCAAAAGACGAGCCGGCGGCCCGGCCTTCCGCGCTCGCGCCGCGAGGGCTGGGGCCTTCGTACTATCGTGTGAACGAGGCGTCGCACAGCGCGCCTCTCGATAAAAAAATCAGCCTGGTCAAAGCCGCCTATCTCGCCTGCCAGGGGGCCGGTCCGGAGGTGAAAAAAGTCAAGGCCTCGCTCCAGGACCAGATCCAGCATTTGACGATCGCGAATTCGGAGGGGCTCCTGGTTTCTGATTCCCGACCGCTCGTCAAGCTCGCCTGCGTCGCCATATCCGAGAAGGCCGGGCTGAGGGAATCCGGATATGCGGGAGGGGGAGGCCGGGTCGGATTGGAATTTTTCTCTGCGCAACTCACGCCCGAGGAAATCGGAAGAGAGGCCGCCCGCGAGGCCGCGATCCTTCTCGAAGCCCGCGACGCGCCGGCCGGAGAGATGCCGGTCGTCCTTTCTCCCGGTCACGCCGGCGTCCTCATCCACGAGGCGGTCGGCCATCTTCTCGAAGCCGATTTCAACCGAAAAAAAACGTCCGTCTTCGCGGACAAGTTCGGGAAAAAAGTCGGCGTGCCTCAAATCACGATCTACGACGACCCGACGATCCCCGCCTTCCGCGGCTCCTATAACGTCGATGACGAAGGGACGGCGCCCCGCAAGACTCTCCTCATCGACAAAGGCGTGATCGTCGGGCTGCTCCAGGACCGCCTCTCCGCCGGCCTGATGAAGATGCCGCTCACCGGCCACGGACGTCGGCAGGATTTTTCCGATATTCCGATCCCGCGCATGGCGAACACGTACATCGACAAGGGAGAATACGACCGCGAAGAAATCATCCGCTCGGTGAAAAAGGGCTTCTACGCCGACAGGTTCCAGGGCGGACAAGTCGAGGACTCGGGGAAATTCACGTTTTCGGTGAGCTCGGGTTTCCTGATCGAGGACGGGAAACTCACCACGCCGGTCAAGCAGGCAACGCTCATCGGATCGAACCTCGACATTCTCAACAAGGTCGAGAGGGTGGGCGGCGACCTCACGTTCGGTCCCCAAACGGGCACGTGCGGCAAGGAAGGCCAGGAAGTGCCCGTCACCGACGGCTGTCCGACGATCAAGATTTCGAAGATGACGGTGGGAGGCAAGGGATGAGACCCGGCGGCCCCGAAGACGACCTCGTTTGGCTCGCCGAGCGCCTGGTCAAATTCGGAAAATCGTGCGGAGCGGACGAGATCGAGGTCGGCATCGGCGACGGGTATGAGTTCAGCGTCAATGTGCGCCTCGGAGAAATCGAGGATCTCGTCGAAGCCGGCTCCCGGGCCATGGGGGTCCGCGTCATCAAGGACAAGAAGACGGCCTTCGCCACGTCCTCGGACCTGGCCCAGGAGACGCTTGAGCGCCTCATCAGGAATGCCGTCCGACGGTCCGAGCTCGCGAGCCGGGATGAGTTCGCGGGGCTGCCCTCGTTGTCGCCGGTCCGGGTCGATCCGGAAGGCCTCCGCCTCTTCGATCCCGAGATCCCCGAGCTGGACTCGAAGACGAACATCGGGCTCGCCCTCGAGACCGAGCGGATCGCCCTCGCCGACAAGCGGATCACAAACTCGTTCGGCGCGAGCTTCCTCGCCCACGACGGGACGTCGGTCCTGGCGAGCTCGAACGGCTTCGTCGGCCGTTACCGGAAGACCCAGTGCAGCCTCAGCGTCGGTCTTCAAGCCGGGGACGGGGACGACCTCGTCGAGGATTTCTGGTTTTCGACCGAGACGCATTTCAAGGATCTCGAGCCGCCCGAGGCCGTCGCGCGGAAAGCGGTCGCGCGGACCGTGCGCCAGCTCCGGCCGAGAAAAATCAAGACCCAGAGAGTCCCGGTGATCTTCGAGCCGTTGATGACCTCCGGGCTGGTGGGTTTTCTGTTCGCCTGCGTCTCGGGCGTCGCGGTCTACCAGAAATCCTCGTTCCTGGCCGGCCGCCTGGGCGATAAGATTGCCGGAGAGAATATCACCGTGATCGACGACGGCCTGATGCCCGAAAAACTGGGAACGAGCCCCTTCGACTCGGAGGGTGTTCCCTCGCAGCGGACGACCGTCATCGAAAAAGGCATCCTCAAAAAATACCTCTGCAACACTTACGCCGCCCGGAAGCTCAACCTGAGCACCACGGGCAACGCCGATGGAAACGCCGTCAGTCCGAACAATTTCTATCTCGCGCGCGGCGCCGACTCACCCTCCGAGATCATCCGCTCGTGCGAGAAGGGCTTGCTCCTCATCCGGACGCTCGGACACGGACTGAATCCGGTGACGGGCGACATCTCCCGCGGAGCGTTCGGGCTCTGGATCGAAAAGGGAGAAATCGTCTATCCCGTCAGCGAGATTACCGTCTCCGGCAACCTGGGAGAAATTCTCGGGAATATCGAGATGGTCGGAAGCGACCTCGAGTTCCGCGGCTCCATCTGCGGTCCGACGATCAAGGTCCGGGAGATGATGATCGCCGGCGAGGGCTCGACCTGAAGACCGGGGTCAAACCTACGCTTTTGACAAATCACAAATGCAGGGTGATCCTCTATTGACTCCAATGAGAAGCGACAAACGAAGGGCTTGTTCGGTTTTGTCAAAAGCGCAGGTTTGACCCCAATCTTCTCGAGGGGAGAAGTGCTGGCTGTGGGGTTTGGGGAAAATTAAGCAAAAGGGGGATAATAAAGAGGTTACCTTGTACAGCCAGCGAAACAAGGTTTTCCCTATTATAGGAATCAAGATTTAAAAAATCAAGTATTATTTTATTTTTTTTTGAGATTGTTTTCGGCGGCGCCGGCCGTTATGACGAGGACGGATTTCCCGTCCCAAACCAGGCTCCCTTTTTCAAAATCCTGGCGGCGGCCTTCCTTGGACGCGTATTCATTGGTTGTCGGAGTCCCGAGGCTGTCGAAAGCCCAGATCTTAAAATACTTCTCGTAGAACACACCGCCGAGGGGAAACGCCTTCATCCTGGACCGGTTGAAAAACAGGATGCTCCGCCCGGCCTGGCTTCCCGGCGGTCCCCCCGTGGGTCGCTCAAAATCCTGGACGATACAGCTCCCGACGCTATGGACGTCGGCGCTCCCACCCCGGTCGACGGGGACGCCGAGGGATTTGCGGAATTCGCGGAAGCCCTCGACAAAGACCCTCGACGTCCCGTCCGCATGCCAGGCGTCATTGTAGTTCCCGACGAGAGTGAGGCACTGGATCATGGCCGGGTCTCTGCCTCCATCCGGCCGCCGCAGGGCAGACAAGAATATGGACCGCGGGACGGCCAGGCATTTCCCCTCGGGCCGGCCCGGATCCTGAATATCGACTGACTTGTCGTCGAGACCGTAGACAACGACCCATCGGCCCGAGCCCTTGGCCTCATCCGGAAAATAAGCTGGGGGATCGACGCGGCAGAGGACGGGACATTTCTGACGAAGAGCCTCGGCGATTTTTTCGATCGTAACTTCATCCGGTCCCTCGCTCAGGATGACCGGGATGTCCTCGTTCTCGAGAATATCCGCCAGTTCTTTGGCCGTGGCCTCGACCTGGTCGTCGTCGGCAAGCCCGCCGGGATAGCCTTTATCCCCATTCCCCCGGCAGAATAGCCAGCGTGCGTACGAGTGAACATTCGGAAAACGGGCATCCTTAAAACTGCCATAGTCCGCAGGGATATCGGCTTTCTTCTTATAATTGAGAAGCATAGCGACGCAGGCAGGACCGCTGTCTCTGTTTGCATGCTGAGGGTTCAGCGCCGCTGGCCATTCCGCGGGCGAGCGTCCGTATTGAGACTGCCACCATTCCGCATGAGAGAGCATGGGAAAGATCAGGGGCGCTTCCACTCTCTGGCCGACGCACGGGACGACGGAAAGGCCGAGAGCCAACAAGAAGCCCGCAACCCGGCGAATCTCCTCCGCCGGCCGAGCTCCGCGATTCTTAACCATAAGCCGTCGCCCCTCCCCTATTTTTTAGCCCGCAACGCCCGTGCGGACGGCGCGAGAGCGATTCCTCCCTGGACCGTGCAGCGAAGCTCCCGCGGGAGCATTTTCCCCGAGGCGAAAACGGCATCGATGGTCTCGTCGAGCGGAATCGGATTCCGGTATCCGCCGAGAATGAGGTCCGCGCAGACAAACGCGTTCGAAGCGGCGACCCCGTTTCTCGTATGGCACGGGATCTCGCAGAGCCCCTGAACCAAATCGCAAACCGAGCCCATGGTGTTTTGAAAGGCGATGGCCGCAGCGTTCGTCGCGTCCTCGGCGCTTCCCCCGGCCCAATCGACGACCATGGCCGCGGCCATAGCCCCGGCGGCTCCGATTTCGACCTGGCAGCCCGCGACCTCGGCCGCGAACGTCGCCCGCCGGGCGACGATCAGACCGACCGCTCCGGCCGCAAGAAGCGCCTGCGAAATCTGTTCGCGATTCAATCCCTTTTCCTCCGCGAGGGTGACGATCACGCCGGGAATGACGCCCGCGGAGGCGCCGGTGGGAGCCGCGCAAATGACCCCCCCACTGTTGCTGATATGAAGGGCCGCCATCGCCCGTGCCGCCGCCCTGGTATTAATGCCGCCGATGGCCATCGTTCCCTTCGCTTCTGAGGCAAAGACTTTTTTGGCGCACGGCTCGAGCAGCCGCATCCGGACATCCTTCTCCTTGAGTCCAAGATCAACCGCTGACTGCATGATGTCGAAGCGCCGCCCCATTTCGGCAAGAACTTCGGCTTCCGAGAGGCCGAGCAGCTGGGATTCGTAAACCAGGGCGGCCCGGCCGAGGGAGAGCTTGCGCTTCTTCGCAAAATCGGCCATAGCTGCGCCGCTCGCAAAGGCGCTCTCGCCCTTTTTCACGTAAAAAACGGGATCGCACGTCCAGACCTTGCGAACGCCGGGGAGCTCGCGGAGCCGCCTGAGATCCTCGCCTTCAATAGGCTTCGTCCTCCGGACGTCGATGAGCGTGAGCCCGGCCTCCCCGCCGCCCGAGGTTTCGACGGCCGTTCTCTTTGAATCTCCGGCGACCTTCAGGATCGAGGACAGAACGGCCTTTCTGGCCAGGACAACGACGTCGTACGCCTTTCCGGTCAACGCCACCGGAAGCCCTTCGATCAGGCTGATCACGACGCCTCCGCCGCCGGTGGATTTGGCGATGATATTCAGTCGGGCTCCGCCCCGTCCCTCAAGAAGGATCCGGACCGTGTTCGGGTGATCGGCGTGCTCGAGAGGTTTTACGCGGAACGACAATCGGAGACCGTCCTTCTTCGCGATCTCGAGGGCCTGGGGAAAGCGCTCATCGGTGATCGGCCAGTTCATCAACCCGGAAGCGAAACCCAAGTCCGCCCCCTGCTCTCGAAACGTCTGAGCGTAGGAGCCATCCGGGTCAAAGGTGAAGGTCCCGGCCTTGGGCTCTTCTCCGAGCAAGGAGCGAGCCAGTCGTCCGATGTGATAAGAACCTGCGGTGTGCGAGCTCGAGGGGCCCCGCATGACAGGACCGAGCACGTCGTTCAGGATGCTGACAAATTCTTGTTCGCCCATTCGACTTCAAATCCTCGCTTTCAGGCAGCCGGCGTGCGAATTTTCGCGTTCAGATTATTATATCTCGCTCGAAATGTCCACGCACCTTCGAGGGAACAGGGGCCAAAAAAAGACGTAAAATAGGATCTGCGTCCCCCGTTAATAGAGCAGATAGGGCTTGCGCAGGTCGCCGAACCCGGCCAGTCCGTCCTTCCAGCCCGCGGCGATATCGTCGATGGTTTTTCCGGATTCGATGGCCAGCCGGACCGCGGCCGTTCCCATGATCCTGTCGAAATACTCCGTGTGAAACTGGAATTTATCCGGATACATATCCCGGACGAGCTTGATCGTTCGGAGCGCTGTTTCGAGGGGGCGATAGAGGTTCCTGTCCACGACGTAAATCTGGCAGCCGCCGCAGAGCTCTTCCTTGAATTTCGAAAAAGTCGGGGTGAACCACTGCTCCCGGAAAGTCACGCCGAGGAGCCCGAGGCCGTTCAGCCGCTTCGTCAACTCGAAGGCATCGATCCAGGGCGCGCCGAAAAACTCGAAGGGCCGGGTTGTCCCACGACCCTCGGAGATGTTCGTCCCCTCGAAGAAAACCTGGCCGGGATAGACGATCGCCGTGTCGAGGGTCGGGATATTGGGGGAAGGGCTCACCCAGGGCAGGCCCGTTTCATCGAACCACATCCCGCGCGTCCATCCCTCCATGGGAATGACCGTCAGCTGCACCTTCTTTTCGAGAAACCGGTCGTTGAAGAGCCGGGCCAACTCGCCGATCGTCATCCCGAAGCGGAGAGGAATAGGATACAGCCCGACGAACGAGCTGAATTCCGGATATTCGAGGATCGGACCTTCCATCGAGATTCCGTTGATCGGATCGGGGCGGTCCAAGACAATAAAATCGATGCCCGCCTCGGCGCAGGCCTGCATGGCGTAAGCCATCGTGGCCATATACGTATACACTCGTGTTCCGATGTCCTGGATGTCGAAGATCATGACATCCACGCCTTTCGTCATCGCCGGCTCGAGCTTCTTATCGGTGGATGTGATGTCGAGGGAGCGCATGTATTCATCGATGTTCTTGAGCATGCCGGGCTGGGGCTTGGCCGAAGGCCCGTAGAGGCTGAAGACGGGGATTCCGAATTTTTCGTCGATATAATACGGCACGTACTCGCCCGCCTGGGCATTCCCCCGGACTCCGTGCTCGGGACCATAGAGGGCTACGAGTTCGACCCCCGGGCGCCCGTGGAGAAGGACGATCGGGCTGACGAGCCGGCCGTCGACCCCGGTCGGATTGGTGATCAGCCCGACCTTTTTTCCTTTAATCAGATCGAGGCGCTTTTCGAGGAGGACCTCGAGGCCCGGTTTGACTTTCGCGGCGATGACGGACTTTTCGGATGGCCGCGACCGCGCCGCTCCGGATTCCCGTGATTGACACACGGTGAGAACGGAGAGGACGGGAACCAGGAAAAAAATAGGGAATCCGTGTTTCCTTCTCCGGTTCGACGTCTCATGACTTGACATCAGCCTCAGCCCCCCAAAAAACCTAAATCGAGTATTTATATCCTGCGTCCGGGGCAACAGAAAAGCAAGCACCGCCCGATATTTTTCTAAACGCTCTCGCTCTTCTCGAACGTGTAAGCCCCGAGGAAGAGCATGACAAGGGCG
>Ga0315282_10013261_pt1 | contig 12455 bp, 12 predicted proteins | sample YL17G07_20_MG_FD_203693 | JGI IMG/M metagenome (GOLD analysis project Ga0315282, IMG submission 203693) | Sediment microbial communities from Yellowstone Lake, YNP, Wyoming, USA - YL17G07_20 | ecosystem: Environmental > Aquatic > Freshwater > Lake > Sediment | place: USA: Wyoming | collected... | reverse complement strand
TCTCTGAAGTCACCTTCACTTGTCCCAGGATCAATATGCTATTGTTCTTCTCCATCCTTTCATAATTCACCCTCTCCAATCGATAGGAGTAGATCTTTCTCTCCTTTCTTCCGTCATCGAAGAGGGAGGAGATGGCATAATGGTTTACCAATCTATCCAGAGGTATAGATCTCGGCTTTACGATTTGCTTGTAGACCTGATCACCATTTCCCATTTCAGGAAGGTTGCTCTTTGCCTTGGATAGATATTGAATAAATTTCTTCTCTATCTCTTGGCCGGTCAATTCTTCAGCCAATTGAATCGCCCTCGCCGCATAGAGAAGGATCTGAACTGTCTCCAGCCCTGCTAAATCTGCAAAGAACCAGCCACAACTTGTGTACATCAGTAAGGCATGCCTCTGCATCTCTAAGAGTTTCAAGCCCTTAATTCTCCCTTCCCCATTGAGACCCTCCACCCCATATCGATCGAAAAATCGATTCAGACTCATCAATGAACGATCCAAAATCACATCGATATAACCATTTCTTGCCTCCCAGACATCCTTAAAGATCTCTCCTCCTTCTCTTTCGAAGATTATGCTGAGTTCATCCCTCAGGAGGTCAAGGGTTTCTCTGAGTGGCTTTCTCCACTTTTGATTCCATCCGGCCCTTCCACCTGTGCTGCAACCACAATCCTCCTTCCACCGTCCAACTCCGTGGCTACAACTCCAGGATGTCCCTTCCCCTTTTGGCCCTTCGTCGATTTCTACCTCATAGATTGGAGGAAATCGTTTCAGAAAGGCTCCGTAATTGATGACCTCGAATCCCCGTGAAGAAATTCCTTCCTTTAGTGCATAGGCCAGTGCCATCTCACCGAATTTTTTGTGATGGCCGTAGGTCTCTCCATCTGTGGCAATGTGGAGCAATTGAGGTCTTCTTTTGGTGGCCTGGTAGGCCTGGATAAATCGGTCACAGAAGGCATTCCCATCCCTTAAGAGATCCCCAAATGCAACTTCTTTTGAGATCATCCCGTCGTAGAAAAAGATATCGATGAATTGGTCAGAAAGCTTCTTTCCCGATGGATCCTTGACGAAACACCGGTAGGGCTGGGTTGGATCGATCCTCCCTTGAGAGACATCGATCCACTTCTTACCTCCGAGAGGTCTTACCCTCAGGGCTTGAAAAGGGCTCAGGATGAGATACTGCATACCATATTTGACCATTACCTGAAGGGTGGGGTAGGTCACAGCGGTCTCGGGAAGCCACATCGCATCAGGTCTTCGATGGAATCGCTTCTCAAAGTCAGCTATTCCCCAAAGAACTTCTGTCTCTTTATCTTTCTCGTTGGCCAAAGGCATGATGATATGATTGTATGCTTGTGCCATAGCATTACCGTGACCAAACCGTCTTACGCCTTCGCGGTCAGCCTCGATGATCTTCTGATAGATTGAAGGGAATTTCAATTCCAGCCACCTGATGAGGGTAGGACCGAAATCGAAACTGAGAGAGGAGTAATTGTTGATGAGATCCAAAATCTTTCCTTTATCATCGACGATCCGAGCATAAGCATTTGGCCGATAACATTCGAAGACGATCCGTTCATTCCAATCATGGAAGGGATAGGCACTCTCCTCGGTCTCAATCGCTTCAAACCAGGGATTCTCTCGGGGAGGCTGATAGAAGTGGCCGTGAATAGCGATATAAACGTCTTTGATCTTGGACAGCGCCAATTTCTTACCTACTTTTGAGGATGCTTGGCATCATAGATGCGTTTCTTGATTTGGCCAATCTGTTTGGTGACAGGAATCTCCTTGGGACAGACTTCCGTACATTTCCACAACGTCCGACAATTCCATGCCCCATCTTTGTGATCCAAAAGAGCAATTCTTTCATCTGAAGCCTCATCCCTTGAATCGAAGAGATATCGAAAAGCCCTGACAAGGCCAGCAGGCCCGACATAGGCTTCTGTCTCTTTTTTCTGATTGACAGGGCAGGAAGCGGTGCAACAGGCGCAGAGGATACACCGGATGGCCTCCTCAAAGAGACGTTGCTGATCAGCGGACTGGATTCGTTCCTGATCGGGTGGAGGAGTTTTGGTGATCAGATAAGGTTTGATCGAATGATATTTCTCAAAGAAAGGACCAAGATCGACAATCAAGTCCTTGATGACCTTAAACACAGGAAGGGGTTCGATGAGGATCTCCTCATTAAAATTTCTGACCAACTTTTGACAAGGCAGGCCACAGATGCCGTTGATCCTCATCCCATCTGACCCGCAGACCCCATGCCCACAGGACCACCGAAAGGAGAGGGTCGGATCCTGCTCCCACCGGATTCGGTTGAGGCAATCCAAAATTCTGTCTAATGGATCTGCTTCTACCTCGAAACTCTGGTAGTAAGGCTCCTTATCTTTTTGCGGGTCAAAACGGAAAATCTTCAATTTGACAAGCATCGATCACCTGCCACCGAGATTGCTTCCCCCGTATTGAATACGGGGTCGCAATGACAAACTGTTTACACCAAGTTGTTTATTCTGTTTACAACAAAAAGTTCCCACTTTCATTATTTTTCAATCTGAAATCTGCAATCCGAAATCTACAATCTCCTTAGTAAACCCTCGCTTCGGGTTGGAATCGTGTGATCTTCACTGGCTTATATCTCACTCCTGGGCCTTTAGCGGTTTGGTAGATGAGGGTGTGTTTCAAATAGTATCGATCTGCCCTCATGGGGAAATCCTCCCGAAAGTGGGCTCCCCGACTCTCCCTCCGATGGAGAGCGCTAAAGAGGATCACCTCTGAGAGGTTGAGCTGATGGTCCAATTCGATCGCCTCCATCAATTCAAAATTGAAATGCTTCCCTTTATCCAAGATCTCCATATCTTTGTAACGTTCTTTCAGGATCCGAATCTCCTCCGTCCCCTTCTTCAAGCCTTCTTCATTTCGAAAGACCGAACCATAATCCATCATGACAGACTGCATCTTCTGCCTTATTGGATCCATCTTTTCTTTACCCTTATGGTTCAATAATCGGGTGATCTTCTCCTCCACTGCTTTCAGAGGATCGGCTGAGATTGAGGGAGGCTCATACTGCTTTATCTCATTTTTCATTGCCAATCCGCTTCGCCGGCCAAAGACGAGTAAATCGAGGAGGGAGTTGCAGCCGAGCCGGTTTGCACCGTGAACCGATACACACGCACATTCTCCTGCCGCATATAGTCCATGGACGATCGAACCCTTCTCATCGGAGAGGACTCTTCCATCCACATTTGTAGGAATGCCTCCCATGATGTAATGGCAGGTAGGGTGGACTGGGATAGGTTCGTAAACTGGATCGATGCCCAAATAGATCCTCACAAAAGAGGCGATCTCCCAGAGTTTCTCTAAAATCTTCTCCTCTCCAAGATGGGTGAGGTCGAGATGGACATAATCCTTTCCAGCAATCCCTCTCTTCTCTCGAATCTCAGTGAGAATAGCCCGTGAGACGACATCTCTGGCTGCCAGGTCTTTTACAGTGGGGGCGTATCGTTCCATAAATCGTTCCCCCAACCTGTTCCGCAAAATCCCCCCTTCCCCTCTTGCTGCTTCGCTCACCAATATCCCCAAAGGATAAAGTCCAGTGGGATGAAATTGGACGAACTCCATATCTTGTAGAGGAATTCCAAACTGGTAAACCAAGTTGAACATCTCTCCTGTGGTCGATTTACCATTGGAAGTTGTCTTATATATTTTTCCACATCCTCCTGTGGCCAAAAGAACAGCCTTGGCCAGAAGGAGATGAAGCTCACCTGTGGCGAGGTCATAAATCACCACTCCTGAACACCTTCCTTCTTCAAAGACGAGAGAGAGAACATAGTGCTCTGAGTAGAATTTCACCTGGTGGCGTAAACATTGGTCAAAGAGGGTGTCGAGGACAACTCTTCCTGTATGGTCTGCGGCATAGCAGGCCCTCTTTACAGGTTTTTTACCATAATCGCGGGTGTGGCCTCCAAAGTTCCGTTGAGCGATCTTTCCCTCTGAAGTACGGCTGAATGGGACACCCATATGCTCCAGTTCATAAATGGCCCTGGGAGAGTCTTTGACCATGATCTCGATGGCATCCTGATCGCCGAGGTAATCGCTTCCTTTTACGGTATCGAAGAAATGCCATTCCCAATGATCTTCCTCTTCATTGCCAAGAGGGGCAGTAATCCCTCCTTGGGCGACTCCCGAATGGGACCGTGTAGGAAAGACCTTACTCACGACGGCCACATCGGTTTGATCCGCCACCTCAACAGCCGCTCGAAGCCCTGCCAGACCGGCTCCTACAATCACAATATCGTGCGTGAAAATCATGCTGAACCCATTATCTATTTAGAAAATAAACCGATGATCCCCTCTCCCCCGGCGGGAGAGGGCGGGGGTGAGGGGGCCATACCATTTTCATCCCCACCTCAATCCTCCCCCGTCAAGGGGGAGGATAATACTTGGTAATTTTCATGGCTCGTGCCTGCCCGCGCCAAACAGGAGTTACAACGCCGCCATAGAAAATTAGTTTAAGCAAAATTAAGATGATCGTTCTTCGATGGGAATGTATTCACATCCCTGGAGCCCAATGTTTTTGAAATCCAGGGTCTCTTTCATCTCTTATTCCTTTATGCCATCCTCGGAATCGGAAAAGGGAAAACATTTTATTTAAAAATGATAATCGATGGTTCTCCAATTTGTCAATGAAATTGGAATGTTTGAAAAAGGTCGCTCTTTACTTCTGCCTGCGGTAGGCAGGGCTCAAAATATTTTTTCAACAATTGGGTTGTTGATAATTTAATCTATTTCCAATAAAATGCATAAAGGAGACTGGAGGTAGAGCATGGTTGTTTCAAACAACGGGTATCGAATAGAGAAAGATTCAATGGGTTCTGTAAAAGTCCCCAAGGAGGCTTACTACGGTGCCCAAACGCAGAGGGCGATTGAAAATTTTACCGTAAGCGGTTGGCGTTTCCAAAGGGAATTTCTTTATGCCTTGGGTCTCGTCAAATATGCCGCTGCCAAGGCGAACTTAGAACTGGGCCTTTTGAAAGGAAAGACCGCCAAAGCGATCCAGAAGGCTTCTGATGAGGTGATGCAGGGAATATGGGATGAACAATTTTTGGTGGACATCTTTCAAACCGGCTCTGGAACCTCCACCAACATGAATGCCAACGAGATCATCGCTAATCGGGCCAATGAGATCCTCGGGGGAAGAAAAGGAACGTATCGACCTGTCCACCCCAATGACCATGTGAATCTCGGGCAATCCAGTAACGATGTCTTCCCCTCTTGCATCCACATTGCCTCCGTCTACCTCTTGAAACAAAAGCTCCTACCTGCTTTGCGAGATCTCCACAAAGCATTGAAGAAGAAGGAAAAGGAGTTTCATTCCATCCTTAAAATCGGCAGAACCCATCTCCAGGATGCAACCCCTATCCGATTGGGCCAGGAATTTGGAGGATATGCATGCCAGGTAGAGTTCGGCATCCATAGGATTCAAAACGCCATGGATTCCCTTTCCCAACTCGCTTTAGGAGGCACCGCTGTTGGGACAGGGATCAACACCCATCCTTTCTTTGCCAAGAAAGCGATTTCCATCATCAACCAAAGGATGGGCTGGCGCTTCCGTGAGGCAGTTAACCATTTTGAGGCTCAAGGGGCTCGGGATGCTACAGTAGAAATGAGCGGAGCTCTGAAAACGGTGGCGGCCAGTTTGATGAAGATTGCGAACGACATTCGATGGCTGGGCTCAGGGCCTCGATGCGGAATTGGCGAAATCCACCTGCCAGAGACTCAACCAGGCTCCTCGATCATGCCGGGAAAGGTCAACCCTGTCATTTCTGAATCCCTTATCCAGGTGTGTGCACAAGTGATCGGATACGATTCGGCAATCACCCTTGGAGGTCTCAGCGGCATTCTTGAACTCAACGTGATGATGCCATTGATCGCCTACGATTTACTGGAATCCATTCGTCTCCTTGCTAACGCCGCAGATAATTTTTCCAAAAGGTGCATTGAAGGATTAAAGGCCGATCGTAAACGGTGCGAAGAGATGATCGAAAAAAGTCTGGCCCTCGCCACGATTCTAACTTCGAAAATTGGATACGATGAATCCGCCCGAATCGCTAAGAAGGCCTACGATCAACGGAAGACGATTCGTCAGGTTGTGGAGGAGGAAGGAATCTTCCCAAAAAAAGAGTCAACGCGTCTGTTCGACCCACGATCAATGATTGCCCCTATGAAATTGACCAGGAAGAAGATATAAGGCCGTCACTTCAAAAAACCATCATGCACCGAGGTGAACAAACTTGACACCTTAGTGAATGAGGTTTATCTATAAGGGATAAAAGAAAAATAAAGCTGTCGGATTACGAATGAGAGGATAGAGGAAGGGGGGAGATCGTTCATGTATTTTATAACATTTTCAGAAATGATTGGAACAAATGGCGAAAAGATTGCAAGGCAGGTGGCCAGGACACTCAATTATAACTTTTCAGGCGAAGAGGAACTATTTAAGGCTGCAGATGCAATGGGCTTTTTTTCTGACATTGAAAAATTGGATGAAAAAGGTCCGACTCTCCTTGAGAAATTTTTTAGTGAAAAACCGAAGGTCTATCTTGATCGATTACAGTCTGTCATTTACGAGCTGGCCAAGAAAGGCGATGCGGTATTTTTTGGAAGAGGAAGCCAGCTTCTGCTAAACGCTTTTGACTGTGCTTTCCATGTCCTTGTGACCGGTTCTATGAAGAAAAGAATCCAAAGAATGATGGAAGAAAAACAGATAGGCGGAGAGGTTGCCGAAAAAATGATTCGCCAATCGGATCAGGATAAAAGAGGATTTTTAAGATATGCCTATGATGAAGACTGGCTGAATCCCTATCTGTATGATCTCATGTTGAATACGGATAAATTGAGCGTCGATTCTGCGGTTAAAATTCTCATCGATGCCGCAAAGTCTGACGAAATCAAAGCATGTGGCCATGATTCGGTTAAGTCTCTTGGAAAACTTTCTCTTCAGCGCAAAGTCGAAGCGGCCTTGCTTGAAGCCGGCCTCTCGAGTCAATATCTCTATCTCTCAATGGAAGATGTGGATTCCATACGGCTTTATGGACTTGTGAGTTCCTTAGAAAAAAAAGAAAAGATAGAGAACGTTTTGAAAGATATGAAAGGGATCAAGAAGATTACCAATGATGTGACGATATTTAAATCGTCGGGTGGAATATAATCTTAAGGTTTTTGAAGATGAGGGTCAACTTTCCACTTTAAATAGACAAAGAGAAGAATACCTCCAACAATCATAAAGGCGCAAAGGACCTGGCCCATCGTGAACGGGCCTAAGATAAATCCAACCTGAACGTCTGGTTCCCGGAAGAATTCAACAAAAAAACGAAATACTCCATAAAGAGAAAGAAAGAGAGCTAAGAGTCCGCCAGAGGGAAGTTTTTTATCTTTAATGAGCCACAGGATTAAAAAGAGAACTCCTCCCTCCAATGCACTCTCATAGAGTTGAGAGGGATGGCGAGGAAGAGGACCTCCTTTGGGGAAGATCATCCCCCAAGGGATTTGGGTCACCCGACCATAGAGTTCACCGTTGATGAAATTTCCGATTCTCCCCAATCCCAATCCAATAGGCACTGTGACAATGATAAGGTCGGCAATTCTCCAGAAAGATTTTTTATTCTTCCAGGAAAAAAGAGTCCCAACGAGGAGAACGCCGATCAATCCTCCATGAAACGACATGCCCCCATGCCAGATGGCAAAGATCTCAAGAGGATCGGCGAGGTACATCTTGAGATCGTAAAAGAGGACATACCCCAGACGGGCACCCACCATCAATCCGAGAATAAGATAAAAATAGAGATTCTCCACCTCCTGTTTTGAGATGTCAAATTCCTTTCTCCTCATCTGATACCGGACGAGAAGGTAGGAAATGAGGAAACCAAAAACATACATTAACCCATACCAACTCAATCGAATCGGGCCCAAATCCACTAAAATCGGATCGATATTGATCTTCATCCACATCCTCTGATCTTTTATCCCTTCACTTTTATAAATCCCAATAGAGAATTAATAATCCTCCTTATCCTCTTCGTAATCCTCTTCTTCCTCTTCCTCATCCTCATCCTCATCCTGTTCCTCTTCCTGTTCCTCTTCCTCTTCCTCCTCTTCTTCCTTATCCTCTCTTTTCTTTCGCTTCACTCTCAAATTGATCTTTTCTAAAGTTTCATCCCCAAGATCGTCGATCACCTCGTTAAAAAACAATGCCAGAGAGAGCAGATACTCCTCTGGTAATTCATGGAACCATTCCATGACCTTCTCAGCCATTTCAATCTTCTCACTGCCCGAGGCACTTTCTAAAAGATCGATGGCCTTACGATAGTGCTTATTAAACGCCCGAATCATAAACAGCTTCACCTCCTATAGCATGGGATAAATTTTTTACTCCATCACAAAAAATTATATAAGACATTATACTTTCCTTTCCCCTTATAGACAATAAAAAAAGCCTCATGATTAAGACGAAGCTTTTGGTTGGTACCGGAGGTCAGAATCCCTTCGAGGAGTGAACTTGTCCTCCTTCACGCTGCTCAGGACAAGTTCCCTTTGCGAAGGAGGGCAGGCTCCCCAAGATGGGGTGGAAGCCCCGCGGGATTTTGAGTCAATCCCTTGACTCCAGGCGATTTCCCATCATTTTTGAATACTTATAAATCAACGACTTGTAAAAGTCAACTTGGAATAATTTGGGCCAATTTGGATTATTTTCGGTTGCGACGTTTACACTTTGGTTACACCATATCCCCCACCCGGAGCAGTCGTCAACCGCCCTGTATCTTATATCCGCCCTGGCCACATAGACACTCTCTCCTCTACAGACAATATCCTCCCTTAAAATTTTTTTCTTCCTACTTTTGTGGGATTCTGAAAATTTCTTCCTACTTTTTGCAAAAGTTTACCCCCCCCGATTTGGTTTATTACATCTTTGAGACTAACACCTACAAAGAGTGAGATTCGGATTACGTTAAGGGTAATGATTATTGTTAGAAAGAGAGTTTTACGTTAGGTGCCTCTGATGGTTGTAAGATCATATTCAATAGCCTTCAGTATATTGTTACCCCTATAAACGATCGCCTTACTTATAGGTCGAGCAAGGCTTTCTATCATTCGTTCCAATAATGGTTCTGGATCAGTGCCAGGAGGATATACATCCCATGTGTATTCTCTATCCTTGTAAACATAAGCGAATCGTATGTTGTCCGGGTTGCCAAGGATTACTCCTTGCCTGATTTCAAAACCTGTACCATAGAAATCAAACCCTTTCGCCGCCCACCCCTGGTCGTAATCATCATCTATCCATTTGGGAGCTGCCTTGTTTGCTCTTCGATATATGTCCTTGACCGCATCCCTTGCTATATTCACTGCTCCGTCTGCTTCCCCTTCGGTAGGGAATAGATTAGACTCCGATAAGAAGCGATGTGTGCAATTCTTTCGCAATTTCTGAAGCTTCGATACCTGCTGCCATAATCCCGCTCCCCATTGAAGTTTTTCTAGTCTAAGCTTTTCAATTGCATCATCCATGTTCTGCTTAAAACTGTAAGATATGGTGTTATCTCCCAAGGCGTCCTGGCAAGCCATTTCTAGTGCTATCCAACATGACATTATCGTCCACCTTACATAGGTACCTTTATCCCATCGATTGTTGGCCTGTCTTGACAACTCTCGAGCATGTAAGGCATCAGTCCAAACTAGGTAGTGGTTATCTTGAATATGTTTCATCATTTTAGCACTAACGTTAGATTTTTAAGCTGATTCTATGTTTTCTAAGAATTTGAGCTGCCAAAGGCTCTCTTTTTACTCGAAATCAACAAATTTGCCAGTTTTTTACATGAAAGATCTTTTCAAGCAATATCATATGGAATCAAGATAATTCAAGAATGAATTATTCATGGGGTTGAAGCGTATCCCTGTTGCCAATTTTCGGTTGTAATATACACCTTTTTCGAGAATTAGGGAAGAGAAAATTACAGGAAAAAGTCGCCAACAGAAAGCTATCCAACAATTTCTCTTTTTCCAAGATATAGAATAGAGATGGAACACAAGGTCATGATAAGCCCGACCGTCAGGTTTTCATCTCTAAAGGAAACCATGGCGACAACTCCGCTAAAAATTCCAAGGACAACGAGGAAAAATGCCAAAGCTATTCCGATAGCAAAATGCCTGTGGTAGATCTTTAGAAGGTTAAGCTCGTCCCGGTGCCGACTGTCAAGATCCTGAAACGTTTCCCTCGGAGCTTTTTCCCTTCTCAACCGATACCGGATCTGCTCTATCTCTACGAGCCGGCCTCCGGGTTCTCTCATCTGTTTCAGTGAATCTTGAATCATACTACGCATCAGTGTATCTCTCTAATCTCTTGAATAAATATCTCTCCGAAAAAGATCCCCGGCCTTCTTCATTTCCCTTTATTTTGCTTCAATAAAAGGGTCTCATGAGTGAACCATTCCTTTCCTCTCTTAACCGCGATAAATTTCCCCCGGGATATAAGAGTCCTTATGCTGTCTGGAGAATAGTTAAGAGCTTTTCCGACCTCTTGCGCAGGTTCCAGTTTTATTTGCTCTCTCTCTTCCAAAAGCCGTATCAAAATCCTGTCGAAATTCGTTCTCAAACCTTCCGAAATAAGATCTTCAAGCGAAGACACATTCATGCCTTCGAGGGCCATTTGAACATCTTGACGAGAGAATGGTATTTCAGTCAACCTTCTCAGTACAGAATCACCTTGCTCAAGCGCTCTATAATACTTCTTCTTATTCTCTTCATCACCTTTTAGAATGACAGGAGGATATCCTCCAGAGATGAGAAGGTAGTTAAGGATGATCCTTCCAGTTCTTCCATTTCCGTCATCAAAGGGATGGACTGTCTCGAATAGAACGTGTTGCCTTGCCAAAAAATTCAAAAACCCCTCTCGTGAAAATCTTTGGGTTACATACTCTTCAAAAAAAGTCATCCAATCATTGACGAACAATCCAGGGGGCGGAACAATTTTCGCTCCTGTAATTCTCATAAGAGAGTCCATATAAGAACCTGGCTGCCCTGTAATAATTGAGAGCTTCTTCTTGATTCCTTTTAAGAGGTTTTCCGCTTGCCAGGACCTCTTCAAGAGACTCCGTCAAAAATTTATGGGGCCGATGCAAAGAATTGTGTCAAGAAATTTCGGGGTAAAAAGAAACGGATTCTGAAGCAAGAATGATCGTTCTCAAAAGACTACTATTCCCTTGGTGTCCCCTTAATTTCCATTGACACCTCTATCTTAATTTAGTAAATTTCAATCAGAATTTTAGCTTTTCATCAAACTTTAACCAGGGGTGGGCTTTCATTCCATACGTGAATACTTTTTTTGAGTAAACCTTTGTTGGAACCGTATCTTCAAAGGTAGGCAAACCAAATGAGTATTTTCGATCTACGCCAATCTGTAATCGATGAGTACAGTAAGTACGTTCAGAGTTTCCTTTCTATTGCTGACGACCGAATAAGAGCATTTATTGAGGAATCACTCTTAAAAAACCACGTCCTGTGGCCAGATTCTTTGGTTTTTTGCTTTTGCAATACTTACGATGGTGACTAAATGGAATCAGATTCAATAAAGCCTCATTATCTTGGTCATAGAAACCGCCTCCGTGAAAGGTTAAAAAAAGCTGGTCTCGCTTCTTTTCAAGATTACGAGGCGGTTGAGCTCCTTTTAACCTTAGCCATTCCTCGAAAAGACGTCAAAATACCTGCCAAAGAGGCAATAAAAAGGTTTGGTTCCTTCCGCGGCGTCCTTGACGCCCCAATTGAAGAATTAAAAAAGATACCCGGGATCGGTGAAGTGGCTCCATTAGCGATTCGATTCATTCGCGAAGCTGCTACCCTTTACCTCCAACCAAGGAGTCAAGCCGACCTCACATTGCAAAGAACCGAACCAGAAAAGATCTCATTAGAAGATCCAAGAATTCTTTTCAATTATTGTAAGGCGGCATTGGGTGCCCACACCGATGAGGTATTCAAAGTTATATACCTCGACAGCCGTTTTAAGGTCATTGATCTTGAGACATTGACTGAAGGAACCATTGATCGGGCAACTGTTTACCCACGCAAAGTGATGGAATCGGCTTTGAAAAAGAAGGCCTCCATTTTAGTATTTGCCCACAATCATCCGGATGGAAATATCAACCCTTCAGACCATGATAAAACGCTTACACGAGCACTTCTACTTGCAGCCAAGACCCTGAACATTACTATCTACGATCATCTCATAGTCTCTAAAGATGAGGCCTTTAGCTTTCGTGCAGCAGGCCTACTTTGATGGAAATGGCCAATGAGTGTAACCGAACAAATCCTTACTTCATTTCCTGATTTGGACAACTCCCAACTGAAGGCAGTCGGAGACAGTGAAGGGCATTTGCTAATAATTGCTGGACCTGGCTCCGGGAAAACC
>Ga0315282_10013260_pt1 | contig 12455 bp, 11 predicted proteins | sample YL17G07_20_MG_FD_203693 | JGI IMG/M metagenome (GOLD analysis project Ga0315282, IMG submission 203693) | Sediment microbial communities from Yellowstone Lake, YNP, Wyoming, USA - YL17G07_20 | ecosystem: Environmental > Aquatic > Freshwater > Lake > Sediment | place: USA: Wyoming | collected... | reverse complement strand
AGGAACTATTCGCGCAGCAATATTTTGCTCGTCATAGAGTTCAACGTTGCAGACTGTTCTTTGCGTGCCTGTTCCGGTTATCATATCTGTTATGTAGAGGTTGTCCAACTTTGCATTGAACCACTCTGCCAAGGCTTTTCTGGTCGAGAACCTCTCTGGCGTTCCGGCAGACGTGTGGGTAACTTCGACTCTAATCTCCTTACGTTTCATGACGGGATTGTATGATTCATTGAGCACCTTTATTTCCACTATCGTCTCCTCCTCTCTCTGTTTCTTTTGTTACAATCTCTTTCGTAGTTTCCGTGCTCTCTGTTTCGGAAATGACCATGTTCAGTTGGTAGGTTTCGTCTGTTATCATTCGACCCCTTACAAGTTTTCTACGTCTCTCGCCTTTACCCCCACCCTTGAAACCAACTCCACCAGCCAGTAGAACATATTTTTTTGCGCCCCCGTGAATGTTGGCTACTAGTGGAATTCCATCTTTGTCGCTTCCGCCAGTAATTTTGAGCTTCGTTCCTGCCATACCAAAGAGGGATCCGTCGACTTCGTCACCAAGTTCCCTTCCAACTAGAGGTCGAGCTTTCACTCCTTCAAGCTCTACTGTGGTCACCTTGCCACCTTTAGGATCTGACACCAGTACTTTCAATTCTTGATCCTTCAACCTTTATTTCGAGTTGTTTTCAGACCTATTCAATCTGAAATTATGCCTGTCTCACTGCAAGCAGGCGTCTATACTGACCTAGTCCTCTTAAATAAATTGCGTTGTGAACGGGTTGGGGCTTCAGTAGGCTGTGCAACAGCTCTCAAGGGTGAGAAGAGTCAAATGCCTATTACCGTTTTTCCCTTGAGTGAATCTTCTAGGAATGATATCTCATCACTCGAAAGCTCATTCTTGAAGTTGGCGAGAAGCTTTCTCGCATGGTCCTCTGGAACCGCGACCATTAGTACGTCACCCTCGTCAATATGTCTGCCAACAACTGCATCGTCTAACGAGATAGCCACCTGGCTTCCAGCCAATGCTTCTTCAATTTCCTTCCCTTTATCCTGAATTCTATCTATCTCACCGATGGGTCGCCCACTTTTTAGGATAAGTGGATACTTTCGCCTTATTCGACCAGCCACAACCTCGACACCCACAATAGCGGGTTTGCTTCTCCTAAAGATACACCCTGGAAGAATCTTCAACCTTCCTGGTCTGACTAGAAGGTCTAGCTCGACTTTGATCCCCGCAATTTTTTCCTTATCTTTCCACCTTGTGAAGTCCTCAAGCATATGGTAGATTATGTCTGCTTGAAAGATCGGAACTTTTTCTTTAGCAGCTTCTTCCGCCGCATCTGGAAGAGTCTTCACATTGAAAGCTAACACGACTCCAAGTAACCGATCCTTCTTCATCACAGTCTCCGCTTCGACTACTTCCCTTCTCGAGACGTCGCCAACATCTGCAAACCTTATTGGAATGCCAAGGGCTTCAAGCGATGTTGTTATGGCTTCTAGGGACCCCAAGGCATCTGCCTTCAGAACTACACCCAACTTGTCGGTCTCTATCCTTAACTTCTGAACCTCATCTCTTATTTGAGAAGCAAGCTTCTCGGAGCTTTCACCTTCGGGAACTGCGAAGATCGGAGAACCAGCCAATGCTTGGTCAAGGTTTGGAGCCGCGATCTTTATTCCTGCTGCGGCTGCGATCTCGGTAACGTTGGAGAATTTGTCTCTTGGATCACGAATCTCATCGAGAGGTTTTGGAAGAAGTATCGCCCTTACATATGTCTCGATTACATCTTGGCGGCCGCCCAGAACGATCTTATCTCCAACTTTGAAGATGCCATCGAAAATGATGACATTTAAAGTAACACCGAGGCCGGGTTCTTCCTTTACCTCAAGAACAGTTCCCTTGGCAGGTCCCGTGGTTGTTATTAACTCATCTTTCATGTACGCCTGAGTCAAGCCTACGAGCGTAGATAGAAGTTCAGGTACGCCCTCACCAGTCTTTGCACTAGTTGGAACTATGGCGATATTGGTTCGAAAGTCTTTGATTCTATCAAACCTGTCAGACTTGAAGCCCAGCCTTGAAAGCGACCCGAGTATTCGATATATGTATTCGTCTAGGCTAGTCTGAACTTCAGGCGCCTGCTTAGCAAAAGCCTCACTGAAAGGCCTATCGCTTACGGATCTCCATCCAAGTATCATGTCAATTTTATTTGCTGCAACAACAAAGGGCGTTCGCCTAGCCTTCAGGATATTTATTGATTCAACTGTTTGCGGTTCGACGCCCTTTAACACATCTACTACTAATACAGCTATGTCAGCTGCTGAGCCTCCGCGTCTTCTAAGATTCGAGAAGGTTTCATGTCCCGGCGTATCGACAAAGAGTATTCCAGGCACGATGATCTTGAACTTCAGTCGCTCCAGAAGGTCTCCACAACGACTTTTTATGGTCTCTGCGGGAAGCATACTTGCGCCAATCCATTGAGTGATTGCCCCCGGTTCTCTGGCCGCAACAGACGTACCTCTAATCTTGTCTAGTAGACTGGTCTTGCCATGATCAACATGACCAAGCACTGCAACTATTGGATGACGCATTGGCAAGAACTATCCCGCCCGAACGACTGGATCGTCTATCACAGTGACTCGATTTAAACGTTTCAAGACGTTTTTAACGAAATCTTGGAACGAGTATGAAAGCTATGAGAACCGATTCGGCTTGGCAGAAATACGAAAAAGGCAAGAATAGGCTATCTAATGTGAAAAGCTGCGCTCGCACAATTCAGTAGGATCATCATTCGAAATGGTTGAGAATTACTTTTTCATCCTCATGGAATCCAAGACTTCGTTCAGCGCCGAAGATTATTCATGTTAATTAACGCTCTATATCTTTGGCGGTTCTTGCTTCGAAAGAGCTTCAATCTTCGAGCCATACTTCTCCTTGTAGGAATCGAGGCAGACTCTGCAACAGAAGTATCTATCTCGTTCCCCTACCCTGAGCCTGAAGGGTTCACCTTCGATCTTCCCGTTGCAATAATCACATCGTAGATGAACTCTTAAGCTTGGACGTACGATAACGCCTTGTTCTTCCTTAACGATCTTTGTTATTACGTTTGATGATACTAGTTGTACGCCTTGGAACGCAGCTATCTTTGTCGTCATGAACTCTTGTAGCGATTTCATACTGTCAGCAACGACTCGGATAGTTAGGTTGCTCTCACCCGTAACCATGAATACGCACCTTACCTCCTCCATCTCTGCTAAGCGTGAGCTCACGTCTTCAAGCTTGGACGTATCTACTTTCAAGTTGATGAGAACATATACTCCATGCTCTATCTTATCCGGGTCTAAGAGAGGTGATATTCTCCTTATGACTCCCATATCGAAAAGACGCTTCAACCTACTTTCAACTGTGGGTGTACTAACAGAAACGATTCTGGCAATCTCCCTTAGAGACCTCCGACCGTCTTCCATAAGGGCCCTCAAGATGCCCGCGTCAGTTTCATCGAGCTTGACCGGCATCCCTTCCCACCCCACCCTCTAATATGTTCCAACACATCAAATTTAATCTCATCTATCGAACTCGTACACGCCTTTTTATTGCCACATCAGCAGACTATACATACGAAATGGCCAAATCTCTCCTCGATCCAGTAAACTGATACTTGTTGCATCTCAATCGCTTTGGATAAACATCGAAAAATTATGCAGCTACCCCATCGCCTTTCGAGAATGCTTCACCTACTCCCTACGCTGGTGGTGGTGTACATCCAAGCGAGGTTGCTCCGTCCTCCACTACCAAGACATCCACTACCAAGACAACTGCTGATGAGGCTACTAAAACAGGGACTTCATCTCACTAGACTCGGAGGGTTGCTGACCATCCTGAACATTGAAAGAGCCACAAGTGAAAATCTCCCAGTAGTGCCGGGCGGCTTAAGTCTTGTTCCAGAACAGAAGAAGAAATCAGTCTAGACAGTAACGGCTTTGCATCCCCTGAGCAGATTTGTCAAGAGAGATGGACAGCCTCAAAAGAAAAAGGTCTGCATGAGCCCGCAGTGTTCGCTTTTTCAGTGGTTACCCCCCAAGATCGATGCACTATTGTATTATCGGGTGGTTACCAGCGCTACTGCTTCTCATGATGTTTTCAGAGCTTCATTCACACATTCTGTGATCGTAGGCAGAAACAGGAAAACATTAGCATACATAAATTGAACCATGTCAGAAAAGGTTCTATCGTCTTTTGGACAGGACCAACCTTTTCTTTTTGCATCCCAATTTACATAGAGACCCACAGTTTCTTTGGTCCATCGTAGAGACGCCTTTAATTTCTTGTCCATTTCAATATTCTGAATGTTTGGCTTCTGCCAAAGAATATCTTGATTGTGGATGATCGCGGTCTGCTTTGCATTGTGACTCCCAAAGATCTCTCTCAAAGTCGCTCCTTCTACGTCCGTTTGGCTTTTGTAGTTCTTCAGCAGAAGGACTGCTTTTCCAATCTCTTCCCATGCCACAACAAGAAGGGCTAGGGCAGATGCAGATCTCTTGTTGGCAAGCAATAATTGAGCATCATTCATTAATCTCGATGCATTTTCAAGCGAGAGCTTCATACCATTCCCAAGTTCTTTCCAATGTATGACCCCAGTCTTCCCAAGACCCATTTCATCATTCCATACAAAAATAACGGATGGTTCCTCCAAGGATCTCAACCTCTAGACTAACGAGACACTATCTCATGCTTCTGCCGGTATTTATCGACTTTCTGGCGGTTTGAGGTATTGAGACGTCTTTTCCTCTGAAGATGTAGTAGCAACTCTGAGTCAAATATGTCTCACAAACTAGTATCCGTGAAACCACGACTTCTGTGGCAAATTTGGCCAATGGCATGATGACGCTGTACATCACATTTGACCGTATTGAAAATGCTAATCTTAGAGTTGAAAAAGCGCAGTACCGTTTCAAACAATCGTCTGACGCTGTTCTTTCAATATTGTCTGAGTATTTTCGATCCAGCTTCTTGGGTCTTCTAACATGAACTTCAGGGTCTGTATTTTTCCTTGACTATCCACATAAGAAATTCCTAAAGCGTTATCCACCGTGGCGGCATACACGCCACCAATAATTCCGAAAGCAAAGAGTCCCGAGGCGATCTGGCCTGCCGAAGGCTTGACGTGAGAAGTTCCCATTTCCTTTATTGCCTTTACAGGAACCTCGTTAACCGTTCCTGAGAATTCGCTTCTGAATCTAAGTGTTGTCCGAGTCAATTCCAACGAACCTTTTGCAGGTACTTCACCCCAGAGAACGGCTGGCCCTTCCATGATTGATGCTTGATCTATTATGTCTTGATTAGGCTTCGCATCTTTCTTGCATTTGTCACAGAACCACGTGTCGGATGAGGTCATGTATCTGACGATTGCACTACATGTTGGACAAATGTGAAGGTTACAATTCGCACAATACATGCTGGCTGATGGCCGATCATATCTTGCAAGTTTTCTACATTTTGGACAATAAGACAAGGTTGCTTCATTCTCCTTTCTATTGTGTTTTGATTTGAGGCTTTGCATAGCATCGCAAACCTATCGAACCTATACGGGATACCAATTAGGTAGTGTCAGAATACCCCATGGTGCTAGGTCACAGAAACGGTTGACCGGACCTAGACATCTGTGAACGAACATCAGCGTAGGAAGCACAAAAACCAAAAAGGAGAGAAGCATGCCCAGGCGCAATAGAGCAACTTGGACAATTTTACAGTTGGAAATTGTGTCGTTTCTTAGGTCTAGAGGGGATCAGGCTCACATAGATTCTCTCGATTCTGGGCGACACGTCCACAAGTGAGGCATATCCAATGAGGTTCTTTGGAATATCTCCTGAGAGCATCTATCCCTTCTGTTGCAACGAGTTTGCATAGGTGTTTCTCGTGTCCTTCATGAGGCTTTTGACTCAACATATTTCACCGGATATTTTTTCGCGGATTCGAATTAAATAGTTTAGGTCAAGGTCTAGGTGAAATGTCTAGTCTAACGCGACATCTGGTCTAGTTACGCAAGGATAAGGAAACGTCCTTACACAAGGACAGGCAAGCACACATCGAATAGACACGAGACACAACAAGAGATAGACTATTCATTATTCATCTACATGACAAGACAAGGCGAAGTAGAAATGAGACTCTTTCAGTGATGAAAGAGATTCTTGAGATCCTGAAGAAAGAATCAGCGTCCCGACAACCCTCTAAGGCAGCTCCGTACGGTTAGCTTGCTAGCGAAAGCTACATGTTATCTGCCAACTATCAAGGCTGACTTAGAGCTTCTCAACCTATACAGGGCAACAAAAGAAACAGTTGATTGGCCCCCGACATCTGTAAAGCCTTGGCAACCTACGTGGCAAAGTCGTAAATGAGACCGCAATTTCTCAGATGCTACATTGACCCCATAAACTCAAGAACATCATCGAATAGTCTATCTTTGGGGCTTCTGATTGGAAGGGTCGTCAGTTATCGCTGTAGATTCAAAGCGACATATAAGGACGTGGCCGAGTGGCGAGTTTTTCGCTTCTATGGGTTCTTGTTTGAGTATCGATAACACTACTACTTTCAATCAACTCTACAATGGAATAGTAGACCACCTCCTTTCTGACTTTGGCCTGAAGCGTCAACGACATACCTACAGCTCTTATCAACTTGCTCATGATTTTGGTTCCAGAACCCCAGTGTTTCACACCTTCCTTTCTGACTTTACCAAGAACTTGCTGTCTTCGCCCGGAGTGAAGTTGACGTTCTTTTACACAACCCTCAATACGAAGCGTCTTGAGGAAGAGGTAGCCGACGAAGAACTTCTCTCACGAGAGGATGAAGAAGTTTCAACTCAAGAGGAACAGCGTATTCCAGAAACACCTAAGCCAATACAGATCTACGGACGAGAAGGTAGTCCGATCAAGCAAATTACCGCAAAGGAATTTCTTGACACTTTGGATAACTACTATGTTTCAATATGTGCTTGGAAACTCACGGATTTGACAAAGATCTACAATAGGAACTTCATTCTTGATGGATTTGAGGGCGAAATTACAGATGCGTGGACGCACTTGACGCGGTCTAACAATGTTGCTGTAGCGTTCAAAGGTGACCAATGTAATGCATGCGTTTCAGCAGCCGATCTCATTACAAGATTCGCAGATTTGCGACTTAAACTATGGCGTTTCCCGATCGTGAAAGATGCGCTCTATAGGGCATTCAACGCTCTTGACGACACTAGAGAGCTTTCCAAGAAATTCTTCGTAAAACGAATTTGGAATCCTGACATGAGAATGATCGTCCCATCTATTAATCGTCCAATCGACATATCATTGCACGTGCTTCATCCATGTATCTATCTCTGCAAAGAAGAAAACACTGCCGAGGAAAGAATTCGCCTAGAAAACTCTCCTGTATTTGCAGAGATCCTTGACCTTGCATTTGAGAGAAACGGGTGTGTTCAATTTTACGAGCCAAAGAAACATACGCCGCTCATGCAAGAGGGAGACATCTTCGTTGTTTACGGCCCTGAGGGGAAAAAGGAGTACAGTAAGCTCAAGAAGATGAAATACAACCTTGACTTACGGGAGTTCTAAACTCTATATCTAATAGATGCGCGCAATGGACAAATGCCCTGGTCTGGGAATTTGTCCAATACAGAAAGGTTAGATTCACTTACTTAAGCCTATGCCTTATCAGAGCATGGTAACAAGAGCCACTCCATAGCCAGCGACTGACCCTATGAACAACATGATTATTGCGACAGCTACCAAGCTTCTACGTGTGTTTTTAGAAGGCTTGGCACTTACGGTTTGGACGGATTCAGAAGCGACTCCCGACGTGGAAATGGATACTAGAGCACAGAGAAACCTGAGATAATCCTACGACTCCATAAAGAGGAATTGTTTTTCGGTTGGTTTTGCGTACGAGAGTATCTCTTCTTTTTGGAAGAAGATGTTCATTTCTCTCTCCGCATTCTCTAGGCTGTCGGATGCGTGTATCGTATTGCAGGTTGTCTCTAGGGAGTAGTCGCCTCTGATCGATCCGGGTTCAGCTTCGGCAGGATTTGTTGATCCAACCATCTTCCTAACTACTTTTATTGCGTTAGGTCCCTCGACGACGAGTGCTACGATCGGGCCTGAAGTTATATGTTCAATAAGTTTGTTGAAGAAGGGTTTTCCTTTGTGCATCTCGTACAGTTTTTCTGCCTGTTTCTCTGTAACCCAGATGAGCTTCATGGCGGCGATGATGAAACCTTTTCTCTCGAATCTGGATAGAACTTCGCCTATGAAGCCTCTCATGATTGTTTCAGGTTTGAAGAATGTGAAGGTTCTCTCTGGCAATAGTCAGAACCTCAAAGTAGAGTTGCTATCTACCACGTTCTTTCTTGCCGTAATAGATTGTCCACTTTAGCTTTCTTGAATCTCTTCCCAAGTTGAGTATGCTCTTTCGACACTTGGAGGAACAGAAGTACATGATGGTGCCATCATTCTTGACGTACATGAGACCTCTGGCAGGGGGGTAACCTTTTCCGCAAAACGAGCATTTGTAAGTCTTGGGCATAAGTATTCGCGCCTACTACTTGATCTTCTTGGCTTCTCTCTCCGTCTCTCTGAGCATTAGAATGTCGCCAAGCTTAACTGGGCCTCTTATGTTTCGAGTTATGATTCTTCCTTTGTCCTTGCCTTCGAGGATTCTAACTCTGACCTGGATAACTTCGCCTGTGACGCTGGTTCTTCCGATCACCTGCGTCACTTCTGCGGGAGTTAGAGCCTCTTCAACTCTCGCCTTGGAACTACTCATGTCTTGGATCCGCCGCTCTTCCTCAGGTTCTCAGCTGACTCGGTAAGTTCTTTCAGAGAGTCTGAGGCTTCGCCAGCGTCAACTATAGAGATTGCTGCGCAACCAACATCTAACCCAGCCGATTTTCCCAGCTCAAGTTTACTTGGAACATACAGGTAGGGTATCTTCCTCTCTTCGCATAGTATTGGAAGATGAGCTACAACCTGTGGTGGGTCAACATCTTCGGCTATTAGAACTAGCTTGGCGATTCCTCTCTCTATCGCCTTTGTCGATTCATTAGTTCCCTTTCTTATCTTTCCAGAGTCCCTTGATACCTGTATGACTTGAAGCGCCTTGTCAACGACATCTTTGGGAACTTGGAATTTTACGAAGAAAGCCTTTGGCATTTACATCACCCTCATTGGCCTTGTGGATGCTCTACACGTTCCGAGTCTGTTTTATGAATGTTTCTGTAAGGTTGACTTACAGTAGAAGATCTTGAGAAACGATTGCGGAACATGCCACTGTACTAAATTGATATAAGAAATCATCCTCATTCGTACAATGATTGTAAGGGCTTGGACCAAGATAGGCGATGATTGAAGAGACAGAGATCGCTGGAATCGTCAACAAGATTCATCCATTCACGTTACTCCTATTCTGGATGCGTGACAAAACCATCTATGGAATCTACAAGCTTGGGCACGGCCATATAGCATACTTCAAGCTTCCACCTGATGTGGGAGCCAAGAGCTCAAGAGAGGAAATACTGCAACGCATCCACATTGAAGGAGATCACCAGCATCCAGAGAATCTAGGTTTCGACCAATTCGTCGCGGAAATGAAGAAGGCCAGGGTAAGAAAGGTGTGGCTGACAAGGAAGGGGGGAAAAGCTCTCGATGCTGTCTTTGTCACGTTGAAAGAGCTTAGGGACTTTCTCCGCTCGGCTCCTATGTAGCATTCAGAAAACTATGACACTGCACTCCTACGCTCGAAACCTTGAACTAGTGCTATGCCATTGCTAGGGGCTATGAAACAGAAAAGACCCCGGTTGAAGCGGTTGATGTCTTCACTTTCGACCACGTCTATGAGTTAAATAGAGTTAGGCATGTTTTTTCACTGCAGAAAACGCAGAGCTTGAGCGAAAAATCGAAATCGTATGGAAAAGGATGTCTTCGAATTGGAACCGTCCTATTTGAGTTCTCAAATTCGGAGGACTGGTGAGCTTCTCAGGAGTGGCGCTGAGGAGAGGGTAACGGACTACTACAGACGTTTTGATTCTGTCAAAGACATTTATCAAGAGTTTCTTCACAACCTTATCGTGTCAGACTTTGACTCTGCAATGGCCTTCACAACAGCAAAGGAGATCTTTGGTTCGGATGCTGTTAGGTTTGCAGCTGTTGACGGAACCGAGTATGCACGTCAATTACATGAGTTGGTGATTTTCTTTGGTGGCGCCTGCGCTTCGTTTGGAACGATAAGATTTCAGAAGTCTGGTCGGCCAATCATAGAGTATTCAAGCAGAATCATTGAGTATGGAAAGGGGATATCGAGTTGTATACCTCTACATGTGAGTGATATTCCAGACGTAGATAAATCGCCTGCCTTAGCGAAGTCTTATGATGACCAAGCTGTTTTTGATAATTCGAAGATAGCAGATTGGATTATGGCTTTTTCAGAGTTCTATCTTGGGTATAGAATGATTATCGACGAGAAAGTGCAGGTGCTCTTGATGGATCGAACGCTCTCGGGGGAACACTCAGCCCTACTGTCGGATACAGCGAAATTTGGGTGGGTGACAAAGAATAGTGGTCTTTTGGGACTTGAGGTTGATGGTGTCACAATAGATCAGTATCATCTGGCGTTTGGAAGGGGTAGAGTTGTAAATTCAACGTTGGATCTGCCACCTTCCAGAGGAGATTACCTCAGACATCGCCTCATCTATCTTCTCGAAGAAAGTGGGGGATTGAGCCTTGAAGAGATCTGCTCCAAACTTCATATAGACGACCCCAAACGGAGAAACAGAATTGGCAGATTACTTGATTCCGGCGTCAGAGCTAGCGTTTTCAAGAAGACTGCGTCGAGCTATATGCTCAACGAGATATACGTTGGCACATGGGACCGTCTCAAGAAACTTGTGGTAACCATAGGGGATCGGCTGTTCATGGGGCAAGGTCCAGACAAGACTGGAAATCCGATGTTATTGAAGAAGAGAGGCGGAAGATCATGGCTTACAACCGTAGATCTAGCCTTTCTCACCTTATTCTGTCTCTACATGATCATCGAAGAATCTTGGAAGCGACGAGTCTTGCTCATCGGCTTGACAAAAGATACCTCAGCAAGAGACTTCATGAGACAAGTTCTAACAGTATGCACAATGAACAAGGTACTGAATTTTGAGGTAACCTTGGACAAAGTTCGAGAAGCTCCAAGTACAGATAGGATGTTTCTCCAATCTGTCTCTGTCTTCAACCATGAGAAGATGAAGATTCCCTGGGCTCTGATAGAATATGATTCTGCTTTCAAAACCATCGTTCCTTACCTAGAAAAGTCAGCGAAACCCATGTTTGTGAGTGGAGCCACAGCCAACCGCATCGTCCAAATGGAGAGACTGTTTCTAAAGTCATACATTCAACTTGCCCAAAGCGGCTTTGATCCGAAGCTGAGAAGTAACGTTCTACTGATCGACAGACTGGTTTACCCAGAATACGATCTGAAGGAGGATACAAAGATTCGATTTAGACATGAGTACGGCTCAACCGAGGAGCCTGTGACCGTTTTAATGTTCAAGCGAAGAGAAGAGAAAAACCCGGTCCAGAACTTGGTGATGACTATTCTTGAATCCATGTGTGACTCTAGCATCCCTGAGATGTTCGGCCACAACAAACCTCTTTTCATAGCTGATAACGCTGCGAAATGGAACTTTAGAGAGTTTAAGAGGATTGTAGACGCTACCCAAGATTGGATTCTGAATAGTCGTGACCTAAGAAGATTCACATTTTATATGGATACATTCCGTGAAAGGAGAGCTCGATATGAGTACACTCGACGAACATCAACGTAATTATTTCGTGGACTTCGACAGTAGGTTCAAGGCTAGACTTTCGGCAGTTATTCCAACCAGAACCCCAGAGGGGGCCATTGGCAAAACGTTAGGTGCATCCGCCCGGTATGCCTGTGAAATCAAAGTTGAATATCATCGGGATCTTATGAGGCTTGTAGAAGAAGGAATGCTCTTAGCCACAAGGAATTTCAAATCAATGCCGGGAAGTGAAGGACGGTTCACGCTAACTGAGATCTCCCGGATTCATCCCGAACACTATGGCCTCAGAGGCTTATCTGACCAGAGCTATTACCCCATGCAATTTGAGATAATTCAACAGTCAGTTTCGGACTGGGACTCTAACGATAAGTCCACGATGATGATTCAGATTACTTCGATACCGATCAACTATGATCTGATAATAAAACCTGACCAACAACCAGAGTACGTCCGCGGATTCTCGTATCCAATAGTGGCTGAACATGCCTACCTCCTCAACAAGGACATGATCAATAGGATGTACAACAAACGTATACTGGATAAGTTAGCAGGCAATTCGAAAAAACTGGAATCAAAATCCGACGCCAGAGAGAGTCCGAGACTTGGCACAATAAAGATGTTTGAAGCAAG
>Ga0315282_10013259_pt1 | contig 12456 bp, 7 predicted proteins | sample YL17G07_20_MG_FD_203693 | JGI IMG/M metagenome (GOLD analysis project Ga0315282, IMG submission 203693) | Sediment microbial communities from Yellowstone Lake, YNP, Wyoming, USA - YL17G07_20 | ecosystem: Environmental > Aquatic > Freshwater > Lake > Sediment | place: USA: Wyoming | collected... | reverse complement strand
TGGAGATGACGGGGGCCTGGAAACAGGATTACCCCAATATCCAGCACTACTACATCTTCCAGATCTGGCCGAACTCGTGTTCCATGGGCGGCAACTGGAACAGCGACAAGCTGAGGGATGTGCAGCGGACCTTGCCTTGCCTCTACTCGAATATGAGCAGCATGTCGACCCTTGGCATCCGGCCTCCCGGGTTCGCCCATTATCCTCCCGAGGGCTACGCGGTCATGGCCGGATTGATCGCCCCTCTGGTGGAGCGGGATAACTACGGGAAAGTCTTCGAGAAGCCCATCACGGCCCCCGACGTGAAGAAGGCGTACTTTACGGGTGAGAAGAAGGACGAGATCGCCTTGGAGTTTGACCAACCGATGGCCTGGAGCGACGCCCTGACCAGCCAATTCTACCTGGACGGGAAAGAGGGCAAGGTGGCCTCGGGCGCCGCGTCCGGAGACATAGTCAAGCTCAAGCTGGCCGCGACCGAGTCCGCGAAAACGATCACGTACCTGGTCGACCGGAAGTGGGACATCAAGAACCTGCTCTACGGAGAAAACGGGATCGCCGCGCTCACCTTCTGCGATGTTCCGATTCTTCCGCAAGCGCCGTCCCCCTGATGATGGGCCGTGGCGCTCCAGCAGGAAGAGACACGCAGGATAACACGAACCCATAGGAGACGGGTCATGTGGAAGAGGCTCAACGCGTCGTCGTGTGTCACCGCCCTCGTTGTCGCCATCGCGCTAGTGACCGGCAGCGCACTCGCTGCGGAGCCGCCACCGGTGCCGCCGGATCTTACACAGAGCAGCACGGTCGACCGCACGTTGACTTACAACCTCGGTGCCACGGGGCTTCGCGGGTGGATCTATACCAAGCCGGCCGACTTCTTTGAGAGCGTGCAGGGCCGCACCACGACGGCCAGCCGCCAGATTCTGGTCACGCATGTCGGCGACAAGTCCCCGGCGGATGGCGTGATGAAAGTGGATGACGTGATCCTCGGCGCGGGCGGCAAGCTGTTTGCCGACGACGCCCGCAAGAATCTGGGGATGGCGATTCAGGAAGCCGAAAAAGCCGCCAATGGCGGCGTCCTGAAGCTGATCCGCTGGCGGGCCGGCAAGACCGAAGAGGTGCCGCTCAAGCTGAGAGTCATGGGGACCTACAGCGATACCGCGCCCTATAATTGCCCCAAGTCCAAGCGGATCTTCGAGGACGCCTGCCGAGTGCTCGAAAAGGAGCCGCTCAACGAGGACCTCTGGGGAGCGGTGAACGGCCTCGCGCTGATGGCGACCGGCAATCCCGACTACCTGCCCCGGGTGCGGGAGTTGGCCCGGAAGATGGCGCCGACGACGCTGAAGCTGGAATTGAAGGACGGGATGGTGACGTGGGACTGGGGATACCGGAACCTCTTCCTCTGCGAATATTACCTCCTCACCGGCGACAGAGAAGTGTTGCACGCCATCAATGAATACACGGTCTCGCTTGCGAAGGGGCAGAGCCTGTATGGCACCTTCGGGCATGGCATTTCACCCCCGACTCCCGAGGGCAAACTCCACGGATCGATCCCTCCCTACGGCCCGGTGAACGCGGCGGGACTGGTGGCGAATCTCGCGATCGTCATGGGCAAGAAGTGCGGCGTGAAGGATCCAGAAATCGATCCCGCCATCAACAGGGCCTCGAGGTTCTTCGGCTACTTCGTGGACAAGGGGGCAATCCCCTACGGCGAGCACATGCCGTGGCCGTACCACGACAACAACGGCAAGAACGCCATGGCTGCCATGATGTTCGCCGTTCAGGGAAACCGGGTCAGGGAAACGCAATTCTTCGCGAAGATGGTCACCGCTTCCTATAAGAACCGCGAGTACGGACACACCGGCCAGGGATTCAGTTATCTGTGGGGCGCTCTGGGCGCCAATACCGGCGGACCTGCTGCGGCGGCGGCCTTCTTCAAAGAAGCCTCATGGCACCTCGACCTCGTGCGGCGCTGCGATGGATCGTTCACCTATGATGGCGGCGAACAGTACGGCCCCGGCAAGACGGAAGACAACACCTACTACGGCAAGAGTGGCTACTACGGCTTGAGTCCGACGGCCGCTTATGTCCTCACCTATTCCCTGCCGCTGAAGAAGCTCTGCATCACCGGCAGGGACGCGAACCCGGCCAACTGGCTCAGCAAGAAGGATGTGGCCGAGGCTGTCGCTTCGGGGCGTTTCGATCTGGACCGCAAGACGATGAGCAACGACCAGCTCCTTGCCGCCTTGGGCGACTGGTCGCCGATCGTCCGCGGTTGGGCGGCGGAGGAACTCGGCAAGCGCCCCGACCGGCAGGGCCTGGTCGCTCCGCTCATCGCAATGGCGGAGGGGCCCGACGCCTGGAAGCGTCAGGGTGCCGCCGAGGCCCTGGGTTACATCGGCAGCGCCGAAGCCCTGCCGGTGCTGGTTCGGCTGCTGACCCACCAGGACCGTTGGCTCCGGGTGAAAGCCGCGAATGCCCTCAAGAACATGGGCGATAAGGCGAAACCCGTCGTCCCCGACATGCTCAAGGCGGTCGCCCTGACCGCGGAGCCTCTCCAGCCGATCGTATGGGACGATCCCATCCAGCTCACCCATGGCGAACTGGCGGCGGCCTTGTTCAAAGGCCTGTTGCGATCTTCCGTCAAGGACATCGATCCCGAACTGCTCTACCCGGCGATCCGGGCCATCTCGAAGAACGCGGATGGCATGGCCAGGGCCCAGCTCACTCACACGTTCACGGACCTCCTGACCCTCGAGGACGTGCAAGCCCTGGCGCCGGACATATTGGCTGCTATCAAAACGCGGTGCCCGGCGGACACGATGTTTGGCAATGAGATCCGCATGGCCGGATTCAAAGCCTTGACGAAATATCACTTCACAGAAGGCATCGAAGCGGGTGTCATCTTCGCGAAAACCCAGGGCGGCCACGGCAGCGAAAGCCGAACGGGGGAGATCATGAAGGGGATCGTGAGCTACGGCGCGGCCGCCCGCGAAGCGGTGCCGGGGTTGAAGGAGCTGATCGTGGCCCTGAACGATCAATGCAAGAGGGGGGAATATCCCGCCGGCGAACTCAATCATCGGCGAGTTGCCGCCGTTGAAGAAGCCATCAAGGCCATCGAAGCCGCCACAACGCAACCCGAGTTGCGGAGCATCGCGCCGCTGCCGCCCAAGGCGAATCGGGGGAAGTGACAGGAGGTCTCATGAAGAAGCACGTGGTGGGGGCCGCCGTCCTTGCGGCCGCGGCCCTGCTTCTGGTGCAACTGGCGCCGCTCCGGGCCGACGCCGCGCCGAAACCGCTCAAGGTGTTTATCCTCGCCGGGCAGTCGAACATGGACGGCCAGGCCAATGTCTCCACGATCGACTTTCTCGGCGAGGACGAGGAGCACGGTTACCTGCTGAAGAAGTTCAAGCCCGACGGCAAAACGCTGGTCACCCGCGACGACGTCTGGGTCGCCCACCGCGGCGTCTACGGCAAACTCGGGCCCGGCTACGGCGGCCGGAAAAGCGATGACAAGCTCGGGAGCAATATCGGTCCGGAGTATGCCTTCGGTTACTTCATGGGCGAGGCGCTGGACGAGCAGGTCTTCCTGATCAAGTTCGCCACCGGCGGCCAGAGTCTGTACGTGAATTTCCGCCCCCCCAGTGCCGGCATGCCGCAAGGCGCGAAGCCGGAGGACGTGGGCGGCGCGTATCGGGGCCTGATTGCCTACATCCACGACACCTTGGACAACCTGAAGAAGCGATTCCCCGACTATGACGAGAAGTCCGGTTACGAGATCGCCGGCTTCGTCTGGTTCCAGGGCTACAACGACCAGTTCGATGAAACGGGTCGCAAGGAATACGGTAAGAACCTGGTCTGCCTGATCAAGGACCTGCGCAAGGAATTCAAGGCCCCGGAGATGAAAGTGGTCGTCGGCGTCATGGGCGTCAACGGCGTGCGCAACGAGGTGGGCAAGCAGAAGGACGTGCGCGACGGCCAGCGCTACGTCAACACCGTGCCGGAATTCAAAGGCAACGTCAGGGCGATCGAGAGCGCTCCGCTGCTGCACCCGGCGATCGTGGCCATCAAGACGGCCGGCTGGCTCAATACGGAGCGCGATCTGAAGAAGACGCCGATCACCGACGAAGAGAAGGCGATGCTTGCCCGCGCCACCTCCAACCAGGGCTATCACTACTTCGGCGAGGGCCGGTTCTTCATCCTGCTGGGCAAGAGTTTCGCCGAGACGATGCTTGAACTGATGGGGGTGGGGAAGTAAGACAGTGCGGGGTGCGGAGCACGGCGGGGGCTTGCGGCCCGAACTGAAGAAGCGGCAGGCGGAACTGCCTGCGGAAAAGGGACGGCAAATATCTATGAATCGACGTGGATTTCTCAAGAGCGGCGCCGCAGCGCTGGCCTTCGCGCTGAGCGGCTGCGCCGGGACATCGCTGCGATCCGAGGAGTGTGCTAGGAACCCGATGCCACGGTGCGGGCTGGACGGGGTGAATCATGAGCGGGTAGAACTGCGCGGCGGCTTCTGGGGCCCGCGCCTGAAGACCCACCACGAGGTGACCATTCCCCACGCGCTGGACTGTCTGGAGAAGGACGGGCACGTCACCAACTTCGACAAGGCCGCGGGCGCATTCGCCGGCCCGCTCCAGGGGCACCACGCTTTCGACTCGGACCTCCATAAGGCCCTGGAAGGCGCGGTGTATTCCTTGCAGCACTACGAGAACAGCCGATTGCGCCAGCGCGTCGAGGGCATTCTCGATCGTATTTTGGCCGCGCAGCAAGAGGACGGATTCCTGATCTCCTGTTTCATCGTCCAGCGGCAAGATAAGAGGTGGGAAGACCTGCGTTTGGAGCACCAGATGTACAACGCGGGCCATTTCTTCGAGATGGCCGTCGCGCATGCTCAACTGACCGGTGATCCCAAGGTACTCAAGGCGGCGAGGCGGTTTGCCGATCACATCGACGGCATCTTCGGCCCCGGCAAGCGCTATGATGTTGACGGACATCAGGAAGTCGAACTGGCCCTGGTCAAACTGTATCGCGCCACCTGCGAGCGGCGCTACCTGGAATTGGCGCGGTTCTTCCTCGATGAGCGCGGCTATGCTCATGGCGCGGAACGCAAGCCCTTCGACCCCAGAACAGTCGTCGCGCCGGTGAAGCCCGAAGGGAAGTTGACGCCGGAGCAACAACGTGAGTTCTGGCACGCCCAACTGAGACTGCGCAATGGCCGGATGCAGGACCACAAGCCGGTTGTGGCTCAGCATGAGGCGGTTGGTCATGCCGTACGGGCGGGATACATGTATTCGGCCATGGCGGATATCGTCCGCTTCATGGAGGCTCCCGGCTACGAGCGGGCCCTGGATCACATCTGGGAGGACGTTGTGGGCCGCAAGATGTACCTCACCGGCGGCGTTGGCACAGGCCAGTACGATGACGAAGGCTTCGGCGATCCGTACCGGCTGCCCAATGAGTCGGCCTATTGCGAATCCTGCGCGGCCATCGCCCATGTGCTCTGGCAGTACCGGATGAACCTGCTCAAGGCCCAGGCGAAATACGCCGACGTGATGGAACTGGCCCTCTACAACGGAGTGCTCTCGGGGATATCGATTTCCGGCGACAGGTTCTGCTATCAGAACCCGCTGGCCAGCAAGGGGAGTCAACGGAGTTCATGGATCGGCCTCGCCTGCTGCCCGACGAACCTCACGCGAATCATACCGCAAGTCGGCAGATTGGCCTATGCCCGCGGCAGACGGCAGGTGTATGTCAACCTCTACGTGGCCGGGGAAGCCTCGCTCAAGATGGACGACGGCGTGACGGTCAAGTTGGCCCAGCAGACCGACTATCCGTGGGACGGCCCCGTGCGGCTGACGGTCGCCCCGGATCAGACGGCCGAATTCACCCTCTGCCTGCGCATCCCCGGCTGGGCGCTGGGTCGACCTGTTCCCAGCGACCTGTATCGGTTCGCCGATCCCAAGGTCCCTCCCGTTGGGCTGAAGGTCAACGGCCAGACAGCTGATCCCTCGACGATCGCTGACGGCTACGTCCACCTGCAACGTCGTTGGAAGGCCGACGACGTGGTGGAATTAGACCTGCCGATGCCGGCTCATCGCGTCTATGCGCACGAGAAGGTTCAGGATGACCAGAACAAGGTGGCCTTGATGCGCGGGCCGATCATCTACTGCTTGGAGGCGGTCGATCACCCGGGTGTGGACCTCTCTCGCCTGGCCCTGGCGAAGGACGCGGAACTGTGCGTGGAGCATCGCGCGGAACTGCTGGGCGGCGTAACCGTCCTCCAAGGCAACGCCCTTGCCGATGGGCAACGCCCGGTCGCTCTGACCGCCGTGCCGTACTACGCGTGGGCAAACAGAGAAAAGGGTGCGATGACGGTGTGGGTCGACGAGGCCCCCGTGAAGATGTCGCCGCCCACCAAGTGACGGTGTTGTCCCGACCGTGAGGAGCTTGGCATGTCGCGAGAGAGCGGCTGCACCCGGAGGGACTTTCTGAAGACGGCGGCCCTCGCGGCAGGATTGACCTGCGGGCTGCCTCAGGCTGCAGGGGGGCTCGGCCTCAACCTTACGGGTGGCACAAGGTGACGGCGGGTCCGGAACCCGTGGGCCGGCCAGGACCGCATGGTGTCGATCATGGCGGCCCTGGAATTGCATGGCGTCGCCGCCAAGGAACTGCTGCCAGACCTGTGGGAACCCGTGACAGACCGTAAGAACGAGAAGGACTTCCCGGAAGACTACAAGAACAAGACGGCCGCCGTGGGGGAGGCCATCCAGGCCATCGAGGCGGCCACGGACCTGCCGGAAGATGACATCGACGTGAACTCGTTCGGCACCGACGAATTCCTGCGGATGTGCCGCGCGGTCGGGGCCGAGCCGCTCATCGTCATCAACGTCGGCATGCACGCGCCGCGCGGCGAGCGCGACGCGTACCGCCAGGAGGCCTGCGACTGGCTCGAGTACTGCAACGGCCCCGCCGACTCGAAGTGGGGGAAGGTCCGTGCCGCCAACGGCCATCCCGAGCCGTATGGGGTGGAGTTCTGGGAGATGGACAACGAGATCTGGGGCCTGAAGCCCGACGATTACGCCGCCGTCCTCCGAGAGTTCGTGCCCGCGCTCAAGAAGATCGACCCCTCGATCACGATTCTCGCCTGTGGCAGCGGGCAGCTCGGCCACATGTGGGGCGAGGGCGACACGACCGTCATCCGCGAGTGCGCGGACCTGATCGACTATCTGAGCGTCCACCACCACGAGGATGCCGCCAAGTACGCCGACGGCCCGGCGGCGGGGGGATTCTGGCGCTCGCTCGGCGAGAAGATTGCCGTCTCGAAGAACCCGAAGGCGAAGCTCTACGTCTCCGAGTGGAACGCCCAGTCGACCGACTGGCGGACGGGCTTCTACGCGGGCGGATGCCTCAACATGTTCGAGCGGACGAGCGACGTCATCGGCCTGGCGGGGCCGGCCCTCTTCCTGCGGCACGTCTCGGCCACCGCCTGGGACAACGCCTTCATCAACTTCGACCACCGCATGTGGTTCCCCGCACCGAACTACGTGGTCATGAAGCTGTGGCACGACCACTTTGCCGTCGACCGGCTTGAACTCACGGGCGACCTCGCCGGCCTGAGCGCCGTGGCGACGCGGTCGGCCGACGGAAGGAATCTTTTCCTGAAGGCCGTGAACGCGACCGAGCGGCCGGTGGACGTGCGCCTGGAGGTGAAAGGCGACCTGGCTAGTGGCCGCGCGACGCTGAAGCTGGTCGCGCCGGATTCACTCAGCGCCCGGAACACGCTGGAGAAGCCCGACTCAGTGACGGCCGTCGACGGGAAGGTCGAGCGCGACGGCAAGGCCCTGCGATTCACGCTTCCTCGCTGGTCGGTGGGGGTGGTGACGGTTGCCAAGTGAAAAGATACGCGCGGTGAGCAACGCCAAGCCATCGATGCAGAGCAACGTCCCTATGCTCGCCATCCTGCTGCTGGCTCCGCTGGCCGTCTCAGACGCCGCTGACGTGCCCCCACCGCCGCGCCCCAGGCTGCAGATCATCAACGGCAGCAGCCAGGCCATCGACATTTCCTGGCTTAAGTCCGACACCGAGCGCGTGCCGAACGGGTCCGTTGCCCCTGGGAAAGATACCATCATTACCACGACTCTCGGGCATCGTTTCGAGGTCGTGGGTCGCGATGACAAGACGACAGCCACGGTGACCAGTGTGGCGTCCGTGCAGGGGTTTCGCTTCGACCCTCGAGGCCGAGACGGCGTGCCGCCGTTCTATACGCAATCCGTCAGCGCGAACGGCTTTCCCATCGTTGCCTCCGCCAAAGTGAATCCTTACGCCCTCAAAGAGGCCGCTTTCATCGTGAACCGGATGCTCGCGAAGCGCCCGGAGGTGCGCGAGGCGATGATCAAGAGCGGCTCGCGGCTTTGCATCATGGCCTGCAACGAATACACCACCGACCTGCCGGAGTTCGTCCGCCTGAGCGAGGACGAGGTGCCGGGATTTGGCGGGGTGTCGGCGAAGGATTATTGGGACGCGCGAGCCCGCGGCCAAGGCGGCAGCGAGACCGACCCCTATTGCTCGGTCGGAGAGGAGAACCTGCTCGGTTACCCAGGCGACCCCTTTCACGAGGAGTGCATCCTCGTCCACGAGTTAGCCCACAATATCCACCTCCGCGGCATGATGAATGTGGACCCGACGTTCGACACGCGGCTTAAGGCTACCTACGACGCCGCGATGAAGGCCGGACTCTGGAAGGGCAAGTACGCGTCCGTGAACCACCACGAGTACTTCGCCGTCGGCGTGGCGGCATGGTATGGGCACAACCGCTTCAACGACTGTGACCACAATCATGTGCACTTGCGCTCGCAGCTGCTCGAATACGATCCAGGGCTGGCGGCGATCTGTCGCGAGGTCTTGGGCGACGCGGCCCTGATACCGGGGTTCGACACGTACACCAAGCCGTTCACCCGGCTCACAGGTCACCTGGCCGGCTACGACCCGGGAGCGGCTCCGACGTTTGTGTGGCCGGAGCGGTTGAATCAGGCCAAGGCCGAGATTCGCGCGAAAGCGGAGGCGCGGGACAAGGCAGCCAACGGTGACGGCCGGCGTTAGACACCCCTCAGACGTTGCGCGTCTCCACCCCCTCGTTCACTTCGGCCAGGCGAGGGGAAACGGCAAAGGCAAACACGCGCCCCGACACGCTAAGCGAGGCCGATGCGCGACACGAATTCCGGCACGCCGGCGACGCCCGGGCTGATGCGGCATAGCCCGCCGGCGCCTGCGCCCTCCGTGTCCTTGTGGTCGCCGCCGGCCTTCGTCGCGTACATGTCCGTGTAGGTGCCGCCGGTGTCCGGCCCGGGTGCGAAGATGACGCTCGAGACCTTCCGCGCCGGGAAACGCACCCGCGAGACCTCTGCGCCGTCGGGCGCGGCCACCCGCCGCGGTTTTGCTCCGCCCTTTACAGGCATCCTCTCGCTGCCGTACCGAGGGTACGACGCCACCAGCCGACGCAACTCGGCGATCAGCCGCCGATCCGCATCCGGCCGCCGTTAACACATCCGCTCCTGACACAAGAGCAACACATAGTATCAGGGGCTGCATATCGACTCTCCCCTGCTCAACGGTTAGGGCGACAGGATTGCCTGCTGCCCGACCCTACGGTGCAGACCTTCGCCTGGCCAGCGGTGTTTGACGGAGCCCTGTGGGCTCCTGCCGGTGATTCTCAGTTCCTTTTCCAGGCCGACTTCATCTCGTACGCCTCGAGCGATTCAACGGTCAGCGAACCCCCTTCGGCGGTTAGCGAGATCGTGCCGATCGGCTTGCCCATGTCGCGACGGCCGGAAGTCTTGTAGCAGGCCCCACCCCCGCCAACCAGCTCGTACATCGGACGGTCAACCAGGACGCGAAACGTCACCTTGCCGTCCTCCATCGCCAGCGGCATCTCGTCGAGCTTCTCGGCCGCGAAATCGTACGTCGCCGCATTCTCGCCGAACCGGAGAACGGCTTTCCTGGCGGTGCCCTTCTTCAAGGTGACGACGATGTCGAAGAGTTGGTCCTTGACGTCGAACTTGACGAGGGGGGCTTCGGCTGTCAGTTCAGTGTTGGGGGCCGTCTTCGGGTTCGGTTTGCGAAGTTGTTCGAGTTCCTTGATCGGCGTGGCGAACATCCGGACGCCGTCTTTCGTCGTGTGGAGCGTCAGATTCGTCGGCAGGGAGAAGGCCTGGTTGAACGGCATGCCAGGCATGTCGATCTGCGCCCAACCGACCTGGACAACGCGACCGTCGGGGCTGTTGCTGAAGCACTGCGAGGCGTAATACGGACCCCAGTGGACCTGGTGTTTCCCCTCGTGCTCGCGAGTGAACTTCTTGCCGTCGAAATGCCCGATCGCGTATTGGGCGTCCGCGGCGTAGATCACCCACGTGGTCTTCTTTGCATCGCCGTCGACGGGCAGCTTGAAGATCTCGGCACACTCGAAGAAGCCCGGGATCTTGCTCGTAAGCTCCCACGTCTTGAGGTCCTTGCTCATGTAGAGGGCGATGTTCCGGCCGATCGTCTTGTCTCGGTCCTCGTCGAAGACGGCGATGACCCAGTGCTTGCCCGGCTCGTACCACATCAGTTTCGGGTCGCGCCCCGAGTGCTTGATCACCGGGTTGCCCTCGTAGTACTGCCACGTCTTGCCGCGGTCGGTCGAGTAGGCCAGTGATTCGCCGCAGCCCGTGTCCGTGAACGCCAGGACCAGCGTCTTGTCGTTGCCCTTCTGCCAGCCGGCCGTGTTGTGCAGATCGACATTCCCGCTGCCGGAGAAGCAATTGCTCACGGCCATCTTCGGATGACGATTCTTGACGCTGTCGCCGAAGGAACGCAGCGCCCGGTCCTGCTCGGTCCAGTGGACCATGTCGGGGCTTGTCGCGTGCCCCCAGTACATGTTGGCCCATCCTCGACCTGCCGGATTGCACTGCCAGAAGAAGTGGTACTCGCCGTCGTAGTAGAACATTCCGTTCGGGTCGTTGTTCCAACCTCGCATCTGACTCATGTGGAACTGTGGCCGCAGCGCTTCGTCGTAGAGCGGTTGGAGGTGGCGGATCGTGTCGCTCGATTCGAACAGCTTGCAGACTTCGGGCGCGGCTCGGGCGACGACCTTCGCCGTCTTGCCGAGGTACTCCGACATGTCCAGGTAGGTCCACCAGTCGATGGCGTCCTTGCTCGCCGGGAAATCGCAGTCGAGGTTGTGGACGAGCTGGTCGCCGACAGTGATCGTCATCCGGCCGCGCTGACCCTTGTTCGAGACAGGGAAGATGATGTACTTGCCCGTGATCTTGATCTCCTGGGCGTTCTCCTCATGCGGGTTGCCGTCGTTGCCTGGTTTCGGCGCGACGAAAGGCTTCTTCTTCGCCTGCGTGTTGCTCTGCGAAATCTGATCGACGTTGATGTGGCCCCAGCCGCCCGACGCGGCATCAACGATCTGGAGGACGGCCTTCTTGCCCTTGTACTCTCGGACGTCCCAGTTCTCCCAGTTGAGGAACTCGCTGCCGCCTGCCTCGGTGTTGATGCCCGTGGCGGTAAGGACAACCTTGCCGTCCACGAGCAGGTTCATGCAGGTCTTGCCCTTGTGCCCGCCCCCGCCGATGAGGAACGAGATGTAGTCCCGCTCGATGGTGAACTCGGGCGAGGTGAGCTTGCCCGTCGGCCCGTCGCCGTCGAGGAACGAGTTGACCAGTCCCTTGCCTTCAAAACCGGTGACCTGCATCTGGCCGCCGAGGGTCCCCTCCGCCGGTGCCTTGCCGAACGCCGTGCCTTCGACCTTCCAGCCCTCACCGTACGTCTTGCCCTCGAAATCGGCGATGAGGATGTCGCCGGCCTCGGCCGCAACGGCCGGGGCGGACAGCGCGAACGTCAGGCTCATCAGCAGGCACGAGATCAGCGTGAAGATGGTGCGGTTCATGGGGATTCCCTTTCTCTCAATCCGAGCAAACGCCCTGGGCGTTCATCCGGGACTTCCCAGGCAAGCTCTTGTGCACGACTTCCATGGCGGCCAGGTCCCTCTTAGGTGAAAGCACGCTCTGTGCGTGAGGGCGAAGGTCGTCCAATGCGGCTACTTCCGGTGCGCGCCGGTCAGGTAGAGGTTCTTCTCCTTGGCGGAGAAGATCAGCGCGACCACAGCCGACGCGGAGATCCGGCTCTGGCCGCTTGTGAAGTCCGAGGCGTTGTAGTCCCGATTGGGTTGGAAGTAGAACGTGCCGTCGGCGCAGTGTGCCAGCGTGAACCACCAGCGGTTGTTGTCCATCATCTTCCGGAAGCTCGCCGGGTCGATGAAGGCCCCGAGGGCGGTGTAGCCCATGCCCATAATCGGCGAGCCGTGGGTGTCCGGCAAGGTCTCGGGATGCTCGCCGATCACCCGCGCGTGCGCCATCGCCTGCATCTTGAAGCGACGGTCCTCGTACGGGCTCAGGAAGTTGGCGAGAGCGGCCG